>Ga0209486_10001173_pt1 | contig 11446 bp, 11 predicted proteins | sample NCCompost_FD_187518 | JGI IMG/M metagenome (GOLD analysis project Ga0209486, IMG submission 187518) | Agricultural soil microbial communities from Utah to study Nitrogen management - NC Compost (SPAdes) (version 2) | ecosystem: Environmental > Terrestrial > Soil > Agricultural land | place... | reverse complement strand
GCTGCTCGCGCTGCCCGTCAACACCGCGTCAGGCCAGCAGCCGTTAGGCAGGTTCGTCGGCATCGATTCCGTACCACGCGAGGGGATGCGGGTGAGGAAGGACTTGCGCCCGGTGATCTACGTGACCGGCGACGTCGCCGGCGACATCGAGTCGCCGGTCTATGCGATCCTGGCCATGAACCGGCGGCTGGACAGTGTGGCCGCCGCGGGACTGGAGATCGCCCGGTACAACGCCGTCCAACCGGCAACCCTCACCGAAACGGCGATCAAGTGGGACGGCGAGTGGCAGGTGACGATCGAGGTCTTCCGCGACCTCGGTCTCGCGTTCGCGGTCGTGCTGATTCTGATCTACGTGCTCGTCGTGGGTTGGTTCCAGTCGTTCGCGACGCCACTGGTGATCATGGCCCCGATCCCGTTGACCTTGATCGGCATCCTTCCGGTGCACGCGGCGACCGGGGCGTTCTTCACGGCGACATCCATGATCGGGATGATCGCGCTGGCCGGCATCATCGTGCGGAACTCGATTCTGCTCGTGGACTTCATCGAGCTTGCGCAGGCTCGCGGCCGTTCGCTCCGCGACGCCCTGATCGAGGCAGGGTCGGTGCGCTTCCGTCCCATCGCGCTGACCGCCGCGGCGGTCGTCATCGGCGGACTCGTTATGGTGCTCGACCCGATTTTCCAGGGGCTGGCCCTCGCGCTCATGGGCGGCGCGGTCGTGGCGACGCTGCTGACCATGATGGTCGTGCCATTGCTGTACTGGGACTTGCGGCGACCGCGAATCGCGGGGGACACGCGATGAAACTGCTCATGCTGCTGTACACCGGTACCGACCCGCAGCGCATCGCGGCGATCCTCGACGAGCACGAGGTGCACGCCTTCACCGAAATCGACCATGCGCGCGGTCGCGGTTCGACCGGTCGGGTTGAGGGCACACGGGCCTGGCCGGGCGAGACAGCGGTGTTGTTCACCGTCGTGCCCGACGAACGTATCGTCGAACTGGAAAGCGCCCTGCGGGCCCTCGCGGCCGGCGCGGCATCCGGCGAGCGGCTGCATGTCGCGGTCCTTCCGGTCGAACATTTCTTCTGACCATTGGAGTCGATCGATCATGTGTGATGAAAAGTTGATCCGTCGTTTTGCCGGAGTGTTTGTATTGGCCACGCTGGCGTTGGGCTGGTGGGTGCATCCGGCATGGTTCGCCTTCACGGCCTTTGTAGGGTTCAACCTGCTGCAGTCGAGTTTCACCAACCTGTGTCCGCTGGAGAGAATTCTGGGCCGCCTCGGATTCCCGGGTTGCTCGCGGTGTGTCTGAAGCGATGATCCGGCGACAGAAGGCTTCGCCCGATCGTATCTTCCCCGACGCACCGTTTTCGGCTCAGGCCGATCATCGTCAGCCCAGGGCAGACTCCGTATGGCGAAAGCGAAGATGTCCGAAGAGTTGACATTGCTCGTCGCCGAGCGCTTCAAGGCGCTTGCCGACCCGGCGCGCGTGCGGCTGCTGAACGCCTTGCGCGACGGAGAGCGTTCGGTCGGAGAACTGGTCGATGACGCTGGTCTTACCCAGGCGAATGCTTCCAGGCATCTGGCTCGCCTGCACCAGCTCGGCTTCGTCAACCGGCAGCGCGACGGGCTGCACATCTATTACAGTCTCGCCGACCGCGACGTGCTGAAGCTTTGCGACCTGATGTGCGGCCGCATAGAGTCCGAGACCCGAACGCGGCGGCGTCTCTTCCCGCAGTAGGCGTCTGCTGTCGCGGATCACCATGCACCTGGTCGCGCGACGCCTGCGCGGGCGACAGATTGCGTCGCCGGTGTCGGCCTTCTTGACCGTCTATCCGCATGCGATTCCTCGAAACGCCCAAAGACCGCGCCGGCATACTGATCCTCGCTCTCGGCGTCGCGATTCTCCTTGCGCTCACGCCGTTCCTGAGCGGCTTGTTAGGCGCGGCGGTGTTGTACGTCATGTTCATCGGCACGTACAAGCGCCTGAACGCAGTCATGCCGACGGGACTGGCGTCGGCCATCACGCTCATTCTCGCCATTGTCGTGATAGCCCTGCCGCTGGCGTGGCTCATTGGCGTGTTGATCGACCGTATTCCCGATGCGCTGCAAAGCCTGCAGAGCGGTGTGCTGCTCGACCGGTTGTCGCAGCTCCGCATCGGTCGCATCGACGTCGGGGCGCGCATCGCTGAGGCTTCGGGCTCCCTGGTGCAGTGGGTCTCGGCGCAGGCGATCGGGTTTGTGGGTGGCGCCGCCAGTGCGTCCCTCAACCTGATCATCGCGTTTTTCGGCCTGTACTACATGCTGCATTCCGGTGACGCGCTCTGGTCCGGCTTCCACGGTTACGTCCCCTTCTCGAGCTCGACGGCGGACGCGTTGCGTCTCCACTTCTATAGCGTGACGCAGGCAACGTTGTTAGGCACCATCGCCACCGCGGCCGCGCAGGGCACGCTGATCGGGCTCGCGTTTCTCCTCGTCGGACTCCCCGATCCGCTCGTCTGGGGAAGCATGGCGGCCTTCGCGTCAATCCTTCCGGTGCTGGGCACGGGGCTGGTCTGGATGCCGGCGGTGCTCGTGCTCTTCTTTCAGCAACGCTACGGCGCGATGGTGGTGATGCTGGTCGTCGGGTGGCTGCTCGCCAGTAACATCGACAACCTGATCCGCCCGATGGTCTACCGGCGCGTGTCGAACATCCACCCGATGGTGACGCTCGTGGGGGCGTTTGCGGGCATCAAGTATTTTGGCCTGCCCGGTTTGCTGCTCGGACCGCTGGCCATCGCGTACTTCTTTGAGTTGTTGCGATTCTACCAACTGGAGTACGGGACACAGCGGACCGTGATCAATCCCCCGACGGGGTCGGTCCCGCCCGAGTAGCTCAGTCGCGGCGCAGCAACCGCATCACACCATCGGCGTCGAGCGGCTCGGAGAACAGGGATCCCTGGCCATACTCGCAGCGGAACCGCAGCAGCTCGGTCATCTGGTCCTCCTCCTCGATTCCCGGCGCCACCGTGCGGAGCTGCTTCAACCTGCCTAACGCGATGATGGCGCGCGTGGCGGCGTGATCCTCGGCGCGGCGTGTGAGCTGGCTGATGTAGTTCCGGTCGATCTTGAGGATGTCGACGGGAATGTCGGCCGGGTCACCCAGTGTCGCGCTCCGCGACCCGAAGTCGTCGATGGCGAAGCGAACGCCGAGGGTACGCACCTCGCGAACGCGGCGGAGAGTGTCGGTCACGTTGCGCGCCAGCGCCTGTTCCGTGATTTCGAGCACCAGTCGGCTGGGGTCGATGCCGTGATCGAGGATGGCCCGGTTCACGTCCGTCACGAACGTCGGCGCGAGCAGTTGCCGGGCCGTGATGTTCACGGTCAACGTGAGGGCGCGGCCGGCGCCGAGTTCCGACTGCCACCGGGCAAGCTGGGCGCAGGCCTCATGCATGACCCACTGGCCTAACGGGACGATCAACCCCGATTCGTCCGCGGCTGGAATGAAGGCGGCGGCCGGGATGACGCCGCGATCGGGGTGTTGCCACCGCACCAGCGCCTCCACGCCAGCGATGCGACGATTCCGGAGGATGACGATCGGCTGGTAGAGGAGCGTCATCTGGCCGTCGGCAATCGCGCGGCGCAGGTCGTCCTGCAGGTGGCGATGGCCCAGTACCGGCGCGTGCTCGCGAGGATCGAACAGCTCCACGGCGCCACGGCCGCGGCGACGAGCCGCGCGAAGCGCCACGTCGGCGTTTCGCAGCAGTTCCTCAACTCCGTCTTCCGGCGACGCGCTCGCGATGCCGATGTTGCCGCTGGCAATGAATTCGCGGTCGTACACACTGAGCGGAGTCGTGAACAGGCGCGCAACGCGTTCGCTGACGTGGGCGAAATGACGTCCCTCGGCCATGTCCTCGAGGAGAAGACCAAACCGCGTTCCTTCCAGACGCGCTGCGGTGTCCGACGCGCGGAGGAAGGTCTTCAGCCGAGTGGCCGCTGCGACGAGCAGCTGTTCCAGTTCCTCGTAGGTCGCGCGCACTCCGTTCGACCGGAAATCGTCGAACTCGAGCAGCACCACCGAGAGCGGAATCTGCTTACGGTGCGCGCGGGCCAGCGCATGCTCGGCGCGATCGCGGAAGAGGGCGCGGTTGGCCAGACCCGTGAGGCCATCCGTGAGCGGAGGATCCGCCGGCGGATCGGCCATCGTGACGGTCTCGGGATCGTTTCGAAGCACGATGGCCACTCCGGCAATGGCCGGCTCGTCGAGCAGGCTGGTGGCTGCGGCGCGGAAGGAGTGCCAGCCGCCATCCGCGCGACGCATGCGCCATCGCGGACTGGTGCTCGGTTCGGCGCCGTCCACGACATCGCGAAGGAAGGGATCCAGCGATGCCGCGTCGTCTTCGTGCATCAGCTTTCCGAGTGGCCGGCCGGCGAGCGAAGCCGGCACATGACCCAGCAGTCGCGCCGTCGACGCGCTCGCACGCAGGACTCGTCCGGCCCGGTCAACGAGGAGGACCGGGTCGGAAAGCCGCTCGAACAACGGCACCTCGAACGCCACCGAATGCGCGACGGGATCCTTCTTCGGGGTCGATTCGAACGGGACAATGGTCAGCGAGAGCACCACGGTGGCGCCGACCAGAATTGCGGCGCCGCCAATGGTCACCGGCCACTGCTCTACGAGCGTGCCGCCCACGAGCAGCCCGGCCCCCACCGTCAACAACAGCGCGGCGGCTACGACGACGAGTCTCCGGCGGTCCTGGTCCAAGTGGGTCTTTCTGGGGTGCGGGGGGTGGGGCGGGGGAGAGAAGATCTCGCCTGCCTCACTGACGCGCGAGCCCCCCCGTCGTTGCGAGGTGACCCGGAATGAAACGCTTGGTACCCTTCGACTTCCGTCAGGTGGGCCGCGTGTCGATCTTCCGTTCACCCAGGCTCACCCGTGACCGGTTGCCCGCCAGACCGTCGTTCAGCCCAACGCCATGCTCGACGAGCTGCTCTCGAACATCCCCCGACTGCCGGTCATCGATTTCCACAGTCCGTTCGCCCTCCTGCTGCTCTTTGCGCTGCCGGCCTGGTGGTGGTGGCGGAGGAAGCGGCCGGACGAGGCGATCATCTATTCGAGAACCGCGCTTCTGGCAAAGCTGCCTCGAGCCGGCCACGGCGTCACCAGAGCGCTGATCGTTCTGCGCACTCTGGCGATCGTGGGACTGGTGGTGGCGCTGGCGCGACCACGCGCCGCGGGCCGCGCGGCACAATCGAACACCGAAGGCATCAACATTGTCATCGCGTTCGACATCTCGAGCTCAATGCTTGCCGAAGATTTCCAGCCGCAGAACCGTCTCGAGGTCGCGCGCGAAAAGGTCAAGCAGTTCATAACGAGACGGAACAGCGACCGCATCGGCGTCGTAGCGTTTTCCGGCGAAGCGCTGACGCAGGTTCCACTCACGACGGACTATCCTGTCGTACTGGCCGCGGTCGACAACCTCCAACCCGGCCAGCTCGATGACGGAACAGCGATTGGAACAGCAATCGCAACGTCGGCCAATCGATTGCGGGGAGCGCCGGGTCGGTCGCGCGTGATCGTGCTGCTTACCGATGGCGTCAACAATCGTGGGGCGATCGACCCGAGGACCGCGGCGCAGGCGGCGGCTGCGATCGGTGTGAAGATCTACGCGATCGGCGTGGGTACCGAAGGCATGGCGCCGGTTCCAGTGGGCCGCGGCGTGTTCGGATTACGCTATGAAAACCGTCCGGTCGAAATCGACGACGCGTTATTGACGGAGGTCGCGCAGCGGACCGGTGGCCGTTACTTCCGCGCGAGGGATGCGGAGGCGCTGGACCGGATCACGTCGGAGATCGACAGGCTCGAGCGGACGCCAGTTCGAATGAAGATCTACACGCGGTATTCGGAGCTGTACCGGTGGCCGCTGGCGATTGCGCTGCTGGCTCTGGTGCTGGAGTTGGGTCTTGCGGCGTGGAAGGGTCCTGTGCCTTAAGCGAAAGGGTGAAAGGGTGAAAGGGTGAAAGGGTGAAAGGGTGAAAGGGTGAAAGGGTGAAAGGGTGCAGAAGGTGCGACATCACCGCAGCCCCGCCCGGCGGAGCACCCACACCAGGCCTGCGCCTAACGCCAATTGGGCGACCAGCATGATGATGAATCCGTACGGATGATCGGCGAGCGGTACTTTCGCGAAATTCATTCCCCACATTCCGCTGACCACCACAAACGGAACCGACAGCGTCGCCACCAGTGACAAGCCCTTCGTGACCTGTCCGAGTTTGTTCGACACCTGTGACAGGTAGCTTTCCATCGTGCTGCTCAGCAGGTCGCGGTACGTGTCGAGCGCGTCGTTGATGCGGAGGATGTGATCGTAGATGTCCCGGTAGTAGAGCTGAACGTCGGGATTCAGGTACGGTGACGGTCGGTTCGTGAGCACGTTGAAGATTTCGCGCTCTGGGGCGAGGTAGCGCCGCAGGGAGAGTACCATGCGCTTTACCGCGAAAATGTCCCGCAGCGCGTCTTCCATGGGATCCTTGAAGACGCGCTCCTCGAGCGAGTCGATGAACTCGTCGATCCGGTCGAGTACCGGGAAGAACGAGTCGACTGCCGCGTCCATGACCTGGTGGGCCAGGCGCCCCGGTCCCCGGCCGATAAGGTCCGTGCTTCGCACGACGATGTCGGCGACGGAGTCGACCAGCCTGGAGGGACCGTGGTGCGCGGTGACGAGAACGTTCTGGCCGATGAAGAAATGGACGTTCTCTGTCTCGAGGTCGTACGGATCCGACGTCTGTTCGTCGAGACGCACCGCGCGAAGGATGATGAACAGATAGCCGTCGTAGGCCTCCACTTTTGCACGACTGTTCGGATTCATGACGTCTTCGATCGTCAGCGGATGAAAACCGAAGACTTTTTCGAGCAGTGCCAGCTGCGGGCGAACCGACGTGTCGATGTCGACCCAAAGCGGACCACGGGCCTCCTTCACGCAGGCGGACAGCTCCTTCAGCGACAGGTCGCGAGAAACGACCCCGCCCGGTTCTCTATAGAAAGAACGGGCGTGTTTGGCTTCTTCCGCTGGTTTCGGGGCGGGGAGCGTCAAGATGAATGGATTTCGGACGTGCCCAAGCTAAGTCGCTGGTCAACATCGCCGGGGTGAAGTCGCTCCCGGCGCGCGCAGTGGAAGAAGCTCGACTATACGTTTCAGCGTCGCTCCTTCGCATCCTCCAGACCTGCGCAACCAACCGGGTGAACAACGCTCCACCGCCGACCGTCAAACTCGATCGCCTCTCGCGCCGCTTTGGAACGCGGTGGGCGCTGCGGGCGGTCACGCTCGAAGTCCAGCCTGGCGAAATAGTTGGCGTCATTGGACATAACGGGAGCGGAAAGAGCACTCTGCTCCGCGTAATCTCGACCGCCCTCCGTCCTTCGGTCGGGGACGGATGGATTTACGGACATCATCTGGTTCGCGAGGCGGTAACCGTCCGCAGGCACATAGGGTTCCTGGCGCACGCCCCCGGGCTTTACGAGGACCTGACCGCGACCGAAAACCTCATCTTCGCGGCTCGGATGTTCGGGATTGCCGAAGACGGCATTGAGGGGGTGCTCGAACGCGTTGGCCTGGCACACGCCAGAGCCGAGCGCGTGCGCGGTTTTTCCGCCGGGATGCAGAGAAGGCTGGCGCTCGCGCGGCTCATACTCGGGGCGCCGCGCGTCCTCCTGCTCGACGAGCCGTACAACAACTTCGACCCGCAGGGCATCGAATTGGTGAATGATGTCATCCAGGATGTTGCGAATGCCGGCGGCTCTGCCCTGGTGGTGCTGCATGACCAACGGCAGGGCGAACGTGTGCTTGATCGCGTGATCGAACTGAATCGCGGAGCGCTGGTGGTAAATCCAGCAGACGTGCAGCCGCTCACCTTCGCGACACCCTCCGGGCTGCCGGCGTAATGGCTTTCGCCCACGACATGCGCCGAGTGCGCGCGATAGTCTGGAAGGACCTCGCCTCGGAGCGCCGATCCAAGGCCGGGTTCAACGCCGTGGCATTTCTCGGCGTGTTGATCCTGCTGCTGTTTGGCTTCGCGTTAGGACCGGACACTGAAGCGCTACGCGATGCAGCAGCCGGGGCCCTCTGGCTGGCCATTCTTTTTGCCGGTGTGCTTGCGTTCAACAGGTCCTACCAGCTCGAGCTCGATGGAGCCGCACTCGAACCGCTCCTTCTGTATCCCGCGCCGCGCTGGACGATCTTCGCCGGCAAATTTGTTGCGAACCTGCTCTTCGTACTGTTGCTGGAGTTGATCATCGTTCCCGTGGCGATCGTTCTGTTCCAGGTGAAGTCGGGAGCCGGATGGTTGCCGGCGATCGGCGTCAACCTGCTCGGCAGTGTCGGATTTGTCGCGCTGGGAACGTTCTATGCTTCGATGGCCAGCCGCAGCCGCGCCCGCGAAGTACTGCTTCCGCTCCTCCTGTTCCCGATGCTGGTGCCGGTGCTTCTCGCCGCGACGGAGGCGTCGTCATCTTTACTGGCGGGGAATCCGATGCGCGACGCGGGGGCGTGGGCGCAGCTCCTCGCGGTTTTCGACGTCATCTTCCTGGTTGCGTCGTTCCTCGCGTTCGATCACGTCATTGAGGTCTGAATGAGCACGGCAATTCCAATCGACACACGACGAAAGACCGTCACCACCGCGCCAGCGCAGTCCATCGAATGGTTAGGCATTGTGGCGCTGCTGGCCGTGATGACGGCGCAGGTGCTGGGTGTCCTCAATAGCCCGCCCGACCGGGACATGGGTCACCTGCAGAAGATCATGTACGTGCACGTGCCGGCCGCCTGGAACGCGTTCATCGCATTTTTCGCGGTGGCGATCGCCAGTCTCCTCTATCTGTGGAAGGGCGAGGAACGCTACGACCTCGTCGCGGCGTCTGCGGCCGAAGTCGGAACGTTGTTCACGGGCCTTACGCTCGCGCTGGGCTCGATCTGGGGAAGGCCGACGTGGGGCGTCTGGTGGACATGGGATCCCCGGCTCACGTCAACGGCGGTGTTGTTCATCGTCTTCGTCGGGTACCTGGCGCTTCGTTCGTTCGTGGAAGATTCCGATCGCCGGGCCCAGTGGAGTGCGGCGGTCGGCCTTCTGGGTGCGCTCAACGTGCCGATCGTGTACATGTCGGTGAAGTGGTGGCGCACCCTGCACCAGATGCAGTCGAGTCCCAGCACGGTCGATCCCGAATTTGTAGTGGGATTGCGAACGAATGGCGTCGCGATCCTCCTCGTACTCATATACTTCATTACCAAGCGGTATCGTGCGGCTCGCATGGAGCGCGCGGCGGAGCATCTCGCCGAACGAGTTGCATTGGGAGGAGCGTAAGATGAACGGTTCGAACGGTTTCGTGATCGCCGCGTATGTCGTGATGTGGGCCGGACTGGTTGGATATGGTATCCGGCTGCACCTCGTGTTCAGGGAGTCACGGCGACGGCTGGATGACGCGTCGCGCGATGGGAGGACAGCATGAGCAGCGCCCAGGGACGCCGCAGAACGGCAGTTGCCGTAGCGGTGGTGATCATCGTGGCAGCATTCGGCTTCCTGCTCTACGGCGGCATCGACAAGAATGTCGTCTTTTTCCTGACACCACAGGAGTTGCTTGCGCGCGGCCCATCGGCGTATGACGTGCCGGTCCGGTTAGGCGGCCTGGTGGCGCCGGGGAGCGTAAAATGGGATGCCGACAAGCTGGACCTGCGCTTTGTCGTCACCGACAGCGGTGGACAGTCGGTCAACGTCCACAGCACCGGCGCGCCGCCGCAGATGTTCCGTGACGGCATGGGCGTCGTGGTTGAAGGTCGGTATCACCGCAGCGGGGTCTTCGAGTCGACCAACCTGATGATCAAGCACTCGAACGAATACCGGAAGCCGGAACACGGCGGGCGGCCGCAGGAGATGTACAAGTCATTGCAGAAAGGCGCCGGGTCGTGACGCGTCTCCTCGGCTCGTACTCTCTCGTTGTAGCGTTAGGCGTCTCGATTTTTGGCGCCTTCGCGCTGATGCTGGGCGCGCGCACCAAACGCACAGACCTGTTGCGCAGCGGCGAGCTCGCGCTGTATGCCGTGTGGGGCCTGGTGACCGTCGCGACGCTGTCAATGGTGTATGCGCTGGTCGCGCACGACTTCAGCGTGAAATACGTGGCGATGGTCGGCAGTCGTGCGACGCCGCTGTTCTATACGGTGATATCGCTGTGGGGCGCCCTCGAAGGCTCTATTCTCTTCTGGATCTTCGTGCTGTCCTGCCTGTCGGCTCTGGTGGTGTACCAGAACCGGCACCGGGAAGGGACGCTGGTGCCGTACGCCGGCGGTGTGCTCCTGCTCATCAGCGTGTTCTTCCTGATTCTTCTCGTTGGGCCCGCGAATCCGTTCAGCCTGGTGTCGCCGCTACCGCCCGATGGTCCGGGACCGAACCCGTTGCTGCAGAACCACCCGCTCATGGCGGTGCACCCGCCGTTGCTTTACCTCGGGTACGTGGGCATGTCGGTCCCCTTCGCGTTTGCGATCGGCGCCGTACTGTCAGGCGAGATCGAAAATGATGGCTGGATCCGGCTGACGAGACGCTGGACGCTGCTGGCCTGGATGTTCCTGGCCGCCGCGATTGTGGCCGGAATGTGGTGGTCGTATGAAGTGTTAGGCTGGGGTGGGTACTGGGCGTGGGATCCGGTGGAAAACGCGTCATTCATTCCCTTTCTTACCGCGACGGCCTTCCTGCACTCGGTCATGGTTCAGGAGCGGCGGGGCTTCCTCAAGCTCTGGAATCTCAACCTCATCGTCGCGACGTTCGCGTTGACGATCCTCGGCACCTTCCTGACGCGGAGCGGCGTGCTGTCATCGGTGCACGCGTTTTCGGAGGGACCGATCGGGACGTATTTCCTCGCTTTCATCGCGATAGTGCTGGTGGCGTCGTTCGCACTCGTCGCCGGGAATTCCGAGCGACTGAAGCCAACCGGTTCACTCGATGCGGCGGTCTCGCGGGAATCAGTCTTCCTCCTCAACAACCTGTTCCTGACCGCGTTCACGATCACCGTGCTGGTGGGGACATTGTTTCCCCTGGTGGCCGAAGCGATGCGGGGCGTGAAAATCAGTGTTGGGGAGCCGTTCTTCAATCGCATGACGCTGCCGATCTGCGCGGCGCTGCTCTTCCTGATGGGAGTCGGCCCCGCGCTTCCGTGGCGCGTCGCGTCGCGCGAGGTGATGCGCCGGCAACTGCTGCCACCGACCGTCGGCGCGGCGATTGCGCTTGTCGTGAGTTTCGTGATCGGCGTGCGGTCGCCGTATGCGCTGGCGGTGTTTGCCTTCGGCGCCTTCGCGCTCACAGCGAACGTACGCGAGTTCCTCGATGGCGCCGCGGCCCGGCGGCGGGCGCATGGCGAAAATCCCCCAGTGGCCCTGGCTCGCCTCATCGGGGCCAACCGGCGCCGCTATGGCGGCTACATCGCCCACCTCGG
>Ga0209486_10001172_pt1 | contig 11446 bp, 7 predicted proteins | sample NCCompost_FD_187518 | JGI IMG/M metagenome (GOLD analysis project Ga0209486, IMG submission 187518) | Agricultural soil microbial communities from Utah to study Nitrogen management - NC Compost (SPAdes) (version 2) | ecosystem: Environmental > Terrestrial > Soil > Agricultural land | place: USA... | reverse complement strand
TCATTTTTTCTTTTTAATGAAAGGTTTCTGAATATAAAAATGCCCAATAGTATAAACAGCAAAAGCCCTCCAAAGAGGGCATTGCGAATGGTGGCTTGTTGTTTCAATCGCTGATCTTTTAATTTGATTTCTTTATCTGAGAGGGTTAGCTGCGATTGATTTTGTTCTTTGAGAAGTGTTTGTTCTTTTATTTTCTGATCTTTTAATTCGTTGTCTTTGCCTGATAGTGATAATTGTGCTTCGCTTTGTTCTTTTAATAAGATTTGTTGCAGCAGTTCCTGTTCTTTGATTAGATAATCTTTTTGAAGCAAGTTGATTTGACCGATTCTTTTTTCTTCTTCAGCTTCTTTTTTGAAATCATTTAATCTGAAGTAATATTGCCTGGTCAATAAGGAATCTTTTAACTGGCTATATTTTTTATAGTAATGAAATGCACTATCTGCTTTGCCGAGCTTATCAAAAACATCAGACAATACCTTATAACCATCAGGCAGATAAACATTTCTTTTCATTTGGCCAAGAAGTTCTACTCCCTGTCTTGCATGCGTAAGGGCCTGGTCTAAATTATTTTTCCCCAAATACGCATTGGCCAAAATCAAAAAGTTTCTTCCCATAGCAAGGTTGTTATTTCTGTTTACAGGAAGATCTCTTGCCACACTAAGTATTCGCAATGCATCGTCGTATTGCTTTAAAGAAACATAAAGATTAGCCAGCATTGGTTTACCATTATCTCTTTTTTCAAACTGCATTAAATAAACTTTAGCTGAATCATAATTACCAGCTTTTCTATGCAATTCACCCAATGCAACCATTAATGGGGTATTATAATTTGGAATATCAGGATAAAAAATCCTGGCTTTATTAAAAAAAGCAAATGAAGTAGGGTAATCACCAGCTATCTCATAAAACCTGGCAACCCAAAAATAAGCTTGCCCCAAACGTAAACTATCAGCTGACCCGTTATACTTAATCAATTCCTCAGCTAATCTCAAACTTGCTCTGGCAAGGTTCAATCCATTTTCAAAATCACCCATATTCCAATATGCACTGCATAAATCCCGGCTTACATTCAATTCTCCTCTTTGATTTTTGACTTCTTTGAAAAGGTTCAATGCTTTTACTAAATACTCAAGGCCAGCTTCAAGATTCATGGTTTGATTTGCTGTCAAACCTAAAGTGTAATAAGCGTCTCCAAGCCCCCATTTGTTACCAATTTTAGAATAATAAAAAATAGCTTTATCAATTTGATTTTTGATATCAGTTATACCCTTGCCTTCAGAAGCTAAAATTTGAGCATATTGTTGATATAAACTGCCTAGTGTTTTTTCTTTTCCAGGTAAGTTTTCTGTCTCAGGTTTTTCATAATGTGAGATAGTTTTTTCTACATATTCCTTATGCTTTGCAGCACTCCCTTTCCATCGTTCCATGCCTTTCAGCATATTATATACATCGCCTATTAATCTGTAGTCTTTTATTTCTTCACCAATTTTGATGGCCTGCTGCGCCCATTTTTCTGCCTGTAAATAATTTGTTTCAGAGTTATTATTGTTTTTATTTTGATCTGTACTGCCAGAAAAGCAATGAGCTTTATTTAAGGTGGCATAACCCAATCCTTTTTTGTAGGTTGATTTTTTTGCAAGTTCATAAACCTGCTCCGCAACCATACATGCAGAGTCAAGCACTTTATCATCCTCATCCCATATCCAGTAATAAGTATGCGCAAGCTGGTTTAAACAATCAATCCGTTTATCTCCTTTTGCAGTTTTTAATTCCTTCTTAAGACTGTCAACCATCTGCCTGGCTACGACCATGTCTTCAATCCAGCTTTGTGCGGTTGAAGAAAAGCAGGCCAAGAAAAACAGGCTTAAAAAAATAATATATTTTCTCATAACAAAACCCTCATGCCGGTTTAGGTGTAGAAGATGGTGGAAAGAAGTTACGAAAAGAACGGCAATCAGATGATCGAAAATAAAATGAGGTTGGGCTTATTCTAAGCCACATTGGGTGAATACAATGATTTTATTGGTGACCGATGAAAAAAGATGGGTGAGTAGGCTTTATTTATTCAATAGGGGCAGATTGTATGGCTTTTATTTTTCCGGATCTTTTATCCTGAATAAACCCGGCAACAAAAACATCTTCTTTCTTTAAACCTGCCGGAAGGGTAAAGCTTGTAGTTTTTTCTTTAAGGGGTAAGTAAAAAATATTTCTAACAATATTGAGGTGATGTAAAGTTCTTCCTTTATTTTCTCCTTTTTTTATTTCATTGGTGGCCATCTTTTGTATCAGTACAAGAATCGCTTCTTCTTTTTTTGCATCAACACCTTCTGCTGAATAATGCACATCGATCTTTCCTTCTGTGTTTTGGACGGCATTTAATTTTATTGACACAGCAGATCGTTCATTCAATTGTTCTTCAATACTACTGACCAGCTTGCCTTTATTTGAACCGAGAAATTCTTTTTTTCCATTTACAACTGCCTGTGGAGTATAAATGTTATTCAATCGAAAAATGTTTGAATAGTATTCCTGTCTTTGAGTAAAAGAAGCATCACTAAAAATATCTTTCCAGCCCAATTTGTTCCAATAATCAACATGGTAACTTAAAACAAGAACATTTTTATCATTATACTTTTTTTGAATTTCTCCAAGTGCTTCATCTGCGGGCGGACAACTGGAGCAACCTTCCGAAGTAAATAGCTCTATTAAAGCAAAGCCATCTTGTTCTTTTGCCATTTTGTTCTTCAGGTTGGCAGTAGAAAAAGAAATGGTAAGCAAGGAAACGGAGAAAACAATTATCGGTAACAGAATTTTCATTTTTTCAATTTACGGCTGTTAACAAGGCGGATTTCTATATAAAGACAACAATTTGCGCTTAACGCTGCATTAACGATATTTGTTGCCCATACTGTTTATGAACAAAAAAGAGCGAACCATAATTCTTTTACTGGCGGCTATAAATTTTACCCAGGTCCTTGACTTTGTCAATATGGTTCCTTTGAGTATTTACCTGATCCCTGATCTTCGTATTTCAGCATTTCAATTCAGTACCCTGGTTGCATCGTATTCGATCAGCGCTTTTTTTTCTGGCATTATTGCTGCCTTACTTATTGACCGTCACGATAGAAAAAAATCTTTATTAATTGCATTTACCGGGTTTTTAATTGGCTCTTTTGCTTGTGGCATTGCTCCTAATTATGTGACTTTACTGATCGCAAGAATTGTCTCCGGCACTTTTGGCGGATTATTAGGGGCCCAGTTGTATTCAATCGTTGCTGATACTTTTTCTTATGAAAGACGAGGAAGGGCGATGGGCATCGTCATGAGTGCTTTTGCAATTGCATCCGTGATCGGCATTCCGCTTTCTCTTTTATTGACCAATGTTTTTAATTCAAACTGGCATTTACCTTTTCTTGCAAATGGCTTTGTTGGGCTTTTATTATTGCCACTAATGATAAAATACCTGCCGCCTATGAAGGGGCATATCACAACTTTTGGTTCATCTACTATTTTTGGAAGCCTTACAAGCCCAATGAAGATCCGCATACAGCGATCTGCTCTTATATTTTCCTGTTTGTTCATGTTTGGCCATTTTTTAGTGATCCCATTTATTCCATCTTATCTTGAATTCAACAAAGGATTTACAAAACTTCAAATCCCGTTGATATTATTATGTGGCGGTTTAACTTCTTTTGCAGCTGCTATTTATTTAGGAAAATTCTCAGACAAAAAAGGAAAACTGCCGATTTTTCTCTGGTCTGTTTTTATTTCATTATTCCTTGTGCTTATTCTTACAGATATGCCATCAATGAATCTTCCTACTGTGCTTCTTTTTTTTGGTTTATTGTTTATGGTTGTTACAAGCCGGATCGTTATGGCACAGTCAATGATCAGTAATGTTGTATCACAAAATCAGCGGGGAAGTTTTATGAGTGTAAATGGCAGCATGCAGCAATTAGGCCAGGGCATGGCTTCTTTAATAGCAGGGGTGATCGTAAAAACAAATAAAACAACGCATCAACTATCAAATTATAATTGGGTAGGCTATCTAAGTATAGCTGTTTTAATAGTTGCTGTTATAATAGGAAATAGGATATTCAAGTCAATTGATAAAACTACAGACATTCCTTCAAGCGATCAGCCGCCGCTTAAATCAAACGAATTGCAACTTGATATTATAGAATAACTATTATATTTAATACTGAAACAAAACCATCAGAGCTTTTATACTAGTGTGTGTAGACATGGTTTTTTTAATAAAGTAAAAAACAGATCATGCATTCGTCTACACAAACTTCATTACCAGTTTTACAAACCGAGAGATCTGATATTCTCGATGTACTCCGTGGCTTTGCCTTGCTTGGTGTTTTGCTTGATAATATTTTTGGGTTTACCGGCTGGGGCTTCCTTACTCAATCTATGCGAGAGGGTCTTCCTACCTGGCCTGCAGATGGAATCGTCGGGTTGAGTGAACTTACTTTTATCAATGGAAAATTTTACAGCCTTTTTTCATTGTTGTTTGGGATTGGCTTCTCGATCATTTTAATTCGTAATGAGCAAAAAGGAATAAATCCTTTAAAAATATTTTATCGTAGGCTGCTTATACTTTTAATAATCGGTACAGGCCATTTATTCTTGTTATGGGAAGGTGACATACTCGTTCTTTATGCACTTATAGGCATGTTACTTCCACTCTTCAGAAAATGCTCTGATAAAACTTTATTGATACTGGCTGCACTACTTATCCTTTCCCCAATATTGATTGACTGTATAAATATTTTATTCAAAAGTAAACCGGGAGACTATATTGAATCAATTGCTATGAACATAGATAAAAAGAATGGTGTTCCGGCTGACTCAACTTATAGTCAATACCTTTTTAAAGAAGAAAGTGGATTCAAAGAGTGGCGAAACTGGCAGGAATCGGGATACTTGTATCGATACTCATATATACTCGATAGTAACAGGATACCTAAAGTACTTGGGTTGTTTTTGCTGGGATTTTATGCCGGCAGAAAAATGATATATACTAATCTTGAGAAATATATATCGCTTTTTAAAAAGTTGCGTTTCTGGGGTTTCGTCATTGGTATCCCCGCTGCCATAGGCTGTACTTATTTTGAGATTTTTGGTAAAGGGATACCCGATCTAATGGGGCTTGGGCATACATTTTTCTATGCTATCAGTGTTGTTCCACTCAGTCTTGCCTACGCTTCTGTTATTTGTTTACACTGGATAAAAAAGAAAGGTAACAGTAAACTAAAAGTCTTGGCACCGCTTGGCAGAATGGCATTGACAAATTATTTAATGCAAACAATCATTGGCATTACACTTTATTATGGTGTTGGCTTTGGATTTGGAGGAAACATAGGGCCGGCAATTTTTATCCCGATCGGGTTGGCTGTTTATGCATTTCAAATTCTTTATAGTAATCTTTGGTTCAAATATTTTAATTACGGACCAATGGAATGGATATGGCGGCAGTTGACTTATTGGAAAAAATTACCTTTAAGTAAGCAAAATAAATTGTCATGAAATTCTTTATAATTCGTTATGGCAAAGTATAAAAATCTTCATTTATGGATGATCATTCCTATGCTGATCATGCAAGCTGGAATTTTTCGTGATTACTGGGGCGATTTTTCTGAGAATGCATGGTCCGTGCATGTACATTATATAACGGGAACGATCTGGTATTTCTATCTTATCATTCAACCTTATTTCGCTACTCACGGACAAATGGCAAGGCATCGTACCAATGGTATCATCGGTATGTTTTTAGCCGGTGCCGTTTGTTTAACAGCATTGAGCATGATGCATCGTGATATCGTTTCTGCAGAAAGATCAGCAACTATGCGGGAACAATTTGGGCCTTTTGAACCATGGTTTTTCATGGGTGTTGCCGCCGTGGAAATTCCAATGATGTTGGCATTCGGATTTGCCGTTATTAAAAGTATTATTCATCGCAAACTATTGGAAGATCATTCATGGTGGCTTATATCAACCGTGTTTATGATTATGATGCCGGCTCTTGGAAGAGGAATTCAACTCGTGCATGTGGGAATGCAGGCAAAGCATTGGCCGAATGTAGAGATCATGCCATCACTTTATTTTACAGAAGGATTGATAATTGCAATGTTGCTTTTTTTTGCATGGAAGTATGGTAAACTCAAGCATCCTGCCACCTGGCTTGCAATAGCAGTGAATGTGTTTAATCTTTTTTTAGAACCCATTGGAAGATCAGAGTCGGTGCAATTGTTTTTAAAAGCTTTAATCAAGGGATAAATCAGGTGCTTTTAAACCCTGTAACAACTATTTCACCCGGTAAACAGGGTATCTTAAATAATCAGGCTCAACCCAGGGAGAATTTTCATAAACAAAGTTGAGCTGTGCTCTTCCATTTTTTGCAAAAGCAGTATCAGTCGCCCTTTTTTGCTCTAATTTTTTTTTAATATCTGGATTTGATTTTAGATAATCAGCTGCAATATCTTCAAATGCATAACCGGAATATCCTTCTTTTTGACCAAGGATACCATCAAAAAAATTCCATGCAAAATATGAATCGGCAGCAGTTGGTTCAAGCGTTTCAATTAAGAAACGATTTGCAGACTGGTTCATTGAAATATAATAATCACCTTTTTTAAATTTCATTTGTTTAACAGTGACACTTGTTTTTACATCGCTGTTTATGTGATGCATTTCATTTTGTCGTGCAGCTGTTTTATAATCATCGATCCGGTAAACTTCCACTTCAATTGTTGAGTCTTTTTTTAGTTGCGTCATCTGCACCTTATTTGCTTTAAGTAAATCAATTACTGTCCACCAACCTTGCGGAATAATATATGCTTTTGGCTTTTTGATGAAAGTTGATGGGTTATAAAAATTGTAAAAAGGAATTTCCTTTTCATAAGGTTTGGTTCTATCGTAAAATAATCTTGGCTGACCAGAAACTTCACTTGGTTTGCGACTGGCAGCATAACCTTTGTAAATTCTTTTATCTGATACTGAACGATCCAATACCCAGCTGATTGGAAATGAAGTTTGTGTTTTTACTGACTGTTTTGTTTGATCTCTCAATTGCTTGATCGTTGCACTGTTCTTTGAAGTAAAATCAATAAAACTTTTCATCAACTCATAAGTTGATTTCACTCGTTGATCATAAGGTTTAAGCATGTGTGTTTCTGCTACAAAAGAAAATGTATGCCATAAAGCAGCATAGCCACTGCTATAACGAGGCCCTTCAAAAAATTCAGGCCAGCCATTGTCAGGTGAATCTCCAAAAGCGTTTACATAAGGAATAAGATCATAACCTTTTTCTTTCATGCTTGAATACAAGCTCGGTTCAAAACTTTTATTTAGATATTCTCCCAATACTCCGCCGAGTTTACTATGCTGTGTGCAGATCAAAGTCATCACATGTTGGTAATCGGCGCCATCGCTAACATGATTATCCAAAAAAATGTCAGGATCTGTTAGCTGAAATATTTCTGCAAATGCTTTTGATTCTTTTGTATCACATTTTATGAAATCACGGTTCAGATCAAGATTCTGACTGTTGCCACGAAATCCAAATTCTTCCGGTCCATTCTGATCAACACGATAATCAGCACTGCGGTTTAAACAGCCGCCAATGTTATATACAGGAATAATAGCAAGTACCACATTCGAAGGTAGATTTTGAGTTATCCAGGTTGGCTGGTTTGGATTTCTTTCTGGAACTAAATTGAATGGGGGGGCAAAATCTCTTGCTAATAACATACTTGCATCAATACCATCAGGTTCGCCGGGATGAATTCCGTTATTGATAAGTATAACTCTTTTATTTTTTTTCCGAATTGATTCAAAGTTGAAATCTTTATCAGATGAGACAATAACAAGATGAAGTGGAAAACCTGCATCAGTCATACCCATGGTCAGCATCTTTACAAATTCTGATTTTTGATCCAGGTCTTTCCACCATTCTATGATTTCAAAATATGTTGGGGTTTGAGTTCCTCTACTTTTTTCAAAAAGAGTAATTGGAAATTTTGGAATAGTGGTTTTTTGCGCAAGAAGAAACCCTACAAACATCATAAAGAAAAATACAGCGGTAATTTTTTTCATGTAAAAAGATTGATTGACTAAAGATATTTTTTTGGCAATATAAGCAATAAAAAAAGGGATCTGTCTGCTAGATCCCTTTGAAGAAAACTCGACTTATATCCTATTCTAACATTATTTATCTATAAAGGATAATTTCTGTAATTAAATTTTTTCTCCAGCAAGTGGGCATAGATGATGCCCACTTTAACTGAAGATTTCTGCTTGCTTTATTGAATCAAAATTTTCTCGGTGAGTACTTTATCTCCCTGCATTTTCAATAAATAAATTCCCGGAAGAAATTTATCCGTTGTAATTGACAGGTTTGATTTTCCATTCACAGAAATTTGTTTTACCATTTTTCCTGCGATGTCATACATCCTTATGCTTGTTATACGCTGATTATTCAAACCTAGAGCGACATTTACTACGCCTCTTGCAGGATTAGGGTAAACTAATACAGAACCTGTCTCCGAAGCTTCACCAAATGGAATTGATCTGCCTGCAACGGTTTCTGATTCACAAGCGCCAATGCAATCTCCATGAGCGAGATGATCCGGCACATCCATTTTACCAATAGAGATCACATTCTTACCCTTATGGCAAATTTTGATCTTCTTCGTAATAGGAATAGTAATCCCCTGCTCAAGACTTGTAAAATAGCCATCGCTTACAGTTACATTAATGGTATAGCTGGTTTTAGAAAAATCAATTGCAGAAGGATTAGCGATAGTGAGTTTTCCTGAAACAGCATCAAGAGCAAATATTCCTGCTCCTGTACCACTCACGATATTCCATTTTTGAAAAACTGTTGAACCAGGATATATAATATCATCTGCATCGGTAGCAATTACGGTGCCCAGTTGATTACATATTCCTCCATCTAATGGAAAACTGGCTGAAGCTATTTGTGGAGCCACACCGCAATTTGGTCCAAGAAGTTCAGGTGTGATCACCGAAGCATTTGAGGTAGTAAGAAGTATTTTATCAAGTTTTGCTCCGACTTCGCGATAAGTGATCGTGAAAGTGTGAGGCCCGGCAGCGAGATCAGCAATTGCTAATCTTCCCCATTGCCAGGAAGTTGATGTAAGTCCATTAGCACTTACGAAAGCTCCATTATCGATTTTTACCCAATAGCTATCTTCTGTTGGGCTAGGACCAATGGCTCTTCCAAGAAAATTATAAGTGCCGGCCACATCTATATTAAATGGAATGACTACCTGGTTTGCTGGAGTATTTGCAGGAGCAGCTCCGGTACTGTTAGCAATACCTGACTTAATTCTTATATAAGCTCCCTTGGAAGCTAATGGATCCTGAAGAATATCCCAGTTCGAACCGACTGTGCCACATTCTGTTTCCAACCATATTTTAACCGTACTTGCTTCATCGGGGAAAACAGGATTTCCTGTACCCCACCATTGGTACCAACGTTGATAATCTACATTAGGATATGGATGCACCATGACATTTGTATTAGCATTGGTATTGCCTTTAAGAAATTTCTCAACAAATGCTTCCATAGCCGGGAGTTGGGTTGCAGGTACTGCGCAGTGACCATGTCCTCCATCAATATAAAATCCAAACCTGTCAGCTATTCCAAATTGTTTCCAAACTTCATGGGCTGCTCTTGAAGACACATAACAGGAAGGATTCGATAGCCAAAAGAAATCTGTATTGCCAGTGACGAGTACTGCTCTCGGTGCTATCATCGCTATCAATTCATGATGATCGTAGGGTAATTTTGGAACATTCAATCCGGCATATTGAAACATGTCTTCCTTAAACCAGTTGTGATCCGTTGCGCCAAGTTTTTCAACATCACCGCCAAATTCTGAAACTCTCCAGGCGGGCGCACCACCACCGCCTGATTCCTGGGCGATCGTAAGTGCAATACGTTCGTCAAGTGCGCCTGCGAACAATGCCATTTTTCCAGCGTATGAGCAACCCGTTACCCCAATATGACTTAGATCTATTGGTAGGGAAGCTTGAACTAATTCCAATCCATCTATTAAACGACTTACTCCCCATGCCCAGGCACTGTACTGTCCTGCATTGGTAATATTTTGATCAGGATAAAGTCTGTAAAACGGATTTGTATTTTGAGGGTTTCCATAAGTCGTTACATTATTATGGCTGAAAGTAATTCTTGCAATGTTACGACTGGTAAAAACAGATGCGGGAACACTTCCTGATGAGCTATTCATTCCGATAATTGCAGCATATGGACCAGGAGCAGCTGGTAATGAAACCGCCGAAGTTAGTGTAAGTGATTGTCCGTTTACCGTAACAACCACTCGAAGTGTGCCAGCAGTTGCCGATGTGGGAGTGTAAGTGGCAGTAATGTCTTGTGGTCTGTCAGGTTTAAGACCTATCTCGTAATGTTCAATCTCTTTTTTTATTTCATTGCGTCTGCGTTTCCAATCATTGAAATTTAAAGAACGTCCACTGCCATCTGACCACATAAATGGATCTGTCAAAGGATCAACTACAGGAGACTGACTCATTGTGGGTAGGGGTGGAGGAGCAAAGGCTGCTCCAGTATTTTCAACATTATAAACAAGTGGTGGGGTCTGTGCTTTTAGTTGAGAGGTTAAACAAACAAATAGAAAGGTGAAAAGTGACGTACAAATTTTAGTAATGACAAGTCTCATAATCGTTGTTTTTGGGGTTAAAAATGTATAGGGCTTTTAGCTTCGAGTGTTTACGGGTATTACCTCCTTTTTAATTTGTTTTTTAAATACCGCCGGGTGTCGTTCTTTTCTGTCGTCAAAGAATTGCAACCGGTTGTATTTTAAGATAAATAAAATGATATATTTAGATAGGTATTTAGTTGTTTCTAAAGCTATGCAACCGATTGCAATATTTTTTAATCGACAATTTTATCAGGTATAGGATAAAATTGTCCCTTAATGATTGCTTATGTATGAGAAAAAAATTCCTGGTAAGAAAAGAAGTGGTGTTGATGTTACCTTTTATGTGATCGAGGGAAAGTGGAAGAGAGACATTATTCTTTGTTTGAATAACGGAATAAAAAGACCCATCGAGCTGCAGAAACATCTTGCAGAAGCAAAAGCGAGTGCCCGAGTGCTCAATAAGCAATTAAAAGAACTGGAAGAATATGGTATTATATATAAGAAGATCTATCCTGCAGTGCCACCAAAAGTTGAATATTACTTAACTGATATTGGCAAAGAACTTATTCCATTATTTAAAGTGATGGAAGATTGGGGAAACAATTATAGTAAGAAGCAAGAGATTCCTGATTCTCCTATGAACTTAAATGAACGTAACCTGGTACAAATAAAAAAGGCATCCTGATATAGAATGCCTTTAAAAAAAATATTAAAGAAATTATTTAGCTAGTTTA
>Ga0209486_10001170_pt1 | contig 11463 bp, 9 predicted proteins | sample NCCompost_FD_187518 | JGI IMG/M metagenome (GOLD analysis project Ga0209486, IMG submission 187518) | Agricultural soil microbial communities from Utah to study Nitrogen management - NC Compost (SPAdes) (version 2) | ecosystem: Environmental > Terrestrial > Soil > Agricultural land | place: USA... | reverse complement strand
CCAACGGAACCGGTGTCCTGCCAAATCGTCTCCTGACCTGGAACGCGGGCGACGGGTGCTGTGGATATGCGCTGGCGAACGCGGTGAACGACATGGGTTTCGTCGCGACATTACTCGGCGACCTCGAACAGCGCATTGGCATCGACCGGAACCGCGTATACGCAACGGGCCATTCGAACGGAGCCATTCTCGCGCATCGCTTCGCCGCCGAACGTTCCGGACTGGTCGCCGCGGTCGTCGCCGTCGCCGGCTCACTCGACCTGCGCACGTTTGCGCCGACACGCTCCGTGCCCGTCATGCAGATCCACAGTGTGGACGACCCCCGCGCAGTTTATGCGGGTGGATTAGGGCCGCCGTTTCCCGGCACCGACAACCGCGTCCTTCACCAACCGGCGCGGGCGGGACTCGACCGATGGATCGCTGCAAATGCATGCTCGACCCGGGCCGATACCCTCGCGGTGAAGCAGGGACCGGGGCAGACCGCGATCCTGCTTGTCTGGAAGGGGTGTCGTGGTGATGCTGAAGTCGCGCATTGGAAACTGACCGGCGCTGGCCACGGATGGCCAGGGGAATCGCCACCACCGGGAGGCGAAGCTATTTCGGGGCCACAGACCCGGCTCATTCGTGCCGCAGACGAAGTCTGGGCGTTCGTGTCGCGATTTCGTCTTCCGTGAAAGTTGTACTCTTCGGCGCGACCGGTATGGTCGGCGCGGGCGTACTGCACGAATGTCTGCGTGACGATCGCGTGGACGAAGTGTGGGCGGTCCAGCGATCGTCGTCAGGCAGGTCGCATCCCAAGCTTCGCGAGCTGATTCGAACCGATTTTCTCGATTTCCGCGATGCCCTCGAGGACTTTCACGGTGCGGACGCCTGCTTCTTCTGCCTGGGCGTCTCGGCAGTGGGAAAGGGCGAGGAAGAGTACTCACGCCTGACGTTCGACCTTACGCTGGCGGCCGGCCGGGCCATGGCAGAGGTGACTCCCGGCATGACCTTCTGTTATGTCTCCGGTCAGGGGACCGACAGCAGCGAGAAGGGAAGGGTGATGTGGGCGCGCGTAAAGGGGAGGACCGAAAATGCTCTCCTTCAACTCCCCCTCAGGGCTTACATGCTGCGGCCAGGGTACATCCAGCCGCTCGGTGGAATCAAATCGAAGACGCGTGTCTACAGCGTCTTCTACAGGGTGATGGCGCCCGTCTATCCGGTCCTCCGGCGCCTAACGCCTAACCTCGTGACGACGAACGAGACGGTGGGGCGGGCGATGATCGAGCTGGCGCTCCGTGGGTATCCGAAGCGTATCCTGGAGGTCAGGGATATCAACAAGCAGGGTGCGAAGGGTGCGGAGGGTGCATAGGGTGCGCTTTTGCACCCTTAGCACCCTATGCACCCTTCGCACCCTTCCTCACCCCGCCCGACTCCAGGGCGGCACGATCTGGTTCGAGCGTGCGTATGCGATCAGCTGACCCAGGTGTTCGTGCATGTCACCGAACACGAAGAGCGCAATGTTCGGGGCGGTGCGCTGGGTGCCGAACAGCGTGCGCGAAGCAGTGAGCGTTGCTGCGTCGATCGTCTCCAGTTGCTGCTGCGCGTGCGCGAATCCCTTTTTCACATGCTCGACGACCTCGGCCTTGTCGCTGAGAGTGCGCAGCGCCCCGGTTTCCTGCGGAGTGCCAAGGTTCGCCCGCTGACCGCCAAAAGAACCCGGGATGAAATTGTATCCCTCGAATGCCGCCAGCATCAGCACTTCGCTCACCGATCGCACACCGGCCATCGGTCGCCAGCTGTACTTGTCCTGTGGGAACGCTTCGGCAAGGCCGATGAACTTGTCACGCATGGCCTGCAGGTCGGCGATGAGTGCCGCACGAAATTCCTGTGCGCCGTCCTGGGCAAACGCCACGCACGGAGTGGAGGCCGTTGGGACGATGATGACGGCAGCGATTTTCATCAGATCACGAACACGATTCAATTGCATCGGGACTCCTGATTGACGGGAGATCAGCTTAGTGCGCACTCCACCGGCAGGCGCGGGAGATCGGGACGGGCCGATTCAGGAGCATCGCGAGACGCAATCGCAAAACGCCAAGGCGACCAAAGACCCGTGCTCGCCGGCGTTTGGCGTCCAACCCTCCGCAGCGCGGTCTGCCCCTCTGCCAGTCTGCCCGTCTACCCGTCTACCCGTCTACCCGTCTACCCGTCTACCCGACTTCTCGTCCCTAACGACGCTCACGCGCAGGCCCGGAAGCAGTCGCGGGCCCAGTCTCGAACACTCCGTCGAAGCCGATGGAATCCGTAGCGGCGAAGCGTTCAATCCGGAAATCCGGTGCGGTGCCACGGCCCCTGGTATCCTTGATCCCGCAATCGCTCGGCGCACTACCGAGACAGATCCACGCCTTACCGGAACCGTAGCGATTGACGAGGGACACGAGCTTCGGCTCCTTCGCGCGTAGTTGCACCCCGGCCCACACGATATTGGGGTTCCATGGCGCCCCCGGCCTGGTGCGGGCGTGCAGGTCGCCTACGAGCAGCAATGCGGTCTCCCCGGGTTTTCGCGCAGCAAGGAGTCCTGACGCCATCGCCTGATCACGCGCCGGACCAGGAACGGAGGCGTCGTCCACGGCGACGACGCGTAGCGGAACGCCCTCGGCGCGGAGTAAGCGCGCAACGTCCAGCAAGGCCAGCCTGGCGCGGCTCGAGCGCCCGTCCTGGAACTCGCGACGCCAGAACGCGCCCTCGAGGAGCGCCTGCTCGTTAGGCGGTCCGCCCTTCGATGCGAGGAAGGCATCGATCCGAGCCTGTTCCTGCCTCGGGATCTCGAGTGCCAGCACCACCGGCTTACCACTCGCAGCCAGACGACACGCCAGGGTGATGGCGAATTCCGGAACGGCTTCGAGTCCGTGGAGCTCGCCGAGGAGGATCATTGGCACACCCGCGAGTGCGCCAAGATTCGCAATTTCGCGTCCGCAGTTCGGTGCCAGTGAGGCTGGCGCTAACCGGGGCGACGACATCGCCGCGCCACCAACGACGGCGCCCAACGCCAGCAGGTGACGAATGTGATGCACCATATCTGGCTCAGGCCTCCGGCCCCTGCAGGCTAGTTGGTCCTGTCTTCCACCACCCAGCCGTCGCGCAACGTGATCACGCGATTGCCGACTGCGGCATTCTCTTCAGAGTGAGTGACCTGGATGATCGTGGTTCCCGCCTGATTCAACTGGCGGAACAGGTCCATGATCTCGCGGGCCTGTGAGGAATGCAGGTTGCCTGTCGGTTCGTCGGCCAGTAGGAGTGACGGTCGAGCGATGACTGCGCGAGCGACACCAACCAGCTGCTGTTGGCCACCCGAAAGCTGGCGTGGATACAAGTCCTTTTTGCCGACGATCTGGAAGCGGTCGAGCGTATCGGCGACGATTGCCGCTCGCTGGTCCTTCGGCACGTTCCGGTAGGACAGCGGCACGTCCAGGTTTTCCGCGACCGTCAGGTCGTCGAGCAGGTGGTACTGCTGGAAGACGAAGCCGATATGCCGGCGATTGAGCGCAAGCCTGGCTTTGTTATCAAGGCGGTGAACGGGATGGCCGCGGAAGTGGTACTCACCTGTCCACGCGCCATCGAACATGCCGAGGATGGCGAGGAGCGTCGACTTGCCCGCGCCCGACGGCCCCATGATGGTGATGAACTCACCGGGCTTTATGTCGAACGTGATGCGACGGAGCAGGAAGTTTCGCCCGGCCGGCGACTCGATGATTTTCTCGAGTCCGCGAAGGGAGACCAGTGGTCCGGCGGGTGGTGCTTCTTCAACTTCGGCGAGAGCGCCGGAACTCTTGAAAGGCCACATGTGAGTGATGGCGGATGGCGGATGGCCGGATGCCAGGTAGTCGAAGGCGATCAGATTAGGAGGAATTTCGTCTCCGAACCTGATCGCCGCGACCTCAGATGGAGGATTTTGCTGCCATCCCCCATCTCCCATCGGCCATCGGATTTAGTGCGTCTGTACCAGGTCGTCCGCCACTTTGCCGTCGAACAGGTGGATCGAGCGATCGGCGTGCGCAGCGTAGCGCGGATCGTGTGTCACCATGCAGATCGTGGCGCCGCCCTTGTGGAGCTCCTGTAGCAGCCCCATCACGGCCTCGCCGTTCACTGAGTCGAGGTTACCCGTCGGTTCGTCGGCCAGGAGGATGGCGGGATCGCCGGCGACCGCGCGGGCCACGGCAACACGCTGCTGCTGACCGCCGGAGAGCTGCGACGGATAGTGCTTCATGCGATGCCCCATCTGCACGCGCTCGAGCGCATCAGCAACGCGCTTCTTCCGTTCCTGCGACGACATGCCGCGATAGGTCAGCGGCAGCTCGACGTTTTCGTAGACCGTGAGGTCGCCGATCAGGTTGAACGCCTGGAAGATGAACCCGATCTGCCGGTTGCGGATGCGTGCGCGATCGGCGGCCGAAAGCTTTGCGACGTGTTCGCCGCTCAGCATGTACGTCCCATCGGTCGGCGTATCGAGCAGGCCCAGGATCGAAAGCAGCGTGGTCTTGCCGCATCCGGATGGGCCGGCGATTGCGATATACTCGCCCGGATTGATCTCGAGGTGCACGTCGGCAAGCGCATGCGTCTCGACTTCATCCGTGTAGAAAACCTTCTTGATGCCTTCCATCCGAATCAACGGTTCCATACCTCGCTCCGCAGTTGGAGTCAAAACATCAGGCCAGAGGCAAGAGGCCAGAGGCCAGAGGAAAACAACGCTATTTGTATCCAGCCGCTGGCCTTCTGGCCTCTGGCCTGTGGTCTTAGTTAATTCGTACTCGATTCACCGTGTCATACTGTCCCATGTCGGAAATCAGGATCTTGTCCCCGACATTCAGACCCGCGAGCACTTCGATCAGGTTTACCGACGCCTTGCCGAACTTCACGTTCGTCCGAACCGCGGTCTTTCCATCCGGCTCGAGCTTGAACAACCCAACGGTCTGGTCGGGCTGAGAGTTTCCGGGACGCTGCACGAACATCGTATTCGGGATCCGGTCGATCTCGATCGTTCCGTCGACGCTGAGGTCCGAGCGGGCGCCGGCCGGCATTTCACCTTCCAGCGCGACTTCCACTTCCACCGTGGCGTTCTGGGAAATCGGGTCGACGCGCATCACCCGGCCCTTCACGATGGCCGGGTGCAGGTCAACGTCGACCCTCTGGCCGACACTGACATCCTTCGCCTGTGACTCCGGGACACGCAGCACGGCCTTGAAGCGGCCCGGCTGTGCGACACGCGCCAACTCGGTTCCCGAATTGATCCACTGCCCCAATTCGAGGTTCAAGCTCTGGAGTTGGCCATCGATACCCGCTTTCACGTTCAAGCCCTCGATGCGATCGCGGCGCAGCTGTACGACGGCCTTGTTGCTGTTCACCGTGTTTTCGGCGCCGGCGATCTGCTCAGCCATCGAGCTTTCCATCAGTTTCAATCGGCGCTCTTCAATGCCGAGGGTCGTGGTCAGTTCAACGACCGTCTCACGGGCGGCCTTGAGTTCATTCTCTGAGGCAAGTCCCTTCCGGGTCTGATCGAGCGATTCGAAGGTCGCCTTGTTCCGCTCTGCTTGCGCCAGCTGCGTCCTGAGGCGCGCGATGTTCGCTTCCTGTTGGAGCTTCTGGCTCTCCAGGTTCGACCGGACTGTCACCAGGTTCTGCTCCGCCTGCGCCAGCGCCTCGCGAGCAGTAAGCAGCTGCAGGTTCTCGTCTGGGTTACTGAGGACGAGAATCACGGTGCCGGCGGTGACCATCGCGCCCGGGCGCAGCGGACGATCTTCGACTCGGCCACTGACAACGGCGGCTACATAGCGAATGTTCTCCGGCACGAGTGTGCCGGGCGCGCGAACGTTGCGAACAAGTTCGCCGCGTTGGACGGAGTCGATGATCACTTCAGCGCGCGCCACCGAAGGCGGACGCGCTTCCAGCTGGCTCAATGCAACCGTGAGCATCACAGCGGCGATGGCGCCCCCTGCGATCAGCAAGTTCCGTTTCGTCTTCTTGGGGGGGTCTCTTCTGATATCCACGGGAACGGGTCTCGCAGGTTCGTGGTTCGACACCTATTACGGCGGAACCGTTGAAAAGGAGTCACACTTTTTTCAGCGATCCGAGGGACCCGTAAAGCTAGCCGTCACAGGCTGCTTCGGCCCCCGAATGAGGGTGAGGGGCGAGCGGTGCGGGGCGAAGGGCCTTTTGTAGGCGTTCGACACGAGTCGACGCGTCCGCGCTTCCTTTGCGCGCCTAGGGGAATGGCGGGCTCAACGAATGGGGTATGGGGCATGGGGCATAGGGGCAACCGGGGGCACCGGCGCCGTGTTCGCGTGCCCGTCTGCCCGCCTCGCCCGCCCGCCTGCCCGGTTATTTCAGCTCTCGAATCTTGATGTTTCGAAATTCCGCCCGGCCGCCGTGCTCCTGTAGTCCGATGTGGCCCTTCATCGCTTTTCCGTATTTCGGCCAGACGGCGAACTTGGAGGCGGCAACGCGCTTGGCCCAGTCGGGACTCCCCTGCTCGTACTCGACGACCTTCTGCCCGTTGAGCCAGTGCTCGATGTGTGTCCCTCTCGCTACCAATCGGGTCGTGTTCCATTCACCCGCCGGCTTCACCACGCCGCGTGGAGGGGCATAGACGCTGTGAACCGATCCCGCGGACGTCAGGGGATTCTTCCCGTCGTTGTGGCCAGCGTCGTCGAGCAGCGCGTATTCCGGTGCGCCATGGTAGATCCACTCGAGGCCTTCGATGGCGCGGTAGAAAAGTCCGCTGTTGCCGCGCGGCTCGAGCTTCCAGTCCAGCAGTAACTCGAAGTCGCCATACTGGTCTCTCGTAATGATGTCGGCGGCGCGAGAGACCCGGGTGAACACCCCGTCCACGACTTGCCAGCCACTTGGCATTGTGTCCGCACCGTAGGCGCGCCAGCCGGCGGTCGTCTTGCCGTCGAAAAGCAGCTTCCAGCCGGCGGCGCGTTCGTCGGCGGTGAGCGTATTGGGGGCCTGAGCGGACGCTCCGCTTGCGAGAGCCAAGATCGATAGCAGACAAAGGCTTTTCGAGATGCGCATGTGAATTGGTGATACGGTGCGATTGGTGGGCGGAGATGAGATGTGGGATGTGGGAGGAACCAGATCAAATCCGACTTTCATCGGTTCCTCCCACATCCCACCTCCCACATCCGCCTAAAGAGCCCACCCGGTTCTGTATTCACGCGTCAGCCATTGATTGGCTTCCGGCGCGTTCCTGACCGTCATGTTCGCGGCATCGTACTCGATCCGCCTGTTCTGCCCCGCGCGGAGTGCCACGATGCCTAACAACATGACTTCGGTGAGCGGCGCCGCGTAATCGAACGGGCAGCTCGCCTTCGCTTCGCCCTTGCAGGCCAGGGCCCAGTTCACCTCGTGACCCGTCGCGATGCGCGGGTACGACTTTGGCACGTTTTCGGCTTCGGCCGCGAGCGCGGCAGGGAAGATTTTCGGGTTGTCGCCGTACGTCTCGTGCGTGAGGTATCCCTTCTCGCCGACGAACACTGCGCCGCCACCGTCGCCGCTGGGACGCGGCACGTCGGCCAGGATCATCGGAGACAAACCGCCGTCGTACCAGTACATCGTGACCGCCGGCTTGTCGCCACGGGCCGCAAATTCATACTTCGTGGTCATGGCGAGCGGATACGACGCCGGGTTCGCGGTGGGACCACCCCACGGCGTGGAGTTCGACATGATGCTCGTGGGGAGGCCGAGGCCTAACGACCAGTAGGACTGGTCCATGAGGTGTGCACCCATGTCGCCGATGGCGCTGACACCGAACGGAACCCAACCCCGCCAGCTGAACGGGTGATAGGCGGGGTGATAGGGAATGTCCTGGGCAACGGGGCCGAGGAAGAGCTCCCAGTTCAGCCCCGGCGGCAGGTCGCGAGGGTTGGCGGCCATCGCCGAAATGATGGCCCGGTTGACTGTCCCGACGTTCCAACTCGGCGGCGCGGGTGGAAGCGCCGGCTGGTTCGAAGGCGCCGGCGCGGTCTGGCTAGCGCTGGGTGCCGCGGCCTGCGGCACGGGAATCTGCGTTGGTCCGGGGATTCCCTGTGCCCAATACCGCTGCGGTCGATCGGTCCAGACATGCACTTCGCGCACAGCTCCGATCACGCCGGCGTTGATCCAGTCCTGGATCCGTCGCGTTCCCTCGCGAGAGTGGCCCTGGTTGCCCATCTGCGTGGCGACCTTCGTTTCAGCGGCGACTCGTGCCAGCAGACGGGCTTCGTAAACAGAGTAGGTCAGCGGCTTCTGGACATAGACGTGTTTGCCCGCACGCATCGCGGCCACCGCGATGTGGGCGTGCAGGTGATCCGGGGTCGCGATAATGACCGCTTCGATGTCCTTCTGCTTATCCAGCATCTCGCGGAAGTCCGTGTACCTGGCCGCTTTGGCGTAGGCGTCGCGCAACTTCACCGCTGCCGGCGAGACTACCCCCTGGTTATTCGGCCGAAGCTTGCCCGCGAGCTGGCGTTCGACGAACGCGCTATCGATGTCGCAGACGGCGACCAGGTTTTCCCCTGCGTCGACCAGCTCCATCGTGTTGTTCATGCCCATTCCGCCAAATCCGACGACAGCCACATTCAGGGTGTCGGAAGGCGCGCGACGGGACGGCGTCGCGCCCAGGACGTGGCGAGGGATGATCATCGCGCCGAGTGCCAGTTTGGCGCTATCGGCGACGAAGTCCCGTCTCGAGAAGTCGGTCATATCCGGATCCTTTTGGGAACGATGGCCAGCGTTGACCTAGTCTGGCACGCCGATTTGCGGATTGCGAGTAGGGATTCACACGGGTACGGCCTGGGAGCACGGATCACACGGGTTTGAACGGATCAACGCGGGTTTGAGCAGGCGGCACCGGGCAGGAAGAATCGGGATCGTCGATGCCAAAACGGAGTCAGAGCCCGGTGCCGCCTGCTCAAATCAGTGTCAATTCGCTCAATCCGTCTGATCCGTGTTCCCGGATGTTGCCGCGAGAATCGATCGCAAATCCGCTGGAAATCGTCCTTTACCAAAAGCGGTCTCTTGCGAATGCCTGAGTCTGCACCTCAAAGTGTGCGACGCGCGTCTTCCCCGATTTCGTCGTCGCGCCAATTTCGCCGTCAGCCGCGTCCATCGATGTACCTGGATACGATCAGCTCGGACCATGAGGAAGACGTTTCCGGCGTGCGGCTTCAGACGCCGCCGGGCGCGATGCAGGCCATTCCAGGTATCGCGGTGGATCCCGCCCTCAAGCGGGAACTCCTCGTCGACGTTTCCTGCGCCCGCGCATTGATCGACCAGTTTGGTGAGGAAAACGAATTCTTCCGCATCGTCACCGTCGATCTCGTCAGGCACCTGGGTGCCCCGACCAGCGCGTACCTCAACAGGTCGACCGCGATCGCGATGGCGCCGGTTCTCGCGAACGGGTTGAGCGCGATCGACGCCCTCGAGCAGCTGCGCGCGCAGTTCCCTCACGTCGGCATGTACGTTGTTGCCCGCGATACCAGTGAAGTGGCGCGCAACATGACGAAGCTGGCCGCCGCCGGCGTCGACGAGGTGTTCTGTCTCGACACGCGTTCAGATATCGAAGCGTTCGCGGACACGCTCCGGGCCCGACTCGCGGCTCCCGCACCGGAGACGGAACTCCGGCTGATCTGGAAATGGTTCCGCGCATCGTCGGAACGGTCGCTCGTTATGCACTGCATCCGGAACGGGTTCCGGCTCGATGTCTGGTCGATCCGGTCGAAGGTGTTCAACACCTGCCGGAAGACCCTGCAGAACCGGGTGTCATTCCTTGGACTCCCCAGTCCCGGGATCCTGTCGCGCACTGGGCGCGTGCTTCACGCGCAGGAACTGGAGCGTCGCGGCGTCAAACCCAGCACCATTGTCGCCGCCATTCTTGGGTTTCCCTCGGCCGGCGCGATGCAGCGTTCCCGCCGCCGTCTCCGGAAAGCCCTGATGTCACGGGGCCGGCAGGCGCTGGTCTTCGCATCATTGCTGAAGTAGTCCGATCAATGGGGTCAGACCCCATTGATCCCCGTCTACCGCCTCCGGACGCCGCAGTCTCCCGAATAGCGATTCATCCTCGCTGGCGTTCGGCCTGCACCATATCGTAGGGGCGCCCGGGACGACTCCTGTCCCGGAAATTCGTCCGCCCGACTGGAGACTCACGTATGCCGGCCGCTTCGTCTCATCGACCGATTTTCGCGCCACTCCTCGCGTCGTTTCTGTTCCTCACGCTTCCCATGGGATCGTGGGCGCAGAGCAACGACCGACCGCAAGCCAACTGGGAGCTTGCGAACAAGTTCAGTACGCAGGCGCTGCAACGCGTGGTGTACAGCACCACGTTGCAGCCACGCTGGATCGGCAAGACCGATTCGATGTGGTACAACTGGCGGAACGGTGCCGGGGCGACCTTCTATCTCGTATATCCGCCCGCGAAGGTCAGGCGGCCGCTGTTCGACCACGTGAAGCTTGCCGCCGCCCTGGCCACGGCGCACCGGAAGCCCTATGAGCCTAACGCGCTTCCGTTCACGAACCTGAACTTCACCAGGGACCACAAGGCGATCCGGTTCACGGTCGACTCGACGCGGTATGAATGGCACCTGGTGACGGAGCAGATCCGCAACATGGGACGGCCGCTTCGCGGCGACTCGCTGCCGCCTGACGAGGAACGAACGGAAGTGCAGGGAGGCGGCGGCGGTCGTGGCGGCGGCGGTGGTGGTGGCCGGGCCGGCGGCGCGGGCGCCAACCAGGATTTCCGGAACTTCTCGCCGGACAGCACCGCCTTCGTCTTCGCGATGAACCACAACCTGTACGTCGTCGAGGTCGGGAAGACGGACACCGTCAAGGTCACCAGCGATGGTGTCCGGAATTACAGCTTCGGATTCCGCGACACGTCGACCGTCCAGCAGCAGGACAACGACGACGACGATGATGACCAGCAGGGCGGAGGCGGCCGGGGCGGATCGCGAGTCCGCGATCCCCGCGTGCGGCCTAACGTGACATGGGCGCCCGATTCGCGCGCCTTCTTCGTGCAGCGCAACGATTCACGCAAGGTGCGGGAGCTCTACCTGGTCAACGTCCTCTCCGAACCGAGGCCCGCGATGTCGGCGTACACGTACGCGATGCCGGGCGAGGAAAACGTGTCGCAGCAGGAGATCTGGACGTTCCGTCGCGGCGAACCGGCCGCGAAGCAGGCAAACGTGAAGAAGTGGCGCGACCAGCGGCTCATGTTCACGCACTGGACCACCGGCTCGACGAAGCTTCGCCTCGCGCGCCGCGACCGGCCGCAGCGCCAGCTCGAGCTGATCGAGATCGACCTCCCGACCGGCGCGACGAAGACGCTGCTCACCGAGATCGTGTTGAACGCCAACCTCGAGGCGCAGGCGCCTCGTTATGTGAAGGGCGGCGGCGACATGATCTGGTGGTCCGAGCGCGCGGGCTGGGGTCACTACTACCTGTACGATC
>Ga0209486_10001168_pt1 | contig 11472 bp, 9 predicted proteins | sample NCCompost_FD_187518 | JGI IMG/M metagenome (GOLD analysis project Ga0209486, IMG submission 187518) | Agricultural soil microbial communities from Utah to study Nitrogen management - NC Compost (SPAdes) (version 2) | ecosystem: Environmental > Terrestrial > Soil > Agricultural land | place: USA... | reverse complement strand
ACAGCGGCCCCGCGCCCACTTGCAGGCTGAACCGGTCGAGTTCCGCGCGCGCGGTATCCGGCGACTGGCCGGACACCACCGGGGGACTCAGCAAAAGGAGCAGCAACGGCGCAACAGTCAAGCTTCTGATACTCATGTGCCCTCTACCGGTCATGTGCAAAAGCCGGGCACACGGGCTCATGGCCGAGCTTTCATGCGATGATCCGCCCACGAGAGAATCGCCTATGAGAATTTGTTCGTTGGTCATCGCGGTCCTGTTGACGGCGACGTCTGCCTTCGCGCATCACAGCAACTCGGCGTTCGATGGGGACAAGGTGGTCGTGCTCAAGGGCACGGTCACCCAGTGGAAGTGGAGCAACCCCCACGTGTGGATATTTCTGTCGGTCGACGACGACAAGGGCGGCAAAGTGGACTGGGCGATCGAGGGCCGGACGCCCGGCCAACTGGTCCGCGCCGGCTGGTCGAAGAGCAGCCTCAACCCCGGCGACGTCATCACCGTGGACTTCAGCCCGGCCAAGGACGGCAGCCGCACCGGCCTCCTCACGCGCGTCAGGCTCGCCGACGGCAGCGTGCTCGGGCAGGCACCGCCGGCTCAGTAGTCACGGATCAGGAGGACATCGTGTCGAAGTCCATGGCTTTGCTTGCCGCAGTGCTCATGTGCGCGCTGCCGGAATCGACGGCACCGGTTCGCGCGCAGGAGAAGCATCCGGATTTCACTGGGGTGTATTACCCCATCAACCCGTTCGGGAATGTCGTACGAGGGCGCGCCGCGGCACCTCCGCCTGCAGCGGGGGCGCCCGGCGGCGCCTTGCCGCCGCCGCGTCCAGTGCTGGTTCTCGATGGACGGGAGGGCCGGCCGGACAACGCGCCGAAGCTGACGCCTGAGTACCTGGCCAAATGGGAAGTCATTCGGAAGTCGCGCATGGCCGGATCGGATGAATTCGATCCGAATGCCAGGTGTATCTCTGCCGGGATGCCCAACATGATGAGCATGACCTACGGCATGGAGATTCAGCAGACGAAAGACCGGATCACGATTTACGGGGAACTGAACGACGTGTATCGCCGGATCTATCTGGACGGACGCAAGCCGTCATCGAAAGTGCTCGATGACCCGACATTCGCCGGGTATTCCACCGCGCACTGGGAGGGGGACACGCTCGTCGTGAACACCGTGGCCATTCGCGAGGACGCGCTGTTCGATACGTTCTCGCCGCACAGCGATCAGTTCACCGTGCGCGAGCGCATCAGGTTCGCGTCGCCTGGCGTCCTCGAGAATCAGATCACGAGCACCGATCCGAAAGCGCTCGTCGAACCCTTCCAGTCGGTTCGTACGTATCGGAAGGCGGCGCCGCCGAACGACGAGTTGCGCGAGTTCTCGTGCGCGGAGGGGTTGGCGTCCGCGAAGTAGGGTTGGTGCTCCGCAGCCTCATCCCACTACTGTGGATCGCTGTCAGGCGCGGTGGTCGAAGTGCCGGTGGCGTCCTCCGCGCGTGCCGCGCTGAGAATGTGACGCAGGCCATAGTTACCCTCGTGGCACGCGTACTCCCAGATCTCGCCGTCGGCTTTCTTGATGGCGATCTGCCCCTTCCACGGTTGATCCCACGTGGCCTTGTCTTCGACGGTGAACTGATAGTCAATCGTCGCGTCATCGGCGAGTGAGAAGCGCTCGGTCACGCTGAGGTTCTCCGACGCGCCCCGCCACGCCACTTTGTCGTTGTAGTTTCGCGTTTCGACGACCAGCGTATCTCCCTCCCACCAGCCGCGGGACTCCCCGCTCCAATGACGGAACGCGTTCCCGAGCGGCCGCGCCGGCACGAGCGGAATCACGCGCGTGTTGTGCGTCATCTCCTGGATGATCACGATGGTGTCGGCCCCCTGGACGATCTTGATGTTGGCGTTGTAGCCGACCGGGAGCATCGGCGGCCCCTCGTGTCCCCAGGTGATGCAGCGCTCGGAGAGCGCGCGGTTCTGGACGCGGTCGGACGGTCCACCCGCGGCCTTGCGGGCCACGGCCCGGGCTTGCGCCCGCTTCTGTCCTTCGGCGTTCACCGGCGGGATCTTGCCGTCGGCCGGTTCGAACACGATGGAGGTACGAGAGCCGGTGACCGAGCGGAGCGACGCCTCGTTCATCCAGATGAAGTCGTCGTAATGGATGTTGTCGCTTCGTTGCGCTTTTTGGCGTGCGATGCCGCGCTCGGCATACGCCTTCGCTTCTTCGGCGGTGAAGAACGGCTTGTCCTTGAGCTCGTTGGGGCGCTCGAGCGGAGTAAACGTGTTATTGACCCAGTCGCCCTCGAAATTCGGCTTTCCGTCGGCTGTGCGAGGCACCACCCCGCTGCTCGCACCGGCGACACGTTTCAGCGAGGCAGGCGCGGGTGCCTGCGCCAGCACCGGATCCGACGCCAGCACGGCACAGGCGGCAAACATCATCACGGGCTTGATCATGGCTCGCTACTCCCAGGGACCTGATGGCCCAGTGCTGGAAAGACTAACGTGAAACGGCCCTAACGGATCCTGAAGTTTCCGGTATCAGCCTCGCCCGTCCCACGAGGAATGAGGAGCACGGCCACAAAGGCGAGCGCCGTATACCCCGCCATCAGGAGAAAGAGCGGCTGATAGCTGCCCACCAGATCGAAGATGCCGCCGTTCAGCGGATCGCCAATCGCGCCGCCGAGCGCCATGCACAGGAGGAAGAGGGCGGCCAGGATGCCGCGCCGCTCCCGGGGAACCGGCTCGACGAAGAGCGGATAGGCATTCACGGTCGGCAAGGTCCAACTGGCCGAGGCGAGCGCCAGGAGCGGGGCCGCCTGGGCGATCGTCGTGACGCTGTTGAGCGCGAACAGACACGCCGCCATCAGCGCGAACCCGAGGAGCATGGCGTTCCGCCTGCCGAGGCGGCTGCCGATGAAGCCCGCCGGCAGCGCGCCAATCACGCCGCCAACCGCCCACGCGATCATGCCGATGGTCACGTCCTCGGGCCGCAGGCCGAACCGTTCGGTGCCGTGCAGCGAGAACCACGTCGTGAACGTCTGAAAGGTCAGCTGCAGGAGGAACGACGCCAGGAAGATGGCCCGCATCCCCGCAACCTCGCCACGCACGGCCGTCCATGCCGCATCGACGAGTGATCGGAAGGTGGCCTCCGCGGCGTGCGATTGCGGCGCTGCCGGCTCCCGAAGGCCGAGTGCAAACGCTGCCGCAATCGCGAGCACCGTACCCGCCGCGATCAGGAACGCCGGCCGCATGCCGAGCATCTGCCCCAGCATCAGGAACACGATGGCCCCGACGCACATCTGGAACGTGACCGAGCCGGTCGCAAACGATCGGTACCGTGACGGGACGACGTCGGCCACGAGCGCCTGGAAGGGCGCCCGCTGGCTGTTGATGCCGGTGTGAAGCAGGACCATGGCCGCAATCAGACCGGCTGACCCGGCCACCACCGGCGAGGCAAACAGAGCCATGCCGGCCGACGCCAGCACGAACCCCGCAAGAACGATGACGAGGCGGCCGCGGCCGGCGGCGCTCGCGCGATCCGATGCCGCTCCGGCCCAGGGCACGAGCAGGAGGAGCAGGACGTTGTCGATCGACATCACCGCCCCGATGGCGGTGGGCCGCTCGCCGATCGCGGCCTGCACGAGCAGCGGGACGAACGCACTGAGGAGCGGCCCCGTGACACCCGCGAAGAGTCCGCCGAGTCCGATGACGGCGCACGTGCCATACGGCACGCGCGCCGGAGCGCACGTTTCAGGCGATGCGTCGGCGGTAACCAGAGTGGCCTCCATTATGCGGCGGGACGCTCATCAAATGGACAGCGGACTCATCACTCTCAACCGCTGCGCCTGTTTGCGGACACTCGTACCCTGACGATACTCAGCGCCGCGCACGGAACTACACGGTGCGCGCCGCACCGCGCCGCCCGACCACGAAGCGTGTGAGATTCCGTCTCTCCTTCGATGGTATGTCCGTTGCGAGAGAGGGCGTGTCCCAACAACCTGGCGTGACGGAGAACGGAATCCGCGCGAGACGCACGCATCGCGGCGAGCCGAGCGGTGGTTCCCGCGCGACCGCTCACCCCCGCAGTGAGGAGATAGTTATGAATCAGAACTGGGCACAGGGTACTCTCGGCGCGCAGACGTTCAACCCGCTACTCACCTTCTCTTCCACTCCACAGGTCATCCAACTTCTGCAGTCGGTGCCACAGCAGCTGCAACAGCTGCAACAGATCGAGTACGTCCGTCTCCAGCAGCTGCAGCAGATCCAGCAGCTGGTCCAGTACGTCGTGCACCAGCTGCAGTTCGTGGCGCAGCACCAGCTGGCGCAGTCATCGCTGGGCGCTTTCAGCCAGCCCACCCTTGGTCAGCCCTACCAGTCGATCAGCTCGCTGATCCCCGGGCAGTGGCAGGCCTCTCAGCTTCCGGTGATGTAGCAGAGGAGGCGAGATGAACGAATCGCTATTCGTGCCAGTCCCGCCGATCTGGACCGGTCCAGTCCCCGGCCCGCTCGTGTCGCAGGTGACTGTCAGCACGGCGTCGCCGCTCGTCGCCGCGGTCGCGGCGCGCCGGGGGCAGCCCCAGGGCCCGACCAACGACCCGGAGGTCGAGGAGCTGATCTATGACACGCTGGAGTTGCTCTCGGGCGCCGGTGACGTAGAGGTGCGCTGCGAAGCGGGGCGCGTCACCCTCTCGGGCACCGTGTCGCACAAGCGTCTCAAGCACGACATCGGTGAAATCGCGTGGGCGATTCCGGTTCTGAGCGACGTCGCCAACAACATCACGATCGCCTCGCGGCGGCGTACGCGGCCGTTCCCGAGAGATCGTGAGGAAGGAGTGGCAGCAGCGCCCGGGCGGAAGCAAGCCTGAGCGACGCCCGAGCCGGGAGGGCACGACGCTCCTCCCGGCTCGGGCTCGATCAGTCGGCGCGCAGCGCCGCGAGCGGGTTCGCGCGGCTGGCGCGCCGCGCGGGCAGATACGCCGCCAGGCACGCCGCGAGGCCGAGCACGATCGGCGCGCCGGTGAGTGCCACCGGATCGAACGTCCCGACGCCGAAGAGCAGCGTCGCGAGGAGCCGGGCCGCCACCAGCGACACAGCCACCCCGATGGCTCCGCCGACCAGCACCAGCCGCAGGCCACGCGACGCGAGCAATCGGGCGACGCCGGCGGCATCGGCACCAAGCGCCATGCGGATGCCGACCTCGCGGGTGCGCATCGCGACCGTGTAGCGCACGGTCCCGTACACCCCGATGGCCGCCAGCGCCATGCCCAGCACCGCAAACGCCGCCAGCAGGAACGCGCCGATCTGTGACGGCAGCCGCGACGTCGCCAGATGCTGCGCCATCGTCATCGCCTGCATCACGCGCAAGTCCGGATCGATCTCCTGGCCTGCGCCGACCAGCGTCAGCGCCAGCCGCGCCGGATCGCCGGCCGTGCGGACGAGGAAGCTGGCGCCCGGCAGCGGCGGGCCCTGCGTGTAGCTCTGGTAGACGACGTCGCGGGGCGCTTCTCCCAGCGAGCGCACGTTGACGTCGCTCACGACGCCCACGACCATCAGGTCGGCTTCCGCGGGATCCGGCCGGCGGAGGATCCGCCCCAGCGAGTCGCCGTCCGGCCAGTAGCGGCGCGCCATCGCCTGGCTGATGATGGCCACGGGTTGACTGTCGCTCCGGTCGCCGTCGTTGAAAGTACGGCCCGTCACGAGCGTCATGCCGGCGGCGTCGAAGTACCCGCCGTCCACCGTCGCCCGCGAGGCGCGAAAGGTCTCGCGGCCAGGCGGCGGCCTGCGGCCGTCGATGGTGAAGTCGGTCTGGCTCGACGAGAGCTCGAGCGGCAGCGGCCAGATGAGACCGGCGGCTCGGGCCCCCGGCAGCGTTCGGAAACGCTCGAGCAGCCGCCGCGTGCGCTGCAGGGCGGCGTCAGGCGCCGACCGCGTGGCGGGCATGATGACGGACAGGACGGACGTCGGCGCCCGTCCGAAGCCCGGGTCTACGGCCAGTGTCTGCTGCCAACTCCGCAAGAAGAGGCCCGCGCCTACGAGCAGCACGAGCGACATGGCGATCTGCGCGACGACCATCGCGTTGCGCCACCTGAGGGGCCCCGGCGCATCGCTTCCCTTGCTGCCCGACTTCAGCGCCGAACCGAGATCGGCGCGCGTGCCGTGAATGGCGGGAACCAGTCCGAGAGCCATCCCCGCCATCACGCCCGCGCCCGTGGTGAACGCCAGGACCCGCCAGTCGAGCAGCGTGGTCCAGCCCAGGCCCAAGTGAAGGTCGAGCCGCATGCCGTACGGCAGCGGCAGGTCGATCGACAGCAGCAGGGCGAGGAGCGCGAACGCCAGCACGAGGCCGGCTGCCGCGCCGCCGAGCCCGAGCAGCGCGCTCTCCACCAGCACCTGGCGTGCGAGCGCGCCGCGACTGGCGCCGAGAGCGCGCCGCACGGCAATCTCCTGCCCGCGATCGACGGCGCGCGCCACCAGAAAGCTCGCCAGGTTCGTGCACGCCAGCAGCAGCACCAGCCCCACGACGGCGATCAGCAGCCAGGCGGCCGCGCGCAGGAGCGGATCCACTCCCGGAACGACCTGCACCTCGGACGTCGGCACGAGCTCGAACCGCTCGCCGGGAATCCACCCTTCCGGCCGCGTGGCGGTGAGAGCCGCCGCCACGAGGGAGGCGGCGTGCGCCGCCTCCACTCTCGTCACGCCGGGAGCGAGGCGCGCCTTGACGAGCATGCTGTGGTTGAACCGCCGGTCGAGCATATCGATGCCCATCACGTCGTTCAGCATGGCCATCGGGACGAAGAAGGCCGGGGTGACCGCCGGCAGGCCACCGCGATAGTCGGCCGGGGCGACGCCGATGATCGTGTAGCCGCGGCGTCCCATCTTCAGCGTGCGTCCCACCACATGCGGATCGCCACCGAAGGCGCGCTGCCAGTAGCCGTGGCTCAGCACGACCACGGGATGACCGCCGCGCGAGACGTCATCCTGCGGCTGAATGGCCCGGCCAAGCTGGGGCTCGACGCCGAGCAGCGCGAACGCGCCGCCCGTCACGGCCTCGCCCATCACGGTGGCCGCCGTGCCCGCGCGATCGATCTGCGCGACGGCAAAGGCCGAGGCGGCGATCCCGCTGAAGACCTGCGTCGTGCCCCGGCGCAGGTCCTCGATGTTCGGGTACGACATCGGATTGAACTGCCCCACGCTCTCGGCTTCGTAGATGTTGACGAGCGTGCCGGGGTCGGCGAGCGGCGACTGCCGGAACAGCACCGCGTACGCCACGCCGAAGATCGCCGTGTTGGCGCCGATGCCGATGGCCAGCGACAGCACGGCCATCGCGGTGAAGCCGGGATGGCGGCGCAGCGAGCGCAGGCCGTAGCGGACGTCGCGTGCGAGATGCTCGAGGGGGGCGGCGCGGAACTGGTCGCGCGTCTGTTCGCGCACCTGTTCTACTCCGCCAAATCGGATCAGGGCCTGCCGGCGCGCTTCAGCAGGCGCCATGCCGGCGCGCTGGTTCTTCTCGATCTGCTGCTCGACGTGGAAGCGGATCTCGTCGTCCAGGCGCTCCTCGAGCTCCCGCCGGTGGACCAGCGCCCGAAGCCGCCGCAACACGTCAGCAATCGCGCCCATCGGCCCCTCTCAGCTCACGGCCGTGACGTCGAGCACGAGATTGATCGCGCGCGACACGCGCCGCCACTGCGCCAGCGATTCGTTCAGGTAGCGGCGCCCGCTCGCGGTCAAGGAGTAGTAGCGGGCGCGCCGGTTGTTATCGGTGATACGCCATTCCGAGCGGATGAAGTTCTGACGCTCCAGGCGGTAGAGCCCCGGATAGAGCGTCCCCTGCCCGAGCTGGAGCACGCGCTCGGACCATTGCTCGATGCGCTCGGCAATCCCCCAGCCGTGCATCGGCTCGAGCTGCAAGGCCCTGAGCACCAGCATGTCGAGCGTGCCCTGCAGCACGTCGCTCCGGTCTTTGTTCACGCGCTCTCCTTTCGACGGACGAAAGGACTGTAGCAGCGCTCCTTTCGAACGTCAAGGGGAGCGTTGGTCACTCCTCGCGGAAGGCGGTGGCCGGATCGACGCGCGTGGCGCGCCAGGCTGGGGCCACGCACGCGGCGACGGCCGTCAGCGCCGCGACGATCGGCACAATGACGAACGTGAGCGGATCGGACGGCGCGATCGGGTAGATCAGCGTCGCCATCAGGCGCCCGAGCATGGCAGCGAGTGCGAGTCCAGCGACGAGGCCCGCAAGAGTGATTCGCGTGGCGTGCCCGAGCACGAGCCCGATGACGTTCTGCCGGCTGGCGCCGAGGGCGATCCGCACGCCGAACTCGCGCATCCGCTGCTGCACCGACTGCGACAACACCCCGAACACGCCGACCATCGCGAGCGTCAGCGCGAGCGCGGCAAAGGCCCCCACGAGCACCGCGCGGAAGCGCTGACGGGCGGTCGCCTCGTCGGCAATCGTCGCGATGGTGCGGACGCGCAGGAGCGCGCGGTCGCGATCCACACGGGCCAGAGCGGCGCGGACGGGTCCGGCCAGCGCGGCCGCGTCGCCACGATCCGGCCGCACGACGAGCGAGGCGGCCCAGAAGGCGTTCTGCGCCAGCGGCACATAGACGTGCGCCAACGGCGCCGTCTCCGCGGCGAGTCCTTTCACCTGGTGGACGACGCCGACGATCTCGACGGTGGGAACCGCGATCTCCCCCGGCGGGCGCGGACGGCCCGCAAGCCCGATGCGCCCGATCTCCATCCGCGTCCCGAGCGGGCTGCGCCCCTTCAGATACTGCGCCACGAACGCCTCGCTGACCACGGCCACGGCGGGCGCCTCGGCGGTGTCGGCGGCCGTGAAGCCGCGCCCGGCGACGATCGGCACGTCGAGCGTCTCGAAGTAGGTGGGGCTGACCATGTGGTACGGCGCGACGTCGAGAGCCGCCGGCGGCTTCGGCGGGTCGCCGGCGATGGCAAAGCCCTGCCCGTACCAATTGCCATCCAGCGGCATCGCGCCGCCCCAGGCGACGCTGCGCACGCCGGGAATGGCCCTGACTTCGCGCTCGACAGCCGCATAGAAGCGGCGGACCGCGTCCACTGAAGGATAGGTTTGCGGCGCCCCGGGGAGCGGCATCGGCAGGTTGACCACACCGGTCAGCACTTCGGTGGCGCGGGCACCGCTGTCCATATTCTGCAGGGTGATCAGCGTGCGCAGCAGCAGCCCCGCCCCGCACAGCACGAGCACCGCCGCGGCCACCTGCACCGACACGAGGCCGCTGCGCAGCCAGCCAACGCGGCGCGTCGTTCTGCCTTCGGAGGCCACGGCTTCGGCCAGACGCCCACGCGTGACCTGCCACGCCGGCGCGAGGCCGAACAGGAGACCAACCGCCAAGGTCGTGAGCACGCACGCCAAAGCCACGCGGCCGTCGAACGACAGCGTAACCGCGTTGGGCAACACGCCCGGCGGCACCAACGAGGGAGCCGCGGCCAGCAGCGCGGCGGTGACGCCGCAGGCCACGACGCCGCCGATCGACGCCAGCACCAGGCTCTCGGTCAGCAGTTGCGCCACGACGCGTCCGCGGCCAGCGCCCAGGGCCGCCCGCACGCCGAGCTCGCGTGCACGGCTGGACGCCTGCGCGAGGAGCAGGCTGGCGACGTTGGCGCAGCACATCAGCAACACGAACCCGACGACGCCGAGGAGCAGGAGCGACGTCAGCCGGACCTCGGTTCCGACCAGCGCCTCGCGCAGCGGCTGCACCGTGACGCCGTGCCCCTTGTTGCTCTCCGGAAACTGTTCGGCCAGCCGCGAGGCGATCGCGTCGAGATCGGCCTGCGCACGAGCCAGGCTGACGTCCGGCTTGAGCCGGCCCACGACCGTCAGAAGGTGCGACAGGCGCCGGAACGGACCTTCCGGCGCCACGACCTCCAACAGCATCCACAACTGCGTGGGTCCACTCGGCCGCAGCCCGCCGGGCGGCATCAGCTGGAACGAGGACGGAATCACGCCGATCACGTCGAGCGGCTCGCCGCTGACGATTACGCTGCGGCCGATGGCGGCCGGGTCAGCGCCCAGGCGCGAGCGCCAGAAGGCTTCGCTGACGACCACGGCGCGTGGCCTCGGCCCCGAATCCGACGAGACAAATGTCCGGCCGAGGAGCGGCGTCACGCCGAGCACATCGAAGAATCTGCCCGAAACCAATTGCGACGGCACCTGTTCGGGCAGGCCATCGGGCCCGGCGATGGTCGTCAGCGCCTGGCTCATCGCGGCCATCGACGCGAAGGTCCGGTTCCCCTGGTTCCAGTCCAGATAGTCGGCCTGGTTGACGACGATGAGGGATCCAGGCCCTCGGCTCTCCCAGAGCATCACGAGACGGTCGGCCGGGTGCGCGAACGGCAGCGCCCGAAGGAACGTCGCGTCGGCCAGCGCGAACATCGCGCTGTTGGCGCCGATGCCGAGCGCCAGCGTCAGCACCGCCACGGTCGCGAAGCCGGGCGCGCGCCGCAGTTGCCGCAACGCAAAACGAATGTCGCTCCCCCGTTCCTCGAGCCACGTCGTCAGTCGCATCTCGCGCTCCCTCCTTCTCGCAATCTCCAGGCACGCCCGCCTGACGCGCTCGACTTCGACCGGATCTATTTGCCTGCCCTCGCGGCGGCGCATCTCCAGATGGAAGGCCAGCTCCTCTTCGACTTCTTGGGCGACCGGCACGCGCCACAACCACGACCGCAGCGAACGCTTCATCACTCGTCCCGGAACGCCGTGGCCGGATCGACGCGCGTCGCCCGCCACGCCGGCACGCCGGCCGCCACGGCGGCGGTGAGCGCCATCATTACCGCCACGCCCACAAACGTGACTGGGTCGTGCGGCCGCACGCCGAACAGGAGCGCCGACAGCGACTGGCCGGCCGCCGCCGCACCAGCAAGTCCGATGGCGATACCGATGGCGACGACCACGCCGGCGTCACGCATCACCAGGTAAAGCACGTGAGCGGGAGCGGCACCGAGCGCGAGGCGCAGGCCGAACTCGCGCTGCCGCTGCTGGACGGCGTAGGCCAGCACGCCGAACAGCCCGCCGAGCGCCAGCACCAGCGCCAGCCCGGCGAACATCACCACGAGCACCGCGCGGAACCGGTAGCGCGCGGTAGCCTCGCGGGCCACCGCCGCGAGCGTCTGCACGGTTCGAACCGGCAGATGTGGATCGACTCGCGCGATCGCGGCACGAATGGCGCCCAGGTAGGTGTCGGCTGGCCCTGTCGTCCGCACCAGCAGATACGACTCTCTCCACACGTCCTGCGCGATCGGCACGTAGATCTGCGCCATGTCTTCCGTCTCGTCGGCGCGCCCTTTGACCTGCCGGGCGACGCCGACGATCCGCCGCTCCGGGATGCCGTCCGTCGCGCGGCCGGCCGCGGCGTCGCCGAAGCGGCCGATGGCGACTCGCTGGCCGATGGGGCTCCGGCCGCCGAGGAACCGGCGGACGAAGGCTTCGCTGACGATGCACAC
>Ga0209486_10001166_pt1 | contig 11474 bp, 7 predicted proteins | sample NCCompost_FD_187518 | JGI IMG/M metagenome (GOLD analysis project Ga0209486, IMG submission 187518) | Agricultural soil microbial communities from Utah to study Nitrogen management - NC Compost (SPAdes) (version 2) | ecosystem: Environmental > Terrestrial > Soil > Agricultural land | place: USA... | reverse complement strand
ACCGGTGGCAGACCGCCGCCGAGTTCTGCAAGGCGATTGGCGCCGCCGAGGACCAGCTCCGGCTGGGACCGCTGTCGGCGGCCCGCACCCCGGCGCCGATGCCGGTCACGGAAGCCCCGCCCAGCGCCGCCAAGGTCTGGGGGCTCTTTGCCGGGGCGGCCGTCCTCTCGCTCGCCCTGGTCTACGGGCTGGTGCAGCGCTGGGGGCTTCCCTCCTGGGTGCTCGGCCTCGCGGTGCTGCTGCTCGCGATCGGCGCGGTGGTGCTCGTCGTCACCGGCAGAACCGAAGCAAAGCGCGCCGCCGGCGGGGTGGTCAGCGGACTCGCCTCGCAGCTCACCTGGAAGAACGCGGCGCTGGGCGGTCTGGCCGCGCTGGGTCTTTGGGCGGTGGTGGCCACGGCGCTGGTGTTCCGGGGGCCGGGCGGGACTTCGGGCGGGGTAGTGCGCCTCGCGGTGCTGCCGTTCGAGAACCGCGGCGCAGCGGAAGACGCCTACTTCGTGGACGGGATCACCGACCAGGTCCGCGGCAAGCTGATGAGCCTGGCGGGATTCCAGGTCATCGCCCGAACCAGCTCGGATGCCTACAAGGGCTCGACCAAGACGCCCCAGGAAATCGGCCGGGAGCTGGGGGTGCAGTACCTGCTGACCTCGACCGCCGTGTGGATCAAGGACGCCGCCGGCAAGGGGCGGGTGCGGGTCACTCCGGAGCTGATCAATGTGCGGACCGGCGCCGGCACCTGGACCCAGAGCTTCGACGCCGAGCTGACCGACATTTTCAAGGTGCAGGGAGATATCGCGACCCAGGTGGCGGGCGCGCTCAACATCGCGCTGGCTCCCAAGGAGCAGCAGGAGCTGGCCGAGCGGCCCACCGACAACCTCGCGGCCTACGACCACTTCCTCCGGGCGCAGGCAGTCGCGGGCAACGCGCCGGCCCAGCTCCGGCAGCAGGTCAGTCTGTACGAACAGGCGATCGCACTCGACTCCGGGTTCGTGCAGGCCTGGTCGAACATGGCGGTCAGCCTCTCTCTGCTCTACTTCAACGGCACTCCGAGCCCCGAGCTCGCGGCTCGCGCCAAAGGTGCGGTCGATCACCTCCAGAAGATTGCCCCGGGGACGATCTGGGCCCTGGGTGCGAGCGCGAGGTACAAGTACCTGGTGTCCCTCGATATGGCCGGGGCGGTGGCGGATGGAATGGCCGCGATCCGGATCGCGCCCAACGATCCCGTGGTGCTCCGGCTGGCCAGTCAGATCGAGCAGCTGAAGGGCGATTGGGCCAATGCCCTGACCCACGCCCAGGCCGCGCGGCGCCTGGATCCGCGTTCGCTCCCCATCCGGCGGAATCTCTTCAGCATCCTGCTGCTGACCCGGAAATACACCGATGCCGAAGCACTGGCCGCGGAAGTCCTGGCCGAAGCCCCCGCCGACCTGAACACCCTGCAGGGCCGGGCCATGGTGCACCTGATGCAGGGTGATCTGGCTCGGGCGCAACAGATTTTCAAGGCGACCCCGCCCGGAATGCCACGTTCGGATTTCCTGGCCTACAACGCGCTCTACTCCGATCTGTACTGGGTTCTGGAGGAGGCCGATCAGAAGGCCGTGCTGGAGATGAGCGCGGCCAATTTCGATGGGGATAAGGGCATCTGGGCCGTGACCCTGATGCAACTGGCCCTGCACCGGGGCGATAAGGCCCGGGCCCGGGAGCTGGCCGCCCTCGCCCTCGCCGATTACGACCAGCAGCTCAAGGGAGTGCCCAACGACCCGCAGCGGAACATTTTCCGGGGGCTGTCACTGGCGGGACTGGGCCGGAAGGAAGAGGCGATCCAGGCTGCGGAGAAGGGCTCCGGACTGGTTCCTCTCTCCAGCGACCAGACCAACGGGGCGTACAACCTGCACCAGCTGGCCCGGGTGTACCTGATGGTGGGGGAGAGCGAAAAAGCCCTCGACGCCCTTGAGCAGCTGGTGAAGGTCCCCTATGTCCTCACTCCGGGGTACCTGCGGATCGATCCCAACTTCGCCCCGCTCAAGGGGAATCCCCGGTTCGAAAAGCTGCTCCAGGGATCCTGAGCGGCTAGCGGGCGCAGTCGCTCCGGAGCCAGCGCACGATCGCGGCGCCCACCGCATTGCCGGCATTGGGCAGGTTGTGGCCGTCCTCCACTACGGTGTCCCTGAGACCCGCCCCGCCCGCTTTCCGGATCGCTTCGACCAGCGGAGTGAAATGCACCGGGAGCGGCGCCGTGTCGTCCTGCCGGGCCCCGATCAGCAGGATCTTCCGGTTTCCCAGCGCGGCACCCACCGGCACCAGGTCGTAGCTCTCCGCGCTGTCGAGCACCCGCATCAGAAATCCCCGCTCCCGGATGACCGGCTCCGGCCCCGCGGTCACACTCCGCATGACGTTCTCGAACTGACGCCGTATCGCGGTGTCAGTGCGCGCGAGGATCCCCGCCGGCGCCCAGTTGAACGGCACCATCGCAGCGGTGCAGATGATTCCCTTGTCATCGGCGGTGGTGCGCAGCGCGGAAAGCGTTCCCGCGCTCGCGGCCACCAGCACGATCCGGCTGGGATCCACCCGCCAGAGCCGCCGGGCGCTGTCGGAGCGCAGCACGGCCAGCATGGCTTTCGCGTCGTCCACGGTGCCGTCGACGGTGTAGAACCCACTGCTCCGCCGGCTGCCCCGGAAGTTGAATCCGACCCCGTTGAATCCCGCCGCCTGCGCGGTGGCGGGAAAGCTGGGGAAGGCCGGCTCGGCGAAGCCGCTGAGATAGAGCACGGTGAGATGGGGCCCCGCGCCCTGGGCCACCCGGATGAAGCCGCGCAGGGTATCCCCTCGGCTCGGCACCTCCAGCATCACGGTGAACGAATCGGCCGGAGCGCGAACCGGCGCCGCCTGAGCCCGGGCGAGGGCAGGGCCGAGCACCAGCAGCAGGCTAGAAAGTCTCATTGTTGCTCCATTCTGGCTTCGCTCCGGGCAGCGCCATGCCAGTTGAGTCGCACCGTCAGCGGCGGGATTCCGAAGTCACGCTGATTCGGCCGAACCATCAGGAACTCCCGACCCCCCGGAAACACGTCATAGTTGGACGCGACGCCTGCGCGCACATAGGGATCCAGAAAGAGCGAGTCACGCCGGGTCACCGAGAGCCTCGGCCCCCCCGCAATGCCCGCCGACATGAGCCTCTGGGTCGCCCGGTAGAACAGCTCGTTCCCCTGCCGGGACCAGACCGGCTCGGTGCCCCCGTCGGTCGAGACCTGGAGCTCTCCGCCTCCCGCGATGGGGCGGACGTACACCTCGTTGCTGCCGGTGCGGTTGGTGACGTAGGCCAGCAGCCGGCCGTCCGGAGAAATCCTGGGCGATATTTCGGTATACGCCTCGGTAAGAAAGGGCCGGGGGGAATCGAGGCTGTCCCGGTGCACCAGCCAGATGTCGGACGAACCGCTGGTACCGGCCCGCAGCCTCATCGCAACGTACTCACCGCCGATATCGAAGTCGTTGACGTCGCCGGCCGGCAAATGCAGCAGGGTGGTGGTCTGACCGGTGGCGTAGAGCGGGCGCCACCGGACCATGCTGTCGCTCGGAGCCCGGAGGAAGGCGATCCGTTCGCCGTCGGGAGACCAGACCGGGCGGGTGCTGGAGGAATCCGTGGTAATCCGGGTCAGAGTGGTCGAGCCGATATCGAGCCGCCACACGTCGGGGTTGTCGAGGCCGAAGGTACCCGCGGTCCCCACCATCATCGTGATCTGCTTCCCGTCGGGGGAGACCCGGGGAACCCAGAAGTAGCCCGGCCTCGCCTCCAGCGTGCGCTCGGCACCGTCCCGGCCGACCGCGACCAGGTTCCGCAGGCCGGTAACCCTCACTCCTCCGCCCAGGAACGCGATGGTGCCGATGCCTCCGACGCCGAATGATGCCGCCGCCCCGCTCCCCAGCCGAACCCCCTCGGCCACCGGAAAGGCACGGCCCAGGGTCCGGCGGGATTCCGGGTCGAATGGAACCGCGGTCAGCACCGCGTCGGCCGTGACGTAGAGGATATGGCCAGTGGCGGAGTAGCGGGGGAATGCCCCGAGGATGCCCAGCTCGGTGACCGCGCCATCCGGGATGTTGACGACCCCAAGGCTGATCGATTCGAGACTGGTTCCCTTCCAGATCGCCATCAGGGCCGCTTTCCCGCCCGGCAGGACCTCGGGAAAGCCGTAGCGCAGATGTCCGCGGGAGCTGTCCGGCGCCGCGAGCAGGGTGCGCGGTCCTCCTTCCTCCGGGACCATCCACAGCATGTTCCGTAATCCGGTGACCAGCAGCCCGGCATCGCCCCAGGACACCTGGCCATTGCCCGGAGCCGAATCCACCACCGTACGAGGGGTGCCGCCCCGCAGCGCGATCCGTCTGACCCCGGTCGAGCTCCCCAGGCCCGCTACGAAGAGCAGCTCGGTGCCGTCGGGCGACAGCACCGGCGCGCGGGCGCTGTCGGTGCCCCGGATCTGCTGCACCGTGCGGTCGTCCAGCCGGCGCATCCAGAGGGAAGGCGGCGCTCCGGCCTGGGCGCGGGCCTGGAATACCAGGGTAGAGCCATCGCGCGAAACCGCCACCGTCGCGGCCCCTCCGACCGGTGAAGGATCCATGCTGTCGGGCAGCACTACCTCGAACTCAGCCGGCATTGGCGCGGCCACCGGACGCTCCGGCTTGAGCGCCAGGAACGCCGCGGCTCCTAACCCGGCGGCGGCAAGGCCCCACGCGATATGCTCGCGGACGGTAGGACGGTAGGACGGCAGGTTCCTGGAAACAGCCGCAGTGCTGGCGCGGGTGACGATGCGGGCGCCGCTCAACGCCTCGGCGAATTCCTTCGGCGTGCTCCACCGGTCGGCCGGGAGCTTTTCCAGGGCCCGCTCCACCGCGGCCTCGACGTGCTCCGGCACCGAGGGGCGGCTGGAGCGGATCGGCCGGGGTCGCTCGGTCAGCACCCGGGCGATCACCGCCTGCGACGTGGTCCCGGTGTGGGGCGGCTCCCCGGTCAGCATCTCGTAGGTCACCGCGCCCAGCGAATACACGTCGGTCCTGCCGTCCATCACCCGGTCCCCAGTGGCCTGCTCCGGCGACATGTACTGCGGGGTGCCGAGGGAGAGTCCGGTCTGGGTGATCCGGTTGCCGCCGGCGTTGCTCACCGCCAGCGCAATCCCGAAGTCTGCCACCAGGGGCTGGCCCTCGTGCAGCATGATGTTCTCAGGCTTGAGATCGCGGTGGATCACCCCGTGGCGGTGGGCATAGTCGAGCGCGCCGGCGACCGCGGTGGCCAGCCGAATGGCCTCGTCGATGGGGAGCTGCTTCTCCCGGTCGAGCCGGGCCCGGAGCGACTCGCCTTCCACGAAGGGCATGACATAGAAAAGCAGTTCGCCGGCGGCGCCGCTGTCGAACAGGGGCAGCAGGTTAGGGTGCTGCAGATTGGCGGTGACTTCGATCTCGCTGGTGAAGCGCTCGAGGCCGAGCACCGCGCCCAGGTCGGGGCGCAGCACCTTGAGGGCGACGTTGCGGCGGTGGCGGAGATCACGGGCCAGGTACACCGTGGCCATGCCGCCTTCGCCGACCAGTCGCTCGATCGTGTACCGCCCTTCGAGGGCGGCCTGGAGTTGCTCGATCTGGGGCATGTTGGGGTGCTACAAAGGTACTCCCCCCTTCAGCGGCTGCAACGTCACCCTACCGCGCGGGCCGGGAATGGTGGACCTTTAGGCTATGAGCGTGTTCGACGTCATCGTGGTTGGAGCCGGTCCCGGCGGCTCGAATGCCGCGGCGGTTGCCCTGAGACACGGGCTCTCCGTTGCCCAGGTCGACAAGTCCAGGTTTCCCAGAGTAAAGCCCTGCGGAGGCGGCCTCACGATCAAGTCGTGTCGTGCACTGCAATTCGATCTACAGCCGATGCTCCGGGGTGAGTCTCGCGAGTTCGAGTTCAATGTCCTGCATCGATGCACCAACCAGTTTGCCCACCTGCGAAGCGCGGTCCTCCGAATGGTGGACCGGCCCCAGTTCGACAACTGGCTGGTGTCGGAAAACCTCAAGGCGCCGCGGTTCCGGTTCTTCGAGGATGAGCGGGTGCTCGACATCTCCTACGACGGGCTGTTTCAGGTGCGCACCTCTAAACGGCTGCTGCAGGGGCGGCACCTGGTCGGCGCCGACGGCGCGTACAGTCTCGTCAACCGGCTCTTTTCGATTACCCAGCCACTGGGCTTCGCGGTGGCCGTCGAGGTCACCCTGCGTCGCGATCGAGCCACACTTCCGGCCGAAACGCCGCCTTGTTTCGACTTCGGCGCCGTCGAGTCCGGCTATGGCTGGGTATTTCCCAAGGACGATCACTGGAACGTCGGGCTCTACACCCTGAACAAGAGCAGGCATCTGCGCGAGCAGCTCGCGGCCTACATCGCGGTGAAGGGATTCCGGGTCGAAGGCGATCCGCTCGCGACCTTCGCGGGACACCAGTTTCCCTATGGCGGATATCGGATCACGCTGCCGGAGGCGCCGGTCTACATCGTGGGTGACGCCGGAGGATTCGGCGATCCGATCGTGGGAGAGGGGATCTATCACGCGCTCGAAAGCGGCCGGATTGCCGGCGAGACGACTCACGATTGCCTGGCGGGCACAGCCCGGCACGAGGAGTACTACCAGCGCCTCGAGGCATCGGTCCTGGCGGACACCAGGGTCACCCACCGTATCGGGCGAGCCGTGTATCGCGACGTCGGCAAGGCAATGACGATTCTGGAGAATCCGATGGTGTGGCGACCGGTGGTTCAGGGAAATGCAGACGGCGCCACGTTTACGGAGATCATCAGGAAGAGTGGATGGTTCCTGCTCAAATCCTTGGCCTTCCGCTCGGTGCGATCCCGCCGAGAGGGCGCCAGTCTGCCGGGGTCCCTCGGCGGCCCACTCAGGGGACTAAAGTTTGTGGTGACCGCTCGATGAAGCGGTCGTAGGGGTCCTTTCGGGGCCATCTCTCAAAATATGCCGTCCAGGCACTATGGCTTGAACGGCATATTTGAAAGACCGGGCTGATTTGGATAGGTGACCCCCGTCGCCTCGGAGCCGCCGCAGTTCGCGTCGGCTGGATTGACTCGGCTCGCGCTGGAATGATACTTCAGATAAGCCACTCCGGAGCCATTATGTCCGACGAAATGGTCTCGGCGGCGGCCGCGGCCTAAGGGAGGGGCTCGACCTTGAGATGCAGCACGTACTTGCCCTGGAGCGCGCCTCCGTCCTGGTACGGCACGTCAATGAAAGCAGCCGATCCCACCGCACCCTTGGTCTGCCCCATCGCGGTCGCGATGGCCTGGGGGGTCAGCACCACCAGATTCTCGAACAGGTAGAGATCGAGTCCCTTGTCACGCCGCTGTCGACGTAGGTGGTGGCGGTGGAGCAGAAATCGCAGAGCCGCTGGATGCCGGCGGGGAAGACCGAGCGGCCCAGGATATAGCCGGTGGCTCCCGGCACTGCGGGCCAGGTCACCGTTACGACTCCGGGCGAGGACTCGGTCGCGGTCACGCTGGCCGGCGCCACCGGCGGCACCGGTCCCGCCACCATGGTCACCGGGTTGAAGGAGACCCTGGCCGAAGGGCCGGCCGCGCCGGTGGCCTCGAGGTGAAACTGCTGGGTGTTCTGGCCGCCGGAGCGGACGATGTACACGTAGCGCCGGACCGTTGCCGCAAGGGTGGCGACCTTGGTCTGGCGCTGGGCCCCCTGCTGGGCGTCCATATAGAGGATGTACCCGGTGCCGCCGGGTGCTCCAGTCCAGACCAGGGTGATCTGGTTCGCGGTGGTCTGGGCGGCCCAGAGCCTGGTGGGCGGCGGAGTTGCCGCGGTCTGCCCCCAGGCCGGCGCCGCAACCGCGACGAGCAGGGCGGCCTGCGGCGCCCAGCGGCTCAATCGCCCCCCTCGGCGACCAGCGCGGTGATCCGCTCGCAGTCGATCGAGCCCTTGATCGCGACTCCGTCGGCGGTGCGTCCGTCGATCTCGAATCGCCCGCCGGTGCCCCGGGGGATAAACGTCACCGTGGCGCTGCCGGTGACCTTCCCGCCTTTCACGGTGGAGATCTGGTGGCTCTTGCTGCCGTCCTGAACGCTCAGGTTGACCTGCGGGGTGGCGTCGGCGCCGGTTGGCCGCCACAAGGTGAGCGCGATCGAGCTGCTCGACGAGGGCGAGTACTGCACCGTCCACATCATCGCGGCGGTGTTATAAATCGACGCCTTGGCCGCGTGCTTGCACTGGCCCGGCTTGGTCTCGGCGTACTTCTGGGCCCCTACCGCCAGGGCGAGGGTCACCGGATTGGATTGCTCCGGCGAGTTGGGTGAGACCCGGACCGGGCGGCGGGGGACCTGCGCGGCGGCGGCCGAGGCGGTGAGGCTGATGAGTGCGAAAGCGATGCTGAGCCTGCGGAAGGGAATCGACATCGGATGCTCCAGTAGTGCGGTGCGAACCGAACGTACCGGGCGGTCTCGATGCCGTCAACACACCCTGACGGAGGGAACGATTTTCGCGCGCCGCGGCGGCGCCCCCGGCTACATCCCGGGCGTGAAGTCCGAGAACACGAAGCGATAGGCCTTCTGCGCCGTGTCGAATTCGGCCCGGAAGGTCCGGGGCCGATTCCCGGTGAGGCCGGGGATGGCCGGGATCGGGAGATCGAAGCCCTGCCGCTCCAGCAGCATCTCCTTACTGATCATTGGTTCGATGAAGATCGCCTTCCCCTGGTAATACCCGATCACCATGGTGCCGCGGAAAATATTGGTGCTCTCGAGCTCCGAGGTGAGCAGCGAGTGCATCCCCATCTGGGGGACGCACAATCCGGTCAGGGTTTGCAGGCCGATCATGTCGGCCATCGGCGGCGGCAGAGTCACGTCCGGCAGGCTGTATCCCGCCGCCAGCTCGGCCGGCTTGGAGAGATCGGCGCAGTCCATCGCCAGCCGCTGCTCCTGGGGCACGGTGTAGAAATGGAAATCGAAGTGAGGGGTGAGATAGGGACCGGGGGGATGGCCCATCGACTCCCAGAACACCGTCAAGTGAGTGAGTCCGGTCGCCGACTGGGCGGCGGGCGGCAGGGCGAGCGCGATCACCGGGGCCGGCGGCCAGGCCATGGCCGCGTCCTTGGGCGCCGACTCGATGCTGGCGACCGGCACCATCGCCCCGATGTCGATCACCGAGTCGCCCTGCATCCGGGCCCAGGTGCAGATCCGGGCCGAAAACATGTCGCCGCACTCCCCCTCGGTCTCCACGATGGGGACTTCCCGCTCGGCGCAGGCAGCCAGGGCAAAAAGGGCCAGCAACACCGGGGCGCAGCGCGCCGGACGGCAGGACAGCATCGGTTGTCTCCGGGAAGGGTGTTCGAGGGTCCAAAATAGTCTCTGGACCCCCGTCCCGATAGACGTCTAGAACCCCAGCCGGTAGGTAACCGTCACCGACCGCCCCGGCTCCGGCCGGAAGAAGCCGACGTTGGGAAACTCGGCGTAGAGCCGGTTGCCCAAATTGGAGACATTGACCGCGAGGTCGTGGTGCACCCGCCCGGTGCGGAGGAAGCTGAGTCCGGCGCCGGCGCCGTGCACCGTAAAGGCCGGGAGCACCTCGCCCACCGGACCCGCACCCAGGGCCACGTCCTTCCGCTCGCCCTGGTGCCGCACCCCGTAGCTCAGCCAGAACCGCCCGGCGGGATCGTCGTAGCGGAGCTCCCCAGCCAATTTCCTGGAGTAGGTGTCGCCCACCGGGTTGTTGGGATCGAGCGCGTCCTCGGCGGAATGGGTGGAGAAGCTGGCCCGCGCCCCTAACCCGCCCGCCAGTCGCACGTCGCCCAGCAGCTCGACCCCCTCATCGTGAATCTTGTCCACGTTCACGTTGCGGAAGGCGGGAAACGGGCCCACCATCTCGCCGGTCGGCTCGACCCGGATCCCGTTCCGAATCGTGCTGCGGAAGTAGAAGCCCTCGAAATAGGCCGGGCCGGCCCGCACCTTTAACCCTAAATCCACCGTGAAGCTGGTCTCCGGCCCAAGCTCGGGATTCCGCTGCTGAAATCCGTTCCCCTCCGGGAGGGGGCCCTCGAAGAACCGCTCCACCAGGTTGGGCGACCGGAACGCCCGTCCGGCATTGCCAACCAGGGCCACCTTCGGCGTCAGCTGGTAAAGCAGATTGGCCGCCCCGACCACAGTCTGGTCGCTGCTCCGGACTTCGGCTCCGGTCACGCCCTCGGTGGGCAGGGTGTGGGCCCGCACGTCCTGGGCCCGCACCCCCAGCGTGGCGCTGAGCCGGGAGGAGAGCGCCAGCGCCGCCTGCGCAAAGAGTCCGCCGGTCTGATAGATCGCGTTGGGCACCGGAGGCGTGTTGCTGATGTCCTGCTGCGGCGGACCGAACCCGGTGACCGTCGTCACGCTGGAATCCCGGTTGAACGAATCGTCCCTGGAAAAATCGCCGCCGTACGTGAAAGTGTGCCGGCCGCCCACGATCCGGGCCGCCTCGACCCGGAATCCCCAGGTGTCGATGTCGGTGAAGTTGCGGGAGATCGCGCTTACCCCACCGCCCGGAGACGCCGGCGGACTGCTGAATGGAACGAACACGTCGAAGTTGAGGTTTCGCGCGTTGCTCTGGTAGTAGGTGGTGAGCTCCAGCCGGTTGGCCAGGAACGAAGAAATCCTGGAGGTCTGGTAGCGCACCGAAGCCTGCTCGAAGGTCTGCCTGGGATAGAAGATCCGAAGATCGGGATCGTCCGGTGCGCCGAAGTCGTCGGGATTGACGAACCCGAACCCGGCGTTCCGCGCCGAGTAGCGGGCGTAGCGGGCAAACAGGTTGTGACCCTCCGCCACCGCGAAGCCGATCTCCCCGGAATAGTTCTCGTCCCGCACCCCGGTGTCGTGCACCCGCACCGGCTGACTCAGGGTCACGGACCCAAAGCTTCCCGAAGGGGCCTGGTAGGCCTCGGTCTCTCTATGGGTTCCGCTGAAACGGAAGCCGATCCCGCCAAAGCGGCCCGCCACATAACCCGCGGGCCGGCTCTGCCGGTCGTGCGAGCTGTAGCGGTAGCCCACTTCGCCGCTGATCCGGCTGGGTCCGCTGGTCGGCGCGCCGGCCGTAATCAGATTGACCACCCCGCCGATCGCGTCGGTGCCGTAGAGCACCGAGGCCGGTCCCCGGACTAATTCAGCCCGCTGCAGCGACTCGACGTCGGAGAGCGCCGGCAGCTCGCCGAAGTCCTGCTGCCGCCGGGCGTTGTTGAGCCGGATTCCGTTCTCCAGCAGCAGGATCCGCTGCCCCCGCTGGCCCCGGATCGCGAGCCGGGCCTGGTTCGTTCCTGTCCCGGTGATGTCCACCCCCGGCTCCAGCCGGAACAGATCGGAGACAGTGTACGCAGCCCGGCGCCGCGCCGCCGCCGAGTCTACTACCAGCACCGGCTGCGGGGTGCGGAAAATTTCCCGGGCGCTCCGGGTGGCGGTGACGTTGATGGGATCGAGCTGGCGGACTCGGCTCGAATC
>Ga0209486_10001165_pt1 | contig 11481 bp, 7 predicted proteins | sample NCCompost_FD_187518 | JGI IMG/M metagenome (GOLD analysis project Ga0209486, IMG submission 187518) | Agricultural soil microbial communities from Utah to study Nitrogen management - NC Compost (SPAdes) (version 2) | ecosystem: Environmental > Terrestrial > Soil > Agricultural land | place: USA... | reverse complement strand
CGCATCGCGGCCGGCGCGTATTGCGTGAAGTAATAGCCGCGGCCGTCCGCATTGGCAAAGACGTTGGCGCAGCTGGAGGCGGTGACCGCCTGCTTCGGACGATCCACCACCTCGCAGCGCGGTTGGCCGTCGGTCGCCTTGAAGCAGGCCGGCACCGTCCACGTCTGTGGCGACGTCGAGCCGTTGGGGGTGCCGACGAATCGTTCCTGCGAGAGCGTGATGTTGTTGTTCGAGCCGGTACAGCGGGCATCGACAGACAGCACAGGGGACCCCGGCTGCGAGACGTAGCTCTGCATGATCTTGTCGATCGGCCGTCCGGTGACGCTTGCCATCTCACCCCAGAAGTCCTCGCCGGCGGCGTTGCCATACGAGAATTTCTTGAGATACGAGGAGATGCCCCGCCGGAACGCATCGGGACCGACGAAGCCTTCGATCATTCGAAGCACACCGGCGGTCTTCTCGTACGCGATTCCATCGAAGACTTCGTTGATCTGGTCAGGCGTCTCGACCTGAATGCGGATGGCGCGCGTGCTGCGCAGGGCGTCGAGCCCCAGCGCCGACTGCGTATCCGCCGCGTCGTCGAGCTCGACCTTCCATTCCGGCCGCCACGCCGCCAGCGGCCGGCTGGCGATCCAGGTGGCGAAGCCTTCATTCAGCCAGATATCGTCCCACCACTTCATCGTCACCAGGTTGCCGAACCACTGGTGCGCGATCTCGTGCGAAATGATCGACGCGACGCTCTTGCGCACGCCGAGCGAGGCGCGCTCGGGGTCGACGAGCAGCAGGCGCTCGCGGAAGGTGATCGCCCCGGCGTTCTCCATCGCGCCGGCGGCAAAGTCTGGCACGGCGATGATGTCGAGCTTGCCGAACGGGTACCTGATGCCGAAGTAGTTGTTGTAGAACGACAGCTGTTGCGCGGTGGCTTCGAGCGCGAACTGGGTCAGTCCAACCTTGTCAGGGGTCGAGCACGCCCGAATGGGTATGCCATCCGCGATCGCCGACCGGCAGACGAAGTCGCCAACGATCATCGCGACCAGGTAGGTCGACATCTTCGGCGTCGTGGCAAACGTCACGGTATGCTTACCCGGCTCGGGCCCAGGGGTATCCGACAGCTGCGCGCCGTTTGAGATCGCGGTGTCAGCCTGATCGATCATCAGCGACACGTCGAACGTCGCCTTGTAGATCGGTTCGTCGAACGACGGAAACGCGCGCCGGCCGTCGGTCGCCTCCATCTGCGTCACGGCATAGCTGCGGCCATTGGCTTTGCTCAAGTAGAAGCCGCGGAGCTTGTCGTTCAGGATGCCGTTGTAAGTGATGCGAATCGCGGCGGGACCGGCGGGAATCTGCCTCGGCACGGTGAGGGTGGCGGTTTCCGTTTTGGCGTCGAGCGTGACGCGCGCGGTCTGCGGCGTGCCCCCGGCGTCAATCACCGCCTCGACGAACTCGATCTCGGCGGCATGCAGCGTAATCGCGGTCGCCGGTGACTTCAGCTGCACGCGGATCGTCTCGCGACCGCGAAACGTGGCCTTGACCAGATCTGGCGCGAACCACAAGGCGTAATGTTCCGGAACGACGGCGCCGGACAGGCGCTGCGCCGCGGCTGGCGAGGCAATGAGGAAAACGAGGAGGAGGAGGGCGCACTTTCGCATCCCTCTATGCTAGCGGCAAGCTTCTGGCAATATGGATGGGACGGAGCCTGGAAACTCGCGTTTCACGCACGAATTGCGTGCACTGGTCACAAATTTCGGCCGCCTCGCTGCAGCGCCAGCGAAGGCGAGTGTCTGATTGCGATACGCATGAGGTCCGAGGTTACACGGACCGGGAGGCGATGTGAAGAAATTGATGGCGATGGTGGCCGCGGCCGCCATTTGTGCGGCCTGCGGTGGTCAGCCTGCGGAGAACCTCGAAGCGGCTGATGGGGCGGCCGGTGCGCCGGAGGCGTCTGCCCCGGCCCGCGCGGCGGCACCGGTGGTCCGTGAAATGACCCTGCCCGCCGGAACGACGCTGCGGCTGCGGCTGCAGTCGGCAATCGCGTCCGACACCAGCAAGGTCGAAGATCAGGTCCGCGCGGAACTGACCCAGGCGGTCACGGTCGATGGCACGACCGTCCTGCCGGCCGGGACGGCGGTGGTGGGAAACGTCACCGACGTCGAGCGGTCGGGTCGCGTCAAGGGCCGGGCGCGCCTGGCCTATCGATTCAACTCGCTGACTCATGACGGCGAACGCTACGACATCGTCAGCGCGCCGCTCTCTCACGAGGCTGAAGCCACCAAGGGCGAGGACGCGACCAAGATCGCCGTCGGCGCCGGTGCGGGCGCCGTCGTCGGCGCGCTGCTGGGCGGTGGCGACGGGGCCGCGAAGGGCGCCGCGATTGGCGGCGCGGGCGGCACTGGCGTCGTGCTCGCGACCCGCGGCGAAGAGGTCAAGCTCGGGCCCGGCGCGACGGTGACGACGCGGCTGACTGCGCCGCTCACAGTTCGGACGAACTAGCGATCGGGGGTCGGGGATCGGAAATCACCGATCCCCGAACTCCAAGTCCCAAATCCCAACTTCCGATCCCCGATCCCCGAGTCCCCGATCTACCGTAATTCCTCCACCATCGCCCGGATAGCGGCCGAGACCGCGGCGCCGTGCGCTGCATCGGTAAGCAGCGCCGTATGTGAGGGTCCGGCGCCCTCGATCCGTACCACCGGCAGCGCTGGATCGAGCGGCGATGCCTCCGAGAGCGTGACCGTCTGGCTCCAACGCTCCAGTTCTGACGCCGAGCGGGTGAGATGGTCGGGCCGATTGAGGAACGCGCGCAGCGGCCGGGCCGAGACGTCGGGCAGGCCGGCGGCGTTACTCGACAGCGTCCGCGTCGCCCGCAGCACCCCGGTGCGAGCCAGCCACGGCGACGCGTTCAGCAGGCGCGTCACCGAACGGCGCGCCGGACGATCCGTCATCGGCGGATCGACCAGCACGAGACCGGCCACCTCAGGGCGGTACCGCGCCGCGTACAGCGTGGCGAAAGCGGCGCCGAGTCCCTCGCCCACGATCACATGCGGTCCCGCCTCGCTCGCGTGTTCGAGCAGGGTATGCAGTTCGCCCGGAACGGCGGCCGGTTCGAAGTCACGGTCTCCCGCTTCGCTCCAGCCGAGGCCAGACCGGTCGTACGCGCACACGCGCGTGATCTGCGCGACGTCAGGCTGCACCCATCCCCAAGCCGCCGACATCCCGGTTGCGGGCGCTTCGAGCACGACGGTCGGCGTGCCCTGGCCGATGCAGTAGAGATGCAGTTGATGGCCGCCGACGTCGACGAGCCGGCCGGGATGTGGGAATTGCCGCCGTTCGAGGGCAGTCGCCGCGCCCTGGTATGTGGCGCCCGCCAGTACCAGGAACACCACGATCACGGCGGCGATGATGATCAGGCGGCGCGCCCGCGCGAGCAACAGGCCCATCAGGTCAGGAGACGGCGGGCGCCGGCGGCAGGCGCTTGCTCCGCCAGGCCTTGAAGGCGCCGGCCGCCAGCATCAGGGCGCCCAGCGCGAGGCAGCCAGGGATCAACAGCTCCAGCATCGACGCCATCCACGCCGGGCGCGTGGTCAGGTAGTCACCCCGCGGTGCCGTGCGCCAGATCCGGAATGCGGTGCGGTGGATGTTGTGGGTGTCTTCCACTGCGGGGTTTTCAACCAGCGCGCGGAGGTTGGCGCTCGACACGTCGGTGACGTAGTACCCCCAGGTGTTGCCTTCGCGAAGTTCACCTCGGGTGAGCTTGTAGGTACGCTCCATCTCCGCGCGGCCGGCGGAGTCGACCGTCGGCGCCCAGCGCACATGGACGTACGCCGGCCTCTGGCCGTATGCGAGCCGGAGCGCGACGAAGGCGATCGCCGCGGCGATCAGCAGTACCACGCCGCGCCTGATCACGACTCGCTCTCCGCGAGCCCGTACTTTTCGATGCGTGAGTACAGCTGTGCGCGCGTCAGCCCGAGCAGCTTCGCGGCGCGCGTCTTGTTGTGCCGCGCCTGGGTGAGTGCCTTCACCACCAGGGACCGCTCGATCGCTTCGAGGTTCACGCCGCCGGCGGGGAAGGTGGCCGGCGCCGCGGCTTCGGCCGCCGCCGTCGTGTTGGCCCGGAGGTTGATGACCGGCAGGTGCTCGCTCCGGATGTAGCCGCCGTCGGCGAGAATCACCGCGCGCTCGATCGCGTTGCGCAGTTCACGGACGTTGCCCGGCCACGCGTAAGCGAGCAGTTGATCCTTGGCGTCGCGGGCAATGCCGGCCGCCGGCCGGCCGACGGTGGCGCCGATTTCGTCGAGAAACGCGTCGGCGAGCTCCAGGATGTCGTCGAGCCGTTCGCGCAGCGGTGGCAATGAGATTTCGAAGACGCCGAGCCGGTAGTAGAGATCCTCGCGGAATTCGCCGCGCCGCATCGCGGCATGCAGGTCGCGATTGGTCGCCGCGACGACGCGGATGTCGGCATGGCTGACGCGGGTGCTGCCGAGCCGCTGGAACTCGCGTTCTTCGAGCACACGCAACAGCTTGGCCTGCACCGCGGGCGCCATCTCGCCGACCTCGTCGAGGAACAGCACGCCGTTGTTCGCCTGCTCGATCCGCCCCGGTTTGGCGGCGACCGCGCCGGTAAAGGCGCCGCGCTCGTGGCCGAACAGTTCCGACTCGAGCAGTTGGTCGGGGAGTGCCGCGCAGTTGATCGCCACGAACGGCCCGTTCTTGCGGCGCGACCCCTGGTGGATGAAGCGGGCGATGACTTCCTTGCCGGTGCCCGATTCACCCGTCAGCAGTACGGTCGTTTCGGTTTGCGCGACCCGCGCCGCATGCGCAAGCACGTCTTTCCACTGCCGCGAGTGTCCGACGACGCGGCGCTGGCCGGTGCGGGCCTCGAGTTCCCGGGTCAGCGTCGCGACCTTGGCTTCCAGTTGTGCAGCCGTTTCGCGCGCCGCGGCGTCGCGCCGGTCGGCTTCGGCCAGCCGCTGATGTGAGAGCGCCAGCGCCAGCAGGTCGGCGACGCGACGCGCGAACCCGAGATCCGACTCGCTGAACCGCGCGGGCTCGCGGGCGAGGAAAAAGAGCGAGCCGAAAACACCTGTCCCGAGCGGCATCGGCACCCGCAGCGCCGAACACACACCCAGCCGCGCGAACATCCGGCCGCGAATGCTGCCCGGCGTGATCTCCGAAGACACATCGTGGACGATGTAGGGGTCGCGGTGGAGCAGCGCCTGTTCGTCGGCGGAGAGAATCGTTGGCGCCCAGAACCCCGGATCCTCCATCTGTGCGCCAGTCATCGCATACACACGAAATGACTTCCCGTCGTCGGCCCACGACGTGAGCGCGAGGATGTCATGCGGCAGCGCGACGCGAATGACGTCCGACGCCTCGGCGAAGATGTGGCGGATATCGAGTGCCTCGGCCATCGTCAGCAACAGGCGATCGAGCGTGTCGAGACGTTCCCGGCGCAGGCGCTCGGTGCTGCGCAGCGCGTCGTAGCGCAGTGCCAGCGCGAGCAGGTCGGCAATCCCGTCCATCAGGACCTGGTGGTGCGCCGAGAATGCGTCGGCCTTGCTCGAGGTGAACCACAGCGCGCCGTCGATGCTGACGCCGCTGCCGACGGTGCAGATGATGCGCGACTGTGAATCGCCGTCGATCGCATCGACATCGCCGGGCACATCGGTGATGTGATGGCCGGTGACCTCGAGCTGGCCGTCGGCGCGGGCGACGTAGAGGACGACCGAATCGGCACGATCGAGGCGGAGGACGTGCAGCCGTTCGAACGGGATCGCGTCGCGGACGATGGTCGCCAGCCGCGGCACGAGCGCGTCGAGCGAGGCCGCCTCCGCCGCAAGGCGGGCGACCGCCGTCAGAACGGCCGAACTGTCGATCGGAAGCATCAGAACGGACTCAGTATAATCCGCCCCTGTAGACGTGAATACGCTCGCTCCGGGCCTTTCCTGGGTGGATTTGCTGTTTCTCGGCCGGCGGCACGCGATCGCCACCGTCGTCATTCGCGATGCCGGCAGCGTCGCGTTGATCGACCCCGGTCCGGCGCGGTGCCTCGACACGCTTGACCTCGGGATGCAGGCGCAGGGACTGCGGCTGAGCGATGTGACCGACCTGCTGCTGACACACATTCATCTCGATCATGCCGGCGCCACCGGCACCCTGGTGCGGATGCATCCGAAGATCAGGGTGGTCGTGCACGAACGCGGCGCGCCGCACATGGCCGATCCATCGAAGCTGCTCGCCAGCGCCACGCGCCTGTACGGCGATCGCATGGACGAACTGTGGGGGGCGTTCGAGCCGGTGCCGGAGCGCAACATGCTGGTCGTCGCCGGCGGTGAACAGATCGAGGCAGCCGGGCGAACGTTCGAGATCGCGCACACCCCGGGGCACGCCTCGCATCACGTCAGCTACTTCGACCGATCGAGCGGCGTCGCCTTCGTCGGCGACACAGGCGGCGTGTGCATCGATGGCGGATACATCCTGCCGCCGACCCCGCCGCCAGACATCGACATCGAGGCGTGGCGGTCGAGTGTCGCGCGGATAGAGGCGTGGTCGCCGGCAGCGATCTTCATGACCCATTTCGGGCCGGTCAGCAATCCACGCACGCACCTCATGACGTTGCTGCACAACCTCGATACCGTGGCCGGGCTCGTCCGCACGCGGCTGTCGGAGGCGGGAACCGATGAAGAACAAAGCCGCCGGTTCGCGGACGACCTGCGGCGCGAGCTGCGGACGAACATGACCGAAGCGCAGGTCGCGTCCTACATGGCCGCGGCGCCGCTGGAACTCGTGTGGCTGGGGTTGGCGAGGTACTGGAGGAAAAAGGTCGCTAGGTAGCTGGGTAGCTAGGTGGCCGGGGCTACCGAGCTACCCAGCCACCTAGCTACCCGCTAATTGGCGACGGCGAGCGGCGCGCGCTTGCGCGACGAGGCTGCCGCGCTGCCGGGTTCGATCAGAAGACGCAGCGCGTATCCCTGCGGCGTGCCGGTGGCCGACTTGTACGGGCCGACGCGGTAGACGGCCGACAGCACCTTGCCCTGCTGAAGGACCAGCGGCAACTCGCTGCACTCACGGCCGGCGCGCTCAATCTGGAAGTGCACCAGCCGATAAAGCGGAATGGACGTCGGGGCCTGGCACTCGACAAACGCATCGACGTCGCTCACGTCGCGGGTCACAACCGAGACGAAGCGAAGCGCGCCGCTGGAGTCGCGCCAGGTCAGACGGCCCGCGACCCGCAGCTTGCGGCGTTCGCCGGCGCGTGCCCGTTCCGTGACGTGCGATGCGTGCTGGTCCCGTGAAGTCGCAACCGACTGAATCACCTTGAGCCCCCTCTGTGGAGATGGATGCACTGTGCTCTATCAATGTGAGGGCCGATGTCGGAAATGTCCGTTGGCAAAAGTGCGCAAGTGTTAAGTGATTGATTTATAAGATCTAATGGCATTGGACCTACCTTGACGGCGGTGTAAAACAGGATACGTAGTATCCATTTGCCTGTATACCTGGTTACTAGGTATCCGCCAAAACGCCATCAAGTCCGAACCTTCGCATCTTCAAATAGAGGCCGCGGCGCGTCACCCCCAATACCCGGGCGGCTTCCGAGATGTTCCCGCGCGTCCGGCCAAGCGTCGACACGATCAGGTCACGCTCGATCTCCTGGACGGCGGCGGCGAGATTCCGCGGCGTCTGGCGGATGACGACCGACCCGGCAGTGTTGGGCGTTGTCGGCGGCGCCGCCAGGTCGGGCGACAGGTGCTCCGGCTCGATCGAGCCTCCTGGCGCGCTCATCGCCACGGCGCGCTGGATTTCGTTCCGCAGCTGCCGGATGTTGCCCGGCCACCAGTAACGGGCAAAGAGGTCGAGCGTGCCCGCCGCCAGCTGCACCTCGGGTTTGCCCAGCCGGTCACACGCGTCGCGCAGGAAGAACGTGCTCAAGTGGGGGATTTCCTCGCGCCGCTCCCGCAGCGGGGGTACCTGGATCCGGATGACGCTCAAGCGGTAATACAGGTCCTCGCGAAACTTGCCTTCGGCGACGCGCTGCTCGAGATCGGCGTTGGTGGCGGCGAGGATCCGGACGTCCACTCCCTGCGGCCGCGTTTCGCCGACCGGCATCACTTCGCCCTGCTCCAGAAAGCGCAGCAGCTTCGGCTGCACGTCGAGAGGAAGGTCGCCGATTTCGTCGAGGAACAGCGTGCCCCCGCCTGCCGACCGGATCAGGCCGGGCTGATCGGTCACCGCGCCGGTGAAGCTGCCGCGCCGATGGCCGAAGAGCTGGCTGTCGGCGAGCTCGCGCGTGGTGGTCGTGCAGTTGTACGGCAGAAACATCGCGCCGCGTCGAGGCGACCCGACGTGAATCGCGCGGGCCACCAGATCCTTGCCGGTTCCGCTCTCGCCGGTAATCAGCACGGTCAGGTCGTGACCCTGGAGCCGCTGAATCTGTTCGACGACGCGGGTCATGGCGGCGCTGGCGCAGACGAACCCCGGCAGCAGCGGTTCGAGCGGACGTTCGTTGATCGGCTCAGCGGTCTGGCGCGGCCGTTCGCGCACGCCGCAGAGTTCAAACCCCTGACGCGCAATCGCGCCAAACATGCGGAGGCGCCGGGTCGCCGTTTCGCTCAGCCGTTGTGCCGCGACGATCGCGCATGCGCGCGGGCCGTCCTGGTCGCTGCCGAGCGGCTCCGTGAGCAGCCTGAGCCCGTCGCCGTAGTCGCGCGTTCCCTGAGACGCCGCACGCGCGAGGGCCCGCGCCACATCGGCGTCGCAGCCCGCGGCAGACACCACGCGGGTATCGCCGCCGGGCGGTGTGACGAAGACGATCGATGCGTCGGCCTCGAGGGTTTCGAGCAGCGCGGTGGCAGTTTCGCGCGCCAGCAGCTCCGGCATGATCGCCGCATCGACCAGGCGCCGGACGACGGCCTCGTCGACGTCAATCGCGGAGATGACCGTCGGCGTGACCGCCGCCTCCCGCATCGCGGTGCGAACGCTCGCGACCTCGGCAAGATCGCGTTCGGCGCCGAGCGTGCCGAAAATCGACGCGGCGTGCACGAGGTAACGCTCGGCGGCCGCGGCCTGCCCGGCACGTGCGGCCAGCCGGCCCAGTGCCAGGTTGCTCAGCGCGACATGATAGCGCTCGCCAAGCAGCTCGAACACGCTCGAGCTCTGCGCGAAGTCATGGTGCGCAGCCCCGAACCGCTGCGATTGTTCATGCACGGCGCCGCGGATGCGCAGGAACTCGCCCCAGCTGCCGGGCGCGGATCGCGGGTCGAGTCGGCGCTCGCACGATTCGAGCTTTAGCTCGGCTTCGGGAACGCGGTTGGCGGCGACCATCGCTTCGCACAGCACGAGCTCGGCCTGGATGGCTTCGCTTGGCGGGACGCCGCTGGTGCGAACGAGCTCCTCGGCCTGGCGGATCGCCTCGTCGAACGCCGTGCGGCGAATCGCCAGCTTGACCCCGAGGATCTTCAGCGACCACTCGTACCACTTCATCGTCTGCGAGCTGTAGACGCTGTACGCCTCGCTCGCCTGGCGGAGGCATTCGCCTGCGCGCTCGTACGATCCGCGCATCAGGTGAATCTGCGCCAGCGTGTCAAAGACCGCGCCGGTTGTTTCCTGAAACTGGACCGGGCTGCGTACTTCGAGCGTCCGCGTGAGGACCTGTTCGGCTCGCTCGAGATCGCCGAGCTGGACGAGGATCTGGCCGAGCGTCGCCAGCGCGACGGCGAGGCCGTGGCTGGTGCCGAGCGATTGGTGCAGGGCGACGCTTCGTTCGGCCAGGGCAAGCGCCTGATCATGGTGATGGCACATCAGGGCGACGTTCGCCTGGTTGTGAACGATCCCCGCCAGCACATCGTCGGCGGGAATCGCCATCGCCAGCCGTTCGCCGTGGCGCAGCGCGGTGGTCGCTTCGTCGTAGCGGCCTGCCTGGGCGAGGAGCACCGCCGACAGCGAGTGGACGAGCGCGAGATGACGCCGATCGCCTGCGGCGTGCAGCGCGGACGCTGCTTCGGTGAGATGGTCGCGAACGATGCCGGTATCGCCGACCTGTTTGTAGCAAAGGGCGAGCTCGTAGTGCGCGAGGCCGATCGCGCGCGAGTCGTGCGCGAGCTCCGCGTGCTTCAACGCCCGCATGTGCAGCGCGATCGCCCGCGACTGTTCGCCGCGGGCAAAGGTCAGCCGGCCGTGCAGCCGCCAGAGCGTCGCCAGGCGGGCGTCTGGCAGTGGTTCGCGGATCGCGTCCGGCGTGCGTCCCAGCGCGGCAGCGGCCTGACCGAGGTCGTCCTGCAACAGCCACGCGGCGGTGAGCCCCGCGCGGACAGCCGCCTCGTCGTCTTTGTTGAGCGAGCCCGAACGCAGCAGCGGCGTCAGCAGCTGCGCGGCTTCGGCGCCGCGCCCACGGTCGAGGGCGACGTTCGCCCGGCCGAGGGCGGATTGCGAAGTACCGGTGGCCATGCGGGAGGATACCTAGTATACAGTTCGGTCAGGCGTATGGAAGGGGTGGGTCCCCTAAATTCTTACGTGAGGCTACTTAAGGATGGCCTGGGAGACGGTGCGCAAAAGGGCCGGGTCGCGTCTTGGGAAGTGGATATGGAGCGCCCGCCGTCCGGCCCGGGTGAGCGACTCGAAGTCTCCCAGGGCCTGCGCCTGCTCCAGGATTCCGAACGAAAATGGCTCGCCCGGGATGGGCATATCAGGGGTGGGCTCGGCGGTGACGATCAGGAAGACACCGCTGCTCGGTCCGCCCTTGTGGAGTTGACCGGTTGAATGGAGGTAGCGAGGGCCATACCCAAGAGTGGCGGCGCAGCCGGTCCGCATCGCGACTTCGTGGCGGATATGCTCCAGCTCACCAACAAACCCGTCGTTTCCCGGCGGGAGGAAGGCGAGGAGGGCGAAGTAGTCGCCCTGCTGAAAGAGCTTCAGGAACGCTCGAGGGTCCTCTGAGTGCTGGCGCGCCGTGGGGCTCAGCGTCAGGCGGGCGCCGTCGATCGCGGCGTCTGGTTCCACCAGCGGTAAGCGTCCCTGCGAGGTGTAATGGTCGAGTAGTGCGCGTGTCGCGTCTTTTGCCTGCTGGACATTGGGTTCGTCGAACGGGTTGATGTCGAGCAGGAATCCGGCGGCGGCGGTGGCAAACTCCCAACGGAAGAACTCCCCCCCAAGCCCTAGGGTCTTCATCACGATTGATGGTGGTTGGTCCGACCCCAGGTCCGACCCACGGTCCGACCCCAGGTCCGACCCACGGTCCGACCCGCGGTCCGACCCCCACACGGCGACCACGCGATCGGGGCCGAGGGGCTCGTCGCTGGATCCCGCGGTGACGGGAATCACGCCCTGACCCTGCTTGCCGGTGCTTTCGGCGACGAGTTGCTCGACCCACAGGCCGAACCGCTCGAACGGCGGCGGAAACATCAGCGTCAGCTTGTCGCGCCCGCTCCGCGCCCCGGCGCCCATGAGCGCGCCGAGCGCCAACCCAGGGTTGCGGCGTGGATCTGTTTC
>Ga0209486_10001163_pt1 | contig 11482 bp, 6 predicted proteins | sample NCCompost_FD_187518 | JGI IMG/M metagenome (GOLD analysis project Ga0209486, IMG submission 187518) | Agricultural soil microbial communities from Utah to study Nitrogen management - NC Compost (SPAdes) (version 2) | ecosystem: Environmental > Terrestrial > Soil > Agricultural land | place: USA... | reverse complement strand
AGCAGTATCGGAATGGATGGCAGCCCCCGTGCGCGCTGACGGCTTTCGTATCGCTGCGTGCGGAGCGCTCGCACTGTGCGTCGCCGCCGTGCCGGCAGCTGCCGGCGCGCAGGATCTAGCCGGTCCCGGCGCCGTGCACTACACCGCGGGAGTCGAGCTCGCCGACGTCTACATGTTCCGCGGTGTTCGACAGAACTCCACCGGCATCGTGGCGTGGCCATTCGCCGACGTCGGCGTCCGGACGTACACCGGCGAGGGTGCGGTGAAGCGCGTCGGACTGAGCGCCGGCTTCTGGAACAGCCTGAATACCGGTGACACGGGAGCGGGCGGACCCATCGGGAGGCCGTGGTACGAGTCGCGCGTGGCCGGCGAGGTGGGCGTGCGGATCGCCGGGGGTCTCAGCATGGCGGCGAGCTACACGGCGTACCTGAGCCCGAACGCGTTGTTCTCGTCCGCCAAGGAGATCGGACTCGAGCTGACGGCGGACGATCGCGTCGCGATTTCGACCGTACCGATTCGGCCGTATGCGCTCGTGGCGTTCGAAGTCGATACGGACATCGCCGCGGGTCAATTGGATGGGGGGCAGCGAGCCGGGACATATCTCGAAGCCGGCGCGGTGCCCCGATTCGGCGGGCGGCGCGTCGCACTCGAGATCCCGATGAAAGTGGGCCTCAGCCTGAACGATTACTACGAGCTCGGGCCCGCGGACCACACGTTCGGCTTCTTCAGCGTCGCGGGAATCGTATCGGTGCCGCTGGGGCCCAGGTCGAGCATCGGCCAACTGACGCTGCGCGGCGGCGCAGAATTCCAGGCACTCGGCGAGACGACGAAAGCCTTCAACCACGGCGACCCGACACAGCTGGTGGCTGTCGTTGGCGTGAGGCTGGCCCGCTGATGAGGCCGGAGCGGGCACCGCCCGTCTTACACTGAGCCATGCGGTTTTCCTGCCTCCTCGCTGTGTCGCTCTGCTGCGCCACTCCGCTGGTGGCACAGACTCCCGCGATCCCCGCGCCCGCCGGAGCACCACCGGCGGGCTTCGACCGCGCGGCCGCACAGCAGCAGACCCAGGCGCTGCTCGAGCAGATGATTTCCACCGATACGCAGAACCCGCCCGGCAACGAGATGCGGATGGCGCTGCTGATCGAGGCGGCGCTGAAAGGCGTGCCCGGTCTCGAGGCGCGCATCCTCGACATGGGGAACAACCGCGCCAACGTCGTCGCGCGCCTGCGCGCGGGCAACCCCACGAAGCGCCCGGTGCTGGTCATGGGGCACATGGACACGGTGGGCGCCGACCCGACCAAGTGGACCTCGCCCGCGTTCACGCCGGCGGTGCGTGACGGCTATCTGTACGGGCGCGGCGCGATCGACGACAAGGGGTCGCTCGCGGCCACGGTGATGGCGATGAAGCTGCTGGCGCCGCTGCGCGCCACACTCGACCGCGACGTCATCCTGCTCGGCACGGCGGCGGAAGAAGGCGGCGGCCCGGACGGGATTGCCGGCGTCGTCTCGAAGCACTTCGAGCTGATCAAGGACGCCGAGTTCGCGCTGAACGAAGGAGGGCGCGTCCGCGTTCGCGAGGGCAGGATCTACAGCATCAACATCCAGGTCAGCGAGAAGCAGGGGTACAACGTCACCGCCACGGCCAAGGGCACGTCTGGCCACGGTTCGGTGCCGCTGCCGGACAACGCGATTGCCGCCCTGTCGCGCGCACTGGCGCGGGTGCAGGAGCTCAAGATGCCGGTGGCGCTGAACCCGATCACGCGCGAGTACTTCAAGCGGCTGGCCACGATCGAGAAAGATCCCGCCATGAAGGACGCCATGACGGCGATCGTCACGTCGTCGGACCACGCGGTGATCGATCGCGCGGCCGCGGTGTTGAGCAAGGATCCCACCTACAACGCCACGCTGCGCACCGGCATTTCGATCACGATGGTGAACGGCGGCATCCGATCGAACGTGATCCCGTCGGACGCCACGGCGACGCTCAATATCCGCACCGTGCCCGGTGGCGACATCGCGGAGGTCGTCCGCGCACTGAATCGCGTCGGCGCCGAACCGGCGGTGACCTTCGCCACCGCCGCCGCGCAGCGCCAGACGCCGCCGACCTCGCCGATCACGTCGGCGCTGTTTCAGGCGATGGACACGGCCGGCAAGGCGATGGCACCCGGGACGACGGTGGTGCCGTTCATGAGCACCGGCAGCACCGACGGCGCGGTCCTGCGCGCGAACGGCATCCCGACCTACGGCATCCTGCCGCTGCCGCTGTCCGAGGAAGACGAGCTGCGGATGCACGGCGACAACGAGCGGACGCCGGTGGCGTCGCTCGGCTGGGCGACAGAGTATCTGTTCAGGACGCTCGCCACGGTGGCGGCCCGCTAGCCGGCAGGTCCCTCTGCCCGCCGGTCGTCAAGCCCCGCAGGATAGTATTCGCCCGTGGCGTTCGAGACCACGCAGTGGAGTCTGGTCGTTGCCGCGGGCGGCGACGACTCGTCCGCGGCCCGGGCCGCGCTGGGCACGCTGTGCGAAACCTACTGGTATCCGCTCTACGCGTACGTGCGCCGGCGCGGCGCGAACGCCGATGATGCGCGGGATCTGACCCAGGGATTCCTGGCCTCGCTGCTCGAACGGCGCGACTTCGAGCACCTGGATCAGGCGCGCGGCCGCTTCAGGGCGTTTCTGCTCGCGTCGCTCCAGCACTTCCTCGCCAACGACGCGGCGCGCCGCCGCACGCAGAAGCGCGGCGGCGGCGTCACGCTCCTGCCGCTGGTGTTCGATACCGCCGAAGGCCGCTATCAGATCGAGCCGCAGGACTCGGCGACGCCCGAGACGCTGTACGAACGGCGCTGGGCCCTGACGGTGATCGAACGGGTGCTGGCGCAGCTTCGCCGGGAATGGGAGGCCGCGGGCCGCGAGACCGAGTTCGACGAGCTCAAGGCCTGCCTGCTCGGCCAGAACCCTCCCGGCGGCTACGCGATCATCGCGGCCAGGCTCGGGACCACCGAAGGCGCGGTGAAGACCGCGGTGCATCGCCTTCGCCGCACGTTTCAGGCCGCGCTGCGGCAGGACATCGCCCAGACGGTGTCCGACCTGGCGGACGTGGACGAGGAGATCCGTTACCTGGTCCGCGCGCTCGGCGTGTAACTTCTGTCGATCGTTCCGTCTGATCCCGGCATGGAGGACGTCACCTTTCTCCCGCGGCTGTGTCCCCAGTGCGGCAAGGCTCTGGCCGGGGACGCCCCCGAAGGTCTCTGCCCGGCGTGCCTGCTCCTCGCCGGCACCGAGACCGTCACGCACGCCTCCCTGGACGAGGCGTTGACAGTGACGGCCCGCGGCGCGGCGGCCCGGCATCAGACCGACGGGCCACGGCTGACCGCCGGCCAGTCGTGGGGCTCGTATCGCATCGGCCGCCTGCTCGGCCGCGGCGGCATGGGCGAGGTCCACGAGGCCGAGCACGTCGAGAGCGGGCGCCGCATCGCGCTGAAAATCCTGCACGGACGTCTCCACGACGCGAACGACCGCGCCCGCTTCCTGCGCGAGGGTCAGCTCGCGGCATCGGTCAGTCATCCCCACACGGTCTACATCTTCGGCAGCGAGGAGATCGCCGGCGTCCCCGTGATCTCGATGGAGCTGCTGCCGGGCGGCACGCTGAAGGATCGCGTGACCGCCGAAGGTCCCCTGCCGCCGCCGGTGGCGGTGTCGGCGGTGCTCGACATCGTGGGCGGGCTCGATGCGGCGCAGGCCGCTGGCATCCTCCATCGCGACATCAAGCCCTCGAACTGTTTCGTGGACAGCGACGGGTCGGTGAAGGTCGGCGACTTCGGGCTGTCGATCTCGACGCTGGCGCGCGACGTCCAGCAGCAGCTCGCAACGGGCTTCGAAGGCACGCCGCAATTCGCCGCGCCCGAACAGCTCCGGGGCGAGCCGCTCGACGTGCGCGCGGATATCTACGCCGTAGGCGCCACGCTCTACTATCTGCTCACCGGTCAGCCGCCGTTCGAGGCACGCGACCTGCACGAGCTGGTCGAGCGCGTGAACACCGAGCCGGCGGCGTCGCCGCGCGCCCTGCGGCGGGAGATTCCGTCGGGCTTGGCGGCGGTGATCCTGCGATGCCTCTCCAAGGCTCCCGCGCAGCGCCCCTCCTCCTATACAGCGCTGGCCGAACTGCTCAGGCCGTACTCGGTCGTCGGTGAGGCACCGGCACTGCCAGGATTGCGCCTTGTTGCGGCCGGCGTGGACTTCGTGATCCTGTCGGCGCCGTTCTCGATCTGGAAGGCGGCCAACACCCAGATCGTCATCGACGGGCAATCTGGATCGACGACCAATCCGTGGGCATGGTTGTTCTACGTCGCCTACTTCTTCGTCCTCGAAGCGCGATGGGGAGCGTCGCTGGGTAAGCGTTTGTTCGGGCTGCAGCTGTCGTCGCCCGGCGGTGCGGGCTGGACGATGCGGGTGGCCCGCCGGACGATCGTGTTCCATATCCCGTGGCTGCTGATCGCCCTGTTGCTGCTTGCGACCGGGCCGATCGGTCCCACGGTGGACTTGAAGCTCGGAGCCAACGTCACGCTCAACGCACGGGACACGCGCGAGGGCATCGAAGGCATCGCCACGCTGACCCTCGTCGCCGCGCTCTTTCTCACCGCGCGACGGCGCAACGGCTGGGCAGGCCTTCACGACCTCGCCAGCGGCACGCGAGTGGTCTCGCGATCGGCGGCGCGCCTGCGAACGCGGATCGCATCGAGCACCTCAGCGGCGATTGAAGCCACGATTCCCGCGTCGCCAGGACCGCGATTCGGACCCTTCGCGGCGCTGACCGAGATTCGCGGTCGCGAGGATCACCTGGTCATCGGTTTCGACCCGGTGCTGCGCCGGAGGGTCTGGATCCAGGTCGTCCCACACAAGACACATCCGATCGGCACGGTCCGCCGCGATGTCTCGCGAACCGGCCGGCTGCACTGGCTCACCGGACGACGAGCCGGAAGCGAGAACTGGGACGCCTTCGAGGCGCCGGACGGTCAGCCGCTGCTGGCGCTACCCGCGCCCGACTGGACCACGCTGAAATCGTGGCTGCTCGATCTCGCGAACGAGCTCGCCGCCAGTGCGGCCGACGGCTCGACACCGGCGCTCCGCCTCGATCGCCTCTGGATTCGCGACGATGGCCGCCTCGTGTTGCTCGATTTTCCAGCACCAGGAATCGTTGCCGTAGCTGAGAGAGACGCGACGGACCTGTCACCGGTCGAACTGCTGTCTGCCCTCGCTCGGCATGCGGCGCCAGCCGCGAGCAGTCCACCGTCGATGCCGCTGTCGGCTCGCACGCTGCTGCGGGCCTGGTCGAGCCCCACCCGTCCGTCATTGGCGGAGGCCCACGCAGGCCTTTCGCGCGTCGCGGCGGCACCCGATCGCGTGCGCCGGGCACGACGCGCCCTGCCGTTGGCGCTCGCGGCGATTCCGCCGTTGTTCCTGGTCGCGTTCACCGCGTTGGTGATGCTGCCGACGATCAACCGGTTCTTCAATCCGGAGGCGAGCCAGATGCTGTCGCTGCTGGAGATGCTGTACCAGCCGAATCCAGCACCCGACAGCCGGCTGGCCAATCCCGACGTCCGGCGCGCGATGGAGACGTACCTCGCGGGGCGGCACGGCACGCGCCTCAGTGATCCGGATTTCTGGAACAGCCCGGTGATGCGGAACGTGAGCAACCGCCTGCGGAAGACCGCTGAAGGCGTCGCGGCGCGTCACCCGTCTGTCTCCGATGCGGATCTGAGGCAGGCGACCGCCACCATCGCCCCTGAGCTCGAGCCCCGACGCCAGCGACCGCGCGAAAACGAGGGCGATCCCGCCGGGATCCTGATCATGATCTCCGGGACGGTCGCGCTGCTGCCCGCGCTGCTGCTCAGCATCCTCTCGTCGCTGATCGTGCGCGGCGGCCTGTTCACGCGCATGCTCGGGTACGCCGTCGTCACCCGCGACGGGAACGAGATCGGACGCGTGCGCTCGCTGGCCCGCGTGCTCGTCGCCTGGACGCCGGCGCTCGTCTGGCTGACGTACCTGGCCATGTCGCCGAAGGTCCAAGGGTTCGTGCCGACCCCGCCGAATCCCCTGGCCGGAACGCTGATCACGCTTGGCGCGCTTGGCCTTGGCGCCATCCTCACCCTGGCGCGGCCCAACCGGGGGCCGCACGACTGGCTGCTGGGCACGTGGGTGGTGCCCCGCTGAGCCACGCAGATGCCGACCGCGTCCGGTTAGAACGACGTGCCGGCCGTCACATAGAACCGCGCCTCACCGCGGCTGACCGGCCCCAGGCTCTTGAGCGGCACACCGACACCGGTGCGGATGCGAAGCGAGAGGACCGAGAACAGATCGACGTCGCTCGAGAATTCGCCGCCGGCTGAGAGAAGCTGCGGGGCACCGAGCCGATCGGCGCGGCTGGCTGCCCCGGCGCTGTCGACGAACCACGTTCCCGACAGGCCTCGCAAATAGAGCGGCCATGCGCCGAGACCCCGGCTGACACGGGCGATCGGCAGGCGCAGTTCGGTGCGCGCGCTCCATAGTGCCCCGGCCGCGACGAATCCGGGCGGATAGCCGCGCACCTCGAAGTCGGCGCCTCCCTCTTCGAAGATGGCGGCGGTGCCAATGCCTCCGGCGGTCAGACGGCCGGCCGCCGGTCCCCGTTGTTCGGCCACACGCACGGTTGCCGCGACCACCGGCCGCCCCGCGGTCGTCCATGACGGAACCGATCGATAGACGGACGCCGCCACTTCCCAACCCGATCGCCAGCGTTCGGCCGCGGTGGCTGTCAGGTAGTCGATGGACGCAGACATCCGCACGCCATCCTGAACCGAGACCGATCGCAGCCCGGCCTGCGTGTTGCCGAAGCTCACGCCCAGACCTCCGCCGAACAGCGCCGGCTCCTGTCCGATGGGATCGGCGCCGGACACGGCGCCGGCGTCGCCGCTGTTTTCGCGATGCCGGTCCTCGATCTCCAGGTTTGCGCTGAAGATCGACCGTCGTCGCAACGTCGCCCACGGAAACGCCACACCGGCGATTGCCGACCGCTTGCGCTCCAGGCGCAGGAGCTCGTCTCCGTCCTCGGCTTCGAGCCGCTGCTCGAGCCGCCAGGTCGAGGAGAACTGACCGAACAGATGCGCACGAGCCCAGCGGCGATAGACATAGGTCGCGGATCCGATCGTGCGGCCATCGGACCCGTATGCCGCACTTCCCTGCCACCCGTGCCGGCCGATCACGTCCACGCCGCCTGTCGTGACGCCGATGAATGCCCCCACCTCCTCCATGGTCTCCAGCACCGGCGACCAGCCCGTGGGCAGCAGATCGCGCGCGGGTGAGTACGCCGTTGCCGCGGTCGGGTCGAGTGATACAGGTGACGCCTCAGGTCCATCGGGCCGCCGCGCGTATTCAGCAACAGGAGCGGGTGCAGCCACCCAGGCGGCGCGCTCGATCTCGAGGCGTTCGAGATGACGTCCGTCCGCATGTGTAACCGTCGCCACGATCGTCGTCCGGTCGGACGGGGCTCCCTGCCGGGCTGGGACGACCGTCACCTCGTGCAGCCCTGTCGGCACTCGAGCCATCAGATAGAGACGTGGAGTGCCGTCCCCTTCGAGCTCGAGGCCGTACAGTTCACGCAGCCCGGTGCGATCGGACGTGAAGAGCAGTCGACTGATGCCCGGTGGAGCGCTCGCATCCCACTCGGGCACGCCTTCGAGGGCGCGGTCGTCGGTCAGCGCCTGCAGCAATCGCCCGTCGGCGGAAAGCAGCACCAGATCGAACGAAACACCGCGCGTGAAGCGCAGCGCGGCGAGCCTCGTGCCATCAGGCGACCAGCGCGCGGGGCCCCACGCCGTCTCGCTCGAGAATTCGGTCAACGGCGAGAGTGCCCCGGACTCTGCATCCACCGTCACCAGCCGGCTTCTCTCGCTCTCGTACTGCACCGCCACGAGCGTCCGCCCGGACGGGTGCAGGTCCGGTGACGAGAGGCGCGCCGATCGCGTCAGCCGCCTGACGGCGCCCGATGCGATCTCGATGCGGAACAGATCGCCGAACAGGCGCGCGTTGTCCACCAGCGTCGATTGCGACACGACAATCGAGCGGCCGTCGGCCGCCCACGCGAAGGCATGCGCGCCATCGACGCGGGCGATGCGCCTGGGCCGGCAGGAATCGAGATCGGCGACATACAGACCCAGCCGTTGGCGGCCCTCGTCGGTCGAGAGGAACGCCAGGGCCGATCCGTCCGGCGACACACGCGGAAACGACGTCTGATGCGCCACGCCACACAGGCGGCCTGTCGCAGCCAGGCCAGGGGCGCTCGCCTGCAGCCGGTCGCGCAACAGCCGCGCCTCGCGGCGCTGGCCAGCGATCCAGTCCTTCCATTCCTGCGAGAGACTTCTACCGCCAAAGAGCTCCCCGACGCCTGCCCCGCGTGACACGATCGACCCGAAGCTGCCCGCGCGACGCGCCATCCAGGCAGGCATCGCGTTCTCCCCGTAGCGGTCGGCCACGTGTTCGAGAAAAAGGCCCCCGAGCAGGTAGTGACGACCGGGCGGCCAGGCGCCCGGATCCGCCTCCGCCTCGTCGAGCTGCGGACCGTCCGTTTCGAGCACGAGCGCGCGCAGCATTTCGGGAAACTGCGAGCCGCGAAGACGGCCGCCGTCGGTGAGCCGCGATTCGTAAAACGTCGCCAGCCCTTCGACCAGGTAGCTGCCGTCGAAGACGTGCGGGAACGTGAACGCACGGCCGAACACGCCTCGCAGCACGCGCCACCCGCGGCGCGCCTCGTCGAGATGGAAGACGTGCGCGAGCTCGTGGGTCACGAGCAGGTCGACCGGGTCGTCGGTGTAGAGGAGATCGCCCTCGACCGGCGTGTGCGCGAACGCAACGATTCTGTTCGTGGGCGCCGGGGTCGCCGATCCGTTGAACAGATCCCCCTGGTCCACGATGACCAGCCGGATTTTGCCGCGCGGGGTCCATCCGTACGCACGCGCAAGCCGCGGATGCGCCACCTCGGCCCTCGCCGCGGCACGCCGCGCGTAGGCTTCGAGCCCGGCCTCGAAGGTCAGGATGAAGTGTTCCGTCTCGAACGTGCGGTAGCGCGCGAACGGGACACCGAATTGAGCGTTCGCGTCGATGGCGGCGAGGAACAGGATCACACACGCGAGGATTGCCGCTCGCGCCGCGCCGGGCCGCACGTTCATACTGGCGTCAGACGTGGTCACGGCAGACTTGGCCGTGTCCGCGCCGGCGAACAAGCGTATGATTCCCCCGCCTCGGTTCGGAGTCGGGCACCGGCATGCATCACACTGTTCGCCTCAGCCACATCGCCGTGGCGCTCGCTCTCGCCATCGCCGCGCTCGTGCCGGCGCCCACTCGCGCCGCCGGCCAGACGCGCACCCGGCCGGATAACGTCGCTGCGGGCGACTGGATCCAGCTGTTCAACTGGCGCGATCTGGCCGACTGGACGATCAAGTTCGCGAAGCACGAGCCGGGCGAGAACCTCCACAACACCTTCCGCGTCGAAGACGGGCTCTTGAAGGTCCGCTACGACGGGTGGCCTGCGTTCAACGGCGAGTTCGGTCACATCTTCTTCAAGGACCCGTTCTCCTACTACCTGCTCGCCGCGGAATACCGCTTCGTCGGCGACCAGGTGACCGGCGGGCCCGCATGGGCCATGCGCAACAACGGCCTGATGCTCCACAGTCCGAACCCGAGGACGATGCTGCGCGATCAGGACTTTCCGATCGCGCTCGAAATCCAGCTGCTCGGGGGTCTCGGGAAGGGCCCGCGGACGACGGCCAACCTCTGCACGCCAGGCTCGAACGTGGAGTATCAGGGCAAGCTCCACACGGCCCACTGCACCAATTCGACGTCGCGGACCTACGACGGCGACCAGTGGGTGCGCGTCGAAGTGCTCGTCCACGGCGACGAACTCGTTCGCCACATCGTCGACGGCCAGACGGTCCTCGAGTACTCGAAGCCGCAGATCGGTGGCGGCGGAGCCAACCCGGTCGATCCCGCCGTCAAGATCGACGGCACGCCGATGACCGGCGGCTACATCTCGCTGCAGGCGGAGACGGCGCCCACCGACTTCCGGAAGGTCGAACTGCTCAATCTCGAAGGGTGTACCGACCCTCGCTCGAAGAGCTATCGGTCCTACATCGTCAAGTCGAACCCGGCCATGTGCCGCTGACTGCCATGGCTTGCCGGATCAGTGGCGCGTGCATCTGGACCGTCGTCGCCGTCCTGCTGCCCGTCTCGCTCGCGGCTCAGGGCGGTCCCACCGATCGGCCGGCCCTCGATGAGGCCGCGGCGGCGCGCGGCCGGGGGCTCTACGCGCAACACTGCATCAACTGCCACGGCAGCACGGCCAAGGGTGGACCGAACGGCCCGGATCTGATTCGATCGACCGCCGTGCTGCGCGACAGGCTCGGCGCCAGCATCGGCCCGGCGATGCGCGCGACGGCGTCCTCGCATGCCGCGCCGCTGACCCAGGCGCAGATCGTGGACCTCTCGCATTTCCTGCGTCAGCGCATCGAGGCCGTCACCCGCAACCGCACGCCCACCGCGCCGATCGACGTGCTGACCGGCGATCCGGAAGCCGGCCGTCGCTACTTCAACGGGGCGGGGCGCTGCAGCACGTGCCACTCGCCCACCGGGGACTTCGCGGGCCTAAGAACGCGCACGCCCGATGCGGTCACGCTGCAGCAGCGCGTCCTGTTTCCGTCGTTGATTCGGAGCACGAAGACGGTTGAAGTGACCGTGACGCCGCTCTCGGGCGCGCCGGTGTCCGGAACCCTGGAGCGCATCGACAACTTCACGGTGGCCCTGCGCGACGCCTCGGGCGACTATCGATCTTTTTCCCGTGTGCCTGGCGTGACCGTCGAGGTGCGGGATCCGCTCACCGCCCATCGCGAGCTGCTCGACCAGTACACCGACGACGCCATCCACGACGTGGTGGCCTACCTGTGGACGATAAAATGAGACTGGCTACGGCGCTGCTCGTCGTATTGTCGTGCGTGGCGGTGGTGCACGGGCAAGGGACCGTGGCCCCGTCGGCGCTCACCGCCCCCACTCCCGACTCGTGGCCGATGCACAACGGCGACTACTCGGGCCGCCGCTTCAGCGAGCTGACGACGATCGACAGCCGCAACGTCGCCTCACTGTCACTCGGCTGGACACGCCGGATCGCGGCGGCGGGGCCCGCCGGCGGGGGCGGCGCCACGGCCGCCGTGATCAAGGGCACACCCGTCGTCGCCAACGGGGTGCTCTACGTGACGATTCCGGATCACGTCTGGGCACTCGACGCGCGCAGCGGGCGGGAGTTGTGGCACGCCACGTGGCCGTCGAAGGGCGGCTGGCACATCGGCAACCGCGGCGTCGCGGTGCTCGGCACCAGCGTCTATGTCTCGACGCCGGACTGCCAGCTGCTGGCACTCGACAACCGCACCGGCAAGGAGAAGTGGCGCACCGAGATCTGCGA
>Ga0209486_10001162_pt1 | contig 11483 bp, 8 predicted proteins | sample NCCompost_FD_187518 | JGI IMG/M metagenome (GOLD analysis project Ga0209486, IMG submission 187518) | Agricultural soil microbial communities from Utah to study Nitrogen management - NC Compost (SPAdes) (version 2) | ecosystem: Environmental > Terrestrial > Soil > Agricultural land | place: USA... | reverse complement strand
CAGCTCGCCCGCGGCCAGCCGCACCACCTCGACCGAGGCGATGGCCTCGTCCGGCACGTTGGCCACGCGCGAGCCCGCGCCGCCGCGCGCCGCCACCCGCGGCCGCTCCGCCGTCGCGCCGGCCGAATCCGGCGACAGCCCCTTCATGACGCGCAGCAGTTCACCGGCGGGCAGCCCCGTCCAGGCGATGGCGTGCACCAGGAAATCGCCGAGCGGCACCATCGAGCAGAAATTGAAGCGGTGGTGATAGAAGGTCGCCGAGCGCACGAACTCGAACGCCCGCTGCAGATGGGCGACGAGCTGCGCGTCGGACAGCGAAGCGAGGTCGTCGTTCAGGAGCGCGCGCGCCTCGGCGGCGAGCGTCGGCCTGACGTCGGTGTCCCACCACTCGATGTCGGCGCGCCACACGCGGTCGCGCAGCACCTCGCCGGCCCGGTTGACGCGCCGGCGAATCGCCGGGTGCAGTCGGCGCAGGACCGCGAAGACCAGACGCGGCGGCGTCCCTTTCGAGCTCTTCGGCGCACCCACGGGGCGCGGCGCCATGTAGAGGAACCGATTGATGATCGCGATCTCGAGGTGATCCAGCAGCACACCGTAGTGCCGCGTGCCTGCGGCGAACCCGCGCATCATCGACGGCGGCATCAGTTCGCCGAGCAGGACCGACGGAGGCTTGGTGAGGTGGGTCTGTTCCAGCTCCCACGACCCGGGAGAGGGGGGTATGAATGTTTGAGTAACGTTCATGTAAATCGAACGTTAACACGGCCTGTTGAGGTTGCCCGGCGGCCAAGGAGTCCCCCGGGATCATCGCGCTCGTGTCGTCGCTCCCGCCCTGACGGGCACCCCTAAGATTTCAGGGCGCCGAACCGAGAAAGACATCGGGGGACGTGCGCATGTGGAACAGCGAACAGCAAAACGTACGGGTGGCGACGGTCGGCATCTCCGTCTCGATCAAGGGCGAAATCAGCGGCTCTGAGGACCTGACGGTCGACGGTCAGGTCGAAGGCCGGATCGACTTGCCGCAGCACTCGCTCACGATCGGGCCGAACGCCACGGTCGTGGCGGACATCAACGCAAAGAACATCACGGTTTTCGGCGCCGTCGTCGGGAGCATCGTCGCCCGCGAGAAGGCCGACATCCGCACGTCCGCCTCGGTCGAGGGCACACTCACCTGCGGCCGTCTTGCCGTGCAAGAGGGCGCCACCATCTCCGCGGCGATCGAAACCAAGAACCGCCCGGCAGCGGCCAACCGCGCCAAGGCCGAGGAAGCCGCCTAGCGCCGAAGCTCCGTTATACTCGCGCCCGATGCTGCAGTTCTTTCAATGGGGCATCCTGCTCCAGGTGCTGGCAGTACTGCACTTCATCCGCCGTCGTCCCGAGACGTTCTGGCTGTGGGTGGTCATCTTTTTCGGCCCGCCTGGCGCCCTCATCTACATCCTCATGGAAGTGGTGCCCGACCTCGGACTGATCCGGCAGTCCTTCGAGGGCTTCGGCCGGCGGAAGCGACTCAGGTACCTCGAAGCGCTGGTGCTCCAAAACCCCGCAGCCGGCAACTATGAAGAGCTGGGCGACCTCTATCTCGATGAGCAGAAGTTCGCGCGGGCCCGCGAGTGCTACGACAAGGCCATCACGCCTCGGACGACGGACCTCGATCCGTTTTACCGGCGAGGTGTCGCCAAGATGGAGTTGGGCGACTTCGCCGGTGCCATCGAGGACCTCGGCCATGTGACGTCGCGGGATCCGAAATACGACTCGCACCGCGCCCGAGGCCTGTTGGCGCACGCCTTCGGACAGACCGGGCAAACCGCGGACGCCGAGTCGCTGTTTCAACAGGTCACCGAGGCCTCGACGCTCTCGGAGACCTACGTGAACTACGCCTCGTTCCTCGCCGCACAGCAGCGGACGGCGGACGCGCGCGAGTGGGCCGAGCGCGTCCTGGCCAAGAAGCCGACGATGCCGCGCTACCTGCAGCGCCGTGAGCGGCCCTGGTTCCGCAAAGCCAGCGCGTTGCTGAAGCGGCTCCCGAAGGTGGGCTGACTCGGGACTACAATAGCGCCGCTTCGAGCCCCTCGGACGGCGTTCATGTGGAGACTCATGATGGTCAGAAACACCGCGCTCGCTCTTGTCGGTCTGGCGTTCGCGAGCCCTGCGCTCGCCGCCACGCCCTGCGCCGAACTGAAATCGCTGAAGCTGGCCAACACCACGATCACGCTCGCCGAGCCGGTGGCCGCGGGCCCGTTCGTGCCGCCTGGCCGCGCCGGTGGCCCACCGCCGGCTGCCGCGCCGGCCGCGGCTCCGGCCGGACGCGCGGGTGGCGCGCCGGCAACACCGCCGCTGATGCTCCCGGCCTACTGCCGTGTCGCCGCGACGCTGACGCCATCGTCCGACTCCGACATCAAGATCGAAGTGTGGCTGCCGTCGGAGGGGTGGAACGGCAAGTACCAGGCGGTGGGCAACGGCGGCTGGGCGGGCGTCATCAGCTATCCGGCGATGGCCGCGGCGCTGCGTGAGGGCTACGCGACCTCGTCGACCGACACGGGGCACGTCGGCGGCACGTCGGCGCCGCTCATCGGCCACCCGGAGAAGGTGATCGACTACTCGCACCGCGCCGTCCACGAGATGGCGGCGACGGCGAAGAAGCTGATCGCGGCGCACTACGACCAGCAGCTGCGGCTGTCGTACTGGAACGGCTGCTCGACCGGCGGCCGTCAGGGGCTGATGTCCGCGCAGCGCTTCCCCGAGGACTTCGACGCCATCCTCGCCGGCGCGCCGGCCAATTACCACTCGCACCTGCACAGCAACGATCTGGTCAACGCCGTGCCGGCGCTGACGACCCCCGGCGCGCTGCTGCCGCAGGCGAAGCTCAACATGCTGAACCAGGCGGTGCTGAACGCCTGCGACGCGCAGGACGGCGTCAAGGACGGCCTGCTGAGCAATCCTAACGCGTGCAAGTTCGACGCGGCGACACTCGTCTGCAAGGGCGCGGAGAACGAGAGCTGCCTGACCCCGGTGCAGCTCGAAAGCGTGAAGCGCATGTACGCGCCCTCGAAGTTCAGCGACGGCAAGGTCATCTTCCCGGGCAAGACGATCGGCAGCGAGGCGTCGTGGAGCGCCGTCGTCGCCACGTCGACGCAGCCGATCTTCGTCGCGGTCGGCTCCTTCCAGCTCGCGTATCAGGATCCGAATTGGGATTGGAAGAAGTTCGACGTCGATCGCGACGTGAAGTTCGTGGACGAAAAGACCGGGTTCATCAACGCCGTCGACCCCGATCTCAGCAAGTTCAAGGCGCGCGGCGGCAAGGTTTTGATGTACCACGGCTGGAACGACACGGCGATCTCGCCGCAGAACAGCATCGACTACTACAACAGCGTGCTGGCGAAGATGGGCCGCAACCAGGGCGACTTCATCCGCCTCTTCATGGCGCCGGGCATGGGCCACTGCCAGGGCGGTCCGGGTCCGGATCAGGTCAACTACATGGCCGCGCTCGAGCGCTGGCGCGAAGCCGGCGAGGCGCCGGCGACGCTGACCGCCACGCGCACGGTGGGCAACCGGGTCGACATGACGCGCCTGCTCTGCACCTATCCGCAGGTCGCCACCTACAAGGGCATCGGCAGCACGAACGACGCGGCCAGCTTCGTCTGTAAGTAGGCATCCAGGCAGGTCCCACGACGGCACACGCCTCGAGGGACCTGCCATTCTTCCCCTGACGCCTGCGCCCCTCGGTCTCTTCTCTTCCCTCTTCGCTCGAACGCCGCAAGGCCTCATCTGCCTGGGAGCAGATTCATATCTGTGAGTGGGCAGATAGCGCCTAGCCCTTCATGCGCTATCGCGTGCAAACGGCTGTGCATGGAACTTGCAGCCTCCTGGGCAACCGCACGGCGCACCGTGCGTGCACAAGGAGTTCTTTCAGATGATTTCACGAGCCGCGTTGTTCGCGGGCCTCTTCGCCGCGGTGATGGCGACGACCTCCTGCGGGGATAGTGTCAATGGAATCCCGGTCACCCCGGTCGCTCCCACGGGCCCGTCGTCGCTGTCCGATCTGCTGTTGCCACGACTCGGCGGCAACTGGTACGGCGAATTTATTCTGAACGGCGTGGCGGGCGGCACTGGCCCCGCGGTCAACGCAGGTGTGACCGGGTGCGACGGTGCGTCATTTGCCCAGGTGCTTGGCGAGAAGAACGAGTACACGCTCTCGATCACGCAGTCGGGCAGCGACCTCACGGCCAAGATGGTGTCGGCGTTCAACGGCCTGGCGTGCGAGTACACGGGCCGCGTGGGTTCCGAACAGACCTTCGTGCTGCACGCGGAACAGTGCACGCAGAAGGCGCTGAATCTTGCGTGCCAGAACGGCAACAGTCGCGTGCTCGATCTGGTGGGCTCGAGCGTGACGGCAAGGTTTGACGATCCGATCAATCCCAGGGTGATCAGCGGCACCGCGGCACACACCTACAACGTCACTGGCAGCGGAACGGTGGGAAGCGCGTTGGTCGCAACCCAGTCGTTCCAGAGCCTGACTCGCCGCTAGTTTTCAGGAGCTAATGCGATGAACGCGCGTCACTCGATCTCGGCAGCATTCGTTCTGGCCCTCGTCTCGTCCGCCTCCGCGTTCGCGCAGGAGACCCCGGCTCCCGGCACCAAGACGGAGCCGCACATGTATATCGCCGCGATCGGCGGCGCGGTGTCGCGTCCGCCGGCCGGGCCCGTCTTCGGTGTGGAAGTTGCCGAGAACCTCGGCAGCCATGCCCAGGCCTATGTGACGTTCTCGTACGTCGAGAACCTGATGGCGGAATCGCTGCGCGACGCTCTCGATGTCAGAGCGGCCCAGTTGAGCAGCTTCACCGGCGAGACCTGGTCGCTCACCGGACGCGACCGCGGCGTGACCTTCGTGGGGGGCGGCAAGTACGTGTTCGGCCGCGGTTCCGTCCGCCCGTATGTGGGGGGCGGGATCGGCGCCATCAATCTCAAGCGCACGGTCGTCGAGACGCGCATCGGTGATGTGACGCGGGCCGTCTTCAACGACTACCAACTCGGCGACGCGGACCTGTCCCTCGCGACCGAAGGCATCACGCGCCCCATCGTCGAGGCCGCGTTCGGCGTCGGCATCGGTGCCGGCCACATCCACTTCGACATCGGCTACCGCTATCGCAGCGTCTACCGGATGCCCAGCTCGCTGGATTTCTCGCAGGTCACCGCGGGCATCGGCTACCGCTTCTAGACTCGCTTCCAGACTCCTGGGCGTCGTGCGCCGCGAGCGGCGCGCGACGTCTTTTCCACGTTCGAAGCTACTGAATCAGATCTTCGCGCCCAGGTACGAGCAGACGCGCAGCAGGTCGGCGAACACGCCGCCGGCGGTGACCGCCGGGCCGGCGCCAGGACCCTGCACCACGAGCGGGTTCTGGTCGTAGCGCGACGTCACGAAGCGCACCACGTTGTCGGTGAGGTTGATGTTGGCGAACGGGTGCGAGCGCTCCAGCTCCACCAAGCCGACCGTGGCTTTGTTGCTCGCCGCGTCGAGCGCGCCCACGTAACGCAGCACGCGGCTACGTCCGCGAGCGGCTTCGAGCTTCGCCAGCATCGGCGCGTCGAGCTCGCCGAGCCGCGTCATGAACTCCTCGACGCCCACGCCGACGAGCGGCGGCGGAATCAGCCCCTCGAGCGCCACGTCCGAGAGCTCGAGCTGCATGCCCATCTCGCGTGCCAGGATCACGAGCTTGCGCGCCACGTCGGTGCCGGACAGGTCGTCGCGCGGGTCCGGCTCGGTATAGCCCTTCGCCTTGGCCGCCTTCACCACCGACGAAAACGACTCGCTGCCGTCCCATACGTTGAAGAGGTACGCGAGCGTGCCGGAGAAAATGCCCTCGACCTTGCGGATCTCGTCGCCGGTCTCCCGCAAGTCGCGCAGCGTCTGCATGATCGGCAGGCCGGCGCCGACCGTGGCCTCGTACAGGTAGTGCGACCCGCCGGCGCGCCGCGACTGCTGCACCTTCGCGAACAGGTCGAGCGGGCCGCTGTTGGCGCGCTTGTTCGGCGTCACCACGTGAATCCCCTCGGCCAGCCACCGCGGGTAGAGCGCCGCCACCTTCTCACTCGCCGAGCAGTCGATGATGACCGCGTGCGGCAGGTGATCGGCGTGGACGTGATCCTCGAACTTCTCGAGATCCACCGCCGCACCGGCCGCCAGCTTCGCGCGCCAGCCGTCGATACCGATCGGCTGATCCGAGAGCAGCATCTTCTTCGACGTCATCACCGCCCGCACGCGCAGATCGAGACGGAAATCGCGCAGCAGGCGCGGCGCCTGCGAGGCGATCTGCTCGAGCAGCACGCTGCCCACGACACCCGGTCCGACCAGGCCGATCGAAACGGTGTGCGGCGAGAGATAGAAGCGGGCGTGCACCGACCGCAGCGCCCGCGTCGTCTGGCGCGCATCGATCACCACCGAGATGTTGCGCTCCGACGAGCCCTGCGCGATGGCGCGCACGTTGACGCCGGCGCCGGCGAGCGCGCCGAAGACGTCCGCGGCAATGCCGGGCGTGCCGGCCATTCCGTCGCCCACCACGCTCAGGATGCTGTGGCCGGTCAGCGCCTCCACGTCCTGAATCTGGCCGTCGCGCAGCTCCACGGCAAACGCGCGCCGCACCGTCTGCGCCGTCCGCTCGGCGTCCTTTTCGGGCACCGCGAAGCAGATCGAGTGCTCGGAGCTGCCCTGCGAGATCAGGATCACCGAGATGCCGTCTTCGCGCAGCGCGCCGAAGAGCCGCTGCGCGGTGCCGGGCACGCCGATCATCCCGGCGCCCTCCACGTTCACCAGCGCCACGGCGTCGATGCTGGTGATGCCCTTCACCGCGTGCGTGGACTCCGGTGCGGCGCAGATGAGCGTGCCGGGGTGCCCGGGCGCGAAGGTGTTACGCACCCAGATCGGGATGCCTTTCGTGACCGCCGGCGCCATCGTCTGCGGGTGGATCACCTTGGCGCCGAAGTAGGCCAGCTCCATCGCCTCGTGGTACGACAGCGAGTCGATGACGGTGGCGTCGGGCACGCGGCGCGGATCGGCGCTGAGCACGCCGTCCACGTCGGTCCAGATGTGGATCTCCGAGGCGTTCAGCACGTCGCCGAAGATCGACGCCGAGAAGTCGGAGCCGTTGCGGCCGAGGGTGGTCTGCACGCCATCGGGCGTTCGGGCGATGAAGCCCGGAATGATCAGGGTGTCGTCGGAACCGGCAGGCACGAGCGCGGCGGCGCGCTGGCGCGACACCGGCCACTGGACGGCCGGCCCGAGCGGCCCCCATTGCACTTCGACCACGTCGCGCGCGTCCAGCCAGCGAACGGTGCCCCGCTTGCCGCGTGAGGCCAGGCCGCGAGCGAAGAGCCGCGAGGACCACAACTCCCCGTACCCCGCCACCACGTCGCGCGTTTCCTGAGTCGCCGCCTTGGCTTCGGCGGTGGTGCGGAGGCGGCGCTCGACGTCAGTGGCGTCGGCATCGAACTCCGCCGCGAAGGCCTTCACCTCGTCCGGCGTGCAGATCTCGTTGGCGATGCCGACATGGCGCTGCCGGATGTCGGCCAGCGCGGCGGCCGTCGGCTCCTGCCGCTCCGCCGCCGACACCATGTCCAGCAGGCCGTCGGTGACGCCCTTGCAGGCCGACAAGACGACCGCCAGCGGCCCCGCCGGTTCCCCTTCGATGATGTCCGCCACCCGCCGCATACAGGCGGCGTCGGCCACGCTGGATCCCCCGAACTTGAACACACGACACGACTTCGCCATGACTCCCCGATGCGCCTCCGGCACCCCCGCCCGCTCTTAATAGCGGAACAGCCGGTTGACCTTGACGATGATGGATCGGGTCGAGAGACCCTGCACGCCAAGCGCGGAGGTGTTCCTGTCTTCGTTGTACACCACAAACAGCTCGCTGCCGGGCTGATATTCCCACCGCAGCCGGGCGTTGGTCGAAACCGACCCGGTGGACGAGTTGTACTGAATCAGCGCGCTCGCGAACATCAGCGGGGTCATGGTGTAGGTGACCCGCGATCCGAACAGGTTGTTCGTGAAGTCGCCCTGATCGAGCTCCACCTTGTTCAGCGTGTACGTCGGCTCGATGGCGAGCGCCGTGGTCACGCTCACCCGCGACTGGTTCAACGTCACCGTCGTCTGCTGCCCGTTGTAGAAGGGGCCCCACTCGACCGCCGCGTTGCCCGACAGCCGGCGCTGGCGGCCGACGTTGAAGCCCAGACGGTAGGTCTTGAAATCGTAGGCGCCGACCGGCAACGTGACGCCGGTCGCAATGGGAAACGGCTGCGACAGGAACTCGTAGTTGTCCGCGTAGCGGGCCTGGAACTGATCGCCGCTCTGGAATTCGACGGCAAACTCGCCTTCGAGCGCACGCGACTCCAGGCGCCCGGTGTTGTCCTCGATGAAGCCGGCATTGGTCTGGTAGCGGAGCTTGCGGATCCGCGTGACGCCATTCGGACGCGGGCTGAAGCGGAGCACGCCGTAGGTGCGGCGCATGTCGTCGCGCCGCACGAAGCCGAGGCCCGGGTTGAAGTCCTCGCCTACCGTCACCCGTTCGAGCTGTGCGCCGTACCGATCGGCGTCGTAGTTGAACTGCGCGCGGTAGCTCGTGTCGTTGCCGTGGCGGCCGGGGGTGTCGCTCTTGGCCCAGTACGTGTTGATGGCGACGTTGTCGAAGAACGCGAACGTGCCGTCGAGCCCGTAGACCGCGTTGGAGGCGCCGCTGCCAGACGGGTTGACGCTCGTGACGATGAGGCCGACGGCGCTCCGGCGCAGGATGTCGCGCTTGAGCCGCACCACCGAGTAGTTGGTGGACCGTGCGGGAGCCACGAGGTCATCGTCCTCTTCACCGGTCTGCGTGCTCACGATGCCAAGGCTGTAGGCACCCGCGCGCCCTGTCAGCCGGCCGCCGGCGCGCAGCGGCACCACTCGCGTGCCGTTCAGGCCGATGCGGCGGCTGTAGAACAGGATCGGCGCCACCTGATCGTTGTTCTGCATGCCGGTGAGGTTGCCGGTCAACTGCACGCCGCCGAACGAGAACATGCCCTGGTTCTCGAGGAAGAACTCGCGCTTTTCCGGGAAGAACAGGCTGAAACGCGTCAGGTTGGCCTGCTGCTCGTCGGCCTCCACCTGCGCGAAGTCGGTGTTGAGGGTCAGGTCGGCCGACAGCCCCTTGCTGACCGCGTACTTCAGGTCCACGCCGCCGGCGGCGGTGGGATCGTTGGACACCACGGGCGACACCGTGCGGTTGGTGGTCAGGCTGCTCGTCGCATACGGCTTGACGTCGAGCGCGCGGCGCGCGGGCGGCGCCTCGAGCCCCACCGCCGACGCGGCAAACGAGGTCTGGGCGAGGGCGGCGTCGCCGCGGCCCGGCGGCACCTTGGTCAGCAGCGACCGCTCGTTCTTCGATCGCTTGGTGCGCATGACGTTGAAGCCCCACACCTGGCCCGTGCCCTCGCCGTAGCGGATCGACTTGAACGGGATGGCCGCTTCCATCGTCCATCCGCCCTCGAACCGGCCGGTCTTCACCGACCACACCGGGTTCCAGTCCTGGATGAACTGCCGTTCGTTCGTGACCTGCGAATCGGACCGCCCGGCGATCGGGTTGATCGTGAAGACCAGCCCGTTGCGGCGATCGTAGAAGGGGTCGAGCATGAACGAGATGATGTCGTTGCCCTGGAAGATGACGCTGCTGTCGCGCCGCATCTCCGTGGCGACCAGGTGCTCCATGTCGCTGTCGTGCATGCGGGCCGACACGTAGACGTGGTCGTCGTCGAACGACAGCCACACCTCGGTCTGCTCGGTCGCCGGCTCGCCTGGCTTCGGATCGATCTGGATGAACCCCGACATCCCCGGCACGCGCTCGTAGTGCGCCTCGTCGAGCACCCCGTCGATGCGCCTTGGCTCGGCGGCGCGGACGGCGCGGACGGTGGCGCGGCCTTCGCCGTCGCGCGAGATGATTGAGGGGGCCACCGGCGCCGGCGGCGCGTTGGCGACGAGCGGCATTCCTGCCGGCACGTCAGGTGTCTCGCCGCTTTGTGCGAAAACGCAGTGCGGATCCGCCAGAACAATCGCCAGCAGGATGGCGGGGATGAGGTGGTCTCGACGCAGGGCGCGGTGAGTATGGCATGGGACGCCGCCCCACCCGCGCTACCGTGCCTCTAGCCTCTGGCCTTTGGCCTTTGGCCTCTAGGGTTGTCCTTTCGCGGAGCGCGCGGCCCATGGCACGAAGACCCGCCGCGAGCTCCGAATAGCCGTGCTCGAGGCTTGCGGCCTCTCGCTCCTCGACCAACCCGATTCGGCCCGCCACATTGGCAAGGGAAGAGGCCTGGGTCGCGGAGCCGGCAGCGATGTTGAGGAAATTGAGCCATTCGCGGGTCGAGTAGCGCGCAGAACCTTCAACGATGTTCGCCGCCACGGAGACGGCGGCGCGTCTGATCTGGGCCTGGAGCCCATATCGTTCTGCGTTGGGAAAGCCTATTGAAACGCGGCAGCTCTCTAGGACGAGCTGGATCTGCCAGGGCAAAGACTCTGAGCTTTCGATAATCGCGAGACATGTCCGGTCGCTTCGCAACAGCCGTGCCTGGTTAGGCCGCGCTCAGTCCCGCCGCCGGAAATCGATGCGAATGTCGTGTTCGGTGCCGTCCAAATGAAAGGCGACGCGCAGGGCAGCCCTTTCGTCGAACACCTCATCGAGCGGGCCGTCGAGTGACCACAACAGACTGATTTGCTCGGTCGCGCCGGGCGACACGCTCGGCCACTTCTCCGTAACCTCCCGGGGCGTTTCCGCCTTATAGATCTTCCCATTCGTTTCGAGAAGCGCCTCGTCGACCACAAATTGGGAAGACGTTCGGTTCTGGACGGTGAGCTCGAACGAGCCGTACTCGCTCCCAACCAGGCCACCCATCGACGACACCACAAAACGAACGCCGTCTGACTCCGCCTCCCATTGAAGGTTTCCCGCTGGCGTCCACCCGACGGGCTCAAGCCTAAGGCCAGGTTCGCACGCGGTGACGACCAGTGAGGCCAAGATCGGGAACAAGAGAGACCGCCTAACTCGACTCATCATGATTTCTGCCTGGCGCTCCAAATGAGCCGAGCGCGCTTCATGACGCACCGCGTGTCGGCTCCATTGGATGTTAGCCGGTCAAGCCGAGCACTGCTACTCACCATTCCACTAGTACCGACTGGAGTGCCCTTCTCCTCGAAGCTGCCGCCAACAAATCATTGAAACGCTTGATGCGAGGATTGATACGGCGCAGCGAAAGGCGAGAGGCCAGCGGCTAGAGGCCAAAGGGCTACGTCGTGCTCTTTTCTTCATTGAGCACGCGGACCTGCGCGGCGCCGGCGCGCATCATGCGGGTGAAGGTCGCCACGAGATCAGGGTCGAACTCGGTGCCCGCGCGCTCGTCGAGATAGCTCAATACTTTATCCAGCGGCCACGCCTCGCGATACGGACGCGTGGTGCTGAGCGCATCGA
>Ga0209486_10001161_pt1 | contig 11486 bp, 11 predicted proteins | sample NCCompost_FD_187518 | JGI IMG/M metagenome (GOLD analysis project Ga0209486, IMG submission 187518) | Agricultural soil microbial communities from Utah to study Nitrogen management - NC Compost (SPAdes) (version 2) | ecosystem: Environmental > Terrestrial > Soil > Agricultural land | place... | reverse complement strand
GGGCGCTCCTCGGAATGACAGAGGGGAGGGCGCTCCTCGGAATGACAGAGGGGAGGGCGCTCCTCGGAATGACAGGGAGGAGGGTGGCTCCTCGCGACGACGGTGCGCACTCGCCCCTCACGCCGCCGTTTCGCGGCGCGCCGGCTCCGCCGTGACCCGCGCCAGCGCTTCGTAGAGCTCGTTCACGCTCTGGTAACGCGCCGTCGCCTCCTTCTCCATGCAGCGCATCACGATCGACGCGATCTTCGGGTCGATGCGCGGGTTGCGCGACTGCGGGATCGGCGGGGCGTCGTTGACGTGCTTCAACACGACGGCGATCGGGCTGTCCCCCTCGAACGGGAGCGAGCCGGTGAAGATCTCGTAGAGGACGACGCCGGTCGAGTAGATGTCGGAACGGAAGTCGAGCGGGATCCCGCGCGCCTGCTCCGGCGACATGTAGTCGGGCGTGCCGATGACGGTCCCCGCCGCCGTCATCCCGCGGTCCTCCGTCAGGCGCGCGATGCCGAAGTCCATGATCTTCAAACCCCCGGTCGGCTCGATCAGGATGTTCTGCGGCTTGATGTCGCGGTGGATGACTCCGACCTCGTGCGCGGCGGCGAGCCCCGCGCAGATCTGCTTGGCGATCCGGAGCCCGACGGGAGTCGGGAGGATCTGGCCCGACTCGAGGAGGTGCTTGAGCGTCAGGCCCTTGACGAACTCCATCGAGAGGTACTTCAGGCCGGCCGACTCGCCGAGGTCGTGCGTGCGCAGAACGTTCGGGTGCGTGATCCGGCGCGCGAGGCGGATCTCCTGCTTGAACCGGTCGATCAGGCTGGGGTCGGCCGAGAGCGCCTCGCTCCGCAGAGTCTTGATCGCCACGAGCTCGTCGAGCTCGCGGTCGAGCGCCTTGTAGACGACTCCCATTCCTCCCTTTCCGAGAACGGACTGGATGTCGTAGCGGCCGGCGAAGAGGGTGCCGATGCGCGGCTCGCCGACCGCGGGCGACCCGATCCCCGGCTGGACTCGCGTCGCGACCAGAGTCTCTTCCGTTCCGAGCGACATCGTCAGCGACGCGACGTACTTCTCGAGCGCCGCTTTTTCCTTGAGCTCCTCGAGCATGGCGCGGAACGAGCGGGCGAGGATACCGATCTCGTCGTTCGACTCCACCGGGACTTCCGTCTCGAGGTTTCCGACGCGGACCGCCTCGGTCGCTCGCACCAGCCGGTCCACGGGTCCCGTGATGCGGCGGGCGAGAACGAAGGAGAGGACGAACGCGAAAACGAGTGCCGCGAGCCCGACGAGGACCTGGCTGTTCTGAATCTGGCGGAAGGGCGCGAGCTCCCGTTCGCGGCTTCGCAGCGTCGCGGCCGCGCCGACGAGGTCGTCGGTCGAAGACCTCACCGGCAGGAAGTACCCGAGGTACGTCTCGCCGGCGACGCCCAGGTGGATCGGTCCGATCGTCTTTCCTTCGCGAAGCACCGCGGACACGAGGCGCGGCGTCCCGACGATCCCGGCGAGGACGGCCGAGCTCCGGTCGCGCATCGTCGACGCGGCGACCGTCGGTCTCGGCGGCTCGTTCCTGCCCGCCGCGTCGGCGAGGAAGACGACGTCCGCGTTGACGAGCGACTTCAGGCTCGACGCGACTCCGTCGTCGATCTGAAACCCCGCGGCAATCGCGCCGACGGTCCGGCTTCCGCCTTCGAGGACGGGAGCCGCGACGACGTGGTAGAGCTTCTGGTCCGACAGCCAGATCCCCTCGGCGGCCTCGCCTTCGAGCGCCGCGGCGACCGTCGGCACCTGCCGCATGTCGCGCGAGTAGGGGAGAGGCCGGTCGGTGCGAGCGAAGGCGTTCCCATCCGGCCCGATCGCGATCAGGAAGGCGGCGCCCGCGCTCGAGGCCTGTTCCCGTTTGAGCGTGTCGAACGCGGTCGCGGCGTCGCCCTCCGTCATCATCGAGATGATCCCCGGGTTGTTGGCGACGACGGCGAGCGCGCGTTGCAGCTCTCCGTAGCGGTTCTGCTGGAACGACTCCCACGCCTCACCCGACTTCTTCAGGTCCCCGTCGATTTTCTTGTCCGCGATCGCGCGCGCCCGCGTCGCGGAGATCGCGATCGCGCCCCCGACGGCGACCAGGATGAGAAGAGCCGCCGCGAAGAAGATCTTGAAGGACAGGGAAAACCGCGGGGGCTCGGGCGGCGGGAGCTTCAGGCCCGTGATGGCCGGCGGGGAAGTCGTGGGTCGCGGGGTGACGCCCTCAGTAGCGCTCATCGTCCGATCCCGACTGCGGCGGATACTCCTTGCCGTACTTGTTCTTGTGCGGGATGGGCCGGTAAGCGGATGTGTCGATGGAAACGGTGAGCGGCGCGACTCCCGCCGCCGGGACGATCAGGGGGACGCTCGTTTCGGTTCCCTCCTCGTGCCACGCCTTGAGCGTCCACGTGCCGGCGGGAACGCCCTCGAAACGAAAGGCGCCGGACCGGTCGGTGACGGCGGCGAAGTCGGAGTCCACCACCATGAGGAAGCCGACCATCTGCGGGTGGATGTTGCAGTAGACCCGCACGAGGCCGGGCTCGGCGAAGCTGCGACTTTTCGTCGCGCCGCTCCGGTAGAGGCCGAGGTCGAACCGGTTGCCGCCGGAGACCGAAAAGACGTTGTGAAAGATCGGGTCGTTGTTGGGAAACTCGACCGTCCCCTGCCGCGGCACGATCAGGACGCGGGGCGCGAACCGCTTCGATTCCTGGACCATCGTGAGCGGCCGTCCGGGGCCACCGGCGCGCCGGAGGCCTTCGATCCACACGATCGCGTTCGACGCGTCCGCCCGGGCGGCGCCGCCCTTCGAGAGGGTGACCCGGCCGGAGATCGATCCCGCCGACCCCGCCGCAGGCGGCCCGAAGCCGGGGACGAGGGCGAAAACGAGCGCCCCGACGACGAAAAACCGCGCCGCCATGCGTGTTTTCGATAATAGCCCGAAACGGGACCGGGAGCACGGGACGGGCGCAGGCGCGGTTAGGATAGGTCCGTGGAATCCGCCCGCGTCGTGATCTTCGGAAAGGACACCTGACCGTACACGACCGCGGCCCGTGAGGACTACGCGCGCAGAAAAATCCCCTTCGAATACGTCAACGTCAAGCAGGACGCGAAAGAGCTCGCGCGGATGGTCGAGCTCTCCGGCGGCCGCAAGGTCCCCGTCATCGTCGAGGGCGCGAAAGTCACGATCGGTTTCGGCGGCACCTGAGGCGTCTAGGCGCGCCCGGCGGGCGCGCAACTTTCCCTCCTGTCATCCTGAGCGGAAATCGGGGACAGACCACGGTTTTCCTTTGCCCTCCTGGAAGACCGGGAAAAAGGGGACAGACCCCTTTTTCCGTGACCGATAAATAAATCTGACCCCATTTCTCCGGGCCCTTCGACTCTCTCTGTCATCCCGAGCGAAGCGAGGGATCTGGGGTCCGGTTGATATCAATCACATTCCGCCTAGGACAGGCTCTGCGAGGGATCTTTCTTGTTACTTTCCGAGGGATCCAGATTCCTCGTCGCTCCGCTCCTCGGAATGACGAGAGGACTGCTTGCACTCCTCGGAATGACGAACGGGCTCTGCATATAATCCCCGCCAACCTGGTCCCCGCGTTTTAGCGTGGCGAGTGCAGGCCCGCGCGCCTGTCCTCGCGGCATTGAGAGGGAGGCCACATGGCGAACGTCCCCGAGAGACCCGGCGCGGAGTTTCGGCCTTACATTCCGTCGAACCAGACGATCCCCGAGTTCACTCCCAAGGCGATCCTCCTCGGCGTCTTCTTCGGCGTCCTCTTCGGGGCCGCGACCGTTTACCTCGCCCTCCGCGCCGGACTGACCGTCTCGGCGTCGATCCCGATCGCGGTGCTGGCGATCGCGGTCTTCAAGAAGATCGGCAAGTCGACGATCCTCGAGAACAACATCGTCCAGACGATCGGATCGGCGGGCGAGTCCGTCGCGGCCGGCGTCGTATTCACGGTGCCCGCCCTTCTCTTCCTCGCCGGCGGCGAGAACTTCTTCCGATACCTCCAGATCACGATGCTCGCGATCTTCGGCGGAATCCTCGGCGTCCTCTTCATGGTGCCGCTGCGCCGCGCGCTCATCGTCAAGGAGCACGCGACCCTGAAGTACCCGGAGGGGACCGCCTGCGCGGACGTCCTCATCGCGGGCGAGAAGGGGGGCAACCTCGCGAAGATGGTCTTCGCGGGCTTCTGGGTGGCCCTCGCCTACAAGGCCCTCTACGGCGTCCTCGGGCTCTGGCACGAGACGGCGACGTTCTTCCGGACGGAGAGGGACTCGGTGTACCCGAGCGCGACGATGAACGTCGACGTCACGCCGGAGTACCTCGGGGTGGGTTACATCATCGGTCCCAAGATCGCCGGGGAGCTCTTCTCCGGCGGCCTCCTCGCGTGGATGGCCCTAATTCCGCTCATCGCGATCTTCGTCCCGGAGGAGCGCGTCGTCGCCGACCTCGAGGCCCTCGGATTCAACGACGCGTGGCGCGCGAACAACAACTACGCGAACTGGATCTATCGCGCGTACATCCGCTACATCGGCGCCGGCGCGGTCGCGTGCGCGGGCGTCGTGACGCTCATCAAGACGCTCCCCACGATCGTCGGCGCTTTCAAGGGGTCGATGAAGAGCTTCAGCGACAAGCGCGCGGGCTCCTCGGCCGTGCGCACGGAGCAGGACCTCGGCATGGGGGTCGTGATCGGAGGCTCGCTCGCCCTCGTCCTCATCCTCGCGATCCTGCCCGACTTCCCTCACGGGCCGTTTCCAGGCTCCCTCCTGATGTCCCTCCTCATCGTGGTCTTCGGGTTCTTCTTCGTGACGGTCTCATCCCGCATCGTCGGGATCATCGGGAGCTCCTCGAACCCGATCTCCGGAATGACGATTGCGACGCTCATGGCGACGTGCGTGATCTTCGTCGCGATCGGCTGGAGGGGCGACGTCTACCAGGCGGTCGCGCTCTCGGTCGGGGCGATCGTCTGCATCGCCGCGGCCAACGGCGGCGCCACGTCGCAGGACCTGAAGACAGGCTACCTCGTGGGCGCGACCCCGAAGGCGCAGCAGTGGGGTCTCATCATCGGCGTCGTCACTTCCGCGTTCGTCATCGCGATCACGCTCTTCGTGCTCGACCAGACCTACAAGGAGCCCGGGGAGGTCCACGGGATCGGCGGGCCGAGGCTGCCCGCCCCGCAGGCGACCCTGATGGCGACGATGATCAAGGGCCTCCTCGCGCAGAACCTGCCGTGGGCGCCGGTGCTCGTCGGCGTGTTCCTCGCGCTGATGGCGCAGCTCGCCGGCGCGCACCCGCTCTCCTGGGCGGTCGGCGCCTACCTGCCGGTCTCGACGACCGCGCCGATCTGGATCGGCGGAATGATGAAGGCGCTCGTCGACTCGTGGCGGCGCAAGAAGGAGGGAATCCCGACCGAGGAGTCGGAGCTCTCCTCCGGGATGCTCTACTCGACCGGCCTCGTCGCGGGCGGCTCGATCGGCGGCGTGCTGATCGCCTTCCTCGCGTTCTTCGGCGATCGCGTGCTCGGCATGGAAGATCCGACGCTCCTCGCGAAGCTCGATATCGGGAGCAAGCTCTACCCCGCGATCCGCGACGGCCTGATCAGCGGAAACGTTCTGTGCGCGATCGTGTTCGCGATCCTGTGCATCCTCCTGGTGCGCAACGCCCGGAAGACGTTGGAGACGTAGCCGCCCTTCGCTCCGACAACCCGAGTGGCCCTCGTCATCCCGAGCGGAGCGAGGGATCTGTGTCCCTCTCCGGAAGGGACCAGATTCCTCGTCGCTCCGCTCCTCGGAATGACATGGGGAAAAGGGGACAGATTTATTTTCCCGCTCGGAATGACGGGCGCAGCTTCCCGCTCGGCTCCGTGCGGAACTGTCGCCGCGTCCGCCGGAAGGGGTGCGCTTCGGTGTTGAAAACGACGCGGTCGAGGTCCAGCTCCGTTTCCGGCGCGAAGAGAAGGTAGAGATACTTGAGCGTCTCCGCGAGGAAGTAGCTCGGCATCAGGTCCCCCTTCTCCTTCGTCACGACGCTCTTCAGGACTGTGTAGCCGGCGTCGGTCCGGCAGTGCGCGACGAGCGCCTCGAAGAAGGTCTTTCCCATCTCGAGATATCGGGGATCCTTCGTGTGGCGGTGGAGGTAGTACGCCGACTCGACGATCTCCGGCCGCAGTTGATAGCCGGCGTGCACGACGCGCATCGCGCGGTAGTCGAGAACCTCGGGCTCGATCCCGTGGAGCTCCCACATCCGGTAGCACGAGTCCTGTAGGCGGCGCGCGCGGGAGAGGTCGCCGCCGAGCGCGAGGACAGCGGGCAGGAAGGCGTGGAGCGCGCCGAACTCGGAGGCCGTGCGCTTTCCCGTGACCATGTCCACGGGGCCGTACCAGAGGCCGCTCGGCACCTCCTCGGCGAGGCGGCGATTCAAAGCGCGCAGACTCTCGCGCCACATCGTCCCGCACTCCCGGTCGGCGAAGAGCCGCGAGCACTTCAGGAGGTACTCGTAGTAGGAGTCGATGCCTCCGCCCACGTGGCTCACCGGGCTCTTCCACTGTCCGGTCTCGACGTCGATCTCCTCGCCCGGGAGCCCGATCTTCGAGCGCCGGCGGTGAAGCTCGACGAGCGCTCGCTTCGCCTTTTCGAAGAAGACCCGCTTGCCGGTCAACTTCGCCAGGGTTCCGAACTCGAGGACGAGCGTCCCGATCTCGGCCGGGTTGGACGTCGCGCCGCTCGTCTTTCCGGTCTTGAGGTTGACGTACATGTACGGCATGCCGGTCGGGGACTCGAACGCCGGCAGGAGCCGCGTCCCGAGGTCCTCGGCAAGCCGGAGGAGTCGCGGATCGCCCGACATCTCGTAGCCCGAGAGGAGGCCGCCCAGGATGCGGATCGTGATCTCGAAGTTCTTGACCGTGACGTCCTTGTCGAACGACAGACGCTCGACGATCAGGGTCTTCACCTTCTCCGCCTCGTCCGTGAGCCCCATCAGGATCAGGGTGTCGAAGGCATCCACCGGCGTCATCAGGAGGGACTGGCCGTGCCAGTCGTGGGCCGTCCGGCTGACGGGGCGAAGCTCGTCGTGCCCCCACGCGTATCGCTCGTAGGCCCGCCAGGAGTGGAGGAGCTCCGTGCGGACCCGCCTGGCCATTTCGAGGCGGTCGATTCGTACGGGCGCAGGTCCCGGGACGGCACCCGCCGCCAGTACGACGACGACGAGAAGCGCCGCGGCGGAGACCATCGCCGGAACCTTCACTCCTCGGCCTCCGCCAGGCCCGGATAGACCGTGACGAGCCCGGCCTCGTTCACGGTGAGGTCGGCGGTGAAGCGGCCGCCGGCGCTCGTGTACCGGTACGTCGCGGCGTCGATCCGCCGGTAGGTCTGCTCGAGCGGCTCGAAGGCGAAGCTCGGGAACCGCAGCCACGCCGCGCGCACCGCGCCCTCCTGGCCGACCTCGAGGTCCAGCCGCCGGATCGGCAGGAGGTTCGTCGACGGGCTGAAGTTCAGGTCGAGGTCGACGGCGCCGCGAACGGACGGGACCTCGGCTCCGTTCGACCGCCAGGTTCCGCCGGGCTCGACCCGGACGTCGATCGAAACCGCGTCCGGGCCGACCCACCCCGAGACCTTCCCGGACGCCGTCTCCCACCTTTCGTTGCAGCGGATGTCGTAGTCGAGCCGGCAGGGCGCGCCCTCGTGGAGGAACACCGCCGTTCCCGAGAGAGTCCACCCGCTCCCGGCGGGAGCCACCCGCGCGAACTCGTGGCCGGGCCGGTCGAGGCGGCTCCACAGGATCGAGGCGGCGCGATCCGCCGTCACCGGGCTCTCCGGTACAGCCGCCGCGCCTCGACGACGAGCGCGGCATTGCCGGCGGCCTCCGTTCCGTCTTCCCTCACGAGCGTGTCCTCGAGGCCGATCCGCGTGTCGTAACCGCGGCGCGCCGCCTCCGCGATCAACACCCACACCGTCGCGCCCGTGCCGTGGAGGAGCCGCGGCGTCGCGACGTCCGCCGCGTCGAGAACGACTTCGATCTCCGCGACGGTGCGGAGCGCCGCCGCCAGGTCCGCTTCCTGCGGCTCGATGAGCACCCGAAGGCATCGACCCGCGAGTCCGCTCTTAGTCCAGCGCGCCGCGGCGGCCGCATCGCGGAGTCCCGCTTCGATCTCGACGCCGCGGTCGAGGAGAAGCCCCGCGAGATCCTCCGCACCGTCCTCGTGGAAGTTGACGGAAGCGAAGTCGGGCACCACGTCCCAACCCGCGACGAGAGCCCGGCGCTCGGCGGGGATCGGCACGATCCACGCGCCGGTCGTGACGCCCACGGCGGTCCTCGGCACGGCGGCTTTCACCGCGGCGACGGCGCTCGCGACATCCCGTGGCGCGAGGCTCTCCGAGCCGGCGGGGTCCCGCGGGTGAAGGTGGATCGCGCCGGCGCCGGCCACGACGGAGTCCGCCGCCGCCTCCGCGAGCTCCGCCGGCGAAACGGGCAGCTCCGGGTGCGCGCCCGCCGCGCGGTTCCCGTTCAGTGCCGCCTTCATCAGCATTTGCCGCGAGGGCGGAGACTAGTGGACGTGAGTCGACGCCGGCGTCGGCGCGGGAGTCGGAGTCCGCGGGGGACCCGGTCCCGGTCCCGGACGGCGGTTCTCGTTGTCCATGTCGGCCGCGATCAGCCATCGGCCGTCGTCGCCGCGGCGGAGCGCTAGCACGAACTTTCCCCAGTCGGGATCGCCCGGCTTTCCGCCGAACCCGCCGATGATGTACCCGACCTTCCCTTCGGTCGTGAATGCGAGCGCCCGCAACGCGAGGGGGCCGCCGCTCTTCGCGTAGGCCTCCCGGATCGCGGCGCGGCCTCGCACGGGCGGCTTTCCGTTCGAGAGCACGAATCCGTCCTCGGTGAAGAGCGCCGCGAGCCCCGCGGCGTCGCGCCCCTGCCACGCGCGCTCGTAGTCGCGCAGCACGCGGTCGAGCTCCGGCGGCAGCGTGACGGAGGGCAGCGCGGGCAGCGCCGCGGCGGGTGTCGGCTGGGCGGACAGGGTGGAGGAGGGAAGGGTCGCGGCCAGGACGAGGCAGGCGATCGAGAAAAGGCGCATGGTTACCTCGAGGGAGGAGCCTATACCCCGACCCAACGGCGTTCGAACCAGAATGCCACCCGGAGGGTCTTTCCTTCGTGAGCCAGGCGCCGCAAGACGAGGCCGCGGCCGTTCTCCTCGCCCAGAGCGGCGATCGGGAGGCGCTCGACCGGCTTCTTCGCGAGGTCGAGAGACCGCTCTACGGGTACGTCGTGCGCCTGATCGGCGACCCGGAGACCGCGAAGGACGTTCTCCAGGAAACGCTCGTGCGGATCTGCCGGAAGCTCCGCTGGCTGCACGACCCGGCGCTCTTCCGGCCGTGGGCGTTCCGGATCGCGTCCCGCGAAGCGTTCCGGATGATGAAACGCGTGAGCGGTCGACGCGAGGTCGACCTTCCGGATGCCGCAGTCGAAGCGCCCTCCGGCGCACAGGAGTCGTCGTGGCCCGTGTCGCTCGACCTTCCGGCGGCGCTCGACGGCGTGTCGCCGGCCAGCCGTGCGGTCCTCCTCCTTCACTACGTTCACGAGATGAGGCTCGAAGACGTGTCCGACGTGCTCGCGATCCCGCTCGGCACCACGAAGTCTCGTCTCGCCTACGGCCTCCGGTGTCTCCGGCGGTCGTTCGAACCGGTGACTCGATGACCGAGGACGAGCGGAGCCTCCGCAAGGCCGTGATCGTGTTCGCGATCCTCGAGGCGCTTTTTCTCGCCCCGATCGTGATCCTGCTCCTTCTGAGCCGCTAGAAAGAAAGGGGGAACCCATGTACGAAACCGGACCGATCGAGGAGGCGCGCCGCGAGGCGCTCGACCGAGTGGACCGCACGGAGCGCGATTACAAGCTCGTCTTCCTGGCGGCGGCCGTCGTGGAGTCGGCGTTTCTCGTCGGCTACCTCCTGCTCGCCGACTTTTCGAACCGCCTGCACGTATTGCTCCTGATCGCCGCGGTCGCGATCTACTCGATCGTCGCGCTCGGCCTCGTCGCACTCGGCGCCCACGTGAAGCGCTGCACGCTTCGGATCCTGAAAGCGATCGACCTCGCGAAAGGAGGGTCGAGCTAGGGAGCCCGCAGCTCCGTCTCGAGCACGGCGTAGACCACCGTGCTGACCCATTCCCCCTTGAACCACTCGGCGTCGCGGAACTCCCCCTCCCGCCGCATGCCGACCCGCTCGGCGAGGGTGATCGCGCGGACGTTCCGGGAGTCGGCGACCGCGAAGACGCGGTGCAGCCCGAGCCGCGCGAACGCGTACGCGAGGAGGTGCGACACGGCCTCGGTCGCGTAACCCCGCCCCTGGTATCCGCGCGCGAAGGTGAACCCGAGCTCCGCCTGGCGCGCGGCCGCGCTCTCCATCCGCAGCGCGCAGTCTCCGATCAGCGTCCCTTCGGAGGCGAGCTCGACGGCGACCTGGGTCCATCGCCCCGGCTCGAACGGCGCGCGCGCGAGCTGCGCGTCGATGAACGCGACGGCGTCGTCGCGGGTGCACGACTCCCACCCCTGGTAGCGCGCGACCTCCGGGTCGGCTCGATACGCCGCGAAGGAGTCCGCGTCGCCGGCGCGGAACCGCCGGAGCGAGAGCCGCGGCGTTAAGAGGAAGACGTCCGTCGCGTCTGCTTGCCGCGGTTCGCTCATCGAGTCATGTTAGCTTCCCCGGCCGTGCCCAATTCGGGCATCCTCCCTGTAGAATCGGGAAAACAAGGAGACGCCGAATGTCGACCACGACCCTGATCATCATCATCCTCGTGATCCTGCTTCTGGGCGGATTCGGCTTCCGTCGCTGGAGGCGGTAGAGGCTTCCGGCCCCCTCGTTCGCGCGCGCGGGATCTGACCCCCTTCGGGATCAGACCCGGGCTTAATCTCGATCGCGCGGCGCGCGCAGTTTCTCCGCGAGCCCCCGGCGGTAGAGCAGCCGCGAAGCCCGGCGGATCACGGCGAGGAAGCGCGGGTCGTACGGAAAGGCGAGCTTGCGGGCGACGAAGCGCTCGAGAGGCGCGAGCATCGGGCGCCCAACGGTGATCCCCTCGGTGCGGGTCCACTGGCGGAGGCTCTCGACGCCGTGTCGGACGCCGAGACCGCTCGCCTTCCAGCCCCCGAGCGGCGCCTCGACGACGAAGTAGCTCACGAGGGCGTCGTTGACCGAGGCCTGCCCCGACTGGAGCCTCCGCGCGAAGGCCTCCGCCTTCTCCCGGGGGCCGAACACGGAGGCGTTCAGTCCGAGGTGCGAGTCGTTCGAGAGGCGGAGCGCCTCTTCGGCGTCCTTCACGCGCATCACGGGGACGAGCGGCCCGAACGTCTCCTCCCGCATGACCTCCATGTCGTGGGTCGCGCCGAGGAGGACCGTCGGTGAAAAGAAGTTCCCCGGCCTCGTCTGTCGGTGCGTTTCGCCGACGGCGACGCGGGCGCCCTTCCCCGTCGCGTCCGCGATCTGTCGCTCGAG
>Ga0209486_10001160_pt1 | contig 11488 bp, 9 predicted proteins | sample NCCompost_FD_187518 | JGI IMG/M metagenome (GOLD analysis project Ga0209486, IMG submission 187518) | Agricultural soil microbial communities from Utah to study Nitrogen management - NC Compost (SPAdes) (version 2) | ecosystem: Environmental > Terrestrial > Soil > Agricultural land | place: USA... | reverse complement strand
TGTTTCAGACGCTTCATCCGCCGATGCGTGTCGCTGTGATCCGACGGCCTTCGCCGGCCTGAAGTTCCAGCCTCCCGTCGCGCACGCGGCCGCGCCACGTGGTGGGGCCGCTCGAGAGCTCGATCTCCACGCCGCGCAGCGTGCCGGTGACCGGTGTCGCCGTGCCGCCCGTCGTCATGGTGCCGGTGAGCTTTTGATACGTCTGCGTCAGCGTCAGCTCGGCGCCGTCCATCCGCCAGCGCCCGCCGGCCTGCGCCGGGACGATCCACAGGTGCGCTTCGCACCACATCTCGCACGACTCTCCGGCCGACGTGCTGGCGTCCGGCGTCCAGTCGGCGATGAGAAACGTGTTCGAGACGATGCGCGAGCCGGGCGCGAGCGCCAGGAACTTCGGGCGCAGCTGCAGCAGGTTGCTGGGCAGCAGGAACAGTGCCATCACGGTGGCGCGCGAGATGTCGGCCTCGTACATGTCGCCGCGCTCGAACTGCGCGCGGCCCGCCACGCCGGCTTCCTGCGCTCGGCGGCGCGACAGCTCCACCATGTCGGGGTTGTATTCGACGCCCAGCGCGCGGGCTCCGCGCCGGGCGGCGCCGATCACGTTGCGCCCGTCGCCCGACCCGAGGTCGATGACGAAGTCGTCGGGCCCCACTTTGGCCAGGTCGAGCATCTTCTCGACGAGCAGCTCGGGCGTCGGGACCCAGACCACGTCCTTGCCCGGCTGGCCCACTTGGGGCGTGAACGGCTCGCTCTGCTGCGCCGTGACGGCGGCCGTTGAGAGCAGGAGTGTGACGATCGCGAAGAGGGCCCAGGGACGCGCCAGCATGCGCGTATGGTAGCCGAACGCTTGGCTCAAGGCTCACGGCCTGAGCCCTGAGCCGTGAGCCCGCTTTACTGGACCCCGTTGGGGCGTGGGCGCGGCGCGCTGAGCGGCGCCAGGCGCGGCGGCGTGGGCGGCGCCTGGCGCTGCGGCGTGGGCGGCGGCGCCGCCGCCGGCGCCGGGGCGGCCGGGCCTGGCGTGGCGCTGGGCTCGGCTGTCGGCGCGGCGCCGAACGTGGCGGAGATTTCGGCCGGCGCGGCGGCGCCCACTTCGATCACCTGGCGGCGTTCGCCGTGCTGCGGGTGGCGGAATACCACTTCGCGAGTTCCAATCGGCACGTTCACGTCGGCAATCGGCAGCGCGCCGATGCGCTCGCCTTCGACCCACACTTCCGTGCCGGCCGCGCCGCGGACCCGGAGCACGCCGGAGGGGAGCGACACGGTGTGCGTGACCATCTGGCCGGGCTCGAGCGTCAGCGTCAGATCGCCGCGGTAGGCGTAGCGACGGCTCACGAGCTCGAACCGGTGCGCGCCCGGCGGCACGAGCAGCTGCCCGTCGTCGGTCGTGCCGATCCGCTTGCCCTCGAAGTACACGTCGAGCGGGATGCGCGAGAACACGGTGACCATCGCCGGTCCCGACCCGACCGACCCGACGGACCGGGGCGCGGCCGCGGGCTGCGGCGCCGGACGCGCCGCGGCGGTCGCCGCGCGCGGGGCTGCCTTGCGAGGCGCGAGCTCCGCCGTGATTTCCGGGGTCGTGCTCGCGGCCTGCGCCGCCGCGGCCGGCGGGGGCGTGCGGCGCATGGTTGCCGGGCGGCCGAGGACCACCACGCCCGCGACGAGCGCGACGGCCAGCACTCCGACACCAGCGGCCCACGTGCGCCAGCGGCTCGGCGCCGGCGCACCGCCGCCAACCGCCGGCACCCAGCCCGTGGCCACGAAGCTGTCGTCGGCCTCGGCGTCGTGGAACGTCTCGGCCTGACGTGGCACCGGTGGCGGTGTCGCCACCTCGATCCGCGGCGCCGGCGCCGCCTTGGCGGCCTTGGCCGCTTCCTTCAGCTCCGACATCTGCGCGCGCACGTCGGCAAAGTCCGACGCGTGGCGGTGCTCGTTTTCGGTACGGAGGCGCGCGACCTCGCGTTCGAGCTGTGCCTGCGCGTCATGGCGCGCGCGCTCGGTCTCTTCCCGGAGCCGCGCCTCGGCTTCGGCGCGGATACGCACCGCCTCCACCTCGAAGGCGCGCGCCGCGGCTTTTTGCGCCGCCGACTGCACGTCGCGTGCGGCCTGCTCGCGGATCGCCTCGGCCTGTTGCTGCGCCTGCTCCTGCAGCCGGCGTGCGTTCTCGGCCTGCGCGCGGACGTTGGCCAGCTCCTGGCCCAGCCGCGACTCGGTTTCCGCGCGGACGCGCGTGACTTCCTCCTCGAGCATCCGGGACGTGGCCTTTTCGGCGGCCATGCGTGCTTCGAGCATTGCTTCCGCCCGGACCTGCCCCAGCTCGGTGCGGGCGCGTTCCAGCTCGCGACGGAGCTTCTCTTCGGTTTCCGTCTTGACGCGTTCGACCTCGGTGCCGAGCGTCTCGCGTGCCTGCGCCTCGGCCTGGGCGCGGGCGTCGGCCACGGCGGCGTCTCGCCTCTGCGCCGCGTCGGCCTCGAGGCGAACCAGTTCCGCCTGCAGCGATTCCTTCGCGTGCTGTTCGGCCAGCGCGCGAGCCTCGGCCACAGCGGTTTCGCGTTTCAGCGCCGCCTCGGCCTCGAGACGCGCGAATTCCTGCTGCAGCGAATCGTGGGCGGCGTGCTCGGCCTGCGTGCGGGCATCGGCCACCGCGGCCTCGCGCCTCTGCGCGGCCTCGGCATCCTGACGCGCGAGCTCGGCGGACAACGCGGTTCGTGCCGCCTCTTCGGCCTGCGTGCGGGCGTCGGCCACGGCGGCCTCGCGCTTCTGCGCGGCCTCGGTCTCGAGCCGGGTCAGTTCGTTGGCGAGCGCTTCCTTGGCCGATTCGCGCCCGGCCTGTTCGCCCTGGCGCCGCGCTTCGGCTACGGCGGTCTCGCGCTTGGCGGTGGCCTCCTGGGCCAGCCGGATCAACTCGGCTTGCAGCGCGTCCTTCGAGGCTTCCTCGGCCTGTGCGCGCGCTTCGGCCACGGCCGTCTCGCGCCGCGCCTGGGCCTCGGCCTCGATCAGCTTCAACTCGACCGCGAGCGATTCGCGCGCCGCGGCCTCGGCCTGCGCCCGGGCCTCGGCGACTTCTATCTCTCGCTTGGCGGCCGCTTCCTGTTCCAGCTGGGCGAGCTGTGACTGCAGCGATTCGCGGGCCTCGGCTTCGGCCTGCGCCCGCGCGTCGGCCACGGCGGTCTCGCGTCTGGCGGCGGTTTCCTTCTCGAGCCGTTCGAGCTCGCCTTTCAGCGACTCGCGGGCGGCGGCTTCGGCCTGCGCGCGCGCCTCGGCCACGGCCGCGTTTTGCTTGGCTTCGCCTTCCGCCTCCAGGCGGGCGAGCTCGGCGGCGAACGACTCACGCGACGCCTGCTGCATCTGCGCGCGCGCCTCGGCCACCGCCGCTTCACGCTGAGCGGCGGCTTCGGCCTCGACCCGCTGCAGTTCGAGCGCGAGCGCTTCGCGCGCGGCCGTTTCGGCCTGCGCGCGCGCTTCGGCCACTTCGACGTCGCGCCTGGCGGCCGCTTCCTGCTCGAGACGCCCGAGCTCGACCTGCTGCGCCTGCAGTGCCTCGCGCGTGGACTGTTCGGCCTGGGCCCGCGCTTCGGCGACCGCGGCTGCACGCCGCGCGTCGCTGTCGGCTTCGAGCCGCTGGAAGTCCGCGGCCCGCGACTCGCGCGCGGATGCCTCGGCCTGGGCGAGCTCGGCTTTCAGCGCTTCGCGGACGCTGGCTTCGGCCTGGGCGCGGGCTTCCGCGACCGCCGCTTCGCGGCGCGCTTCGCCTTCGGCCTCGAGCCGCCGGAGCTCGTTGGCGAGCGATTCGCGCGCGGCGGCCTCGGCCTGCGCCCGTGCTTCCGCGACTTCGACATCGCGCCTGGCGGCGGCTTCCTGTTCGAGACGATTGAGATCGGCCTGCCGCTCCGCGGCGGCCTGCGCCTTGACCTGGGCGACCTCGGCCGCCATCCGGGCCTTGGCGTGGGCTTCGACCAGCGCGATCTCGGCTTCGTGGACCTCGGGGTCGATCGGACGGTCCTTGGACCAGATCGCGTCCACGTCGAGGTCGTCGGAGGCGTCCACGTCCAGCTCGAGGCTGATGAACCCGTCGTCGTCGTCGGTGTCCGACGCGTCGCGGGCGGGCTCCACCGCCTCCACCTCCATCGACGAGGTGTCCACACCGACACCCAGCTCATTGATGAGGGCGTCGACCTCGATGGCGAGTTCTTCTTCGTCGGCCGCGTGCGGGCCGTCCGGCGGCGGGGCGGGGGATGAGGGTCGTGTCACGTGGTTGTCCAAGGGTATTGCGGGCAAGCGATATGCCACGCGGGCGGCTACCTGCGTGGCGCGCAATCGCTTGCATTGCTTGCAGATATCGGTTTGTCACCTCTTGCCCCGGCTGCGCCGCGGAGGGGGTGTGATCACGATTTCGGTACGTCAGGCGACGGAATCGTGCGCGCCGGGGGCGTGCACGGTCACGCGCTTTTATGAAAGGCGGGACCCGGCGTTACAATGGCGCGCCGAGGATGAAAGTTGCGGAAAGCGAAAACCGGAGAAGCCCCATGGCCGCTCTGAATCGACGCAAGTGGATGTGCACGGGACTGCTGGCGGCTGCCGTGGCACTGCTGCCGGGCCTGGCGGCCGGGCAGGGGCCGCCGGCGCAGTTGAGCGCGCTGGCCCCGGAAAACCTGGCCAAGCCCCGCCCCAAGGCTCCGTTCGACCTGACCGGCAACTGGTTCATCGACAACAGCGGGGGGATTCAGGGGTGGCTGTTCGGGCCGGCGACGATTCCCAAGCTGACGGCGAACGCCCAGAAGCATCGCGACGCCTACGTGAAGGCGATTGCGGAAGGAAAGGTCTACCGCGACGACATCGGCCAGTGCTGGCCGGCCGGCGTGCCGATCATCATGACGCGCGTGTGGCCGATTGCGATGATTCAGCTGCCGACCGCGATCTACATGGTCAGCGAGTTCATGAACAGCCTGCGGACGATTTTCATCGACGGGCGGACGCACACCGACCCCGACATCGTGGTGCGCACGTTCAACGGCGAGTCCGTCGGGCGCTGGGAAGGGGATACGCTGGTCGTCGAGACGAAGAACTTCATCGACGACGAGCACCACTGGGTGGACCAGGGCGTGCCGGCCAGCGGCGAGCTGAAGATCATCGAGCGCATCCGCCTGATCAACGACGGCAAGCAGCTCGAAATCGCGATGACGCTGACGGACCCGAAGAACTGGGAAGGTGAGTGGAAAGGGGTGCGCCGCTGGAACCGGGTGACCGACATCGACGTGCAGGAAGTCGAATGCCGGCCCGATCTCAACGAGCACCTGCAGAGCACGTCGTCGAAGGTCCACGTCCGGTAGGGGATGAGACCACGCGTCCGGCGGAGCAGAGGCCGCCTGTCGCGAAGGAGATGCGATGAAGAAGGTACTGTTGTCGGCCCTGATGGCCGTGGTGCTCGGCGCCCCGGCGCTCGCTCATCATTCGCCGGCCGCGTTCGATCGAACCAAGAAAGTGACCCTGGTGGGGACGGTCAAGGAATTCCGCTGGCAGAACCCGCACACGTGGATCGAGGTCGAGGTCCCGGACGAGAAGGACAAGAGCAAGCAGGTGGTCTGGGGCGTGGAGCTGACGAGCCCCACCTACCTGATTCGCGCCGGCTGGAAGTCCAACATCATCAAGCCGGGCGACAAGGTGTCGGTGGTGGTCAACCCGGTGCGCACCGGCGAGCCCGCGGGCATCTTCGTGTCGCTCACGCTGGCCGATGGCCGCACGCTGTTCGAGCGGCCGGCGCGCCTCGGCACTCCGGAATCGAAATAGGACGCGCAGGGCGGAGCACACCGATGACGAGTTTGATGAGAATCCGCGTGGCCGCGGCAGCGGCCGCGCTGAGCCTTGCTGTGGCCGGCTGTTCGACCGCGCCGTCGCAGCCGGCGGCGCCGGCCTATACCCCCACTGAAGCCGAGATCGAAGCGGAGAAGGCCGGGATCTTGAGCGCGCTGGCCCCCGCGAATCTGAACAAGGCGCGCCCGGCGCCGCCGTTCGACGTCACCAGCAACTGGTTCATCGACGTGAGCCAGAACCCCATGGCGTGGCACTTCGGCCCACCCTATCCCAAGCTCACCGCGGCGGCGCAGAAGGAATTCGACACGTCCAACAAGTACCGGGCGGAGGGCAAGGTCTACAAGGACGACATCGGGCAGTGCTGGCCGGCCGGCCTGCCGCTCATCATGACCCGATACTGGCAGATGGCGATGATCCAGAAGCCCACTGCCATCTACATGATCAGCGGCTTCATGAACAGCGTGCGGATCATCTATCTGGACGGCCGCAAGCACACCGATCTCGACGTGATTGTCCGCACCTGGAATGGCGAGTCGATTGGCACCTGGGAGGGGAACGAGCTGGTGGTGGACACCATCGGCTTCCGCGGCGACCACCACTGGATGGATCAGGACGGCGCCGCCATTCCCGCCGGCGAGAAGCTGCACATCGTCGAGCGATTCCGGATGGTGAACGAGGGCAAGCAGCTCGAAATCGAATACACGATGACCGACCCCGACAACTGGGAAGGCGAGTGGAAGAGCACCAAGCGGTTCAACCGCGTGGTGGACGCGGACATCCAGGAAGTGTCGTGCCTCCCGGACTTGAACGAGCACCTGCAGAGCACGACGTCGAAGACGCAGGTTTTTCAGTAGGTGGTGACCATGGTCAGGCTCCGGACGTCGGCGTGTGCCGCGCTGGCCGGCGCGTGTCTGCTGCTGGCGGCGATTCCCGCCGCAGCGCAGGTGAACTTCTCGGGTGAGTGGAGCGGCCGCTACCACGAAGACCAGCCGGATCGCGTGCCCGGCGAGGAGCCGGGCGACTTCAGCGGCATCCCGGTGAACGACGCCGCCCGCCTGTTCGGCGACAGCTACGACGTCGGGCGCCACTCGGTGCTCGAGGAGCAGTGCGCGCCCTACACGCTGCCCTACATGTTCTTCGGCCCCAACCAGTTCCGCATCTGGCAGGACGTGCATCCGGACACGCAGGAGCTCATCGCCATCCAGATGTACATGGGCACCTACCAGCAGCGCCGCACCATCTGGATGGACGGGCGTCCGCACCCGCCCGAGTACGCGCCGCACACGTTCATGGGCTTCTCGACCGGCGAGTGGAACGGCGACACGCTGACCATCACCACGACGCACATCAAGCAGGGCTACTTCCGCCGCAGCGGTGTGCCCGCCAGCGATCGCACCACCGTGGTGGAGCACTGGATGAAGCACGGCAATCTGCTGTCGCAGGTGACGATTGCCACCGACCCGGTGTACCTCACCGAACCGTACATCCGCAGCCAGGAGTTCGTGCAGATGGAGCGCGGGAACACCAACTGGCTCTACAACTGCGAGTACGCGATGGAAGTGCCGCGCGACAAGAACACCGTGCCGCACTACCTCCCCGGCAGGAACCCGTGGTCCGGCGAGTTCGAGGGCCGGCACGCGATGCCGCGCGAGGGCGTGCGTGGCGGCGCCGAGTCACTCCTGCCCGAGTGGAAGCCGGGCGCCGCGGCGGCGCGCCCGAACCCGGCGAAGAACGGCGGCTTCTCGCCGACGGTGCAGCCGGCGCCGGTGCCAGCCGGCGACGTGCGCGCCGTGAAGGTGCAGGGCAACGTCTACATGATCGTTGGCGCCGGCGCGAATATCGCGGCGCAGGTGGGCGACGACGGCATCGTCGTGGTCGATACCGGCGCGGCGGGGCAAAGCGAGAAGGTGATTGCCGCGATCAAGGGGCTGGCGCCCGGCAAGGAGATCCGCTGGATCATCAACACCGGGCCCACGGCCGACCATGTCGGCAACAACGAGCAGGTGTCGAAGGCCGGGCGCACCGTCAACGGCAACCAGGCGGCCGTGGTGGCGCACGAGAACGCCAACGAGCGGATGATTCAGCGTGGCGTGGCCGATGCCGCGCGGCCGTACAACACCTACTTCGAGCCGTCACGCGACTTCCCGTTCAACGGCGAGCCGGTGGTGCTGTATCACGACGAGTCGTCCGTCCACGACGCCGGCACCGTGGTGTTCTTCCGCCGCTCGGACGTGATTGCAACCGGCGACCTCTTCCGCACCGACAGCTTCCCGGTGATCGATGTCGCCATGGGCGGCAGCATCGACGGGACGATCGCCGCGGTCAACCGGCTGCTCGATCTGACGGTGCCGAGCAAGATGCTGCAGGAGGGCGGCACCTACGTGATTCCCGGCCACGGCCGCATCAGCGACGAGCACGAGGTGGTGTGGTATCGCGACATGCTGGTGATCATCCGCGACCGCGTCAAGGACATGGTGGCGCGCAAGATGACGCTGGATCAGGTCAAGGCGGCACGGCCCGCGCTCGACTACGAAGGGCGCTACGGCTCCGACACCGGCGCGTGGACCACGGCGATGTTCGTCGAGGCGATCTACAAGGACCTCACCCGATGAGCCGTGGTCTCGTGGCCGCGCTCGCCGTCGCGGGCGCGTTCGTGTTCGCCTGGTCCGGCCTGTCGGCGCAGCGCGGCGCACCGCCGGGGCCGCCGCTCACGCCGCGGCAGGCGGCGCCGATCGATCTCACCGGCACCTGGGTGTCGGTGGTGACCGAGGACTGGCGCTGGCGCATGGTCACGCCGCCGAAGGGCGACGTGGCGAGCATCCCGGTGAACGGGGAAGGCCGCAAGGCGGCACAGGCGTGGAACGCCGAGGCCGACAACGCCGCCGGCAACCAGTGCAAGGCCTTCGGGGTCGGCGGCATCATGCGGCAGCCGGGGCGCCTGCGCATCTCGTGGCAGGACCCCGCCACGCTCAAGCTCGAATTCGACGCCGGCACGCAGACCCGGTTGTTGACCTTCGATCGCGCCGTGCAGCCCGGCGCGGAGAAGACCTGGCAGGGGTTCTCGCGCGCCGAATGGGAAGGGCCGGGCATCGGCCGCGGTCCCGAAGCGCCGCCCGGGCCCGGGGCGGGCCCCGCCGGTCCGCCCGTGCCGGGTGGTGGCGGCCAGGGCCTCCGCGGCGGTCCGCCGCCGCGAGGACGCGCGGCGCTCCAGCGCGGCGGGTCGCTCAAAGTGGTGACGACGAATTTCCGCGAAGGCTATCTGCGGAAGAACGGCGTGCCCTACAGCGAGCAGGCCATCATCACCGAGTACATTCATCGTCTGCCGGCGCATCCGAACGGCGACGAGTGGCTGAACGTGGTGACGGTAGTGGAGGACCCGCGCTATCTGGCGCAGCCGTTCTACACCAGCACGAACTTCCGCCGCGAGGCCGACGCCACCCGGTTCGCGCCCTCGCCCTGCAAGACCGACCCGCCGCTGCCCGTTGCGACTGGCAGGGGGGGTAGGGCGGGTGGGGCGGGTAAGTAACCCCCCCTCGCGTTACTTCTTCGGGCCCGGTTGCACCGGCGACGGCTTGGCCTGCGGCACGACCGGCTGGGTCGTCCCATTCGGGTTGGGCTTGACGTCGCCGGCGCGGCGCACGCTGCCCGTGTCGATCGTCTGGCCCTTGTCGTTGATCACCTGGAAGAACAGCTCGTCGCCGGCGATTTCCACCAGCATGAACGCATATGTCTCGTCGTTGCCGTACACCGTCAACGGCGACTTCTGCAGGTCGCCCTTCCGCAGCTTCGCCGAAGAGCCGATGATGAAGTAGGCCACGCCCTTCTGCGGCTTGATCCGCTCGTAGAAGTGCTCGTGACCCATGAACGCGACGTTGACGCCGTGCTTGATGAGCACCGGCTCGATGAGCTCGCGCTGCAAGTCGGCCGAGCCGTGCGTCGCGCCCGACGAGTAGAGCGGATGGTGGAAGAACACGATCTTCCAGTCGGACCCGCTCGCCTCCAGCTCCTTGTCGAGCCACTGCAGCTGCTTCTGATCGACGTAGTTGCTGTCGATGGCGAAGAAGCGCACGCCGTTCTGCGGCTTGAACGTGTAGTACTTCTGGCCGTTCATGTTGAACGCCTTGTACTGCGTCTGGCCGTCGTCGTCGTGGTTGCCGAGCGATGCATAGAACTGAACGCCGCCGTCGAGCAGCGCCTTGTAGGGAATCGAGAACTTCCGCTCGTAGTCGCGCGCTCTCTCCGAGCCGTACAAGTTGTCGCCGGTCATCAGGGCGAACGTGAAGGGAAACCGGCTGCGCCACGCGTGCATCTGGCGGGCAATCGCGATCTGACCCGAGCTGGGCTCGCCGCTGTCGCCGATGACGGCGAACTTGACGGAGCCCTCCTTGTTCGGCAGGCGCAGCTCCTGCGCCACCGCGGCCAGCGGCAGCGTGAGCACGAACGCGAGGATGAATGCGCGGCGCATGGTCCCTCCCCCCGGCTACGTAGTGATCGCGTTCAGGATGTAGTCCACGACCAGATCCGCCTCCATGTCGAGCAGCAGCAGGTGCTGGCCGACGATGCGGTACTCGAGCGGCGCGGGCAGCGTCGGCAGCGACAGCAATACCTTGGCGGGCACCGTGGGCAGCGGCTGGTTCTCCGGGTACTTCGCGTTGACCTTGAACAACACGGTGCCGGCCGCCGGCGCGTCGTCCTTCAGGACCGCCTTGGCGTCGCGACCGTCCTCGCCTTTCAGCTCGGGCGCGAGCAGCCGCCGGAACACCGGGCGCACGTCCGGCGTGAAGATGTCGCCCTGCTTCGCGTCACGGCGTGCAGTCTGCATCTTCGCCGCCAGCCTGGCCTTCACGGCGCTGATCATCGCGGGATCGGCGGTTTCCATCTGCTTCGCGTCGCCCTTGGCGAGACGCTTGTGCAGGTCCGCGTACGCCTTCACGCGGACTTCGAAGTCCAGCAGCGCGGCGGCATGCGGGTTCACCGCGGGATCGGTGCTCGTCTTTCTTTCGCTCTGCTGCAAGGCCGCGTCGGTAGTCGTCGTGTGCTCCGTGGCCGCGGGTGAGGCGGCGCACGACGAGCACAACACGGCGAGCGCGAGCCATCTGCTGACGTTCATGTCATGTCTCCAAGGACCGCCGTTGGGCGGCCCGGTTGACGCTGAAGGCGCACGCCTTCCCGGAGGTGGAGTTCACGAACTGTGCCACTCGAAACCGCCGCGTTACAGCTGTTTAGCGCAGGCCGCGATCGCACCAGAGGCGGTTCCGACTCGTCCTTCAGGCCGTACGGCCGTGATGGGTCGAGCGGGTATGGCAGAATCGCGCTTCTCCACAAGACAGGTGAGACATGCCCACCCCCTTTGAGAGCGCGCAGCTCAACCTGCAGCTCTTCGACCTCCGGCGCGAGCCCGTGCTGCGCGAAGCGCGCGCGTGGTTCCTGCTCGACTTCCATCCCGAGAGCCTCGCCGAGTTCATCGCCATCGCGACGAGTGAACGCAACGCGTCCGTCCGGATGGTGCTCGGCTACTGGGACATGGCCGCGTCGCTCGTGACGGCGGGCGCCATCGACGGCGACGCGTTCCGCGCGGCGCACGGCGAGATGTTCGGCACGTTCTGCAAGATCGAGCCGTTCCTGGCGGAGATGCGCGCCACGTTCGGCGAGCCCGCGTTCTGCGCGCATTTTGAAACAGTGG
>Ga0209486_10001159_pt1 | contig 11493 bp, 11 predicted proteins | sample NCCompost_FD_187518 | JGI IMG/M metagenome (GOLD analysis project Ga0209486, IMG submission 187518) | Agricultural soil microbial communities from Utah to study Nitrogen management - NC Compost (SPAdes) (version 2) | ecosystem: Environmental > Terrestrial > Soil > Agricultural land | place... | reverse complement strand
AGCGCCGTGAGGCCGGATAGCGCGATGGCCACGTAGACGAGCCGCGTCTCCGTGGTCGTGGCGGCCAGGGGCCGCGGCTCGGTGCCGTCGCTCGTAATCACGGTGCGCGGCGTGAACTGCGCCACGACGAACGCGAGCAGCGCCACGACGAAATTCAGCCCGACGGCCACGAACGTCGCGCGCGGCATGTCGTACACGCGAAGAAGATAAAAGCCCGCGATCAGGCTGCCGGCCACCGCGCCGGCCAGATTGCCGCCGTAGAAGAAGCCGAGCCACGACACGCCGCGCGGCGACGTCTCCACCCAGCGCGCGATGGCGGGAAGAGTGGCGCCCATGAGCAGCGTTGGCGGAAGGAGGCACACGCCGGCCACCACGGCGCGAAGCACCAGGTTGGCGGGGCCGGAGCCGGCAATCGCGGTGTACCAGCTGCCGATCAGCGGCACCGCGTAGAGCACGATCACTCCGAACACGCCGATGCCGACCTCGAGGAGCGCGTACACGCGCAGCGGATGGCTGGCCGGGTTCAAGTAGCGTGGCAGCAGCCAGCTGCCCAGGGACATCCCGCCCATGTAGACGCCCAGCAGCACACCGAGCGACACGGCCGAGGAACCGATCGACAGTTGGAGCAGCTGGAACCAGATGACTTCGTAGATGAGGGCCGCGCAGCCGGACCCGACGAACAGCACCAGGAGCGCCGGAAGCCAGCGCTCGGCGACCCCGAGGCTGGCGGCGGGCCTCGAGGCTTCTTCGAGGTTGGTCATTGTCCCCGGCATACTACCAGAGGCTCTGCGGTATTTACCCTAGGCGCAGACCGTAAGAGCCCCGGCCCGGGCCATCGCCGTGAGCGAGCCGCTCGCCTCGCACGGCTCGCCGTCCACGTGGTAGCGGATGGTCCCGGTGGCCGTCACCTGCGCCTCGACCGCCTTCTCCATCGACACGCCAGGCACGCGGTCCAGATCGCCGCGGAAGAGCGCCGGGATCCGCCGGACGATCCCGAACAACGAGCGGTCGTCCACTACGACGACGTCGATCCGGCCGTCGTCGACGCGAGCGCGCGGTGCGATGAGGGCGCCGTTGCCGTACTGGCGGGCGTTGGCAAAGGCCACGAGCAGCGGCCGCACGTCGCGCGCGGCGCCGTCCACCACAATCCTCATCGGTGTCGCCCGATGAGAGAGAAGCGCCGCGGTGGACTGCACGACGTACATCGAGAGGCCGCGACGCGCGTGGCCCGTCGCCGCGAAGCGGTGCGCCACGTCGGCGTCGAGGCCGATGCCGGCGACGTTGAAGAAGAGATGCCCGCCGAGCTCGCCGGCGTCGATGCGGCGCCGCCCCGCCCCCAGCGCGCGCTCGAAGGCGGCGCGAGGCTCCAACGGCAGGCCGAGCTCGCGCGCCAGGCCGTTGCCGGATCCGCTCGGCACCACGCCCAGGGCGGTGTCACGAAACACCAGCGCCGACGCCACCTCGTTCACGGTGCCGTCACCGCCCCAGGCGATCACCACTTCCGCGCCGCGCGACACGGCAGCCTGGGTGAGCTCGTGCGCGTGATGGCGGCGCTCGGTCACGAAGATCTCGGCCGGAACGCCCTGCGCCTCGACGAACGCCGCCGCCTGCTCGGCGCGCCGGCGGGCCGTGTCGGGCCGTACACCCAGACCGGACACCGGGTTGATGATGATGGCGACGCGGGACGGCACGCGGAGCAACTGTACTGGCGGGTCGGCGCGGCCCGCAAATGGCGCGGCCCGCACGCAACTACGCATCATGTTTTAATGGCAGCGTGCGGCTGGCAGCCATCGACATCGGCACCAACTCCATTCACATGATCGTCGTGCGGGTCCGCGAGGATCTGTCGTTCGAAGTCGTGGATCGCGAGAAGTCGATGGTCCGGCTCGGCGCGGGCGGACTCGACGGCAAGGCGCTGACCGCCGACGCCACCTCAGGGGCCTTGCGCGCGCTCACCACCTTCAGGCGCATTGCCGACTCGCACAAGGTGGACACGATTCTGGCGGCCGCCACGAGCGCCACGCGCGAAGCGCCCAACGGCGGCGAGTTCCTGGCGCGCATCGAGAGCCACACCGGCATCCGCCCGCGCGTCATCGGCGGACAAGAAGAGGCGCGGCTCATTCACATGGCCGCCACCTACGGCGTGGACGTGGGCGCCTCGCGGGCCGTGGTGATCGACATCGGCGGCGGCAGCGTGGAGCTGACGCTCGGCGACGCCGCCAGCCTGCGGCTGGCGCGGAGCGTGAAACTGGGCGTCATCCGGCTGACGCAGGGCTACGTGAAGAGCGACCCGCTGAGCCACCGCGACGAGCGCCGCCTCACCAAGCACGTGCGTCACGACATCGACGGCATCTGCAAGCAGATCGTCGCCGCGGGGTTCGATCGCGTAATCGGCACGTCGGGCACCATCCTGAGCCTGGGCACGATGGCGGTGGCGGCCGCGCGCGGCGTGGTGCCCACCGAGCTCCGCAACCTGCGGGTACCCGCCAAGCACATTCGCCGTCTGCGCCGCCAGGTCGTGGAGATGACCGACAAGGAACGGCTGGCGCTCCTGGGGCTCGACCCGCGCCGCGCGGACCTCACCGTCGCGGGCGCCGTGCTGCTCGACACCATCCTGCAGCGGTTGGGCGCCGAGGACCTCACGCTCTGCGACCTGGCACTGCGCGAGGGGCTGGTGCTGGACTACATCCGGCGGCACCAGAAGGAGATCGTCCATATCGAGCAGATTCCCGACGTGCGGCGCCGCAGCGTGCTGGAGCTGGCCGAGCGCTGCAACTACCACGGGGATCACGCCCGGCACATCGTGCACCTGTCGCTGGCGCTGTTCGATCAGACGCGCGCCCTCCACGGGCTCGGCGATCGCGAGCGCGAGTGGCTCGAGTATGCAGCGCTGATGCACGACATCGGCTCGCACATCAGTTTCGGCCGCCACCACCGGCACTCCTATTACCTGATCACCAACGGCGACCTGCGCGGCTTCCAGCCCGAAGAGATCGAGATCATGGCGCTCGTGGCGCGCTACCACCGGCGCAGCACGCCCAAGACGTCGCACGAGGAATACGCGCGCCTCCCCTCCGGCCGGCGGCGCACGGTCCAGATACTCGCCGCCATGCTACGGGTGGCCGAGAACCTCGACCGCAGCCACTCCCAGGTCATTTCGGGTGTCACCGTGAAGGCCCGACAGGGCGACATGCGCGTCGAGCTCGCGGCCAGCGGAGACGCCGAGCTCGAGATGTGGGCAACCGGGCGGCACATCGCCCCGTTCGAGGAGGTCATCGGACACCAGGTGAGGCTGGTGCTCGCCAGCGCGGGCCGTTCACGGCTGCCGGCGACCGCGCCCAAACGCCGCGCCCCGGCCCGGAGGACGGTCCGGGCCTGAGCGGCCGCGTTACATTGAATTTACACGTCCGAAACCAATGCGAAATTCACGGCCGGTACGGTGGCTGCATGGACCGGACCCCGTGACCACCGCCGACCGCGCACTGCCCTCCCTGGCCGGGCTGGCGGCTCGTCCACACAGCACCGTCGAACAATCTGGCGCTCCCAAAATCGAGTCGATCGGCCTGAATTTCTACTACGGGCACACTCAGGCTCTGCGGGACATCTCGGTCAAGCTGACGCCGAACGTCGTGACCGCCTTCATCGGCCCCTCGGGCTGCGGGAAGAGCACGTTCCTCCGTACGCTCAACAGGATGAACGACATCATTCCCGGCGCGCGCGTCCAAGGCCAGGTGCTCATCGACGGCGTCGACATCTATCAGGGCGTGGACGTGGTGCAGTTGCGCCGCCGCGTCGGCATGGTCTTCCAGAAGTCCAACCCGTTTCCCAAGTCCATTTTCGAGAACGTGGCCTACGGGTTGCGGATCAACAAAATGACCAGCTCGGCGTCCGAGCTCGCGGGCCGGGTCGAGGAGAGCCTGAAGCAGGCGGCGCTTTGGACCGAAGTCAAGGACAGGCTGCACTCGTCTGCCCTGGCGCTCTCGGGCGGGCAGCAGCAGCGGTTGTGCATCGCCCGGGCGCTCGCCGTGCGGCCCGACATCCTGTTGATGGACGAGCCGGCGTCGGCGCTCGACCCGATCGCGACGCAGCGGATCGAGGAGCTGGTGTACGACCTGAAGAAGGACTACACGATCGTGATCGTGACGCATAACATGCAGCAGGCGGCGCGCGTCTCCGACTACACCGCCTTCTTCTGGCTTGGAAAGCTCGTGGAGTTCGACCGGACCGAGAAGCTGTTCACGGCGCCGGCCGAGCAGCTCACCGAAGACTATGTGACGGGGAGATTCGGCTAGTGCCCATGGACCGTGTCGTTCCACACTTTCAAGAGGAGCTCGAAGCGCTCCAGAGCCGTCTGCTCGAGATGGGCGGGCTGGCCGAGGAACGCGTCCGCGCCTGCATCGAAGCGCTCGAATCGCGCGACGTGAGCCTGGTGGCGCAGGTGATGGGTGGCGACGAGCCGATCAACCAGCTCCACATCGAAGTGGACAACCGCTGCTTCCGGCTGCTGGCGCTCTACCAGCCAATGGCCACGGACCTGCGCGCCATCGTGTCGGCGGTGAAGATCAACACCGACCTCGAACGTGTGGGCGACCTGGCGGTGAACATCGCCGAGGCGGCGCAGCGCTATACCGCCCACCCGCCGGTCAAGAAGCTGATCGACATCCCCACCATGGGCACCATCGCCCAGACGATGCTCCGCGACGCGCTCGACGCCTACGTGCGCCGCGACACGGCGCTGGCCCATGCCGTGCTGAACGCGGACGACGAGCTCGACGCCTTGAAGACGCAGGTCTTCCGGGACCTGCTCACCTACATGATCAAGGATCCCGCCACGGTGGAGCCGGCGCTCGACCTGATTCTGATCTCCCGGCACCTGGAGCGGATTGGCGACCACGCCACCAACATCGCCGAAGACGTGATCTTCATGGTGTCGGCGCAGGACGTCCGTCACCATCCGCCGGCGCACGAACGGGCCTGATACCCCGATCGGGTAGATCGCCGTCCCGGCTGGTTTCCGGTTATAGAATGGATCGGATGGGCGAGGCTCGCCTGTGCGTCCTGTGCCGTACGCGTCCGCCGGACGAGCGGTGGAGGCCGTTCTGCAGCGAGCGCTGCCGCAACGAGGACCTGGCGCGATGGGCCGATGGCCGGTACCACGCGCCGGGCGAACCCGAGCCGACGCCCGATGCCAGCAACGAGCGCGACGCCAGCAACGATCTCGATCCGGACTGAGTCCCTTTCGCCATGCCCGACACCCTGACCGTCACCGACAACCGCACCGGCAAACAGTACGAGATCCCGATCAAGGACGGGGTGATCAACGCCACCGCCCTTCGCCAGATCAAGACCGGACCGGACGACATCGCCGGGCTGGCCACCTACGATCCGGCCTTCATGAACACGGCGTCGTGTCGCAGCAAGATCACCTTCATCGACGGCGATCAGGGCATCCTCGAATACCGCGGCTACCCTATCGAGCAGCTGGCCGAGCAGTCCACCTATCTGGAGACCGCGTACCTCATCATCTTCGGCGAGCTGCCGAGCGCCTCGCAGCTGAAGGAGTGGACGACCCAGATCACGTTCCACACGATGCTGCACGAGAACATCAAGAAGCTGATGGAAGGCTTCCAGTACGACGCCCACCCGATGGGCGTCTTCCTCAGCACCGTCGGCGCGTTCTCGACCTTCTACCCGGACGCCAAGAAGATCTTCGACGAGGCCTCGCGCAAGAAACAGATTCACCGCCTGATCGCGAAAGTCCCCTCCGTCGCCGCCTACGCCTTCCGCCACAGCATCGGCCGCCCCTACATCTACCCGGACAACGACCTCAGCTTCACCGGCAACTTCCTGAACATGCTGTTCCGGATGACCGAGCTGAAGTACAAGGCCGACCCGGCGCTCGAGCGGGCGCTCGACGTGCTCTTCATCCTGCACGCCGACCACGAACAGAACTGCAGCACGAGCGCCATGCGCGGCATCGGCAGCTCGCACGTGGACCCGTACTCGGCGATGGCCGGGGCGGCCGCCGCCCTCTACGGCCCGCTCCACGGCGGGGCCAACGAGGCGGTGCTGCGCATGCTCAACGAGATCGGCAGCATCGACAAGATTCCCGAGTTCATCAAGCGGGTCAAAGCCGGCGAAGGGCGCCTCATGGGCTTCGGCCACCGCGTCTACAAGTCGTACGACCCGCGGGCCAAGATCATCAAGAAGACGGCCGACGAAGTCTTCGAGGTCACGGGCAAGAACCCGCTGCTCGAGATCGCGCTCGAGCTCGAACGGATTGCGCTGCAGGACGAGTACTTCGTCACCCGCAAGCTCTATCCGAACGTGGACTTCTACTCCGGCCTGATCTACCAGGCGATGGGCTTCCCGGTGGAGATGTTCCCGGTGCTGTTCGCCATTCCGCGCACGTGTGGTTGGATCGCCCAGTGGGAAGAGATGATCCTCGACCCCGAGCAGAAGATCGCGCGGCCGAAACAGGTGTACACCGGGGCCCCGCGGCGCGACTACACCCCGCTCGCGACACGAGGCTGAGCGAGGCTGCGCCTCCGATCATGAGCGGCTCCGCCTCGCTCAGAACCGTATCTATTGGGCCCCGCCTTCGGCGGGGCGGGCTGCGTCGAGGCGCCGTCCTGGCTGCGTTCGGCGCGGTGCTGGCGATGCCACTTGGCGCCTGCGCGGATCAGGCGCCACAAACCGCCGCTCCCGCGGCACAACCAGCCACCGCCATGAAATTCGATGGCGCGCGCGCGTGGACCGACCTGCAGCGCCAGGTCGGGTTCGGTCCGCGGCCGTCCGGCACGCCGGCGCTGGCCAAGACCCGGCAGTACATCCTCGACCAGCTCAAAGCCGCAGGGATCCGCACCCAGGAGCAGCCGTTCACGGCGGCCACGCCCGCGGGACCGGTGTCGATGACGAACGTGATCGGCACGATTCCCGGCCGGCGGCCCGACCGCATCGTGCTCGCGAGCCACTACGACACCAAGCGCGCGCCGTTCCGTTTCGTCGGCGCCAACGACGGGGCCTCGTCCACGGCTGCGCTGCTCGAGCTGGGCCGCGCGCTCTCGAAGAGCCAACCGGCGTTCACCATCGAGTTGCTGTTCTTCGACGGTGAGGAGGCCGTGAACTGGGACTGGGCCGGCACCGACAACACCTATGGCAGCCGCCACTACGTGCAGGCGGCGCAGAAGGCCGGCACGCTGGGCACGATCAAGGCGCTCGTCCTGCTCGACATGATCGGCGACCGCGATTTGATCATCCGGCGCGAGGGCTATTCGACCCCCTGGCTGGTGGACATCATCTGGTCCACCGCCGCCCGCCTGGGCAAAGCGGGAACGTTCAGCAACGAGCTGCTCGCCGTGGAAGACGATCACTTGAACTTCATCCGCGCCGGCGTGCCGGCCGTGGACGTGATCGACATGGACAACCCGACGTGGCACACCGCGCAGGACGACGTCGAGCACGTGAGCAAGGACAGCCTGCAAGTCGTCGGCGATGTCATCTTGGCGGCGCTGCCGGCTATTGAGCAGCGCCTTTCGAAGTAGATGGGGCGGGTAAGAGCTTCCCCAGCCCCTCAGCCCCAGAGCTCCTCAGCCCCCACTCGAATCTCATACCGCGACACGTAGTACGGACCCACCTGACGATAGCTGTGCAGCGTGAAGCCGCAGGACTCGTAGAGCGCGCGCAGCTTCGGACGGTTCGCGTCGCAGTCGAGGCGCAGCAGGCCGCGGCCGGTGGCGCGGGCATGGCGCATCGCCCATTCGAGCAGCGCGCGCGCCACGCCGCGGCCCTTGAACGTGCGCCGCACCACGAGGCGGTGCACGAAGGCCGCCTCCCCTGCCGGGCGGTCCGGCCAGAAGAGCGTGTCCTCGAGCTGAAAGCGAATGCTGCCGGCCGTGTGGCCGTCGATTTCGGCGAGATAGACCTGCCCCGATGCCACGTCGGCGGCAATACGGCTGGCGTCGAGCTCGCCGTCCTCCCACATCACCTCGCCCATGGCGTCGACCCATGCCGCCGCCTCGCGCAGCATCGCTTCGACGAGGGCGGCGTCGGCGGGAACCGCCTGGCGGATCGTGACGGGGTCCATGGGCGCCGTCCGGAAGGTTAGAGCCGGCTGCCCCCCGCGCGCACCTCGTCGAAGGTGAACACGGCGAGCGCGGCCCATACCGCCACGAATCCCGCCACCCGCGCGCGCCCGAACGGCTCGTTGTAAAGCGCCAGCGCCAGCGCCAGCTGAATGGTGGGCGACAGGAACTGCAGCAGCCCCATCGTCGAGAGCGGCACCAGCCGCACCGCCGACGCAAAGAGCAGCAGCGGCACGATGGTGACCAGGCCGCCGCCGATCAGGAAGAGGTCCGTGGCCGCGGAGCCGTGCAGGAACGCGCCCGATCCCGCGCGTTCGGCCGCCACCAGGAAGGCGAGCGCCGGCGCCGCCAGGAGCGCGGTCTCGAGCGCCAGCCCTTCGAGCGGCGGCAGCGGCGCCGTCTTCTTCACCAGACCGTAGGTGCCGAAGCTCGCCGCGAGCCCCAGCGCCACGCGCGGCGGCGCGCCGTACGCCCAGGTGAGAATCGCCACGCCGCACGCCGCGAGCGCCACCGCGAGCCACTTCACCGGCCGCAGGCGTTCGCCCAGCACCGCCACGCCCAGCATGACGTTGACGAGCGGCGTCACGTAGTAGCCCAGGCTGGTTTCGACCACGAAATCGTGCCCGACGGCCCAGACGTAGAGGTACCAGTTGACGCCGATGAGGAGCGCGGCGGCGAGATAGAGCAGCACGATCCGCGGCGTCAGCGCGGACCGCGGCAGCCGCGGCCGCGACCGCGACGGCCACGCCAGGATCACGCCGAGCGCCACGCACGACCACACGATGCGGTGCGCCAGCACCTGCCCGGCCGGCACGGCGGCCACCAGCTTCCAGTAAATGGGGAACAGACCCCAGATGCTGTACGCCGTGACGCCGAGCCAGAGGCCCCGCGTCACGTCAGAAGCCGCCGCGCACGAACCAGAGCATCGCCAGCGCGACGAGGAGCAGGAGCGCCAGCAGCCACGGGAGCTTGGAGCGGCGGCGCTTGACGAAGATCGACTGCTCGGAGGGAGGCTTCACGCGCGGCTCGGCCGTGGCCTGGCCGCAGCGGTAGCAGATCAGCGCCTTGTCGGCGATTTGGGTCCCACAGTGTTTGCAGATCATGAAGGTGGAGGAAGCGATAATGTACTACTGAAGGCTTCGGGCTTCGGACCTCGGGCTTCAGGACAGCGGCTTCAGGCTGATGATTCCCCTCCGCGACGTCATTCCGTCCCGCACGACGCCCGTCGTCACCACGACGCTCATCGCGATCAACCTCGTGGTGTTCGTCTACCAGTGGTCGCTCGGCCAGGATGACGGCACGCGATTCATCTTCGACTGGGGACTGGTGCCGGCCTACTTTTCGTGGGTCACGGTGCTCTCGTCGATGTTCCTGCACGGCGGGTTCCTCCACGCCGGTGGCAACATGCTCTACCTGTGGATCTTCGGCGACAACGTCGAGGACCGGCTGGGGCACGGCCGGTTCGTGGCGTTCTATCTCCTGTGCGGCGTCGCGGCGGCGCTGGCGCAGACGTTCGTCAGCCCGTCGTCTGGCGTGCCCATGGTGGGCGCGAGCGGCGCGGTTGCCGGCGTGATGGGCGCCTACTTCGTGATGTATCCGCACTCGCGGATCGTGACGCTCATTCCGTTCATCTTCCTGCAGGTGATCGAAGTGCCGGCGGTGTTCTTCCTCGGCATCTGGTTCCTGATGCAGTTCCTGAGCGGCGTCGGCTCGATCGCGCAGGTCGAAGCGGGCACCGGCGGCATCGCGTTCTGGGCCCACGTGGCGGGATTCGTCGCGGGCGTCGTGGGCGGCTGGGTGCTGCAGCGGCCCGAACGCCAGCGCCCCGAGTGGTGGCACGACCTGGAGCGACGCTAGCCGCTACTCGGTCAGCGAGCGCCACAGCCCCACGCTGAACCTCTGCAGCCGCGTCGCGCGCTCGACGTCCCACACTCCGGATATGTCGTCGAACTTGCTGAACGTCCCAAGTCGCTTGCCGTCGGCGGACCAGCCGGCAATCTCGATGCTGTCGTAAGAAAATCCCGACCGCTCCGCGAGCGTGCTCACCGGAACGTCGCGCGCCGGGTCGAGGATCTGGACGCTGACGCCGTCGCCCGCCGCCAGCCGCGCGCCCTCGGCCGACCACGCCAGGCCCGTGCCCGAGTTGAACTGCCCCTCGAGATTGATGCGGCGCACCAGATCCAGCCTTGCGTTCCAGAGATGGACCAGGTTGTCCGTGCTCGCTGCGGCCAGGAACCGCCCGTCGGCCGACCATGCCACGCGCTCGACCTGACCGCCCGGCCCCGTCAAATCGCGACGGCTGCCCGTGCGATCCCAGACGATCACGAAGGGCGCCTCCAGGCTGCCAGATGCCACGCGCGCCCCGTCCGGTGAGAACGACACGGTGGTGACGAAGCTGCCATGCCCCTGAAACTGTTGCACGACGTCACCGGTGGGGGCGTTGACGACCGCGACCGTGCGATCCCAACTCCCCGTCGCGAGCAGGCTGCCATCCCGGGTCCAGCTGACCGCCGAAATACGCTCGGCATGGACAGGCTTGGAGTAGCGAAGCACCCCGGTCTCGGCCTCCCAGACCCAGAGGGTTCCCTTCGAATCCCCGGTCGCGAGCGCCGTGCTGTCGGGCGACCAGGCGAGGAAGTCGATCGCGTCGCGCGACCCGGTCAGGGCCCCGACCGTGCGCCATGTTGCGCTGTCTACGAGTTGAATCCGTCCCGAGTGCTCGCCGACTGCGAGCGTCTTGCCGTCCGGCGACCAGACGCAGACCCAGGGCGGGCCGTCCACCGGGATGAACGCCGCCTCGCGGCCTGACGCGACCTGCCAGACACGCACCGCACCGCGCACGCCGAGGCCCTGGCCCGTGGCGGTGGCCAGATACGCTCCGTCAGGCGACAGGGCCGCGTCGTTCAGGCGCCGGCGCGCCTCGGTGGCCATGTCGAGACCGAACCACGCCAGGCCCGCAACCAGCAGGACGAGCACCCCGCCCACCGCGGCCTTCGTCTTGACGCTCAGCGCGCGGAGCCCCGCAAACCGCGCACCGGGCCGTGGCGAAGGCGGCGGCACCTGCGGCGGCGTGTCGAGGCCAGCCGACGCCGGTTCCTCGAGCGGCGCGCCCAAGGCGCGCATCACCCGGTTCAGCGCCGGCTCGTCGCCGGCCGGTTTACCGGTGAAATCGACGAACTGGACGACGCGAAGCTGGCGTGGAATCTCGCAGGGCTGGTGGAGCACCGGCAGCACGGGCTTGCCGAGATCGAGCGCGGTGCGCAGCTCGCCGCGCACTTCGCGAGAGTCCACCGACGCCGGCGAGAGGACGATGAGGAGGTGCGCGCACTCGCGCAGCGCGCGGTCGATGCTGCGATCCCAGTCCTGCTCGGCGGGGATGTCCCACTGATCGACGAAGACGGAGACGCCG
>Ga0209486_10001157_pt1 | contig 11503 bp, 10 predicted proteins | sample NCCompost_FD_187518 | JGI IMG/M metagenome (GOLD analysis project Ga0209486, IMG submission 187518) | Agricultural soil microbial communities from Utah to study Nitrogen management - NC Compost (SPAdes) (version 2) | ecosystem: Environmental > Terrestrial > Soil > Agricultural land | place... | reverse complement strand
ACATGCACATCTGTCCGCGGATCATGGAGCTCCTGCGCGAGCGGGGCATGGACGATGTCATGGTCGTGGTGGGCGGTATCATTCCGGATGTCGACATTCCGAAGCTCAATGCCATCGGCATCACCGGGATCTTCCTGCCCGGCACGCCGATGCAGGCGGTTGTCGAGTTCATTACGCGGCACGCGCGCGACCGCGCGGCGCTGTCGGAGAGCTCTGGAGCAAATCGGTGAAGCGTAAGCTGCTGCTGGCCGACGACAGCGTGACGATCCAGCGCGTCGTCGAACTGACGTTCTCGGGTGAGGACATCGACGTGGTGACCGTCAGCGACGGCGAGGAGGCGATCGCCCGCATGTCCGCCGACGCGCCGGATATCGTCCTGGCCGACATCGCGATGCCGAAGAAGAACGGCTACGAGGTTGCGGCGTTCGTGAAGGAGCACCCGACGCTGGCGAAGGTGCCCGTGCTGCTGCTGGCCGGCGCGTTCGAGCCGGTGGACGAGGAGCGCGCCAGGCGGGTGAAATGCGACGGCGTGCTGGTCAAGCCGTTCGAGACCCACGAAGTGATCGCCCGGGTCCGTGAGCTGATTGACGGGGAGCGCCGGCCGGCGGCGGCGCCGGCAGCCGCGGCACGGCCGCCCATCCCGGACGCGGTGGAGACCGTGAAAACGGATCGATCCGAGGAATCGCTCGACGAATACTTCGACCGGCTCGACGTGGCGTTCGCGACACGGGCGCAGACGCCGCCGCGGCCGTTTCCGCACCTGACGCCGCCGGAGCCGGCACCGCTGGCACAGGACACACCGTCCCCCTTCACAACGCCCGAACCCGAGTTCGAGGCCGAGCCGCGAAACCCGATTGCCGACCTGTTCAGGCTGTTTCTGGAGGTCGAGCAGGGTGAGCGCGACGCCTCCTCGGTGAACATCCCCGAGGAGATCGGCCGGCTGCGGAGGAGAAATAGAATCGAGTGATGCCGGACACGGATCAGCCGATTTCCCTGCCAGAGAAGCCGGCGCTGGAGGGCCTCGAGGCGAAATGGAACGCGCGTTGGGAAGAGAACGGCACGTATAGATTCGACCGCAGCCGCACGCGGCTGGACGTCTATTCCGTGGATACGCCGCCGCCAACGGTGAGCGGCTCGCTGCACATCGGTCACGTCTTTTCCTTCACCCACACCGACATCGTCGCCCGCTTTCAGCGCATGCGGGGCAGGGAAGTGTTCTATCCGATGGGCTGGGATGACAACGGCCTGCCCACGGAGCGCCGCGTGCAGAACTACTACGGCGTCAGGTGCGATCCGTCGCTGCCGTACGATTCGTCGTTTCAGCCGCCGGAGAAGCCTCCCAAGCAGCCGATCTCCGTCTCGCGGCCGAACTTCATCGAGTTGTGCAATCGGCTGACGGTGGAAGATGAGAAGGTCTTCGAGCAGCTGTGGCGGTACCTGGGTCTGTCGGTGGACTGGACGCGCACCTACGCCACCATCGGCCGCGCGGCGCAGCGCGTGTCGCAGGCGTCGTTTCTGCGGCTGCTGAAGCGCGGAGCCGCCTACCAGCTCGAAGCGCCGACGCTCTGGGATATCGATTTCCGGACGGCGGTCGCGCAGGCCGAGCTCGAAGACCGCGAGCAGCCGGGCGCGTACCACCGGATTCGGTTCGAGATTGCAGGGGGGCCTGAAGGCGGACACTACGCCGGCGACCGGTTCGTGGAGATCGAGACGACCAGGCCGGAGCTGATTCCTGCCTGCGTGGCGCTTGTGGCGCATCCGGACGACCATCGGTATCGCCCGTTGTTTGGCAGGGACGTCGTCACGCCGCTGTTTGGCGTGTCCGTGCCGGTCAAAGCGCATCCGCTTGCCGATCCGGAAAAGGGCAGCGGCATCGCCATGATCTGCACGTTTGGCGACCTCACGGACGTGACCTGGTGGCGCGAACTGTCGCTGCCGGTTCGCGCGGTCCTTCAGCCCAATGGTGCGTTCCGTCACCTGACCTGGGGTGGCGCCGGATGGGAGACGCGTGACGCCGCGGCGGCGCAGGGCGCCTACGACCAACTGGTGAATCTGTCAGCGGCGAAGGCGCGCGCAAAGGTCGTCGAACTGCTCCAGCAGTCGGGCGATCTCATCGGCGAACCGAAGCCGATCACCCATCCGGTGAAGTTCTACGAGAAGGGCGATCGCCCGCTCGAGATCATCACCAGCCGACAGTGGTTCATCAAGACAATGGAGTTCCGGGACGCGCTGCTCGAACGAGGCCGCGAGCTGCAATGGCATCCGGAATATATGCGCCATCGCTATGACAACTGGGTGAACGGCCTGGCGGGCGACTGGTGCATCAGCCGGCAGCGGTTCTTCGGCGTGCCCTTCCCGGTGTGGTATCCGGTTACGGCCGACGGAAACCGCGACTACGCCCACCCACTCGTGCCGGACGAGTCGCGTCTGCCGATCGACCCGTCGACCGACGTGCCGGATGGCTACACCGCGAGCCAGCGCGACCAGCCGAACGGTTTTGCCGGCGATCCGGACGTGATGGATACGTGGGCGACGTCCTCGCTCACGCCGCAGGTCGCGGGCGGCTGGCTCGAGGATCCCGACCTGTTCTCGCGCGTGTTCCCGATGGACCTGCGTCCGCAGGCGCACGACATCATCCGGACGTGGCTCTTCAGCACCGTGCTGCGTGCCGAGCTGGAACATCAGCAGTTGCCGTGGGCACATGCCGCGATTTCAGGCTTCGTGGTCGATCCGGACCGGAAGAAGATGTCGAAGTCCAAGGGGAACGTCATCACGCCGATGGCGCTGCTCGAGGAGCACGGCTCGGACGGCGTGCGCTACTGGGCGGCCAACGGCCGGCCGGGCGCCGACACGACGTTCGATCCGGGACAGATGAAGGTCGGACGGCGGCTGGCGACGAAGATCCTGAACGCGTCGCGCTTCGCGCTGCTGCAGACGGAGCCGAAAGGCGACGTCACGGCGCCGCTCGACAAGGCGATGCTGCTCAACCTCGCGCGCCTCGTGACCTTTGCGACGCGGAAGCTGGAGGAGTACGACTACACCAGCGCGCTGAGCGAAATCGAGAAATCGTTCTGGAACTTCTGCGACGACTACATCGAGCTGGTGAAGGCGCGCCGCTACGGCGATTTCGGCGCCGACTCGGCGAGCTCCGCCAACGGCGCGCTGCTGGTGGCGCTGGAAACCTACCTTCGGCTCTTTGCGCCGTATCTTCCGTTCGTCACGGAGGAAGTGTGGTCCTGGTGGCGCAGCGGCAGCGTGCACCGTGCTCCCTGGCCGGCTGCCGGTGCGCTGGAGCAGATCGCCGGTGAAGGCGCAGAGGCACGGTTCTACGTCGATGCGCAGCTGGCCAACGGTGAGATCCGCCGTGAGAAATCGCTGCAGGGAATGAAAATCAAGACCCCGGTCAACGTCACGATCGCCGGCGACACCGACATGCTGAACAGCCTCAGGATGGTGCAGCTCGAGATCGGCTCGGCAAACACCGCGACCATCGTGTTCCAGCAGGGCGAGGCGCTTCAGGTTTCCGTCCTGCCATCCGAGGAGCCCGGCGGTTCCGAATCGCATCCGTGAAGCGAGTCCCGTTCGAGCCGCTCGATCCCGGCGTCTATCGCGAGCTGGTTCGGCGCGCGCTGGCGGAGGACTTCGGGTGGGGCGATGTGACGACCGAAGGGGTCATCGACGCGCAGCAGAGGGCCCGCGCGGTGATCCTCGCCAAGTCCCCATGCGTCGTCGCCGGGCTGGAGATCGCCTCCGAGGCGTTCCGGCAGATGGATCCCAGCGTGGCGATCACCGTGCATCATGGCGATGGCTCGCGGTGCGAGCCGGGAACGATCGTCGCCGAGTATCAGGGGCACGCCTCGGGTCTGCTGACCGCCGAACGAACGGCGCTCAACTTCCTGCAGCGGCTGTCCGGAACCGCGACGCTGACACGCCGTTTCGTCGACGCCGCCGCCGGACGCATCATCGTCCTCGACACGCGGAAGACGACGCCGCTCCTGCGCGCGCTCGAAAAGTACGCCGTCCGCGCCGGCGGAGGCGTCAATCACCGTTCGGGCCTGGACGACGGCATTCTGATCAAGGACAACCACGTCCGGCTTGCCGGGGGCGTCGTGAATGCCGTGACCCGGATGCGGAAGAAGAACCGCGAGATGCCGACCGAAGTCGAAGCCCAATCGCTTCAGCAGGTGGACGACGCGCTGAACGCCGGGGCCGATATCGTCCTCCTCGACAACCTCTCCACGCCGGACATCATCGCAGCGGTCCACAAATGCCGCGGGCGCGCGAAGACCGAGATCTCCGGCGGCGTCACGCTGGAGCGCATGGCCGAGCTGGCGGCCACCGGGGCGGATTACGTGTCCATCGGTGCATTGACGCACTCGGCGCCGGCCGTCGATCTCAGCTTCGAGATCGAGCCGGTATAACTTTCACCTGCATGACGACTCTCGGAAGTCCTCCGGCGCCCGTTCCGCTGCCGGGCGAGGTCGCTGCGGCTCTTGCCGCCGCCGGTCCCCGGCTGGGCCTCTTCGCCGATCGCATCCAGTGGTTCTCCGAGATCACGTCCACCAACGATGTGGTGACGACGCTGGCGGAGGCAGGAACCGCGGAAGGCGTCGTGGTGGCGGCGGACGCGCAGAACGCGGGACGCGGACGGTTCGGGCGCGACTGGGCATCGCCGCACGGGGCTGGCATCTACGCCAGCGTGCTGCTTCGGCCGCCGGCGGCCGCGCTGCGCCTCGTGACGATTGCCGCCGGTGTGGCGCTCGCCGATGGAGTCCGCGCGGCGACGGGATTAACCCTGCACCTGAAATGGCCGAACGACCTCGTCGCCGACGGCGGTCCGGCGGCGCGAAAAATCGCCGGCATTCTGGCGGAAGGCGGGGCCGCTCCCGACGGCCATTCATGGGTAGTTCTTGGATTCGGGATCAACGTGCTGACCGCCTCGCTGCCGCGCGAGGTCGGACGGCGCGCCTCGTCGCTCGAGCAGGAACTCGGCCGGCCCGTCGATCGCGGACTCGTGTTTGCCGAGTGCCTGGCCGCGCTCGCCGCGCGGTATCGGCAGTTGCAGGAAGGCGCAACGGCGCGCGTGGTCGCGGATTGGCGCGTGAACGCCGCCACCACGCTGGGCCGGCCAGTTGAATGGAACGACGGCGCCGACCGGCAGGGAGTCGCCGTGGACGTTGACGAGCACGGATCCTTGATCGTTCGCAGCGATTCCGGAACCGTCAGGATCATCTCGGGGGAAGTGCGGTGGCTGTAACGGACATGGCGGAGTACTGCCGCCAGCTCGAAGATTATCTCTGCCGCAAGAACGACGGGCACCTGATCCGGATCGTCGGCCCCGCCTTCGAACAGGTCTGCGGGTGGGCGGACCGTGGCGTGCCGCTGAAAGTTGCGCAACGGGGGATCGACCGCTATTTCGAGCGCTACTACAGCAAGGGCCCGCGGCGGCGTCCGGTGCACATTCAGTCCTGCGAGGCGGACGTCTTCGACGTCTTCGACGAGTGGCGGCGCGCGGTCGGAGTACCGATCCGCGAACCCGATGTCGATGACCCCGACGCCGAGACCGATCTGTCGCGGCGGCACGGATCGCTGCCGGCCCACCTCGATCGTGTGATCGCGCGACTGACGATGCTGCGCGGCGGAGAGGACCGCTCGCTGGATGACGTGCTCGATCGGCTGGTGCGCGAGCTGGATGCGGCCCGGGCTGGAGCCAGGGGACTGCGCGGTGAGACACGCGCGGCGTTTCTCGAGCGCCTGAGCGCGCTCGATGCCGACTTGATGGATGCCGCGCGCGCGCGCAGCGGCGCGGAGCTGCTGCGCCAGATCGACGCCGAGGCAGACGAGGAGCTGACGCCGTTCCGCGAGCGGATGGCCCCGCCGGTCTTCGAACGATCCCGCCGGGCGGCGGCCGATCGGCTGCTTCGCGAGCGCCGTCGGATTCCGGTGATTAGCTTCATGTAGTGTCCGCCTTCAGGCGGACGTCGCAAGGCGCGCCCCACGATCGATCGAGATGCAACCCGGCACCCTGCTCACGCTCGACATCGAGAAACCCGCCGCCGGCGGGCGGATGCTGGCGCGTCATCACGGCCACGTGGTTCTCGTCTGGGGCGCGATTCCGGGCGAGCGCGTGAGCGCCCGTGTCGAGCGAGCCGGTAAGGGCGTGATCTTCGCCGACACGGCGCAGGTGCTCAGCGCATCGCCGGATCGTCGAGCTGACGCCGGCGACTGGCGCTGCGGCGGAAACGTGCTCGCCTTCATCGACTATCCGAGGCAGCTGCAGCTCAAGGGACAGATCATTCAAGACGCGCTCGCGCGAATCGGTCGCGTACCGCGGGCGTCGCCGCCGGAGGTCATGGGCTCGCCCGAGCATGGCTACCGCATGCGCGCGCGTCTGCACGCGGCGAACGGCCGCGTCGGTTTCTATCGAGAGGGGACGCACGTGCTGTGCGGGGCGGCGCCGACGCGCCAGCTCGCGGATGCGACCAACGCGTGGCTCGCCCGGGTCGAGGAACTGCTCGTGCGCCACTCCCTTGCGGGGCTTGCGGCCGTCGAAGTGTCCGAGAACATCGGCGGCACCGAGCGCGCGTGTCACGTCGAGCTGCAGGCGGGCGTGGATACCTCCGGCTACAAGGCGCTTGCCGAAGGGCTCACCGGGCTTTCCGCGGCGCGCGCCGACCGTGCCGGCGTCGAGGTGCTGGCGGGTGCGCCAGTCGTCGTCGATTCATTAGCCATCCCGGGCACCCCTGACGGGGCGCCCTACGCAGGGCACCCGTTCAAGGGTGCCGCAGTCCGCCTGCAGCGCGACGTGCGGGCGTTCTTTCAGGGGAACCGCTTCCTGCTCGAACCGCTGGTCCAGCGCGTGGGCTCGCTCGTCGGAACAGGACCGGTGATCGACCTCTACGCGGGCGTCGGGTTGTTCGGCTTGTCGCTCGCCGCGGCCGGTGCGCCGCGCGTCATCGTCGTCGAAGGCGATCCGGTGAGCGGCGCGGACCTCACGCGGAACGCGGCGCCGTTCGGCGATCGTGTCCGCGTCGAACGCCGCAGCGTCGAACAGTTTCTCGCGCTGGTTCGCGACCGGAACGAAGACGTGACCGGCGTGACCGTGATCGTCGATCCGCCCCGCACGGGAATGACCCGCGAGGCGCTTGCCGGCACCATCGCGCATCGCCCGGGCCGCATCGTCTACGTCTCGTGCGACGTGGCCACGTTCGCCCGCGACTCACGCACGCTGATTGACGCAGGCTACGAGCTGGGTGAGCTGAGCGGCGTCGACCTGTTTCCCAACACCGCGCACGTCGAGTCGGTGGCTCTATTTACACGGGTTCAATAGGTTCAGTGGGTTCAGTGGGTTCAATGGGTTCAATGGGTTTAAGCGGTGCACGAGGTTCATTCCCTCTGAACCGTCTGCACCCGGTGAACCCGTTGAACCTAAGTCAGCGCCGCAGTGCCGCGCGCGGTGTGCCTCCGCGCCGCGACGAAGCCGCCGGTCACGCCGCCAAGGATCTTCATTGCGTGCGCGATCCAGTAGATCAGCGGCTGCGATTCGCCCGACAGCGTCATCGGAATCATGTAGATGACGAATGCCGTCAAGCCGACGAGGAAGCCGTGCAGCACGAACTGCGACGTGAGGCGGCGGGCGACCCACTGCGTCAGCAGCAGCGGGCCGATGAATGACGCGACGACGATCGCGGCGTTAAGAGCGGGTGGCACCGACGAGGGATCACTGTTGCTCAGATCGAATCCGACGGCCAACGCCACCGGCAGGATCATCACCAGCACCAGCACTTCGGCAAGGATGCCGCCCAGGATCGCGCGTAACCAACGCATGCGTCACCTCCTTTCCTGCGCCGCCGTGATGAAGGCCTCGAACAGCGCGCGAAACTCGCCGGTCCGGTAAAAGTTTTCCGGATGCCACTGCACGCCGACACAGAAACGCTTGCTGGGATCCTCGACCGCCTCGATGACCCCGTCGGGCGCCGTGGCGGATACGACGAGTCCGCTGCCGACCTTCTGCACGGCCTGATGGTGACGGCTGTTCACCGGGCACGCGTCGCCATCGATCCGCTCGCGGAGCAGGGTATGCAGCAGCGTGCCTTCGGACACCCACACATCGTGCGCGATCGTAAACGGGGTATCGCGAACCTCGTGCGGCATCGCATCCGGCAGCTCGCTGGGAATGTCCTGGACGAGCGTGCCGCCGCGCGCGACGTTGAGCACCTGGATGCCGCGGCAAATCGCGAAGAGCGGCAGGTCGGCGTCGCCGGCACGCGTCGCCAGCTCCAGCTCGTAGGCATCGCGGCCGGGCTCCGCCGCGTCGAACGTCGGATGCGGATCGGCGCCATACAGCGACGGCAGCACGTCGTCGCCGCCGGGCAGCAGAATGCCATCGACCTCGTTGACGACCTCCGCCGGCCGGTCCGTCTCGTAGTTGAGGATGCGCACGTCGCCGCCGGCGCGGCGAACCGCTTCCTCATAGTCGTGCTGCTTGGAGCACGGGGCAATGGCGATGACAGGCATCAGGTGGACATCGGAAATTCAAAATTCAAAATGCAAAATGCAAAATGCAAGCACGCTTCGAGTCGTGACTCGGCCGCGCTGCCGCGTGTTTTTGCATTCTGAATGTTGCATTTTGCACTCGCGCGCCAGCGCGCGCCCTACATCCTAGCCGGAACGGCCACGCCCATGAGATCCAGTGCCTGCGTCAGCTGATTGCGCAGGTAGATGACCGCCGCCGCCCGCCACCGCCGCACGTCGTCGCGTTCCTCGTTGAGAATCGGCGACCGGTGGTAGAACGCATTGAACGCCTGGGCGAGCATGAAGGCGTATTTCGCCAGGACAGAGAACTCGAGGGTCCGAATCACCTGTTCAACGACCTCGTCCAGCCGCGACGCCTCGAGCACCAGCGACCACAGCTCGTGGTCTCCGTTCTCGCCCGTCAGCTCGCCGGCAGGCACGTCCGGCAATGTGGCCAGCAGAGCCGTTTCGTCGAGACCGTCGCGCTGCTGCACTTTCTGAAAGATGTTGTTGGCACGGACCACCGCGTACTGGATGTACGGGCCGCTTTCTCCTTCGAAGCTCAGCGCCTCGTCGAGATCGAACGCGATGACCTTGCCGCGGGAGAACTTGATGAGAAAGTAGCGAACCGCGGCGATGGCGATGCGGCGGGCCGTGCGCTCCGTCTCGTCCGCCGGCATTTCCGGGTTGCGCTTGGCGACCTCGCCGGAGGCTTTCCGAATCATCGTGTCGAGCAGATCATCGGCTTTCACGCCGAGCCCCTTGCGCCCCGAGACCTCCACGAACGGCCGCCTGGCATCGTCGGAATCAGGCGGCGGGGCATGTCCCAGTTCACGCGCCGTCGCGTGCGAGAGCGCCACCATCTCGTACGAGAAATGGTGCGAGCGCTCGGCGCCCTCCGGGTGGCCAACCGCGATGAGTGCCTGCTTCAGCAGCCTCTGCAGATACGACTGGCGGACGTCGATCACGTTGTACACGTAGGCCGCGCCGCCGAAGAGCGGATGATCGTTGCGGCCGCCAGACGTGCAGGTTGCCCACAGCGGACCCTGTCTGCCGGAACCGCTTGGCGCGGTTCCCTGGTGCGGCCGCTCGGCGAACACGCGGTAATGGAAGTCGCGCCCGAGCAGCCCGAGCTTCCAGAACTGGTAGGCGATGTCCTTGCCGACGTAGGTGACGACGCCGTTGGATCGGACGATGACCTTTTCGCGCTCTTCGTCGTCAGGGTTGGCGGGATCGGGGGTTGGGGATTGGGGATCGGGGGGCCGGGACTGTGGATCCGTGTTCGGGGATGTCGACGGCTCGTTCTCCTCGATAGGCATGACCCAGCAGCCCTTGAGCCGTCCTTCGGTCCGCAGATACACGGCTTTTTTGGCCTTCAGCACGTCGAAGGCCTGGGCCCAGAACTTGAGCCGCAGGATGTCGCCTTCCCAGGTGAGGAGGTCGTAATCAACGTTCATCCGCGCCATCGTCTGCAGGTGGCAGCGGACGATGCGGTCGGCGATGAATGCGGCAGCGGCCGCGTTGTCGTTGCCGCCGTGCTCGATATCGTGAAGCGTGCTCGCGCGGACGGCGAGCCGCTCCTTGTCGTCGCCGTACCAGTCGGTGACGCGCGCGTAGAGGTCCCAGCAGTAGTAATCGAAGCGCGTCGAGTCGGCGATTGCGCGGATCTCGTCGAGCGATTTCCCCTCGAGCACGCGAAACCCGACCACCACGTCGGCCACCTGCACCCCGGTGTCGTCGATGTAGTTCTGCACTTCGACGGGGATGCCGCGGAATCGCAGGACCCTGACGAGCGTGTCGCCAAGCGCCGAGTTGCGCAGGTGCCCGATGTGCGCCGCCTTGTTCGGATTGATCGCGGTGTGCTCGACGATCGCTTTGCCGGCGGTCGGGTGCGGCTTGATCTCCTGCTGATGCAGGCGATCGAGCAGGAACGTCCGGCGTTCGAGGAAAAAGTTCAAGTAGCCGTTCGGTGCCGCCGATACCGTACGTACGCCCGCGAGCGTTCCGAACGCGCCGGCGATCTCCTGAGCGATCGCTCGCGGCGCCTTCCGCAGGCGCCGGGCCAGCTCGAACGCCACCGGGGTGCCCAGGTCGCCGAGCTCGCGGGTGGGAGGATATTCGAGCGCGACCGTTGGCAGCGTCGTCTCGTCGAGCGCATAGATCGTCGTAAGCAGGCGCGCGACGTGCGCGCGCACGCTGTCGTGGACCGGTAGAATCATGGTGGATACGCCGGCAATTCAGAATTCAGTATGCAGAATTCAGGCACGCCTGCATTCTGAATTCAGCATTCCGCATTACACGGTACCATTTTCCCGTCGATGAATGACTCCGGTGTCGGACGCCTTCTCGTCGCGAGCCTGCATCAAGGCATCGCGGATCTGCTGCCGTCACGGTTGGAGTTCTACGAATCGTGGCTGCACGCGTCCGGCCTGCGCGAGGGGCGGATTGGCCTCGCGCCGCTGGCGGCCGTTCTGAGCTTTCTGCGCCAGGAGGGCGAAGCATACAGGCTGGTCGCCGGACGCGCCGGCGAATATTCAGCCGAGTGGACGGTTGCCGAACTGGCGGCGTTCGAACGGACGTGCGTCCGCGCCATGCCGGACGCGATCCGACTGCGGCTGGTCACACGGATCGCGCGGCGGATGGTCAGGCAGACCTACGGCGGCAGCCGCGCGCGGGCGCGCTGGCGTAAAGGCCGCGGCTCATTCGATATCCGCGGCTCGATTTTCTGCGAGGTGAGGGATGCGGCCGAGCAGCCGCTGTGCGAGTTCTACGCCGCGGCGATCCGTCGATTGATGCAGCTGTTCAACATCGACGTGGACGTGGACACAGACCGCTGCCGCGCGACGGGCGGAGGCCAGTGTCTGATGTCCGTCCAGGTTCGCCAGCCGTCGACGACCCCCGAACACGGTGCCGCAGGAGTTGAGACATGACGCGAAGCCGCCGGCTCGTTCTCGTTGCGTGGTGCTGCCTCGTGTTGTTTCCGCCGGCG
>Ga0209486_10001156_pt1 | contig 11504 bp, 12 predicted proteins | sample NCCompost_FD_187518 | JGI IMG/M metagenome (GOLD analysis project Ga0209486, IMG submission 187518) | Agricultural soil microbial communities from Utah to study Nitrogen management - NC Compost (SPAdes) (version 2) | ecosystem: Environmental > Terrestrial > Soil > Agricultural land | place... | reverse complement strand
CGGAGGATATCCCCGGCCGCACGAACAAAGGCAATATTGGCGATACGCGAAAAATCATAGGACGACAGGCCGTGTCGCAGCATGATTCGGGCGAGCGGACGTAGAAGGCGGAGGCAGGCGGCGGCCATTAAGCCGTTCTTACGAAGTGGATCGCCTGTTGACTGCATCGGTTTTGCGGATTGGCTATTCATCTAAATCGAATTGAAAGCGTCAAAATATGCCAACAAGTGTGTCAAGGGGGCTTCACATGGTCGCAGCAATTTCGAGTATCCATGAAAGTGACAATCATGGTCAGGCGCTCCTGGACGAAGTCGTGCAGCTATTCACTGACCTTTTAAACGCAAGCGGGGCTTCGATGCCAATGATCAAGGCCGCAATGGACAATGCACTCCATTCCGCATCGCAAGAGGTAGCCCCGACGAGATTTACGGACCTCGGTTCACTACTGCGAGATTGTATGGAGGTAATGTGCACATGGAGGCGTGATATTGAGCTCGTAGGTTCAGATGGTGAGCCAATTTCTCTTCCTTTGGAGTCTGGCAATTTAAGCTTCGAATTGCTTTGCAGGAAAGCGCATTGCCGTCGACCAACTCTCGAGATACTTGGTGCTCTGTTGGATTTTGGCGCAGTGTCCAAAGATGCGAATGGGCTAATTCGATCTGAGACGCCTACGTTCATTTTAGGCAGGGCAGTCTCAGGTGGTCGCTTGGCAACCGACGGTCTTTTAAAGCAGCTCGAAGGATTTCTACTTTCCCTTCACCGGAATGTGCGAAGTGTCGCTGGCGATGGAACGCCAAAGTTTGAAAGGGCGTGTACCGTCACCGTCGCACTCGAGCTCGAACCAGTATTTGCTCAGCTTGTTCGCAGTCGAGGTCAAGAGTTCATTGACTCAATTGATGAATGGCTGGAACGAAACACGCGATTGGATAGCCCGTCTGCTCGTTACATAGAGTTGGGCGCCGGAGCCTATTACATCGACCACGGTGAACGTCTGGGACGAAAGACCCTCTGAAGTAGGCCGATCCCGTCGCGCCAATCGGTTGCACGCGTGATTCAACCTCAAATCGAGATAGACTCTCATATCTTCTTGATTCATAAGTCCTAATCGGACTTCACTCCTAACTTATTGATCCTATTGACTAGCTTCTGATACGGGGGCCGGGGGTCTTTGCGCTACCACGGGAGAAGTTATGTTTACTCTCAATAAGTTAAGGGATACATTAAGTCATGTCGGCGGCGATTTCGGTGAAGTTGAGGCTGCTGGCTGCGTTTCGCTTCCTATTGGTGCCATTGGTTCGGATTCTTTTGAGAAACGGGATTTCGTTCAACGAAATTTCTGAAGTTCTTAAGGGGGCCTACACAAGAGTTGCGACGACCGATTTCGCGGTGCCTGGACGCCCGATGTCGTATTCGCGCCTTTCGATAACTACCGGCATTGCAAGACGTGATTTTGATCGAGTGCTTAACGAAGAAGAACGTCTTCGACGAGCACTTGAAAGCAATGCAAGTCGAATTGCGAATGTTCTTCAGGGTTGGCACAACGATCCTGAATACATGGGTCCATATGGATTTCCGCGGGACTTGGTTTTTTCGCGCGAGGCCGGAGGGGGGTTGTCATTTGAGGATTTAGTCGCCCGATATGCGGATGGCGTCGATCCGCAATTAATGCTTGAGGAGTTATTGCGATTTCGGGCTGCAGGAATCGTAGAAGAGAGCGGAATGATTCATGTGGAGAAGCGCACATTTATTCCTGAGCAGATGGCTCCAGAGTTAATTGAGATTTTCGCGAGAGGGGTAAGAAGGTTTGTAGAGACGGTTGACCACAATCTTGGCGAAACCGACGCGCTTAAGCGGCGTTTCGAGAGATGGGTCTTTCCGGACTACGGAATTCGTGAAGAGGACTGGATCCCGTTTAGTGACATGGTGAGGGATCGTCTTCAGGAAGTGATTGAGGACCTTGAGACACAGTTTGCGTTGTTTCGTCGGCCACGGGATGGGGTAGACAAGACGATTAGCGTAGGTGTTGGTTTGTATTTGTATAAAGACGATTTGGCCGACGACAGAAAGTTTAAGGAAATGATCGCAAATCTGATGGAAGGCGAGAAACAGTTCTGATCCGAAGGCTGAACTGGATGGGGATGAAAATGAAGGGACATGCGAGCACATTTGTTGCTGCTGGCGTCGCAGCTTCTATAGCTGTTTGCGTTCCTAACAACGCGAGCGCGAGTGCGAACTGCGCGTTCAATGATGGCCAGTTAAGACGCGAGATCGCATCTCTTGAAGCTAGTGTTGGGCAGCGCGTCATTGCCGTGGGCCGAGTGGACTTTGTTTCGCAAGCGCGCGGAATTGGGGTGCTCGGCTATGTTGTGAGGCCAAGTGCGGAAGAGACTTTTCAAGTTGGTGATTACGCGGCTGTAATTGATTGGTCGCGTCGAATTGACAAGCAAGTCTTGGAAGTGCGACCACTGGCCGCTCGCTATGTGCCTGGCGCCAGCGAAGTTTTTCTGCAAGCAAAACTAAAGAAGTCACCTTCTAATGCGCAAGTCCGAATTGGCGGAGTGAACGTAGACGTTTCTCGTCATGTGCTCGCGCTTGAAGGTCAGAATGTTGCACTTGGTTCAGTCATTGCAGTCCGAGGAGTCCAACCGAACCCAGGCGGCTTGGTTTTGGGTGGTTGTGTTTCCGCCCTCGACGGCTCAATGGGCACCGGCCGCACCGAAGGGTCGATGGGCACCGGCCGCACCGAAGGGTCGATGGGCACCGGCCGCACCGACGGTTCGATGGGCACCGGTCGTACCGACGGTTCGATGGGCACCGGTCGTACCGACGGTTCGATGGGCACCGGCCGCACCGAAGGGTCGATGGGTACTGGTCGCCTGAACGGCTCGATGGGCACCGGTCGTACCGACGGTTCGATGGGCACCGGCCGCACCGAAGGGTCGATGGGTACTGGTCGCCTGAACGGCTCGATGGGCACCGGTCGTACCGACGGTTCGATGGGCACCGGTCGTACCGACGGTTCGATGGGTACTGGTCGCCTGAACGGCTCGATGGGCACCGGCCGTACCGACGGGTCGATGGGCACCGGTCGTACCGAAGGGTCGATGGGTACTGGTCGCCTGAACGGCTCGATGGGCACCGGCCGTACCGACGGGTCGATGGGCACCGGTCGTTCGTATTAGAAGTTTCTAGTTGCTTGACTGGAACACTTGCACTAACCGTTGCGGCCCGTCTGAGTTCGTTGTTGAGCAGTTGGAATACTGACGATTGCTGAATGCTGCCTTTCTCGCAGCTCAATCACATTTGTGATTCCAATGCGATCGAAGTGGCTGCGCGAAGAGTTGCGCAGCGAACTCAATGGCTTGGTGCGTCGCCTTGTCGACTTTAAGCTACGTTTCGCGACAGCTGCAGCTGTCGCAGTTGTGGTTTGCGGGATCGTTTCGTGTGGAAACAGCGAAACTGAAATCGCGCGTGACAATTCGCCAACAGTACTAACTCGCAGCCTCGGCGGCCAGCCTGGCTCTCTCGATCCACAACGCGCTGAAGACGCGTTCTCCTACGACGTCCTGCGGGACTTGTACGAAGGGCTAACGGCGAGCAGCCCGGAGGGGCAGGTCATCCCGGCGGCAGCAACGGACTGGAAGGTCTCCGCTGACGGCAAGAGTTACGTCTTCGACTTGCGCCGCGAAGCCAGGTGGTCCAATGGGGATTCCGTTACGGCCGCAAATTTCGTCGATGGTTTTCGACGCGCGCTGGATCCAGGCACGGGTTCGGGCGCAGCGGATCTGTTGCGCGCCATTGAAAATGCTCCTGCCATACTTCGAGGCGAGCTGCCCGCGGATCAGCTTGGCGTCCGCGCGCTGGATGATTGGACGCTCGAGATTCGGCTCTCGCACGCTGTTCCGTACTTTCCGGACATCCTTACCAATACGGTCGCTTCTCCGCTCCATCCATCTTCGATGGAGAAGTCCGGCGGGTTCTCGCGCCCGGGTTCGACCGTGTCGAATGGCCCCTATTCTCTGTTCGCCTTCGCTCCAGGAGCGAGTCTCGTGCTGAAGCGCAATTCGCGCTACTGGGACCCGGCTGCCGTGGAGTTCGACGAGGTCCGCTACGAATTCGTGTCGGATGAAAGTGCCGAGTTCACGCGTTTCCGTTCCGGCGAGATCGACGTCACGAACACGGTGCCGGAGCAGAGGTTCCAGGAGCTGCTCGGCAACCGGGATCCGCGCTTGCAACATCGATCGACGCTGGCCACGTTCTACTTCACCTTGAACACGGACCGCGGCGCGTTGAGTGGCAAGCCCGGCTTGCGCGAAGCACTGTCGCTGGCGGTTGACCGGAACGTGATCACCGATTCCGTGACGCGAGCCGGCCAGGTTCCCGCGTATTCGCTCGTGCCGGCCGACGCCTGGAACTACGAGCCGCCGGCGTACGCGTGGCGCGACGCATCAGCGGAAGATCGAGAGTCGCGAGCCCGTGACCTGTATCGGGAAGCGGGCTATACGCCTGAGCGTCCGCTTCGCCTGCGGCTGCTGTACAACGAGAACGAGCTGGTCCAGCGGGTCTCCATCGCCATCGCCGCGATGTGGAAGGAAGTGCTGGGCGTCGAAACCGAGCTACTGCAGATGGAGTTCAAGGCCTACCTCGTTGCAAGGGCGGATCCGGCCCAGTGGGACGTCGTACGTGTCGGCTGGACCGCGGACTACAACGACGCCTCGACCTTCCTGGAGACAATGACGGCAAGCAGTCCCCAGAACTTCGGCCGCTGGTCGGACGCCGAGTACGCCCGCCTGCTCGGGCTTGCTGCCGGGGAAACGGACGCGGCGAGGCGGCGCGACGTGCTGCAGCGGGCAGAGTCGCTGATGCTCGACGACTACCCGCTGCTGCCAGTCTATTACTACGTGACGAGGCGGCTGGTTCAGCCGCGCATCGCCGCGCCCCCTATCAATCCCATGAACCGGACTTACTCGAAGTACTTCCGGCTCGCGCGCTAGCTCAGAGGGAGCGCTCGACCTTCGCCGACTTCACCAGCTCGTCGAGGTGCGCCTCGAACTTCTTCTGGTTGACCAGCGGACCGAGCTGGGCCTTGACCGAATCGAACGGCGGCGGAGCGGTGGCCCGCTTTTCCTCGAGCCTGATCACGTGCCAGCCGAATTCCGACTGCACCGGGGTGGCCGTGTATTTTCCGGTTTCGAGCTGCTGAACGGCGTCGGAGAAAGGCTTCACCATCTGGTTCGGATTGAACCAGCCGAGGTCGCCGCCTTCCGTCGCCGAGCCGTCCTTCGAGTTGTCCTTCGCGAGCTGCTCGAAATTTCCGCCCTTGTCGAGCTGGGTGATCAGCTCCTTGGCCTTGGCCTCTTCATCGACGAGGATGTGCTTTGCGTGGTACTCCTCCTTCGGAGACTCGGCGATACGGGCGTCGTATTCCGCCTTCAGCTCGGCTTCGGTGGGCTCCGCGCCCTCCGCGAACTTCTTGAACAGCAGCTCGGCGAGCGCGCTCTTGCCGACGAGCTCGAGCCGGGCCTTGGGTTCGCCTTCGCCGAGCTTCTGCTTCTCGGCTTCCTGGGCCCCGGCATACATGCCGATCAGTTCGTCGAGGGCCTCTGTCTGTTCCTCCGCGGTCAGGTCGCCCGGCGTCTTGCCCGTGTGGCGCGTCTTGACGTACAGGTTCCAGACGTCGCGTGAAATCGGCGTGCCGTTGACCACTGCCACGGGCTTGGCTGCCGCGTCGACTGGCGTGTCGGCCTTGGTGCAGCCGGCCATGAACAGCATGCCGAGCGTGGAAATGACGAGAATCTGCGTGTGTCTCATTGTGTCCTCTGTAGGGAATCTTCGTCAGGTGAAACTGCAACGATGTTCAGGGCGTGGATCTCGCGCGGCAGCATCTCGGCGAGCGCCTGGTAAACCAGACGATGGCGCTCGAGGCGGCTGCGTCCGGCGAATTCCTGTGACTCGATGTGGACCAGAAAGTGCCCGGCGCCGTCACTCGCGCCCGGGTGGCCGGCATGCCGTGCGCTGTCGTCGCGGACGGTCACGCGGGCGGTGGCAAATGCCTGCTCGAGCATCGCCTGGATCCTTTCAGCCCGCGTGCCCGTCATTGCCGTGGGCCTTGGCCGTGAGCCAGAAACCTTGTAGGACGATGAATACGAGCGTCAACCCGAGCATTCCCCAGGCCTTGAAGTTGACCCAGGTGTTCTCGTCGAAGTTGCGGAAAACGGCCAGGTTGACGGCGCCCATCAGCGCGAAGAAGGCGATCCACAGCCAGTTCAGCCTGCGCCAAAGCGTGTCGCTGAGTACGAGCTCGCCGCCCGCGGCACTCATCATCCGCTGAATCAGCGGCCGGTCGCTGATTCGGCGCCACATGCTGCCGAGGAACGCCACGGCGAACAGCCAGTTGACGACGGTCGGCTTCCACATGATGAACGACTTGTCGTGGATCAGTAGCGTCAGGCCGCCGAACACGAGGACGAGGCCCGACGACACGAGGTGCATCGGGTTCACGCGGCGCTTCCACAGCCAGTAGATTGAAACCTGCAGCACCGACGCCACGATGATGACGCCCGTTGCCACGTAGATATCCGCGAACTTGTAAGCGACGAAGAACGCGATGACCGGCAGGAAATCGAACAGGAGCTGCATGCGGAAAGTCGGCAAAAAAGGGGCGTCAATCATAGCGGAACCGGGCCCGGCATGCCCCGGTCCATAATGAGGCGTGACTGAACGCCTCGAACTGCACCCGACGACGCCACAGCCGAGACTGCTGCGCATGGCCGCGGATTGCCTCCGGTCAGGTGGCGTCATCGCGTACCCTACGGACTCCTGTTACGCACTCGGCTGCGCCATAGGGGCGAAAGGCGCGATGGAGCGCATCCAGTCGCTCCGCCAGACGCGCAAGGACCACTTCTTCACGATCGTCTGCCGCGACCTTTCCGAGATTGCACGGTTCGCCATCGTCGACAACTGGCAGTACCGCCTGCTCAAGAGCTCCACGCCGGGGCCGTACGCATTCGTGCTCAGGGCGACTCGCGAGGTGCCGAGACGCCTGCTCAATTCGCGTCGCAAGACCATCGGGATCCGCGTGCCGGACCATGCGGTGCTGCGGGCATTGCTCCACGAATACGCGGAGCCGTTGATGAGCACGACGCTGCAGCTGCCCGGCGACGAGTGGCCGATGACCGACGGCCGGGAGATCGAGGAGCGGATTGGCCACGCGATCGATCTCGTCCTAGATGCCGGAAACTGCGGGCTCGAGCCGAGCACGATAGTCGACCTGTCCGGCGAAGCGCCGCTGGTGTTGCGGGCAGGGAAGGGCGATCCGCGTCCATTTCAGTGAACTGCCCGCGGGCGCGTCCTATAATTGATGGATGGACCTCGCTGCAATCCTGACGACGATTTCCATCGCGGCGATCCCGCTGATCTTTGCCATCACGGTGCATGAAGTGGCCCACGGCTGGGTCGCCAAGCAGTTCGGCGACCGCACGGCGGAGATGCTGGGGCGGCTGACGCTCAATCCCGTGCGCCACGTCGACCCGATCGGGACGATCCTGGTGCCGGGAATACTGCTGCTCACCGGCAGCAGTTTCATGTTCGGCTGGGCGAAGCCGGTCCCGGTCGATGCTCGCAACATGCGAAACCCGCGCAGCAACATGGTGCTCGTGACCGCCGCAGGTCCGCTGTCGAACCTGGTGATGGCGACGATCTGGGCCTTCATCATGATGGTCAACCAGGATTCCGTAGGCGGCGTGACGGGCGAATGGATCGCCCGAATGGCGCAGTACGGCATCGTGTTCAACATCATGCTGGCCGTCTTCAACATGCTGCCGATACCGCCGCTCGACGGGGGGCAGGTACTCACCAACCTGCTGCCGCAGGGCGCAGTCAGCGACTTCCTCCGTCGTGTCGCGCCATTCGGGTTCTTCGTCATCCTGGCGCTCATCTTCACCAAGATGCTCTGGCCGTTGATCGGTCCGCCAATTGCGTTCCTGCTATCGTTGCTGGTCGACCTGTTCGGGCTCCGGCTGATGCCTTTCTAGCGAATGCCAACGACCCCAGCACAACATCGCCGTGTCGTCTCGGGCATGCGTCCGACCGGCCAGCTGCACCTCGGCAATTATCACGGCGCCCTCGCGAACTGGGTCGAGCTCCAGTATCGCTACGAGTGCTTCTTCTTCGTGGCCGACTGGCACGCCCTGACGACGGGCTACGAGAACACGGCCGATCTCAGGTCGAATACGAACGAGGTGCTGATCGACTGGCTGGCGGCCGGCCTCAATCCGAGCGCGTGCACCATGTTCATCCAGTCGCGCATCCCGGAGCACGCGGAGCTGCACCTGATCCTGTCCATGGTCACGCCGATCTCGTGGCTCGAGCGGGTGCCGACGTACAAGGACCAGATCGAGCAGCTCAAGGAAAAGGACCTCAGCACCTACGGCTTCCTGGGCTATCCGTTGCTGCAGAGCGCGGACATCCTCATGTACCGGCCCGAGTACGTGCCGGTCGGCGAGGACCAGGTGGCCCACGTCGAAATCACGCGCGAGATCGCGCGACGCTTCAACAACATCTATGGTCGTGAGCCGGATTTCGAGGCCAGGGTCGAGGGCGCGATCAAGCGCCTCGGCACCCGGAATGCGGTGCTCTATGGCGACCTTCGCCGGAAGTTCCTCGAGCAGGGGGATGCGGAGTCCCTCGCGCAGGCACGCAAGCTGGTCGATGCCGCCGCGCGGCTGACGGTCGCGGACCGTGAACGCCTGCTCGGCTACCTGGAAGGCGGCGGGCGCACGATCCTTCCGGAGCCGTCGGCGCTGCTCACGAAAACGCCAAAGGTCCCGGGGCTCGACGGCAGGAAGATGTCGAAGTCCTACGGCAACACGATCGGACTGCGCGAGGACCCGGACAGCATCCAGAAGAAGCTCAGGGCCATGCAGACCGATCCCGCGCGCGTCCGGCGCAGCGATCCTGGCGACCCGGACAAGTGCCCGGTCTGGGACCTGCACAAGATCTATTCGGACGAGAAGACGCAGGCCTGGGTGCAGGCCGGCTGCCGCTCGGCGGGCATCGGTTGCCTCGACTGCAAGAAGCCGCTCATCGAGACGGTCCTCGAGCAACTCGCCGTCATTCGCGAGCGCGCCCGCGAATACGAAGAGAATCCGGAGCTCGTGCGGGGCATCATCAGCGAAGGCTGCGAGCGCGCCCGGGAAGCCGCGCGTGCGACAATGGCGGAAGTCCGCGAGGCCGTGGGCCTGGAGTACCGTTGAGCGAACCACAGCAGGGCGAGATGCCGTTTGCCATCGTGGACGGCGAGCCCGTGACGGAGATGCCGCGGGACCTCTACATCCCGCCCCAGGCGCTCGAGGTTTTCCTCGAGGCTTTCGAAGGCCCACTCGACCTGCTCCTCTACCTGATCCGGCGCCAGAACCTCGACATCCTCGATATCCCGATCGCGGACATCACGCGTCAGTACATGGAGTACATCCAGCTGATGCAGGAAGTGGACCTCGAGCTTGCGGGTGAGTACCTGCTGATGGCCGCCATGCTCGCCGAGATCAAGTCGCGGATGCTCCTGCCGAGGCTGGCAGAAGGCGGCGAGGAGGAAGAGGACCCGCGCGCCGAGCTCGTGCGCCGGTTGCAGGAGTACGAGCGCTACAAGCAGGCAGCCGAGGACATCGACCGGCTGCCGCGGCTCGAGCGCGACGTCTATCCCGCCGTTGCCGAGCTCACCCACCGGCAGGTGGTGCGCATCCTGCCCGAGGTGGCGCTGCAGGAAATGCTGGTCGCGTTCAAGGACGTCGTGCAGCGCGCCACGATGTTTGCGCACCTGCACGTGGCGCGCGAAACGCTTTCGGTGCGCCAGCGCATGTCGGATGTGCTGGCGATCCTGGAAGGCGTCGGGTTGGTCGAATTCATCCGCCTGTTCCAGGCCGAGGAGGGCCGGCTCGGCGTCACCGTGACGTTTGCCGCCATCCTCGAGCTCCTGCGCGAGCAACTGGTCGAGATCGTGCAAGCCGAGCCTTACCAGCCGCTGTACGTGCGGCGCGTGGAGCGCGAGCCTGACGCCGCCGCGGTCGACGACTTCCAGGTTACGACGGCCTGACGGGAACCCACATGGAAACCGGACAACTCAAGGGCATCATCGAGGCGGCTCTGCTGGCTTACGGCCAGCCGCTCGGCGTCGAGCAGTTGCGCGGGCTCTTCGAAGAGTTCGAGCGGCCCGAAGCCCAGCAGGTCCGCAAGGCGCTTGCCGCGCTCGCGGACGACTGCGACGGGCGCCCCATGGAGCTCGTCGAAGTGGCGAGCGGGTTCCGGCTGCAGGTGCGCAAGGAATTTTCCGCGCGCCTCTCGAGGCTCTGGCAGGAGCGGCCCGCCCGCTATTCGCGCGCGCTGCTCGAGACGCTCGCGCTCATCGCGTACCGGCAGCCGATCACGCGCGGCGAGATCGAGGACGTGCGCGGCGTGACGGTCAACCCGAACATCATCCGCACGCTCTCGGAGCGCGGCTGGGTTCGCGTCGTCGGGCACCGCGAAGTGCCCGGCCATCCCGAGCTTCTCGGGACCACGCGCGACTTCCTCGACTACTTTGGCCTGCGCAGCCTCGATCAGCTGCCGTCGCTGGCCGCGCTTCGCGACATGGACGACGTCGGAATCCAGCTCGAGTTCGACGAGCCAGTGACGGTGCAGGCGGCGCCCGCGGGCGAGCCGGCCGCGAACGACGCCGACGCCGCGAGCTGAGGGTCCGCGGCGCCGCCGCGCCGGCTACTCCATGCGCGAGCGCATCCAGAAAGTCCTCTCGGCCCGCGGCGTCGGGTCGCGCCGCCAGGTCGAGGCCTGGATCGCGGCGGGCCGCATCACGGTCAACGGCAAGCCCGCCGTGCCGGGCCAGCCGATCGGGGAACGCGACGACGTGCGTCTCGACAATCGGCGCCTGCGCCTCGGCCGGGCTGCCGGACAGGCACACGCGGGTGTGGCCTACCACCGGCCCGCGCAGGAGGGCGTGCGCACCGACGCCCGCGGCGATGCGCCGAGTTCGATCGAGAGGCTGCCGAAAATCGGCGGCCGCCGGTGGATCCCGGTCAGCCCGCTGCCGCCGCGCGACGGCGGACTCGAGGTTTTCGTGACGGATGGCGGGCTCGCCGCGGCGTTGACGCGGCGTGCCGCCGCGATCCCAAGCGAGTACAGCGTGCGAGTGCGCGGGGCCTTCGATGAGTCCGCAATCGAAGCAGAAATTCAGGCGAAGGCGGGCGTGGCGGGGTTAGTGGGCGAGATTTCGCGCGTCACTGTGTCGGGCGGCGAGGCGAGCAATCGCTGGCTTCAGGTCGAGGTCACCGGTCTGCGTCCGCGGGACTTGCGGCAGGTCTTCGAAGCCTGCGGCCTCGACGCCAACCGGATCCTGCGCACCCGGTATGGCCCCATTGCGATGGATCGCGCACTGGCCCGGGGACGCAGCCGTGCCCTGACCGATGACGAGTTCAAGTCGCTGCGGGATGCTGCGGCGCCGGGCGCTCCTGGCA
>Ga0209486_10001154_pt1 | contig 11511 bp, 8 predicted proteins | sample NCCompost_FD_187518 | JGI IMG/M metagenome (GOLD analysis project Ga0209486, IMG submission 187518) | Agricultural soil microbial communities from Utah to study Nitrogen management - NC Compost (SPAdes) (version 2) | ecosystem: Environmental > Terrestrial > Soil > Agricultural land | place: USA... | reverse complement strand
GATCGCGGCCTGGTCTGGAAAGCCGTCAAGGACGCCAGGGAGAGCCGTTTGCCTTACGCGGCGGAGTTCCGCATCCTGTGGCCCAACGGCACGGTGCGCTGGGTGTCCGCCAGGGGTCAGTTTTACTACTCACCAGGCGGTGACGCGGAGCGGATGCTGGGCATGGCCGTGGACATCACCGAACGCAAGGACGTCGAGGAATCACTGCGGCGCAAGGAGATCGAGCTCAAGGAGTCCCAGCGTCTCGCTGGAGTCGGCGGCTGGCAGTGGGACCTGGATACCGACACAGTCGTGTGGTCCGAAGAGCTCTATCGCATCGCCGGCCGTGATCCGAGCATGCCGGCCGTGAGCTACCAGGAACACTCACAGCTGTATACCTCGGAGAGCTGGGCCCGGCTGCGGGCCGCCGTCGACACGGCCCTCAATACCGGCGCACCCTACGAGCTCGTTCTCGAGATGGTCCGCGCCGACGGCACCCATCGATGGATCACGGCACGCGGCGAGGCCCAGCATGATTCCGCCGGCCGGATCGCAAGGCTCCGCGGCACGGTCCAGGACATCACGGAGCGCAAGCTGGCCGAGGAAGCGTTGTCCAGCGTGAACGGCCGTCTGATTGAGGCTCAGGAGTCCGAGCGCGCCAGGATCGCCAGAGACCTGCACGACGACATCGGTCAGCGCCTCGTACTGCTGGCAATGGCGCTGGACCATGTGAAAGGACTGCAGACGGATTCCTCGGGCGAGACGCTCCGCTGCCTGAACGCGCTGCAGAAGCAGACCGAGGAAATCATGGCGGATGTGCAGGCGCTGTCACACGAGCTGCATCCGCCGCGGCTGCTGCATCTGGGCGTGGTGGTCGCCATGCGGGGTTTCTGCAGCGAACTCTCGGCGCAGAAAAACGTCGACATCGTTTTTCGCGACGAAAACGTTGCGGAGAGTCTGCCGGCTGACGTCTCGCTCTGTCTTTTCCGCGTCCTCCAGGAAGCCCTGCATAACGCGGTTCGACACAGCCGCGTCCGGTATTTCGATGTGTGTCTTCGCGGAACCGTGGACGCTGTCCATCTCAACATTCACGATGAAGGCGTGGGCTTCGACGTCGATGCGGCGAGCGGAGGTCCGGGACTCGGCCTGACCAGCATGAAGGAACGTCTGAAACTGGTCGGTGGCGAGCTGTTCATCGAGTCGCACTCGACACGTGGCACCACCATTTCGGCCCGCGTGCCCGTTCGGCGAAGCTCGAGCTGACGCTCTTTTTTTACGCGGTTAGTCTGCGGCTTAAGGCGTCTTTGCCGCGCGAGACAAACACCGCGTCGCCAAACTCATGCGCCAGGTATGCACGCATTTCCGCCTGGCCGGTCATCTCCCGCAGCGCCGTGTCGTCCTGAAACGCTCGCAGCAGCTCGTAATGGCTGCTGCCGGCGTCGTGTAATCCCGAAACGATGGCGTCTACGACCTGCAGATGCGAATGCGAGGTGATTCGCTGCGTCGCGACTCCATGTCCTGGCAGGACCCACCCCGGCAGTCGGGCGGCGTGTTCGAGCGCCCGCACAACCGTCGTTCCCACCGCCACGATCCGGCCCCCTCGCCTCATCGTCCGGCGGATGAGCACGGCGGTCGAGCGCGGGATGTAATACGGCTCGTCGAAGGGGAGCAGCCGGTCAAGTTCCGCATCACCAGTCGACGAGATTCCTGCCGCGTGTGTGATCGTTGCGAACTGCACGCCGCGCGAACGAATCGCTCCAAGCGTCGCCCAGTCCAGAATAAAACCCGCTGACGGCGCTTCGAAGGCGACCGGCCGGCTCGCGATGCTCGTCCAGGTATCCCAGATTGCCAGCGGCGTCGGCACATAGGCGTACTGAATAGGACGGCCGTGCCGTGCGATGCCTTCCCAGACGACCGCTGGAGGATGGTTGAACTCCAGTTCGACCAGCCGATCGTGACCCAGCATCCGGGCCACACTCGCGCGCAGCGGACCTAACGCCAGCTCGTCGCCCTGTTGAAGTCGCGGCGGATCGGGGCGGTATTCTGTCGGCGTGCGATAGTCGCCGGCGCCAAAGATCACTGTTGTAAATCGCGTGACGCCGTGCGAGGCGAGCGAACGCCGGCCGGCGAGGCGGGCTTCCAGCGGCGCCCCCGTGCGCACGTGCGTGCCCTGCAGGCTGGCGGGCAGCGTCGCCGCATCGTTGGCGATAACGAGATCGCCGCGCCGCAGCAGCGACGGCAGGCCCGCCGGGTCGTGATGCGAGACCTGTCCGTTCTCGTCGATGGCCAGCAGCCGCGCGCGATGCGCGCCGTGGCGCGGAGCCGTCGCGGCATTCATCGCGCGGCCTCCGCATCGAGGCGCCCTTGAAAGGGCGCCCTACGATCCCCGTAGGGCACCCCTTCAGGGGTGCCTGCGATCGCCGCAATCTGATCGGCAATCTCGCGGGCAGCGGTCTCTGGATGTTTCAGCGTCGAGCGATCGGCGTCCGGCACGGCCAGCGCGTGCAGCGGCGTGTCCATGTCGCCCGGATCGATCGAAACGACTCGAATCCCCTCTCCGGTCAGCTCCGCATCCCAAATGCGGCTCAGGTGCTGGAGTGCGGCTTTGCTGGCGCCGTACGCACCCCAGTTCTCATAGGGACTGACCGCGGCGTCGCTCGAGATGTTGATGACGACCGGGCGGACTCCGTCGCGCGCGGAGGCGGCGAGCGCGCCCAGCAGCGCCTTCGTCAGCCGAAATGGCCCGACGAGGTTGGTTGCGAGCGCGACCTCGAAATCTTCGCAGTCGGTGTCGGCCAACGGGCGGAGCGGCACCGGCCCGAGCGACGAGGCGTTGTTGATGAGGACGTCGAGGCCGTCCAGCGCGCCAAGAATCTGGATCGCAATCGGATGAACGTCCTCCTTGCGCGAGATATCGCCGGCGATGCCGTGCGCCGCGGGGAAGTCGAGCATGGTGCGTTCGACGTCGGGACGGTGGCGCGCGACGAAGGCGACGCTCGCGCCGCGCGCGAGCAGTTCGCGGACGAGACCGCGTCCCAGTCCGGAGGTGCCGCCGGTGACGGCGATGCGCAGGTTGTGGAGGCTGTGGCTTGTCATGAGGGCAGCCTACAAGTTAAAGTGAACTTTAAGTCAAGCGGTTTTTTCTGACCACCATGAGTGACATCCTGACCATTGCCGAAGTCGCCCGCCGCAGCGGCGTCGCGGCCTCCGCCCTCCGGTTTTACGAACAGCAGGGGCTGATCACGTCGGAGCGGACCGGCGCCGGTCATCGCCGGTTTCCACGCGCGGTTTTGCGGCGAATCGCCTTCATCGTCTTTGCCCAGCGGGTCGGCCTCTCGCTCGAGGAAATCAGCGCGGAGCTGGCGAAATTGCCCGCGAACCGCGTGCCCGAGCGGGCGGACTGGGGGCGGCTGTCGTCGCGATGGACCGCGCGTGTGGACGACCGGATCGCCGAACTGCAGCGCCTGAAAGAGGGGCTGACCGGCTGCATCGGGTGCGGGTGCCTTTCGCTGCAGACGTGCCGTCTGGTGAACCCGGACGATCGCGCGGCGCGCGGCGGTCCCGGCCCCCGCTACTGGATCGGCGACCCCAGACGCAGCCGCTGATTCGCCTCGTGATCGACTCCTGATTTCGGCGATGCAACAGCCGCGGGGGCCTGTAGACTGTTGACCGCGAAAATGGCAGCCGGACAACCCTCCCGCGAGCTGGCGACGGTTCTCGCCGCCACGCGATTCGCCGACCTGGACGCGGCGACCGTCGATCACACGGAACGCGCGGTGCTCGACTGGCTGGGATCGGCGCTGGCCGGTTCCACCGAAGTTCCGGCGGCGATTGCACACACGGTGGCGCGCGGATTCGGAGACTCCTCGGAGGCGACGATGTTCGCCGGCGGCCGGGCGTCAGCGGCCGCAGCGGCCTTCGCGAATGGCGTCGCGGCGCACATCCTCGAGCTGGACGACATACACAAGACGTCCACCGTCCACGGCGGCGCGCCGATCATCTCGGCGGCGCTGGCGGTGGCGGAGCGCGAGTGCGCGACTGGAGAACGGTTTCTGACGGGCGTCGCCGTGGGCTATGAGGCGGCGTTTCGAATCGGCGAGGCCGTCAACCCGAGCCACTACCGCTTCTGGCATCCCACCGGAACCGTCGCGACATTCGGTGCCGCGGCAGCCGCAGGCTCGATCCTCGGACTCACCAGCGAGCAGATGCTGCACGCGCTCGGCAGCGCCGGAACGCAAGCCGCCGGCCTCTGGGAGTTCAACGCCGATGGCGCGATGAGCAAGCATCTGCACCCCGGGAAGGCAGCGATGAACGGGGTGATCGCCGCCGACCTCGCGCGCGCCGGCTTCACCGGCGCGAGCCGCATTCTTGGCGGCGAACGCGGCTTCTTCCGAGCTATGTGCGAAGTCGCAGACTCGTCGAGGATTACGGCGGGGTTGCCGGCGATCGGCAAGATCCGCGAGAACGGCTACAAGCTGCACGCCTGCTGCGGCCACACGCACAGCGCCATCGATCTCGCGATCGCGCTGCGCACGCGCGCCGGGCTCTCGGACGGCGACGCCGCCGCGGTCGAGTCGATCGAGATCGATACCTACGGGCCGGGCCATGAGATCGTCAGGGAGTCGCGACCACGCACACCGTATCAGGCGAAGTTCAGCCTCGCGTATTGCGTCGCCGTTGCGCTGCTGGAGGGGAGAGCTGGGCTCGAGCAGTTCTCCGGCGATCGATTCGGCGTGTCGGGCGTTCAACCGCCCGATCTGGCGGCACTCGTTGCCCGTACCCGCGTTCGCGTCGCCGCCGATCTCACCAGGAAGTATCCCGCGGCCTGGCCCGCGCGCCTGACGCTGACGCTTCGCGACGGGGCGCGCCTCCAGGACGCCAGCGACTACCCGCGCGGCACGCCGGAGAACCCGATCGATCGGCGGGTGCTCGAGACCAAGTTCAGCGCGCTCGTTGGCGACCGCTTCGGCGTCGAGTTCGCAGCCAGATCGCTGGCTGCGGCGTCGCAGCTCGCCTCGCGTTCGAACGTCTCCGAGACGTTCGGCGCGGTGTTCAGCGTGGTACCGCGCGAACTCGCCGTCTGATCGCGCCGCGATCGTTCCAATCACTCCTTAATCCCTTTTCACGCTTCCGGGGTCAACGTTGATCGGGATCAATACGCCCGGGATTCGCCCTCACGTACGATGCGTCGCCGCCCCCGCCTCCTGCCAGGGTTGGCCGTTTTGCTACGCATGACTTCGCGATGACCGAGTCCTTCGGGACTATTCCTTCGTTACGGGCAGTTCCGTACGGACCTGGCGGCAGCAACGCCGTCGGGTTGTTGTCAACCTATCAGCGTTCGCAGATTGCCGGCATCGCGACGTTCCTCGAACTTCCTGCGGGAAAGCTCGTTTACCGCGAAGGTGCGAACGCTCAGTCCGTCTTCATGATCGCCAGCGGAATCGTGAAGGCGTTTCACGATCTCCCCAGCGGCAAGCGCCGCGTGCTGGCGTTTCTGGGCGCCGACGACGTGTTCGGGCTCGCCGAAAGTGGTCACTACGTGAACAGCGTCCAGACCATCACATCCGTGACGCTGTACCGAATGCGGGTGGCCACTCTGGCCGACGTCCTTCGCAAGGACGCCAGCCTTGCGTTTCAGTTTCTGTGCAAGGTCACGCACGAGCTGAGGGGATCGCTCCGGCATGCCGTGATCGTCACCCGTCCCGACGCAATGGGACGCGTGACGATGCTCCTGCGCATGCTCGAGCAGACCTCCCAACTGAGCGAGGGGGCGACCATCGACTTTCCAATGAGCCGCCTGGATGCGGCCAGTTACCTCGGGCTTTCGCTCGAGGCTGTCAGTCGCGCGTTGAGCCGGCTGGAGCGCAGTGGGATCATCGCGTTCGAAGGACGCCAACGCCGCACCTTGCGGGTGCTGGACAGAACGCGATTCGAAAAGATTGCGGCCGCGCTCTGACTATCGCGGGAATGGCTCGCTCTTGGGTTCCGCCGGAACGCCGAACGTGTTGAGCACCATCGAGACCATGCGGTAGCCGCCGGTGGTGATCAAGACGTCGAGCAGCTGCCGCTCGTCGAACTGATCGTCGAGTGCTTTCCACGTCGCATCCGAAATCACGTCGTCATCAAACAGCTCGTCGGCGGCGCGGACGACGGCGGCGTCGGCGGCGCTCCAGCCCTCATATCCTGAGCGGGCCAGCATCCGGATCTGATCGTCCGTCAGGCCGGCGCGGCGGCCCGCCGGCGCGTGGGCGGCCCATTCATACGCCGACTGACACCGCCAGCCGATGCGCAGGATCAACATCTCGCGCACGCGCGGCGACAGCGTCGATTTCGTTCTGATGTACTCCGAGAGAATCTGCCGCGGGACATAGAGCTTCGGGTGACGCGCGAAGGTGCGGTACACCGCGGCGATGTCCCGGCCAGACCCCGCCGGATCGAGCATCGCGCGAATTTCCGGCGGCGCCTGTGCGAGGACGACTGGCTCAATGCGCGGCGCTGTGAGCTGTAGATTGACGACAGGCGTAGATGAGGGTCGTAAATTGGCCCTCTCGCCGATCGTCCAGCCTGGCTCGAGATCGACGCGCGCGCTGTTGACGGCCGCCGCGATCATGGTCATCTCGGCGACGGTGAACGCGGCGTCCATCAGCTCGTGAACGCTGTATTGCTTCGCCAGCGCTCCCCATGTGTCGTTGTCGATGAACGAGTCCCGATGCAGCTGGTCGGCGGCGCGAAGAAGGGCGGTTTCGAAGGGATTCAGCGGTGGCCCGGGACGGCCGCCGATAAACGCAATTTCTGGCGCGGACAGACCCGCGGCAGTCGCACGGCGCTGGTGCTTCGCCCACAAGTAATCCGAACGCATTTGCCACGCCGTGCGCAGGATCAGCAGCTCGCGGTGACGCGGCGTCAGCGTCGATTCGGCCAGGACGTAGTTGGCGAACGGCAAGACGCCCTTCACCAACTCCGGGTGCACGAGCATCGTGCGGAAATCAGCTCCGGCACCAAAGGCACCGGCGGCTTTCTCCAGCACGCGCTGCTCGTCGGTCAGCACGGTGCCGGCGATCGGACGGATGCGCGGTTCAGCCGCGACGGTCGCGACGATGGCCGCTGCAACTGCGCACGAGACGGCAACAGCACGCATAGAATCTGACTCCGTGACGGATATTAACCCCAGGTTCGACCAATTTGCGGACTATCGCCGCGCCGTGCGCGAGCTGTGCGGGCAGTTCGGCAGCGAGTACTGGCAGTCCGTGGACGCGCGCGCCGAGTATCCGGACGCGTTCGTCAAAGCGCTCACCGAGGCCGGGTGGCTGGCGGCGCTGATCCCCGAGGAGTTTGGCGGCGGCGGCCTGACCGTCACCGAGGCGTCGGTCATTCTCGAAGAGATCAACCGCTCCGGCGCGAATTCGGGCGCCTGCCACGCGCAGATGTACATCATGGGCACGCTGCTGCGTCACGGGTCAGACGAGCAGAAGCGCCGCTACCTGCCCGAGATCGCCGCCGGCCGCCTGCGCCTCCAGTCGTTCGCCGTCACCGAACCGACGACCGGCACCGACACGACGAAGACACGTACCACGGCCGTCCGCCGCGGCGACCGCTACGTGGTCAACGGCCAGAAGGTGTGGACGTCGCGGATGCAGCACTCCGATCTGATGCTGCTGCTCGCGCGGACGACCGCGCTGCCGGAGGTGAGGAAGAAGACCGAAGGGCTGTCGATCTTTCTCGTCGATCTGCGCGGGGCGGCGGAGAAAGGCCTGACCGTCCGGCCCATTCGCAACATGGTCAACCACGAGACCAACGAGGTGTTCTTCGAGGATTTCGAAGTGCCCGCGGATAACCTGATCGGCGAAGAGGGCAAAGGGTTCCGCTACATCCTCGACGGCATGAACGCCGAGCGCATCCTGATTGCCGCCGAATGCATCGGCGACGGCTACTGGTTCATCGAGCGCGCGCGTGCCTACGCGAACGAACGGGTGGTGTTCGATCGGCCGATCGGACAGAACCAGGGGATTCAGTTTCCGATCGCGCGCGCCTACGCGAACGTACGCGCCGCTGACCTGATGCGCTACGAAGCGGCGCGGCTGTTCGACGAAGGCCGCCCGGCTGGCGCGGAGGCGAACCTGGCGAAGCTGCTTGCCGCTGATGCCTCGTGGGAGGCAGCGAATGTGTGTCTGCAGACGTTCGGCGGTTTTGGATTCGCCGCCGATTACGACGTGGAACGCAAGTTTCGCGAGACGCGCCTGTATCAGGTTGCGCCGATCTCGACGAATCTGATCCTGTCGTACATTGGCGAGCATGTGCTTGGCATGCCGAGGTCGTTTTGACGTCGACTGACCGCCCCGAGCGATACATCCGCAGCATGCTGTTCGTGCCCGGGTCGCGGCCGGCGATGATCGCCAAGGCGGCGGCCAGCGCGGCGGACGCGGTCTGCCTCGACCTCGAGGACTCGGTGCTGCCGGACGAGAAGGCCGCCAGCCGCGGCAACGTCGTGCGCGCGCTGCGCGAGCTCGACTTCGGCCCGCGCGTCCGCATCGTGCGGATCAACAGCCTCGACACCGAGTACGCCGATCGCGATCTGATGGAGGTCCTCGAGGGCGCCGCGGACCTCGTGGACGTCGTCATGATTCCGAAAGCCGGGTCGGCGGCCGACGTCGCGTTCGTCGACAACGTGCTGGCGCGGATCGAAGACGCGCGCGGGCTGACTCGGCGCATCGGCATCGAGGCGCAGATCGAAAGCGCCGCCGGGTTTCTCTACGTCCGCGAGATCGCCAGCGCCTCGTCCAGGCTCGAGGGACTCGTGTTCGGGCCGGGCGATTTCGCGGCGTCGATGCAGATGCCGGCAACGGCTATCGGCGAACTCGACGCGCACGACGCGGCGTACCCTGGCCACCGATACCACGCCGTAATGCTCACGATTGTCGCCGCCGCGCGCGCCAACGGCCTGCGGTGCATGGACGGGCCATACGCGGGGTACACCGATACTGCCGGTCTGGTTAGAGCGTGTCAGATCGCCGTGGCGCTGGGCTTCGACGGCAAGCAGTGCATTCATCCAGGGCAGCTGGCGACCGTCAACGCCGCGTTCTCACCGTCGGAGGAGGAGGTTGCTCGCGCGTCGGCGCTGGTGAAGGCCTACGAGTCGGCGATTGCCGAAGGCCGTGGCGCCGCGTCCTATCAGGGACGGATGATTGATGCCGCCAGCCTGCGAATGGCGCAGGTCATCCTGCGGCGGCATGATGTGAGCGTTCAGCGGGGTTCGTAAATCCGGCTAAAGCCGGACTCCACGATGGTTTAGGATCTCTGCGTGGCCGATAAATGGCGGGCGGGCGTGTGTCTGCTTGGCGTGGTCTGGATGGCGGGGCTGTGGTTGAGCCGCGCCCCGATTGAGGCCGCGCAGTCTGGTCCTGCCGCGGCGACGCCACCGGTAGCGACGCAGCGCGCCGTCTTCACGCAGTACTGCGTCGGCTGTCACAACGAAAAGCTGAAAAAAGCCGGCACGGTGCCAGTCGCGCTCGACGCCGACACGCTGTGGAACATCGGCGGCAACGCCGCGACCTGGGAGAAGGTGGTCCTCAAGATGCGCGCGGGCGTGATGCCGCCCGCCGGCTCGCCTCGTCCTGCCGCCGCGGCCCGTGCCGCGTTTCTTGGCTGGCTCGAAGGCGAGCTTGATCGCGCGGCGGCTGCCCGTCCGAACCCGGGCCGCACCGAGCCGTTCCATCGTCTGAACCGCGCCGAATACCGCAACGCGGTCCGGGATCTGCTGGCGCTCGACCTCGACGTCTCCTCCATGCTGCCAGCAGACGACGCGAGCTACGGGTTCGACAACATCGCGGGCGTGCTGAAGATGTCGCCGACGCTGATGGAGCAGTACCTGGCCGCGGCGCAGCGCGTGAGCCGGCTGGCCATCGGTACGCCGGCACCGCCCGCGTCGATCGAGTATTTCCGCATCACCGACGATCTGGCGCAGGACGTTCATCTGTCCGGCCTGCCGTTTGGCACGCGCGGCGGAACCCAGGTGGCCTACGTGTTCCCGGCCGATGCCGAGTACGAGATCCGTGTGCGCATCGCGCGCGATCTCAATGAGAGCGTGCCCGCCTACACCGATGATCAGCACGTCGAGATCGACATCGACGGCGCCCGTGTCGGTGGCTTCACGCTGCCCGGGGTGGGCACACCGCCGCCGGGCACGGGCCGCGGCGCGGGGGCTGCCCAGGGCCGGGGTGCCGAGCCTGCCGGCCGCGGCGCACAGCCTGCGGCCGGTCGCGGTGGACAACCTCCTGCCGGACGTGGCGGCGCACCGGCGGCCGGACGCGGCGGGACGGATGGTCAGCCGCAGCCGGAGCGTCCGCAGATCTCGCAGATCGACGGCGGCATCCGTGTGACGGCGCGTCAACGCGAAGAGCGCAACAAGGCCGACGAAAGCTGGAACGTGCGAGTGCCGATCAAAGCCGGACCACGCGCGCTGACGGTGACGTTCACGAACAGCACGTCTGCGCTCGACGAGACGACACGGCTGCCGTTTCAGCGGCCCTACCCCGCAGGCGTCAACATTCCCGAAACCCGCAAGGGCGTGCACTTACGCAGCGTGGAGATTGCCGGGCCGTACAACGTCACCGGCCCGGGCGACACGCCAAGCCGGCGGCGAATCTTCATCTGCCACCCTTCGAACGTCTCGAACGGCTCGAACGGCTCGAACGGCTCGAACGTTTCGAACGGCCCGAACGATCAGTGCGCGCAGCGCATCCTGTCCGCGCTGGCTCGCCGGGCCTATCGGCGTCCGGTCACCGACGCGGACGTGGCGCCGCTCATGGCGTTTTATCGCGATGCGGCGAACGCAGGTTTCGAAGAGCGGATCCAGCGCGCCGTTCGCCGCCTGCTCGTCAGCCCCGAGTTCCTGCTGCGGGTCGAGCGCGATCCGGCGAAAGCGGCGGCCGGCACGCCGTACCGCATCAGCGACGTCGAGCTGGCATCGCGGCTGTCTTTCTTTCTCTGGAGCAGCATCCCCGACGACGAACTGCTGATGGCCGCCGAGCGTGGCCGGCTTCGCGACCCGGCGGTGCTCGGAGCGCAGGTGCAGCGAATGCTCGCGGACCGGCGCGCCGACGCGTTCGTGACCAATTTCGCCGGTCAGTGGCTGTTCCTGAGAAACCTCCAGGCGGTCGTTCCGGTCCAGAACATCTTTCCGGACTTCGACGATACGCTGCGCCAGGCGTTCCGCCGCGAAACGGAGCTCTTTTTCGACAGCATCGTCCGTGAGAACCGCAGCGTGCTCGATCTGCTGCGCGCGGACTACACGTTCCTCAACGAGCGGCTCGCGCGCCACTACGGCATCCCGAACGTGAAGGGGAGCCATTTCCGGCGCGTCGCGCTTGGCCCGGAAAGTACGCGGTCAGGCATCCTGGGGCAGGGGAGCGTCCTCACCGTCACGTCGTATCCCGATCGGACGTCTCCAGTCGTCCGCGGGAAGTGGATCCTCGAGAACCTGCTGGGAACGCCACCGCCGCCGCCGATACCGAACGCGGGCGATCTCAAGCCGAC
>Ga0209486_10001153_pt1 | contig 11514 bp, 9 predicted proteins | sample NCCompost_FD_187518 | JGI IMG/M metagenome (GOLD analysis project Ga0209486, IMG submission 187518) | Agricultural soil microbial communities from Utah to study Nitrogen management - NC Compost (SPAdes) (version 2) | ecosystem: Environmental > Terrestrial > Soil > Agricultural land | place: USA... | reverse complement strand
GAAGCTGCCGGTTGAGTACCAGTGAACCGCCGTGAGCAATCTGCCGGTGCAAGTTCAGGTCTAACTGGCTAGGTCGACCACTTCATCAAGGCCGTACTGAATAGCTGCGCGAAGGTTTTCCGGCTGCAGGTCTCGGTCTTGTGGTATTCGCGCAGCATTGCGAATCGTGTCTGTTACATTTTTAAATAGTTCCGATGCAGTAACGACCGCTCTCTTCGCCGTCTTTGGTGACATGTTCGGCCTTACTTCACTTTCCCAAACCGTCCGCAACTTGTCGAGGGAAGCACCGAACAGCTCCAGCGTATCGTGAATGTACAATACATCTTGCGCTTTCTTGTCAGCATCTCGATGCTTGTGAATCAAGAGCTTTTGCACAATGAAACTTGCGGGGTTAGGCACGATGAGGTCGACGGCGCGTTCAATTGGCACCTTACGCTCCGCTCCGACTCGAACCTTCCACGGCGCGGCCAAGAGCAGTTCAAGATGCCTCAACTTCTGCGCGGTGATGCCAGCTTTCGAAACAGTCAAGTCACCTTTGCCGTCGCGCTTTACACCGCTCCCCTGTTTTACAGTTAGAAACTCTGCATAGAACCCAGCGGCCTCCTCGCCGAGGGAGTAATGTGTAACCGGCGGTGTGTGTTCACCGGTTAGCTGTTCTTCAAACCCAGCTTGCTTGAGTGCCTTTCTAAGATCGCCCTCAAGGAGTGCATTGAGTGAAAATGCTAAGTCAACATCACGCGTACGGAGTGGTTGATATTCTTGCGCCGTTGCAAGTGGGTGGAACCTATGTAGTCGATGTGCCCAGCCACCCACGATCACCAAGTGAGTAAGCCAAGGGCGAACGGCTTCAATGAGACGCGCAAAGTTTGCAAGATCCTCCATTTAACGCTTTTCCCCGATAACCCTATTAAGGATCCTTTTTCGAATCAAGTCCGCTTGTTCGCGCCCGCGCGACGGATGCGATGATACGTCTACCCACACCTGCAGCACATCGCAAGATGCGATACCGTCAGGGCGGACCATGCCGCGAAAGATCGACTGCGGCGTGGGAGCCTGACGAAGGATGATGTCGGGACGTTCGCCCGACTCACACGGTCTTAGGTTCTTCCATGCTGCTAAGTTCCCAGGCCGAATGCGTTCGACATAAACGTATGGGGGCACACCTTCAACAAATCCGAGCTTCAGCGCTTCGGCTGCCGCAAAGAGCGCCAGACATGCACGCCCACTCTTGAGCATTCGATGGAGCTGCGTACGAGGCTCGCCTTTCAACTGAAACCGCATCCGAACCTCCTTAACCGATCGTATGGCGGATGCTTGCCAGCGGCGAAACAATTCATCACGTCGTACAAGGTTCAGGTATGGACCAGACTCAGACAGGAATCCCTCCTCTTGGAGTTGTTGCACAAAGCGAAACGCACTCATGACGGAAACCTTAGCCGCGCGCGCAAGTTCCGATGCGTTTCGGTATTGCCCGCGCGGAGCCGAAAGTAATCTTTCGGGGAGTTCTTGGGCTAGCAACACTTTCACCATCCACTGGTTTAGGTCGGAGAACAGGTTTCCGGATAGGCGGGGTGCTTTCGATGCGATTGGAGACTTGTGAGGAGGTTCCGCGTTGAGCCCCTCGAGATGCGATCCTCGGAACAAGCTGAGGCCTTCGAAATCGATGACGCCGGCCGCGGCGTCCGGAGCGTAACGCTCGGCGAACTTTAACACCTGGTCTGCGGCGCCTTGGCTGATCCTGGGAGCGGCGACAACTGCGAGAGGTTTCGCATTCGGGCCAGCGCCTTGTACTGACTGTAGAACTGCTTGTGAAAAGAGGGGAACAAGACGATCAGCGCGACCCTCAACAGCAGCTTTGACTTCTACCGCATACACAACTCCAGGTCGGCGGACTATCATATCCAGCCGCGATCTCGGGTTAGGTTTGCGCTCTACCCGCCACCCAGCACGCTCGAACATCTCGGCGAGCAAAGATTCGGCGCGTTGTGCTCGTTCAATGGCCGCAGGCTTCTCGGGTTTTTCCGGGTTCTTCATTTTTTTGGCACCAACTTGACGTATCACGGCCATGTTAATTGACACGGCCACGATAATTACCACGGCCATGTTAACAGGGTGTCGCCCCAGAACTCAACTTAGACGGTGGGGCAGAATTGCCGATGATTTGGACGGAAGGCCAGGATGAAATCGGTGACGTACCGGTGTAAAGTGCCGCCAAAGCTGTCGCAGTCCAACAAATTGCGGCAAGCTACTGAAGCGCATCGTTGGATCGTGCGCATGTTGATAAATATGGAACCTAGGAAATATATACCAGTTGAAGTAAATCCTCGGACCTGCTCGGCGGAAGAGGCAGCGAGAAATCTACGTGGCTTTGCAGAATCATTCATTCATAAAAAACACTCCGCACGTTGGATTCATCTCCTAATCGAAAAGCCTGCGAAAGCAGAAAAGGCGTTGCATAAGTTCGAGCAGCAACTGAACGGGATTTTCTGTAAAGATATTGGTCGTGGCCAAAATAGTTTTCCTGCTCGTTAGCCGAAGTGTATGGTTCCAATTTAGGCGTTTATTTTGATGGTAGCGAGCCACCATGCAAGGTCTCAATTGCGGAAGCTGCGACGCTTGCGGTTGAAAAACTTGCAGACGCGATATTCTCGCTGGAGTCTGGAAAGCTGGCTTTTTTCTTCCATCATGATGGTGGCACTTGGCTCTGCAAACGAAATCTTTGACCGCAGTCGAGCTTAGCTGGTTAATTCGCCTATACAATCTTCGTCACACGTGTGCGACGTGGCTTCTTAGTGCAGGAGAGAATCCGAAGGTGTGAGCGACGTCTCGGTCACGCGAGCATCAGCGGCCACCGATCAAAAACGAAAAAGAGGCGATCATGCAATCGCCTCTAACTATTGATTCCATTGGTGCCCCCGCAGGGATTCGAACCCCGAACCAACAGATTATGAGTCTGCTGCTCTAACCGTTGAGCTACAGGGGCACAATAACTTACGAGCGTCGGCCTTCGACTGAAGGAAAAACGTTAGCGGCCCCACGTCGTTCTCCGCTTTTTCGACCGCCGCTCGGTTCAGATGCGCAAAAGCGCTCGAAGGCGCGTTCCTGCCCTTCAGGTGTCGGGTAGATGCAGCGTTCTGCCACCGTAACGCTGATGTGACCCGCACCTTCTTATAGTGAAAACGTCGGCGCCAGCCTCACCGAACCTCTACAAAAGTGTGACAAAATGAGTGTATCACGCAATCATTTGGAAGCTGCAAATCGTCCCCCTGAGCTGTTATGAATGAAGACCGCGATGTTTTCGATTTTATGTTTCGGCCTCGCCATCGCTTGTAGCCTTCCCGACGCGATCGGACAGACTAACGATCAGCTTCTCAATCGGCAAATTGTCAGCGGCTTGGGTCAGATGCGTTATCGAGCGACAACGCTAAAAAGATAGTCGTTGAAATCTTCAGGCTCGTTTGATTCGGTTATGCCATCTACGTGCACGATATAGTTTCCTGGACTGAGATCTTTGGCGGAAACCCGACACCGAATGTACTTGCCGCCTTGGCGTGGTTCCGGTTTCAGCGACGGGTATCGAGAGATTGGTTTGCGCTTTAAGTCTTCCACTCGGGCATTGTAGCGAGAATATTCACCACCACTAACATCCAGATATAGATCGTACGCGGAAACGCCTTGGCGAAGTTCGATCGGTTTTGTTCCGCCGCCAACGCCACGCGTACCACTCGAGGGACCAAGGAAATAAGGGAGAACTAATCCCACTGTTGGCCGTCTCGCCGCTTCCAATTTCTCCTGATAATCCTTCAGGAGACGCATCTGTTCTTCTTTCTCTTGTTCCGTTCGCTTGAGTGAACCTTCGAGGTCATCGTTCCTGGCTATTTCTTCTTCGATTCTTTCTCTTAACTTCTCTAGTTGTTGCTGTTCGGCAGCCAGTCTCTGAGATTCGGCGCGTAACCTCGTCCAAACAAAGAAAAGGGCGACAGTCGAGAGCAGCATAAGCGCCAATGAGCCCGCAAATACCGCGCGATGTCGCGGTGACAACGTGACAAATCCAAACAGGTTTTTCCACCAGGGTACTTTTTGCTGGTCCACTTGAGGTTTGGAAACCTCTCTTGGGCCAGTGATTAGTTGTGGCTGGGGTGACGATCGGGAAACCTTTTTTGCCAGAATCCTGGCAAGCTCTACGCGCTCAGCCAGTCGGGACGATACCAACAGCTTCTCAAACTGTCGCCTATCGTCTGTTGACAACTCGGCTCTAACATACCCATCAATTAACTCGTCTTCGGCAATTTCGAGTTCCTCAAACACCTGATCGTCAGAAAAGAACTGCTGCTCTAGACGAGTCCTTTCTTCCTCGGGCAGAGACCCCAACAGGTATCGCATTGCCATTTCTTGTCCATCCGTGAGTTGCGACAAATCGAACCTCCTGAGGGAAGTGGCCGCAAAACGCTATTCGTTTCGCGAGTGCCGAGCTTGAAGGCACTCAGCGATACATTTCTCCAGTGTCTTTCTAGTTCTGTGCACGCGTATTCTGAGGGCATTCAAAGGAATGCCCAACTTATCTGCCAGGTCTTGGCGATGCTTGATCTTGGCCGCACCCTCTCCCTGATAGTATTCCAATATCAGACCACGACTCTCAGCGGGTAATTCTTCGAGACAGCGATCGAAACATATTTGGCGTGCATCAGGGTCGATGATTTGGGACACGTTCTCCTGCGGTATTGGAGGCGCGTCTTCCAAAGGAATTGGAGCACGATCGCTTGCCTTCTTCGCCTCTTTTAGTACTCGTCGTGCCACACCCCAGATATACGCGATTAGATTATCGATACTTTGACCCTCGTCAATTCTGCGCGCGACTCGGTTAAGGGTTTCGTCCGCCCAATCTTCCGCAGATAAAACTGTATTCCATTCGAAAAAGCGAATCAGCTTTTTCCTGGCGGTTTCATATCCAATAGCCGCCTCCTCACGATCTGAGGAGAAGCGCTCCAACAGCTTGTCGAACGACGCCTTGGTTAAGGTCCACTTAATTTTTCGCTGATCATTATCTGGTATAGATTGCTGCTGAGCTTCGTCAGGAGTTATTGAATCAGGAGACTCGGATGAAGAATCAGAGGAATTATTCAACAGTGACGATGCTCCGGAAAAGTTTGGGACGGAACCTGGAGCGCCATTATATTCGAGAACAGCACGTAATGGCTCTATATAAATCACCTCCATTCGCCCTGCAGTACGAATCCGGCCCAGAAATAAGGCGAGCTAAAGCGTCTCTGCTTTGATAGATCGAGCTGTGCATCTCGCAGTGCTTCGGCCGGCCGTTTTCCATTCGTAAACATTTCTTTATAGAACCTGGCCATGAGCTCAGCAGTTGCAGCATCGTCGACTTTCCACAAACTCGCCACCAGTCGCGAGGCACCCGCATACATGAAACCTCGCGTGAGTGCGATGAGTCCCTCGCCTTTCACCTGTTTACCGACTCCGGTCTGGCAAGCACTGAGGACCACCAACTCCGCCGGAAGGTTGAGGTTGTAGATGTCGTGGAGGTAAAGAAATCCTTCCTGAGGATTACCCTTTTCATCAACAAGGGAGAAGACGATCCCGGACAGATCCGGATGCTCCAGGTTGAGGAATCCATGAGTGGCGAAGTGAACTATGCGATACTTTGCCAACTTCGGGCTCATAGCAGTGGTACGACTTGCCTCAAAACCCGTGACGACAAACGCTTCACCTTCTGGAACGAGTTTACTGATGTCATTCGCTTCCCGACCGGAATATGGTAAGGCTGCGATCTTATCAATTCCGAGATCGCGCATGCCCTCTTTCCAGGGCTCGACGCGAGAGGGCTGCGGCGCTACCGCCAGTGGACCACCGGCAGCATTTTTCTTCTTCGCCCGGCTCACACGTTCATCGTTTGCTTCAAATACGGGATCCGCAAAGATAGCCAGAGCATGCGGAGCAGGCTTGCGGTTCTTGATTAGTCGGCGCTGCACCGCCAACACTGACGCAGATGGCAGACTAACAATCTCGTGATCGTGGATTAGCAAACGTCTGGCTGGTTGCAGCACTTGAGCAGCGTGAGCTGAAGCTACTGTTGTTTCGCCGACTGTAGGACTTGGGAGTGCACTGAAAGAGACCATTTGCAGAGCACCATCGGCGACTATGACAAGCCTCTTCTTTGTCAGCAGGTGGCTGATCGGTTGCAGAATCTTGCGACTCAAGGAAGTTGAGGCTTCAACATATTTCGCATGACGAAGTTCCTTCTGGGTGCCGGTTAGATTTCCCCCGGCTTTCAAGATCTCTGTCAGCTGGTCCGCTGCATCCTCAATTTCCTTTTTTGATGGAAGCTCAACACCTTTAATTGTGTCAGCGGTAACTACCCACGCATAACTGCGTTTCTCGCCAAGGGCGTACTCGACAATCGACGTTTCGTTATCGAGTTCTTTTTGACTCTCTTTAAGGTTAGAAGGCTGCGGTCTTGTTAAAGCATCAAAGCGAGGACTCTGAGATCTTATTTGCGCATCCAGGGAATCAATACTCTCGGAGATGGTATCGACCTCCTTATCGAAAGCCACTAACTGGGTTGGATTGGCGGTCGTGTTGAGCAGTCTAGTTCGCGCGTGTCCTTTAGCAGTTAGCTGACGTAAAAGCCTGTCACGATGATCGATCAGGCGGGATAATTTCGGATCGGACGTTTGGTTAGTCTCACGTCCAACTACTCCCTCTTGCAATGCATCGAGCAAAACTCTTGCTCGCGCCTTTTCATTTGTCTCGAATGCCTGGACCAGGTATCGATCTTCGCCTGTTGCCTTTTTCAACTGCATGTTGAGGTCAATATTCAGCTCGTAATAACTCTCCTGGGTCGCGAAATACATAGTCTTCAATCGATGACTCGAGAGTGTCGTACGCTGAGACTCTACAATGTCGATGGACGCGTTGTTGTACTTCAGAGCTTCTATGAAATTTCCCTGTTCTCGCTCAATACGAGCGAGCGCATCGAGAGTGGAGGCCGCGCCTCTGACGTCTTTAACAGACTCCCACAATGCAAGTGCGCTCTTCAGATCCTCGACGGCCTGAGGCTGCTGCTTCAATGCATGATGGGTTTCTCCACGCTTCTGCAAGCTTAGTGCTTGTCCACGCTTATCACGTTGTTCGAGTTGTATGGCAAGAGCCTGTTGATAGGCTTCCATTGCTTCGTGCAGCTTTCCCTGGGCGGCAAAGGCAACTCCCAGATTCGTAAGCACGTCCGCCAATTTGCGTTGACTCGGTTTTGCGGCGCGAGCCTGTTCAAAACTCTTCACAGCATTTGCGAGGTCCCGCTCAAGCGAAAACAACTGCCCGAAGTTAAGGAGAATACTCGCCTTGATCTCGCTATCGAATTTTTCGGCCGGCAGGATGCGGAGTGCTTCATCATAGAAGTCTCGTGCCTTCTTGAAATCACCGAGAGAGGCATAAAGTTCACCCTTGTTGGCCAATGTTGCGGCCCGTCCCTGGTCGTCGTTGCGAAACATTGTCAAAGCGCGATCGTAATAGTCGCGCGCTTTTTCCCACTGGCCCAACTTATCACTTACGGCCGCGAGATTATTTAGAAGAAACGCAACTCTGCGCCGGTCGCTGGGCGCTATCTCTCCAAGCTTCTGCCATTCTTCCCAGGCTTCATTTAAAGACCTAAGTGCATTGTCAGGCTCGCCCAGAAGGTCAAAAACTCCACCAAGACTATTTTTAAGATTGATCGCGCCAGCCTGATCGTTCTCAGCGTATCGTAGTGGCAATGCTCGCTGAATCGATTCCTGCGCTAACAACAGGTCGCCGGTTCGGCCATAAGCAATCGCGAGGTGGTTGAGCGAACTGGCCTGTCCGCGCCGATCATTGTGAGCCAAGAACAGGGTTAAGGCTTCTTTAAGTATGCTGATACCACGATCGATCTGGCTTGTGAGGACGAAGTTGGCTCCAAGATCATTGAGAGTCGCCGCCTTGAGTCTCCAGTCGTTGGGGGCCACGTTGCGACTGACGATTGCCAAGGCGGCCTCTAGCTCCTTCATGGCCTTCGGACGCTCGCGACCTCCTAAAGCTCTGTATGCCTCGCTCATAGCGAAGTGAGTGAGAGCCTGCCAACGCTCATCGTTCGTGGATTTCCACACAGCAAGAGAACGCTCGTACTGGGGAAGAGCGACTGCGGGGTTATCATTCCTTGAATTCTTTCTGCCCTCGGCAAATGCCCGCTCGGCATCGATAACACTTTGGTCTTCAGTTCGCGCGCTTCTTATCTCATCAATAATTAATTTAAAGCTCGCGAGATGGGCCCATTTATCCTTTGAAAGGACGTGGATACTGTAGTCGCCTGTAAGAGACGCAATTATCGAAAAGATGATTGGACCATGACCACCCGATGGATTGTCCATTTGGATGATCTCTTTGCCCTGAGGATCGAAGAGCGATACTAGCAGGATGCTACCGTATTGTTCGACGCGGAATTTTGCGTACTCGCCGGCGGAAAGTTTCACCGGCAAAGTCCGGTTTTGCCCCCCCTGGATTTCTCCCTTAGCGACATCACCAGGCTTTTGAAGTTGATAGCCAGATGCCGAGGGTTGTGGCGTGGTGAACCGAACCGTTGCCTCAATCACGCTCACTGCCGACACGGCGAGCAGTGTCACCAATAAACATTGGCGCATCGCCCACCAGGTGCCGGCAATAGAGCGCGAGAGTTTCTTATGGGACATTCGTTCAAGCCTCGCAATGGCTTAAGGCTTCGTGATCACCCAAACACCTTCGTCTTGAGCCAGGAGGAACTTGATTTCCTCACTAAGCTCGCGTTCCTCCCTACCCTCAAATTTCTGACCGCGTTTGAAACGGAAGCCGCCTACTATGACCATGTTGCCTCCGGAATCAGAGACTAACAATCCTTCGTATGACGCGCGTTCGGTATCCTTTGTTCTGATGCTTATAGCGTACGTTTCGCCGATTGGCGTTCGAATGAGTTTCGCATTACCCTTTATCTTCTCTTTAAAACTCGCGTCATGGTCATGTTCGCCCTCATCCAGATTTCCTTCGTCATCCATACTTGTCAGATCCATTTTGCCGTCTTCTATGAAACCACGACTCGTGAGCAGTTGCACGCTCCATACTTCAGCTAGCTTGTGTGCCATGTCATTTCTCCTCTTTGTTGGTGATGTTTCGGTAAGGGTGAGCAAGAAAGTCATTGATATCAACAGCCATAAGCATGACCTCTGTAGGTTGTGTACCGACACTTCGGATACTGATCACAGAACCACCGCGCTTGAAGAGTACGGTTCCTGCATCAGGATTGACGAATGACACATCTCCTACGGGGGCTTCCATGCGTTGGAATTCCAACCGCTCAAACTGACCAAGCAGTTGTAAAAGTAATTCGGTTGCCCTCTCTACAGCTTCAATCTCGAAAGCAGTGATCTCTACGAGTTCACGCGTCTGATTTAGGCCACGCTTGATCAAGACTTTGATAATGTCGCTAAAGCCGTCAGCTTCATATTGTTCAAACGCCTCCTCGTTCCAGCCGTCGAATGCATTTCCAAGCCTTTGAAAATCCGAGAAGGAGACCGCTTTAAAAGACCGGCTTTTCGAATGTGGGCTATTCTTCCATTCAGGGAACTTGTAATGCTCTTTCAAAGCCTTTAAGAAATTTTCATCGGTAATTATCCGCTGCCCCAAGTGTCCAGGGCCGAACTTTCGTCGGATTTTGTCGTGCTTCGGATTACATTTTCCCTGCGCGACCAAACAAAATTTGTAAGAACGTTTATCTCTTGAACTGAAAAAAACGAGATTGGCCGGCTGGACAGGTTTGTGGTGTGGGTCAGTGCCGGCTGGTTTACGATCGCCGTCTACCTGAAGACATGCATCGAACAACGGATCCGTAAGGCCGCCGTTGCCCTTCCATGCAACTTCGTGCCGGCTGAATGACGTACTGCACCACTCCCACTCTTCTGCTCCGAGTAAGAGAATCGGATGCGTAATAAAAACATCTCCCATTCCCGCCTGCGATAGATCACAACCAACCACATTCGAGAATGTCGAAACAACAGTGGCACAGTCGTCGCAGTTTAATGTTGGACCGTTGCCTATCTCGCCTCTAAGCAATTGAAGAAAGGAAGTGCAGTCGAATCTGTCATGAGCATACGATGCGCCACCGCCATATCTCACGAGCTTCTTTTTTCCCAACCCATAAAGACTGTTGGTTACCTTAGTCGCAGCGACATCAGTGTTTTCCTTCACGCCAGCGGCCCATTCGCAGGCGTAGTCTAGTACGTCGGTCCAGGGGACATGGATATTTGAGGCGTTGTCGGATCTAGGTTCCCAGGGACAGCTTGGCATTTCAAGCACGGTATAAACCCTGTGCTGAGTGGTTTGAAATTCTTTCCAAGACTTGGCGTTTTTCGAAAATTGCCACTTCCACTTTATGTTGCGAACGCCTATCCCGCCCGCCTTGATCCGGGTTTGGGCGACCGGCAAGTCGAAAGGTACGAGATCTGCTCGGCCCTTTATTAGCTCGACTTCCTTAGCAGCAACATGCCCCAGCATGTTTGTTCCGTCGGCGGGCTCGAGCGCCTGGATGTAAACACTCGACACTTTTGGATCGTCACAAACAAAACTTGCCTGAATCGAAAGAACCTCGGGTAGGTTAGCGATCACGTAGCCCGCTGGAGCACAGTCAGGATTGGAACAACATTCTCGCCGCCATTCGGGAATCCGTACAATTTGCGTTTCGTTCCGGCGAAGATGAAACGAGCCTGTTTTGGAGAGATCCTTATCGTAGTTAAATGCTATATGCTCGAGGCTTACACGCATCGGAAGACACCTGGATATTTTTGATAAATATTTCCAGACGAGGTCGCGCCGGCTTTTCGCCTTAATGCCGCTTAGGCAGAAGGTGCAGGTCCAGACGAAACGGATTGGCTGGGCCGAGCATCTATATCCGCTGCCCCACGCTAAGTCAAGGCTAATCCCGTCACACCGCCACTTAGATATGACGAAGAGGCCCAATTCATTTCATAGACATCGGAACTGCAAAGGTACGTCCTGCGATCACAGTCTTTGTTGTGAGGTTTTGGAATGCCCTGAAATGTTTTTCGGGTAAGTCGCACTACCTTACGACCCAGGCTCGGACACCACTTAAAGATTGATAACGGAGAACCTCCATGTTTGCTGCTCACTTGACAAAACTACTACCGTTCGCGGTCTGCCTAGTAATTTTCCTGTGGGATCCCCATGCTGCTCAGGCACAATCCTTCACACTTGACCCACCGCTTCCCTCACGAATGACCGTCGGTGAATCAATAACGGTTAAAGCAAAACTCACCGCACCAACGGCTACTCCGTTATCAATCGAAAATATTCAATGGCTCGGTATCGAGGGATGTTTGAATATCAGCAACAAAGTCGATGAGGGTGGCGGTGTTTATAGCTTCACGCTGACCGCCTTAAAGGTGTGCGATGGCTTCGTTGTTACGGTGAAGATTGGCGAAGCCGAGAATAAGTTCACTGTAT
>Ga0209486_10001152_pt1 | contig 11516 bp, 7 predicted proteins | sample NCCompost_FD_187518 | JGI IMG/M metagenome (GOLD analysis project Ga0209486, IMG submission 187518) | Agricultural soil microbial communities from Utah to study Nitrogen management - NC Compost (SPAdes) (version 2) | ecosystem: Environmental > Terrestrial > Soil > Agricultural land | place: USA... | reverse complement strand
GCGTCGGGCAGACGATGACCGGGGTCTTCGCGCAGACCGACATCGAATGGTCGCGCGCCGTTCGCACCACGCTCGGGCTGCGCGGCGACATCTACCAGTACTCCGTCACGTCCGACACCGCCGTGAACTCCGGACGCGGCACCGCCGGCATCGCGAGCCCGAAAGTCGGTGTCGTGTTCGGACCGTGGGCCGGCACCGAGTGGCACGTCAACGCCGGCACCGGCTATCACAGCAACGATGCGCGCGGGGCGGCGATTGCCGTCGATCCCGTCACGCGCGTGCCGGCGCCACGCGTGACTCCGCTCGTCCGGGCGAAAGGCGCCGAGATCGGCGTACGCACGGTGCGCGTCAAGCGGCTGCAGTCCACGCTGTCGTTGTGGTACCTCGGTCTCGACTCCGAGCTGCTGTTCGTCGGCGACGCCGGGACGACCGAGGCGGGCCGGCCGAGCCGCCGCGCCGGCGTGGAATGGACCAACTACGCACGGCTGACGCCGTGGCTGACCGTGGACGGCGACCTGTCGTTCTCGCGTGCACGCTTCACCGACGCGGATCCCGCCGGCCGCTTCGTCCCGGGCTCGCTCGATCGCGTCGTGTCCGCGGGGCTGTCCGTGGAACCGTCCCGGACGGTGTTCGGCAGCCTCCGACTGCGCCACTTCGGCCCGCGGCCCCTCGCCGAGGACGCGCGCGTGCGCTCGCAGGCGACCAGCCTGTGGAACGGCGAGATCGGCTACCGCGTCTCGCCACGCGTGCGGGTCGTCCTCGAAGGCTACAACCTCCTCGACGCCCGGGTCGCGGACATCGACTACGTCTATCGATCGCGCCTGCCGGGCGAGCCGGAGGAGGGCGTGGAGGACGTGCATACGCATCCGGCGATTCCTCGCACCGCTCGCGTCTCGCTGCAGGTGGCGTTCTAGCGGTCCCCGAGCATCGCGTCGATCGCGCCACGAGTCCTCGTGCTACGCCATGGACGCTGACAAATGGCAGCGCGCGGCCGACTTTCTCGAGTCGGCCTACGACCAGGCCCGTGCCGGCGCCGCCCGCTGATGAGGCGGACCTGAGGCCCACTCTTACACGCTCTTTGCGCAACTTGCCGCCGAACGGGCTCGGCCGGGTGGCGCCGGTTCGGCCAACCGCCACCGGCCTAACAGGTTGCACGGACCGGCCTCGACTGGCAGCCGGTTTGCTCCAGCCCAGCCCTGGAGGATTTTGGATGAAGCACCTCACAGTTCTGGCCCTCGCGGCCGCCTTCGCGGTGGGCAGCGCTGCGTGCAGCGACTCGCCCTCGTCTCCGTCGCTCTCGGGCGGCAACTTCAACCTTCGCATGCGGGATACCCCGTTCAGCGACGCGAAGGCCGTCCTGGTCACGTTCTCCTCGGTGCGCGCGCACCGGTCGGACAGCGACTGGACGGTGGTGCCGTTCGTCAACGCGGCGACCACGCGCACGTGCGATCTGAAGAAACTGGAGACATCCGAGGACGTGCTCGGCAGCGCCGCGCTGCCGGCGGGCCACTACACGCAGGTGCGCCTGATGGTGCAGAGCGCCACGTTGTTCTTCGACAACGCGTCCACCGGCTCGGCGTGCGCTTCGTCGATCGGCACGCCGGCTGGTGCCAGCGCGGCGCTCGAGATCCCGTCCGGCGAGGTGAAGCTCAATCGGGAGTTCGACATCACGTCGAGCGCCACGACGACGATGCTCCTCGATTTCGACGGCAACCAATCGATCCACCTGACAGGCAACGGGCGCTACATGATGAGCCCAGTCGTCACGATCCTCAGCGTGAATTAAACGGTGGAGGTCGGCGATGAGACACATGCTCGCGTCCATCCTTGTCGGCGCAACAGTACTCGTGACGAACGCGTGCGGCGATTCGCCGACGTCGCCCTCTTCCGATAGCAGGTTCGTCCTCCGACTCTCGGCCAGCGCGTACGGCTTGACGCCGGCCGTGCTGGTCACGTTCTCCCGCGTGCGGGTGCTGAGTTCGTCGGGCACCGCGAGGGACGTGCCGCTGCTGGGCGGCGCGACACAGTTCACCTGCGATCTGCAACGGCTACAGGCCAGCGACGGCGAGATTGCCGTGGGCGCGCTGGCACCGGGCGACTACGGGGAGGTGCGTCTGCAGATTCAGAGCGCCACCCTGTATCTCGACAACACCTCGGACACCGCCTGTGCCGCGAACTTCCGGATTCCCGGCGGCCGCTCGGTTCCGATGTCCGTCGCCCCGAGCGAGGTTTCGCTGAACCGAACCTTCCGCCACGAGGCCGGCAGCGACACAGCCATGCGGATCGCTCTGAACAGCGAACAGACGATTCGCGCCGCGGGCGGTGGGAGCTATACCTTCCAGCCCGTCCTCACAGTGTTGAGCGTGAACTAGTCGCTCGGCACACGGCTTGCGAATCTCGGCGAAGGAGGTCTTCCCATGCGTAATCCGTTCCTGCGGTTCAGGCACACAATCCCGCTGACGGCCGCGCTGACGGCGTTGGCTCTGCTGGCGACGCCGGCCGCGCCGGCCGGCGCGCAAACCACCGAAGAGAAACGCGTCACCGACTCGGCCGCCGTGCTCGAGACGCTCGTGGGCACGCCCGATTCGGACATCCCGCAGCACATCCTCGAGCGCGCCGAGGCCATCGTGGTCATTCCGTCGCTCGTCAAAGGCGGATTCATCGTGGGCGCGCAGCACGGCCGCGGCGTGATGAGCATTCGCAACCGCGAGACGAACAAATGGAGCGCGCCCGGCTTCGTGGCGCTCACCGGCGGCAGCGTCGGCTGGCAGATCGGCCTGCAGGCGGTGGATCTCGTGCTGCTCGTGATGAACAAGGAAGGCGTCAAAGATCTGCTCGACAACGAGTTCAAGCTCGGCGCCAATGCGTCGGTGGCGGCGGGACCAGTGGGACGGCAGGGCGAGGCCTCCACTGATGCGTCGCTCTCCGCGCAGATCCTCGCCTACTCGCGCGCGAAAGGCCTTTTCGCCGGGCTGTCGCTCGAAGGCGCGTCGCTCCGCGTCGACCGGGACGCCAACCGGGACTTCTACGGCAGCGCCATCTCGACCGACGACATGGTGCGGGGTGTCACGAAGACGACGCCCGTCGGCAGTCAGTGGACGGCGACGCTGACGCGCCTCGTCCCTTCTGCCACCGCTCGCTGAGGCGAGAGCCGCTTCTACAGCGCGTGCCGGCCCTCTCGACACGCGCGCCACGCTGGCGTCGGCGCCAGAGGTGCGCTCGTCTCACGTCCCGAGGTACGTGGCTTGCACTTCACGTCACCACGGTGCGCAGCTCGTGATGCGCACACTTCACCTTGTTGTGAGCGGGAGAAGAGACCATGGATAAACACTACGGTTGGCAGGAAGGCCGCGGGTCGCAGGTTCCGGGGCGCCAGCAGAACGGGCAGCGGTGGAACGAGCAGTCCCGCGACGATCGCGACGCGCGCGGCGCTCGTGGCGGCGAGTACGGCGGCGGATGGGATCAGGACCTCGACCGTGAACAGTTCCTGGGCGAAGACGAAGAGTACGGCAGTCAGCAGCGCGGCAACTTCGGGTCGCGCGGGCAGTGGAATCGCGGCGGCGATCAGGGCCGCTGGTCGCAGAGCGGTTACAACCGCGGTCGCGAGTCCAGCGCACAGTTTGGCGGCGCCCCGCTCCAAGGCGAGGGCGCTCGTGGCCAGGGGTACGGCTCCCAGGGATTCTCAGGCGGTCACTACGGCGGGTTCGCGAACGAAGGGTTTCCGGGCCAGGGCAACTACGGCGGCAACCGCGGCTTCTCGAACCAGGGCTATTCGGGGCCGCGCTTCAATCAGGGATCGACGGGCCAAAGCCGTGGCTTCTCCGGCCAGGGCGGATGGAACCAGGGCGGCTGGGGCCAGAGCGGCCCGAACTACGGTCAGACGTTCGGCCAGGGCTACGCGGGCGGCGACGAGGCAGCGCAGGGGTCCAGCGGTCAAGGCTTCGGCAACCAGGGCGACAGGGGCCAGACCTCCGGCAGCCGGGGCTACACCGGCGGCTATCAGGGCCGCGGCTTTGCCGGCCGTGGCCCGAAGGGCTATCAGCGGTCCGACGAGCGCATCAAGGAGCAGATCTCCGAACGCCTGATGGACGACGACGATGTCGACGCCAGCGAGATCACCCTCGAGGTGAAGAACGGCGAGGCGACCCTGACCGGCACCGTGAGGTCGCGCGAGGAGAAGCGGGCGGCCGAGGAGATCGCGGAGCAGTCGCCTGGTGTCCGCGACGTGCAGAACCACCTGCGCGTCACGCAGCAGACCTCGTCTGGCCAGTCCGACCAGTTCGGCCGCGGACAATCGGCGTCGGCGCCGCCGGCGTCGGGCCAGTCGAAGTCACGCAACACCGAACGTGAGTAGACCGTGGCAGCCGGGGTGGGCCGCAAGGCCCATCCCGGCTCCATGCGCTGCCGGGTGGCCGCGATGCCGCGGCTGAGACTCGGCTCCTCGATATGGTTCGAGGGCGGACCACCCCCGGAGATCCCTTCGCCCCCCCGTCTCGAGACCCACCTTTCAGCCGACGTCGTCATCGTGGGCGGCGGCCTCACGGGCGCCGTCGTCGCGTACGAATGCCTGTCGCGCGGCCTGTCGGTCGTCGCGCTCGAGGCCGGTCGTCTGGCCGGTGGCAGCACGAGCGCCAACACCGGACTGCTGGCGTACGAGCCGGACGAGCTCTTCTCAGGCTTATCCGCCCGCTACGGTGCCGAGGCCGCCGTGCGCGTGTGGCACCGCTCGCAGGAGGCCGCGGCGGCGTTCGCGGGCCTCCTGGGCCGTCTTCACGTCGCTTGTGGTCTGGCGCGGCGCGCCTCGATCTACGCCTGCACGACACGCGCGTCAGAACGGCGCCTGCGCGACGACCACCGGCTGCGGCACGAGCACGGCCTCCGCGGGCGCTGGCTCGACGCGGCCACGCTGTGGGATCGGACGGGCATGCGTGGACGGGGCGCCATCGAGACTCGCGGCCATGCCCAGCTCGATCCGTATCGCGCCTGCCTCGGGCTGTGGACCGCCGCCATGCGAGGCGGCGCGCGTGTCTACGCGGAGTCGCGCGCCACGCGCGTGGACACCGCCTCGCGCACGGTACGCGTGCACACGGCGCACGGCAGCGTGCGCGCACGGCGCGTCGTCATCGCCACTGGCTACGCCACGCCCGAGTTTCGTCCACTCGCGGGCGGGTTCACGCTGACGCATACGTACGCGCTCAGCACCGGTCCCCTGCCGCCCGCAGCGCGCTCACAGGTGGGCATTCCCGACGTGCTCGTATGGAGCGCCGAGCGCCCCTATCACTACCTGCGGTGGGGACCCGGCCATCGACTGATCGTCGGCGGCGCGGATCGTCCGCTGGTACCCGAGTCGCAGCGGGGCGCGGCGTTCGTGCGCGGGCGGCGCCGCCTGGCGCGCGAGGTGCGCGCGCTCGTCCCGGGCCTGCGCGGCATTGCGTTCGAGCGCGCGTGGGAGGGGCTGTTCGCGGTGACCCCAGACGGCCTGCCGTACATCGGGCCGCACCCGCGCTATCCACATCACCTGTTCGCGCTCGGCTACGGCGGGAACGGGATGGTGTACGCCTGGCTCGCGGCACGCCTGCTGACGGGCTGCTTCACCGGAACGCCCGATCCGGACCTGGCGCTGTTCTCGTTCGATCGACTGCAACACCACAACCGCGGGCGCCGACGACGCGTCTAAGGCCGCATGCGCGCGCCGAGTCTGGCGATTCTGGCGTTCAGCGGGCTGGCCATGGCCCAGGCGACCCCGGAGCCCTGGCCGCTGTTGCGGGCCACCGGCGACAACACGACCCGCAGCGCCCTGATCCGCGATCTCCCGCGACAACGCGTCGATCCGGGGGCCGTTCTTCAGCGGCTCCGTGTGGAGAACGACGTCTCCGTGAGGCGCGCCCTGCTGCTTGCGCTCGGCAGCTACGAGAAGGACGCCTTCTCACCCGGTCAACGCGCCTCGCTGACGGCGCTGCTGCGCAACTGGCTCGAGAACGACCCTGATCCCGGCGTCCACAGTGCCATCCAATGGTTCCTTCGCGAGCGCGGCCCGGATCGGCTGGCGAACCCCACGGCACGCTGGTACGTCACGGCGGAGGGTCAGACGATGGCAGCGCTTGGCGGACCGCTGTCGTTTCGCATGGGCGCCCCGGCCGACGAGAGTGGCCGGCAGCCAGCCTCCGATTCACCCGACGAGCCGTTGCACGACGTGCGGATCCCACGGTCGTTCGCCATCGGCACCACGGAAGTCACGGTGGCGGAGTTCCGCCGCTTCCTCGACGCGAACCCCACCGCGAAGCGCGGCTACGAGTACACGGATGGGCGGACGAGGATGGCCGACGTCCTCGCGCGCTTCAGCCCGACCGGCGACAGTCCGGCGATCGCGCTGACGTGGTACGAAGCCGCGATGTACTGCAACTGGTTGAGTGCCCGCGAGGGGCTGCCACAGCCGGAGTGGGTGTATCCGGCGGGCCCGCTTGGCGACGGTATGCAGCTGCCCGCCGACTACCTCCAGCGCACCGGCTATCGTCTGCCGACCGAAGCCGAATGGGAGTACGCCGCGCGCGCCGGCACGCGCACGGCCCGCTTCTTCGGCACCGCGGCCGATCTGCTGGACGACTACGCCTGGTTCTCGCGCAACCCGCCGCGCTCGAAGGACGCGCCGGTCGATCCAGACGATCCGCAGCGCACCTCACCGGTCGGTGCGCTGAAGCCGAACGACTTCGGACTGTTCGACGTGTACGGCAACGTCTGGGAATGGACGCAGGACCGCGTCGAGCGGCGGCGCGACTCGAGCGAAGACCGCGAGGATTCGATGCGGCAGGTGCGCGACCAGGACGCACGCACCCGCCGCGGAGGCGCGTATCCGTACCCCGCCGCGATGGCCCGATCGGCAGCGCGAGGGACGGTTTCGAGCTTCCCTACGACTCGCCGCGACAACGTGGGATTCCGGATCGCGAGAACGCTGCGCTAGTTCCACTTGAGTCGAACGGTCGTCGTGACGTTGATCGGCTGCCCCGGGAACGCGTTGTTGCCGAAGTGACCGGGCAGGAAGTAGTCGTCGTTGTTGAACAGGTTCTCGGCGTTCAGCAACCACTCCCAGCGCGGGGTGCGATATCCCACCGCTCCGGAAAAGATCGTGTAGCCATCCACCACCTGGGTATTGTCGTTGTCGCCGAACTGCTCGGCGAGCGAGCGGACACCGAAGGCGGCGTTGAAGCCGCCGACGAAATCCTTGCGCAGCCACAGGTTCACGTTGTGCCGCGGCACGAAGCGCGGCACCTTGCCGGTCAGGTCGTCTGCGTCCGCGAACCGCGGCGTCGAGAAGCCATAGTTGAAGACGAGTGAGGTCCGCCCGCCCAGGTCGGTGTTCACGTCGAGATCCAGCCCCTTCGAGTTCTGCTCGCCAACCTGAATGAAGCTGATCACCGACTCCTGGACGGCCACGTTGTTGCGCACGATGTAGTACCCGGCGGCCGTGGTATCGACGCGGCCGTTCCAGCCCTGCCAGCGGTGGCCCACTTCGTAGCTGCGGCCGGTGCTCGGCTCGAGCTGCGAACCGTCGGGGGGCACGGTATTCACCGGCGTGAAGGACGTCGCCGTCGCGAAGTAGATCTGCTGGTCGAAGCGCGGCGCGTAGACAATGCCGGCGCGATACGAGTGCGCCACCTGGTCGCGGCGCACCGGCGTGAACGGCAGACCGCCCTCCCGGTCGATGGCGCGCTTGTAGTCGTCGAGGCGATAGCCCAGGTTGACCTTGACCTGCGGCGCGATGTCGATCTGGTCCTGCACGTAGAAGCCCTGCGTGCGATCGTTGACGAACGTCGTGCGCTCGACGGTCTCGATGTCGAGCGGGCCCTGCGTCTCCTGCATCGTCGTGATGTCCATCGGCGCGATCGTCAGCCACCAGTAGCCGCACAGGCAGTCCGGATCGTCACCGGCCGTGACCTCGGTCCGGTACTTGTCGCGGTGGAATTCGTACCCGAGCAGGAAGTTGTGCTTGCCGAACCGGTCCACGCGGCCAACCACTTCGGTCTGGTTCTGGACAGGCCGCCGGATGTGATGGAAGTCGAGCGGCTCGCGGTAGACGAGGTCCTCGTCGGGGCTGCCGTACACGCCTTCGGTCACGAAGTACCTGTCGCTCGTCCGCTGCACGCTCAGCGAGTTGCGGAACTCCCATCCGGAGCCGACGTTCGCGTTGAAGAGCGCCTGCGTCTGGGAGTCCTCGATGAGCACGCGATCCTGCGGCAGGCTGAAACGGGCGTCGCGCTTGAAGCCCGGGAGGTCGATGATGTTGAGCGGGACGCCGCCGTCGCCGTCGAACCGATCGCGCGCGAACACCTGGTGCAGCGTCAGCCGCGCCTTGCCGCCCATCAGCCAGGTCAGCGAGGGCGCGATGTTGAAGCGATCCGCGCCGGCGTCACGCCAGCCGTCGCTGGCCTCGAAGCTCATGTCGGCGCGATACAGCAGGTTCCTGCTCTCGCCGATCGGTCCGGTGGTGCCCGCCGCGAGCTGATGCGTGTTGAAGCGGCCGCCGCGGTACAGCACCTCGCCGGAGCGGACGGCCTGCGGCTTCTTGCGAATGATGTTGATGCTGCCGCCGAGGGCGCCGCGGCCGTAGAGAATCGAGTTGGGCCCCTTGAGCACCTCGAGCGCCTCGATGTTGTTGGTCTGAGTGGCGTAGCGGTTGCCGTTACGGCGCATGCCGTCCAGCAGCACGACGTTGAACCCGTCGCGATCGGCGTCGAAGAACCCGCGCACGGTGTACTGCTCGTAGACGCCGTACCAGCGGATCGCCTGGACGCCGGCCGAGTTCTTCAACGCGTCGCCAACGGTGTTGACGCCCTGCTGGCGCAGCAGCTCCTGCGGGATCGTGCTCACCTGGGCCGGCACGTCCACGTCGGAGACCGGCAGCCGGGTGGCCGTGGCCTTGCCGGATGCGGCGGTGACCGTCACCGCGGTGGTCACACGTCCCACCGCCAGCACGACGTCCACCGACGGCGTGTTCGGCCCGAGGGCGACATTGCGCACCACGGTTTCGAACCCGCGCATCGTGAAGGTCAGCTCATGGCTGCCGACCGAGAGTCCCGTAAAGCGATAGTTGCCGGATTCGTCGGTCGTGGTCGTCGCGATCTCGGCTCCTCGCGATGCGAGCGTCACCGTGGCACCGGGCACCACACCCGTGGTGTCGCGAACCGTTCCGGACAGCGAGAGCTGCTGCGCGGCGGCCAGCGACGCCCATCCACACAAGGCCAGCGTCAACACGGCCAACCGTACACACCTGACTCCCATTCGTCGTACCTCCATCTCGGGTCATGAGAACGAGGCACGACTCTAGCGAATAGGACGATCAGGAGCACCTGAAGATTCGTTCAGGCAATCTTCAGGACTTCGGCAGACGGGGACTCCTGCCAGTCGTTTGACAGGACCTCGACCGTCGAGCATCCTAGAGACGTTGTGAGGCTCGTCCAGCGTCTCGCCGCCGTCGCGCTCATGTTCGCCATGATGGCGGGGAACGCTGCGGTCTGCGCCGGGTGGATGCCAACGCCTGAAGCGCGCATGGCCTGCTGCGCTGACGGCGGCGAATGCCCGATGCACCAAGGCGATTCGCACCTGACCCAGGCTCAGGCCGACAACTGCTGCGCGTCATCAGAGCGAGAGAGTACCAACCAGTCCAGCCCCACGTTCGTCAGCGCTATCACCGAGATGGTTCTCGGTGTCGGGACGGTCCTACCCGCCAGCGACCCCGCGCTCGTTCTGAGTGATGCCTGGCGCACGTCTGCGCCAATACCCATCCCGCCAGTTCGCAAGCACATCCTCCTCTCGGTCTTCCTCGTTTAGCCCAGTCACAGTCGTCGTGTGCCTGCTCGGACTCGCCGTCCGGGCGCGTAGATTCGCGCGCGTGCGCGCGTGGCATGACGGGTGTCGTGGCTCATGATCAATCGACTCATTGACGTCGCACTGAAGAACCGGTTCATCGTCGTGGTTCTCTATCTCGGCCTTGCAGGCTGGGGATGGTGGGCGCTGACGTCCACGCCGGTCGACGCGATTCCAGATCTCTCCGACAACCAGGTGATCGTGTTCACCGACTGGCCTGGGCATAGTCCTCAAGAGGTCGAAGACCAAGTCACGTATCCGCTCACCACGAACCTCCAGGGGCTCGCCGGTGTGCGGGTGGTCCGATCGCAGTCCGCGTTCGGTTTCTCGATGATTTACGTCGTCTTCGAGGACAACGTCGAGCAGTACTTCGCGCGGGCTCGCGTCCTCGAACGCATGAGCCTCGTCACGAAGAGCCTGCCCACGGGCGTGGCGCCGACGCTCGGACCAGACGCGACGGGCGTCGGCCACGTGTTCTGGTACACGGTGGAGAGCCCGACACATTCACTCCGTGAGCTTCGCACGCTGCAGGACTGGTTCATCCGTTATCAGCTCAATGCCGTGCCGGGCGTCGCGGAGGTGGCCTCCGTCGGCGGCCATGTCCAGCAGTACCAGATTGATGTCGATCCGAATCGCCTGAGGACCTACAACCTGCCTCTCAGCGCGGTGGTGTCAGCCGTGCGCGCGAGCAATTTGAATGTTGGCGGCAACGTCCTGCAGTCGAACGGCGCATGGCTGATCGTGCGAGGCGTCGGGTTGATCGCATCCGTCGACGATATCAAGCAGATCGTCGTTGGCGGCTCGAACGGCGTCCCTATCCACGTCGAGCAGGTGGCGAACGTCCAGATCGGCGACGCTTTCCGCGTCGGCTCGCTCGTGAAAGGAACACAGGAAGCCGTTGGCGGCGTCGTCGTCGCGCGGACCGGTGTCAACACGAAGGATGTCATCGATGCCGTCAAAGCGCGCATGGCGCAGATAGCGCCCGGACTCCCGCAGGGAGTCACGATCGTGCCGTTCTACAACCGCTCGGACTTGATCGAGCAGGCAGTTGGAACGTTGCGCACCGCACTGATCGAGGAGATCGCCCTCGTCACGCTGGCACACGTCATCTTTCTGATGCACTTCCGGTCGATCCTCATTGTCACCCTGCCGCTGCCGCTCGCGGTTCTTCTGTCCTTCCTGGGCATGTACTACGCCGGCATCTCCTCCAACATCATGAGCCTCGCCGGCATCGCCATCGCGATTGGCGTGCTGGTTGATGCGGGCATCGTCGTCACGGAGAACGCATTCCGATTCGTCGAGCAGCGCGGAGTCGACACCAGCGACCGCCGCCGAATCTGGGAGACCGTTCAGGACTCCACACGATTGGTCGGACGTCCCGTGTTCTTCTCAATGGCGATCATCCTGCTCGCCTTCATTCCAGTGTTCGCCTTGACTGGACAGGAAGGCAAGCTCTTCCACCCCTTGGCCTTCACCAAGACGCTCGCGGTGCTCGCGGCGACGGTCATCTCCGTCACGCTCGTTCCAGTGCTCTGCACCTTGCTGCTCAGAGGGAAGGTACATCCCGAAGAGTCCAACCCCGTCATGCGTGCGCTTCGCGCGGTCTACCGGCCCGTGCTGCAGAGCGCGCTCGCGCATCGGGCCCTCACGATCAC
>Ga0209486_10001151_pt1 | contig 11516 bp, 12 predicted proteins | sample NCCompost_FD_187518 | JGI IMG/M metagenome (GOLD analysis project Ga0209486, IMG submission 187518) | Agricultural soil microbial communities from Utah to study Nitrogen management - NC Compost (SPAdes) (version 2) | ecosystem: Environmental > Terrestrial > Soil > Agricultural land | place... | reverse complement strand
TCGCCTCATGGACGAGCTCGCGGGCACCGAAAACCGCATTGCCGTCGAGCGCATGCGCTACAACGAGCGGGTGCAGGAGTACAACACTTCGAGGCGGCAGTTCCCCTCGAACATCACGGCGAGCCTCTTCGGGTTCCGCGAGTACCCGGTGTTCAACGCGCCGCCCGAGGCCGAACGCGTGCCCACGGTGACGTTCGAGAGGCCGGCGTCGTAGGAAGCGACTCATGCCGCTCGTCGATGCGTTGCTTCCCGAGTTCGATCACGAGATGACGGCCACCCGGAAGATCCTGGAACGGGTGCCGGAAGATCGGCTCGAGTGGAAGCCGCACGCCAAGTCGTTCTCGCTGGGCGCGCTGGCCACGCATCTGGCCAACCTGCCAACCTGGGGTACGGAAACGCTGACCAGGTCGGAAATCGATCTCCCCGCGGTGCCGTCGCCGCCCGGCGCGCTGCCATCGAAGACCGAACTGATTGCGGCCTTCGACCGGAACGTCGCCGCCGCACGCGCCGCCATGACCGGCAAGACCGACGGCGAGCTCCTGGCGATCTGGTCACTGAAACGCGGCGGCAAGACCCTCTTCTCGATGCCGAAGACGGCGGTGATGCGCTCGTTCGTCCTGAGCCACATGATTCATCACCGCGCACAGCTGGGGGTGTACCTGCGATTGCTGGACGTGCCGGTGCCGGCAACGTACGGTCCTACCGCCGACGAGCCGTCCTTCTGACGCGATTTGCCACCGGCGCGATCGCCTTCGTCCTGCTTGCGACCGCGAATGGAGCGGGCTACCGCTACGGCGTCTCCGATCAGGCCTTCTACATCCCCGTCGTTGCCCGCTCGATAGATCCCGCCCTTTTTCCGCGTGACGCATCGCTGATTGACGCTCAGGGGCGCCTCATGATCGTTGACGAGGTGCTCGGCGGGCTCGTCCGCCTGACGGGACTCTCGCTCGAGACGCTGTTCCTGGGGTGCTACATCGTCTCACTGCTGGTTGTGTGGGCCGCGATCTGGCTGATCAGCACCCGGATCTATCGCACCCCCTGGGCGTTCGCGGCGCTGGCCGCAGCACTGGCCCTGCGTCACCGCATTCCAAGGACCAGCGTCAACTCGCTCGAGCCGTACTTCCTGCCGCGGTTGCTCGCGTTTGGTATCGGCATGCTCGCCGTAGCGGCCGTTCTTCGGCGCCGTCCCTGGCTGGCCATCGCGCTGGTCGCCGCTGCCGCCGCCGTGCATGTCACCACTGCGCTGTGGTTCGCGGTGCTGATTGGCACCGCGCTGGCGATCCTCGACCTTCAACTGCGCCGCGTCGTCATTGCCGGCGCGGTAGCAGCAACCGGCATCCTTGGCGCAGCGGTGACGTGGGGTCCGCTGCGCGGCGCGATGACGAGGATGGATGAGACGTGGCTGCAGGCGGTCGCGAGCAAGGACTCCCTGTTTCCGGCCCAGTGGCCGGTGTGGGCGTGGGCGGCAAACTTCGCGTTTCTGGGAGTGCTCGTCTGGGCGCATCAGGCGCGTACCCGCCGCGGTGAGGCAACGGCGGAGGATCGGGCGCTCGTATGGGGCGCCGGAGCGCTGGTGGCCCTCTTCCTCGTCACCCTGCCACTGGTGACCGCCGGGATCTCGCTGGCGGTCCAGTTTCAGATTTCGCGGGTGTTCTGGGTGGTCGAGCTGCTCGCCCTGGTGTACGTGGTCGGCGCGATCTGCGATGCTCCGGCCGCGCGCGTCCGCGCCATCGTCACCGCCGTCGTCCTGACCGTGTTCGCCACGGGCCGTGGGCTTTACGTGATGCTCGTCGAGCGGCCCGAGCGCCCGTTGTTCGAAGTGCACTTGCCGGTTTCGCCCTGGGAGGACGCGATGGCCTGGTTCCGCCGCCAGCCTCCCGACACGCACGTCCTCGCCGATCCCGGTCACGGATGGAAGTACGGAACCAGCGTCAGGGTGTCGGCCGAACGCGATGTGCTGCTCGAGGAAGTGAAGGACTCGGCACTGGCGATCTATTCGCGCGACGTGGCCGCCAGGGTGGTCGAGCGGACCCAGGCCGTAGGCGACTTCACCTCGCTGACCGCAGATCGCGCCCGCGAACTCGCCCGCCGTTACGATCTGGATTTTCTGGTGACCGAGGCCGACTTGCCGCTGCCTGTCGCCTACCGGAATGCTCAGTTCCGGATCTACGCCTTAAAGTAGCTGGGTAGCTGAGTAGCTGGGTAGCTGAGTAGCTGGGTAGCTCGGTAAGAGCACCCCCAGCAACCTGGCAACCTAACAACCCAGCTACCTACTTGGCACGGCTCTTCATCCAGAGCTCATCGAGCGCGCCCGGGTGCAGCATTTTCGTAATCCAGACGATCTGCCCCATGTGCGCGGCGTTGTGGTGGGTGACGTGAAGCAGCACCTGCCCATAGGTCGTGATCTTGCCCGTCCGATCGGTGGTCGTCATCATGTCCGCCGGCTGAAGACGGTTGAGGACGTCCTCCACGGCGCGCAGCGAGTGCTGCCACGTCTCCAGCAGCTTCGGCTTCGCGAAGCCTTCACGCGTGGCGAACTCCGCATCGCGATGGCGTCCGATGTCGCGCCCCGCAATTGCCTGCTCGAGATAGAACCGGTTCGACCACGAAAGGTGCACCACCAGGTTGGCGACCGCGTTCGCCTGCTCGTTCGGTCTCCACCACAACTGATCGTCGGTGAGCACGTCGAGACACGCGTTGATCTGCGCCGGATAGTCCTGCGTCAGGCGGACGCGCGTGAGATGCAACAACGTCGAGTCGAGATCCCGGTCCATTCCGGGATGATAAGCTGACTCAAATCCCAAAGCCCAAATCCCAGATCCCAACAAATCCCAATTGGGTTTTGGGATTTGGGATTTGGGATTTGGGATTTTGGTCAATCGCATGCCCTTTACTCCTTCAGCGTATCGCCCGCTCTTCACGGGTGGACATCGGCAAACGCTGTACGCCTGGGCGAGGCGGAGGCAGTTCCCCCGGCTGCCGGCGCCCGCGCCGCGCTATTTCGACGTCGACCGCGATGCTCGCGTGCTCGCGCATTGCCACTGGCACTCCGATCGGGCGAACCACCCGGCGATCATCCTGCTGCACGGCCTCGAAGGCTCGAGCCACGCGCACTACATGGCGGGCATCTCCGACAAGGCCTGGGCCGAAGGCTGGAATGTCGTGCGGTTGAACCAGCGAAATTGCGGCGGCACCGAACACCTTTCGCGGGGGCTGTACCACTCGGGGCTGACGCACGACGCATTGTTCGTCATGCGCGAGATGATCGAACGGGACGGCATTCGCTCGATTGCGATTGCCGGCTACTCGCTCGGCGGCAACCTGGCGTTGAAGCTGGCCGGTGAGCTCGGCGGCTCGGCTCCAGCCGAACTGATCGCCGTGTGCGCCGTCTCACCCACCCTCGACCTGGCGCGCTGCGTGGACGCACTCGAACGGCGCGGCAACTTCGTGTATCAGTGGAATTTCGTGCGGAATCTCAAGGCCCGGATGCGCCGGAAGGCTGCGGCGTTTCCCGGTGAGTTTTCCCTGGAACCGCTGACGCGGGTCTGGACCGTGCGGCGATTCGACGACGCCTACACCGCGCCGCATCATGGCTTCCGCGACGCCGCCGACTACTACCATCGGGCCAGCGCGATCCGTGTGGCCGCCCGCATCCGCGTCCCGACGTTGATCATCACCGCCGAGGATGATCCGTTCGTGCCCGACGCGCCCTTCCGCGACCCTGATGTCGCCGGCAACCCGTCCATCACGCTGGTCATCACCCCGCATGGTGGGCATTGCGCCTTCGTCGAACGCGCAGAAGGGGGCTACGACGGATACTGGGCCGAGCGCGAGATCATGCGGTTTGCGGCAGCGCAGCAACCAGCGCGCGTGCAAACTCTGGCCCCTTCCCGGATTCTTCGTGCTTGAAGTAGACGTAGACGTCACGGCATTGCGCGGTCCGCTCCTCGATCACTTTCGCCCACCGTTCTATGTCCACCGGGCCATACCCTTCGTCCCTCAGCCGGAAGTACCCGTAGTCGGCCGTCACTTCGACCGGGGTTGACAGCTTCTCGCTGTCGGCGACGCACAGCGCCAGGTTGCGCGCCCGGAGGCGCTGGTAGATCTCCTCGTCGAGCCATGAGGCATGGCGGAACTCGAAGGCCGCGCACACGCGGGGGGGAAACGCGTCGAGGAACGCGTCGAACAGCGCCACGTCCTTCTTCAGGTTCGGCGGCAGCTGAAACAGCAGCGCGCCGAGCTTGGGTCCGAGGATCGACGCGGTTTCGAGGAACTGGCGCACGCGATCGGCGCAGTCGCGCAGCCGCGCGTCGTGGGTGATGCGCTTTGGCGCCTTGAGCGTCAGCTTGAATTGATCAGGGGTCGCCGCGTCCCACCCCTGCAGAATTTTTTCGTTCGGGGCGCGATAGAACGTGTAGTTGATCTCGACCGTTGAAAACCGCTCGGCGTAGTACGGCAGCATCTTGGCCGCCGGCAGCGTCTCCGGATAAAAGCTGCCCTTCCACTCCGGGTAGTTGTAGCCGGAGGTGCCCACCCAAATCATTTGGTAGAGTTAAGCACATGCGCCATGCCCGCGGAATCGCGATCCTCGCCCTGGTCATCGCCGCCTCGGCGTGCAGCCGCGCCCCCGAGCCGCGCCGCTACGAGGTGCGGGGACAGATCCTCGGCGTCGATCCGGCCAGGCAGGAAGTGCTGATGAAGCACGAAGACATCGAAGGCTTCATGCCGGCGATGACCATGCCCTACAAAGTGCAGGACCAGGCGATGCTGCAGGGCACTCAGCCGGGCGACCTCGTCACCGCCACGCTTGTCGTCGAGGAGGTCAACGCCTACCTCTCGACCATGACCAAGACTGGCAGCGCCCCGATCGACGCAGCGGCAGGAGGACCTGAAATCACGGCCTCAGACCTGCTCAGGGAGGGCGACGTCGTTCCCGATCGCACGTTCGTCGATCAGGCCGGAAGGACCCGCACGATTGGAATGCTGCGCGGACATCGCGTCGCGCTGACATTCATCTACACGCGGTGCCCGCTGCCCGATTTCTGCCTGCTGATGGACAGGCAGTTCAAGGAAGTCCAGCAGACCATCAGCAAGACGCCCGAGCTCGCCGACGTCCAACTCCTCTCGATTACTCTCGATCCCGACTTCGACAAGCCGGCTGTCCTGGCGCAGCATGTCAAGACGCTCGGCGCCGACACGCGAAACTGGCACTTTGTCACGGGTGATCGCGATGAGGTGCTCTCATTCGCGAAGCGCTTCGGCATCGTTACCGAGCCTGGCGACGCGAGCGCCCCGGTCGTCCACAACCTCCGTACGGCCGTCATCGATCCCGAGGGACGCCTGGTGAAAGCGTACTCGGGCAGCATGTGGTCACCCGCTGAACTCGTTGCCGACCTCAAAGCCGCGCCCGCTCCCAAGCGCTGATCCGGTCGATCCACCGGCGCTGGCGTTGACCGCGGCCGAAGGGCGCCTGGTCGCACGCCTGCGGACGCCATCCGCCGTGCAGCGCTGGCTCAACCAGCTTCCCTACAACAACGAGAAGGGGGGCGAAACGCTGCGAACGTTCCGCGGTGTGGTGCGAACCGGCACCGCGCATTGCCTGGAAGCCGCGCTGACGGCGGCCGTCATCCTCGAGCAGCACCGGTACCCGCCGCTCGTCCTCAGTTTTGAATCGATCGATCTGCTCGACCACGTGATCTTCGTGTATCGCGGTCCTCGGGGATGGGGCTCCGTCGCGCGCTCGCGTGATCCGGGGCTGCACGGCCGGAAGCCGGTGTTCGCCACGCCGAGAGGACTGGCACTCAGCTATCTCGACGAGTACATCGACTTCAGCGGGCGCATCAAGGCGTACACGGTGGTCGACCTGCGGGTACTGGGCACGTACGAATGGCGGCTCGCAACGGGAAACGTCTGGAAGGTCGAACAGCTGCTGCTCGACTGGCCACACCGGAAGATCGCCTCGTCGGACGACCACGCCAACCGGCTGCGCCGCCGTTATCGCGCCTTTCGCGAGGCCCACGGCTACAAGCCGTGGAAGTACTATCGCGGCCGCGAGCGATGGACCGGCCTGCCGGCAGAGTTCAGGTATCGGGGATGAATCAATTCGTCAATCCAGGTCAAAATCCCGATCGGGCCGGGTAACCGGTTCCTGCTTCGCCTGGCGCAGCGCCTCTTCGAACCGCCGGGCCAGCGCGTCGTCGCGCCCCTTTTCCGCTTCCATCGACTGCTCGAACAACGCTTCCCGCCGCGCTGCTTCGGCCGCCAGGATCCGCGCCGCCTCGTCCAGCTCGGGCTTGTCGGCGCGCTCGGGCTCGCGGTGTGAAATCACCCGGCCGAGGTTGGTATCGATGACGAGCGACGCACGGCAGCAGGGACACGTGACCTCGAGTTCGCTCTTCAGCTTAGCCACAATGTGCCTATGATACAGGTAGCTTGGTAGCTGGGTTGTTGAGTAGCTGGGTAGCGGCACGAACCTAGCTACCCAGCTACCCAGCCACCCAGCTACCGAGCTACCACCTGATGACGGACGCCCACTGGCGCACTCTCCGTGTCGCCACCTACAACATCCACCGCTCGCGCGGGCTCGACGGACGCACCAACCCGGCGCGGATCGCCGAGGTCATTCGCAGCATCGACGCCGACGTCGTCGCGCTCCAGGAGGTGATCGGCGCCGGCCCTAGTTCCTCGGGCCACGCAGAGGAAATCGGCGCGCTACTCGGCATGGGCTGGGTCATGGCCCCGGCGCGCCACCTCCGCAACTGCCTGTTTGGCAACGTCGTGCTGAGCCGGCTGCCGATTCTCCATCACGCCCAGTACGACCTGTCGTGGAAGACCTGCGAGCCGCGGTGCTGCCAGCGGGTCGACATCGCCATCGGCGACGACACGCTCCACCTCTATAACGTGCATCTCGGCACGGCATTCCTTGAACGTCGCCACCAGGCCGGCCGCCTGGGCGCGATCGTCCACGATCGGCGCGTCGGCAACCCGAAAATCGTCCTCGGCGATTTCAATGAGTGGATGCGAGGACTGGCGACACAGATTCTGAGTGAGCGGCTCAAGAGCATCGACCTGCGGGCACACCTGCGTCGGCGGCGGACCTACCCGGGGGTCTTTCCGGTGGTTCACCTCGATCACATCTACTACGAGGGAAAAGTGGAGGTCGTGAAACTGGAACTGCCGAGGACGCGGCTGTCGTTGATGGCCTCGGACCATCTGCCGCTGGTGGCGGAACTGCGGGTGCAGTTTACGTAGTGCCGATCATCCTTCTTCTTCGTACTCTTCTTCTTCGATCGGCAGGAACCGCGTCGGCGGCCTGAGCGCCTCGCGGAAGTCATAGACCGGCAGATCGCGGACGTGAATCGGGATCACGCAGTGCGGACCCTTCATGTCAACGACCACGGTTACGGGGCTTCCCTCGACGCCGTCGCGGAAGGCCAGCTGACAGCCGCAAGCGAGACGCGCGCGCGTGAAGCCCTTCAACATATCGGCATCATACTACAGCAGCGACTCGACGTATTGCTTGAACTGTTCCTTGGTGGCGATGCCGGAATGCCGCTTCGCCACCTTGCCATCCCGGCCGACGATGACGGTCGTCGGCAGCCCCCACATCGGCCCGAACGCGTCCTCGACATCCTTCCGGTTGTTGGCGTCCAGCAGCGGATAGTTGACGGCGAGCGTGTCGGCGAACGGCTTCACCCGGCTCCACTCATCGAGAAGATCGAGGCCGACGACGACCAGTTCGTCCGGGTACTCGCGCTGCAGCTCGATCAAGTCGGGGATCTCGACCTTGCACGGGCCGCACCACGTTGCCCAGAAGTTCACGATGATGACCTTGCCCTTGAAGGAGGCGAGCTTGACCTCCACGCCGTTGACGTCCTTGAGCGTGAAGTGCAGCGGCGCGTCCATCCCGACGGCGGAGAGTCCCGAGTCGGCGCCCGAAAGCGGCGCGGCCGACGGGTCGGCGGCCGGGGGCGGCGCGTTGGGGTCGACCGATCCGGTTGGCATCAGCGTCAGCAGGGCGAGTGCGACGAGCACCGCCGCCATCCCGAGCCAGGCTTTCTGCCGCTGCCCCAGCCCGCCGGTCCTGCCGGCCGCCGGCGTTCCGGCGTCGGGTGCACCGGTTTCGGGCGATTGCGGCGCGGCGGCGGTGTCCATGGGGTCCTGGCTGTTGTGCAGTTCGTCAGGCATGGCGTGCCCTCATTATCACCTGCATAGGGCGGAGGTGCACGAGCGAGAGGACGATCCACCGAGGATCGCCGCCGCCAAAATGCCGCACCGACGCGGAATTCGGGCGGGATCCGCCAGATCTCATCGGTACATCCTTTGCTCCCGGCGACCGTCAGCTATAGTGTTGTAATGTTCCGCCCGGTGGTCCACTAGTTCGCTCCTTCGAGGAGATTCCTATGCGTAAGGTCCCGGTCGCGGCGTTCGTGGCGGCACTTCTGCTGTCCCCCAGCCTCGCTTCGGCGCAGACTCCATACATCCCCTACTTCGGCAAGAACCAGATCCGTTACGACAACTTCAAGTGGCAGATCTATACGACCGACCACTTCGAGATTTACTACTACCCCGAGATCGAGCAGCACCTGGAGCGGGTCGCCGGCTACGCGGAAAGCGCGTACCAGCACGTCAGCTCGGAGCTGAAGTACGACCTCGCGTTCAAGATCCCGCTCATCCTGTTCAAGACCAGCAGCGAGTTCCAGCAGCAGAACGTGATTCCGGGCGCGGCGCAGGAAGGGGTCGGCGCGTTTGCCGAACCGATGCGCTACCGCATTGTCATGCCGCTCGACGAACCGCCTGACCTGCTTTACCGGCTGATTCTCCACGAGCTGACCCACCAGTTCGAGTTCGACATCATCCCCACCTCGCTGATCCGCCGCAGCGTCCCGCTGTGGGTCAACGAAGGGCTGTCCGACTACATGACCGGCATCTGGCGGCCGATCGACCTGATGACCGTGCGCGATGCCGCGGTGGCGGACATCGTGCCGAAGATGAGCGAGCTCGAGGGCTACACGCAGACCGGCAGCGTGCGCATGATCTACAACCTCGGACACGCCGTGTTCGAGTTCATCGAGTCGCGGTGGGGCAAGGAGGGCATCCGGCAGTACCTTTTCTCGCTGCGCAAGTCGGTCATCGGCGGCGGCGAAGACGCCTACATGGAGGCGTTCAAGCTCACCCCCGAGGAGTTCGACCAGGAATTCGACAAGTACCTGAAGGATCGCTTCAAGCCGTTCCGCGACAAGGAGCGGCCTGCCGACTACGGGCGCAACCTCGCGCCCGATCCGGAGGATTCGGTCTTCATCGGCGCGGTATCGATTGAGCCGTCCCCCTCCGGCGACCTGATCGCCATGGTGACGGGCAACCGGCGGGATCGCGAGCTTGACATCGTGCTGGTGTCGGCGACCGACGGGTCGATCATCCGCAACCTCACCAACGGCTTCGACCAGGACCGCGGCTTCGAGTTCATCGTCCAGAACGGCATGCGCTCGAACACCGTGCCGTGGATGTCGTGGTCGCCTACCGGCGACCAGGTCGCCTACTTCGTGCGCGCCGAGAAGTGGCGCACGCTGATCCTGCAGAACGTGCTCAACCGGAACGTCGACAACCGCATCGAGCTGCGGATGGTGGACGACCCAGAGTCGCCCGATATCTCTCCGGACGGCACCAAGGTGGCGTTCGCGGCGCTGCAGGGCGGGGTTGGCGACATCTGGGTAGTTGACCTCGCGTCGCGTGAGGTCACCAACCTGACCAAGGATGGGTTCGCTGACTCAGGCCCGACGTGGTCGCCCGACGGCCGCTCGATCGTCTACGTCGCGCGCATCAGCGGCAACGAAAAGCTGTTCCGGCTCGACGTCGCCACCGGCCAGAAAACGCAGCTCACCTTCGGCACCCACGACGACTCGGCGGCGCAGTTCCTCGACGCCGAAACGCTCGTGTTCTCCTCGACCGCGACCGACCCGGCGCAGCCGGCCGAGCCCGAAGTGGCTCGCAACGGCAATATCTACAACATCTGGACGCTCAATCTGAAGACCGGCCAGCTCCGGCAGTACACCGACGCACTCGGCGGCAACACCTCCGCTGTCGTGCTCAACGCCGGGCGCGCCGAGCCGCGCATCGCCTTTGTCGGCTACTACAAGGGCGAATACGAACTGCACGTGCTCGATCGCCGCGATCCGATCGTCACCGCCTCGTCGTCCGACTTCGGCGCGCCCGGACCGATCATCGACTTCCAGGCGCCGCTGACGCACACGCTGATTACCCAGAACAAGCGCACGAAGGGGACATTCGAGAAGCTGTTCCTCGACGGACGGCCGCCGGTGAACGTCGGCGTCACCAGCAGCGGCGACGTCTTTGGCGGTTCGGCCGTCACCTTCAGCGACGTGCTGGGCGACAAGCAGTTCACGATGTATGCGGCGTCGATCTCCCAGTACCGCACGCTGTCGTTTTCGTACCTGAACCTGGCGCGCCGCTTCAATTACGCGGTCCAGGCCTATTCGCAGACGCAGTTCTTCTACGGGGCGCTCGAAGGCGTCTTCTACGACCCGGCGTTCTCGAACCTGTTCCTCGACCGCGATCTCGCGCTGGCGACCAGGACGGTGCGCGGCGGCAGCGTCTTCGGCATCTGGCCGCTCAACCGCTACCGCCGCCTCGAACTGGTCGGCGGCGTCCTTCAATACAACGAAGAGTTCAACGATCCGACGCTGCAGGAATACTCCGAGGGGTATCAGCAGCAGCAGTTCGGCGCACAGCTGTTCCGGTCGGGCCTTTACATTCCGCTCGGCATCAACTTCGTCCAGGAAACCACCGTGTTCCGCGAGTTCGGTCCCCTCGCCGGCAACACGATGCGCCTGTCGTATGAGGTCGCGCCCAACATCGGCGACACGCTCGGCCGGCAGACGGCGGACGTGGATGCACGCTACTACCTGCGCATGGGTGGTTCAGGGCTGCTCGCGCTGCGGGCCCGCGGCTTCAAGAGCTGGGGCGATGCGCCCGACTTCATGTATTTCGGCGGCAACTCCGAAATGCGCGGCTACGAGTACCTCGAGTTCATCGGCTCTGAAGCCGCGTTCCTGAACGCCGAGCTCCGGTTCCCGTTCATCGAGGCGATGCTGACGCCGCTCGGCGTGCTTGGCGGAGTCCGCGGCGTGCTCTTCGCCAACATGGGCGGCGGCCACTTCGACGGACAGCCGTTCAAGTGGTGGTCGAACAGCTCTGATACCTACACCCCGATCGTCACCTACACGCAGGGGATCGGCGGCCTGACCCCGGTGTACGGGCCACCGACGCGCGTCGACGGGCTCCGGCTGGTGGACGCCCGCGCGTCCTACGGCATCGGCCTCGAGACGTTTGCGCTCGGCTTCCCGGTCCACTTCGACTGGTCCTGGCGCACGCTGCTCAATAAGGACTGGGAAGACCTGCGATTTGCCGCGTTCGGCGGCAGCTCCGCCTTCCGCAAGCCGCAGTTCGCGATGTGGATTGGATACGACTTCTAGGTGGTAGCCGGTAGCTGGTAGCAA
>Ga0209486_10001150_pt1 | contig 11519 bp, 8 predicted proteins | sample NCCompost_FD_187518 | JGI IMG/M metagenome (GOLD analysis project Ga0209486, IMG submission 187518) | Agricultural soil microbial communities from Utah to study Nitrogen management - NC Compost (SPAdes) (version 2) | ecosystem: Environmental > Terrestrial > Soil > Agricultural land | place: USA... | reverse complement strand
GCGAATAGGAGTCGCTCGACGCACCGAGATGGCCGTGCATCTCCCAGAGCCCCGGAAGCGCCCACTTGCCGGTCCCATCGATGCGGTGGGCGCCGGCCGGGATCGGCACCGATCCGTCGGGGCCGGTGGCCACGATCAGGGAATCCCGGACCAGGATGGTGCTTCCGGAGCGCACTTCCCCGCTCCGGACGTCCACCAGGTTTACCCCGGTCACCGCGACGTGAGAGGCGGGCCGCACCAGCAGCTTTGCCGCGGTCTCCGACATCCGCGCCGCGGCCAGCCGTTCTTCGACCGCGATCATCGCCGGCAGCGCCGTCTGCCAGCCGCTGCGCACCAGGCTCTGCCACCCGGCGAAGCCGAACAGCTCGCCGTCCCGGTCGAGCCAGAGCCGAGCCCGGACCGAGCCGCCCCACGAAATCGCGACGAAGGAGATCTCTTCCTCGGCGCCGGCGTCGGAGCGAACCCGGAGCCGCTCCACCGTGCGCAACCCCGCCAGCGGTGCGACGCTGTCGCTCCCCGCTACCGGCACACCGGCCCCGTTCGCCCGGTCGATCGCCCGCACCAGCATCGGCTGCCAGATCCACGGATCCAGCCAGTTCATCCCGAAGGAAACCAGGGTCCGGCCGTCGGGCAGGCTCCAGCGCTGCTGGACCGGGTTCTTCCGGTAGTCGTGCCCGTCCACCGCAATGACGGTGGGCCAGCCGCGGCGGTCGACCGCCACCTTGGTGATGGTGCGGGGTCCCCTGCCCCGGTCGTTGTATTCGATGAACCACGCCTCGGTCCCGTCGGGCTCGACCCAGCGGTCCATCCGGCCGCTCACCCGGCCCTGAAAACTGCTGAGCCAGTGGAGGGTATCCCTGGGCGCCTGCGCGCTTAAGCCCGGGGCCAGCAGCCCGAGCAGGATCAGGGTCTTCAATTCAGGAACTCCCATCGCACTCCGAATGTGCTGGCATAGGCGGGAACCGCCAGCCGGGGCACATAGCCGAGATGATCGCGCGCACCAAGGAGATTATACCGGTCGTAATAGGCGGTGAAGGCGCCGATCTGGAGACCGATGTAGGCCCGGAACTGGGTCGCGCCGCGATGGGTCACCGGCGCACCGGTCGTGTCCCGCGCCAGCACACCGGTTCCCCAGCTTTCCATGGTCGCCTGGAGCTTGAGGTTGAAGATTCCGCTTTTGAAGGTCGGAAGAAACTTGCTCTGGATGGTCGCGTTGACGACCGAGTGGGTCGGGGGCTGCCCCTCGGGACGGGTCCCCTGGGGGGTGCTGTACCAGCCGTCCAGGATCACCCACTGGAGCGGGGCCACCCGCGCGTTCACCGTGATCCAGTTGGTCCGCTCATGGGGTGTAATGGTGGCCAGCGCCGGATACTGGGCATAGCCCTCGGGGCGGAATCCGGTGTTCGAGGTATAGGCGACCTCGACCTGGGCCAGGCGGCTCTGCCACGCGCCGATCAGGCTGCGGTCGTCGAGATCGTGGGGCAGGTTGTTCCGCACCATCGGAAAAGGAAGCCCGTACCCGCGGCGGTACACCGCGCTGGCCGAGAATCCCAGCGGCAGCGCCACCCCGGCCCGCGCGGTGATCCAGCTGTTGGCCCGTCCCCCGTCGTGCCGCTGGTACACCGCGTCCAGACTCGCCGTCAGGTAGCGGGTAAACGCCATGCCGCCCCGGAGCCGAAGCTCGAGCGGAGTCCAGGTCGAGCGCCAGAACGCGCTTCCCTCGAGGCTGGCCCCGGGCAGCCGATACGCCGCGATCACCCCGGCCTGGGTCATGTTGCGGCGGTGCTCGCTCAGCTCGAAAGTGGTGTCGGTCTTGACCACGTTGCCCGCGTCGTCGAGCGAGTCGGTCAGCACCCGGGTGGAATCCTTCTGGATCTCGTCGGTCCATCCGGTCCGCGCCACAATCAGATCGACCCGGGGTCCCAGCCCGGCGGTCTGCCGGCTGAGAAAGACCCTGGCCGAGAGATCGGTCCGGGTCCCCGCCCGGGCATTGCTCAGAGTGTCACCGGTAGCTCCGTCCGAGAGCACCGCCTCCCGCTCGGGAGAATTGCGCAGATACTGAAGCACCGCGCCGAACCGCGTCGACGGGATGTAGTCAACCCGGATCAGCCCCTGGGTGTTGGAATAGTCTCCCGGGACCGAGGGCTGGGCCGGCACCCCGAAGTGGTCGAAGGCCGCGGTGACCCCGAGCCCGTTGCTGCCCCGTTTCTCGATCACGCCCTGATACCGGGCGATCTCCAGGTCGCCGCTGGCGATGCCGATCCGGCTGTAGGGCACGCCCCGGTCGTGCCGACGTAGGAACAGGTGCACACGGAGCAGTCCGGGAAGCCGCTCGATCTCGATCCGGTCGAGAAAACTCAGCGGCAGCATGGACGGGTCCACCATCAGGGAATCCTGCCCCATCGGGAAATAGGGCATTCCCTCGAGCAGGTATTCCACCGACGCCGCCCCGCGGGCCTGGTAGGCCGGAAGCTCAGGGCGCCCGGCCCAGCCGCCCCGCAACAGATAGAGTCCGGGCACTTTGGTGAGCACGTCGCTCACGGTTTCGGCGTTGTGCCACAGAATCGAGTCGCGGCCGAACACGAAGCGGGTGGCTCCGGGCAGCAGGGTGCCGGCGCCGATCCGGGGAGGCACCGGTATGAGACGGCGGGCGTCCTGCTGGGCCTTCAGGAAATGGCCGGTGTAGTCGACGGTGTCGCGGGCCAGCGAATCGGCGCGGGTGGTGTCCACCACCTGGGCCACGAGCGGGGCGGTCCCCGCGGCGAGCAGGAGCGCCGCCGTGAGGAGGGAGTGCCTCACACCCGCGCGAGCAGGAACTCGCTGAAGAGGCGCACTCCCATTCCGGTCGGACCCTTGCCCATGGAGGGATCGTCGCGGTCGCTGTAGGCGGTGCCGGCGATGTCCAGGTGGGCCCAGGGAAATCCGTCGGCGAATTCCCGGAGGAACCACGCGGCCGAGATGCTCCCCGCCGCGCGGCCGCCACTGTTCTTCACGTCGGCAATGTCGGATTTGTTGAGGTCCCGGTACTCATCCCAGAGCGGCAGCTCCCAGGCCCGCTCGTTGGCGCGCTGGCCCGCGGCGAGGAGATCCCGGATCAGGGCGGCGTCGGTCCCCATGAGTCCCGCCGCGGTGTGTCCCAGCCCGATGGTGATCGCCCCGGTGAGGGTGGCGATGTCCACCACGCAGGCAGGGGAAAACCGCCGCGCGTATGACAGTGCGTCGGCCAGCAGCAACCGGCCCTCGGCGTCGGTGTTCACGATCTCGATCGACTTGCCGAGCTGACTGGTGACCACGTCGCCCGGCTTGATCGCGGTTCCCGAGGGCATGTTTTCGGCCGACGGGATCAGTCCCACCACCCGGATCTTGGGCCGAAGCCGGCCCAGCATCTCGAAGGTGCCGATCACCGCGGCGGCGCCGGACATGTCGTACTTCATGTCCTCCATGCCCTGGGCCGGCTTGATGGAGATGCCGCCGGTATCGAAGGAGACGCCCTTGCCCACCAGCACGACCGGCGCGCCTTCCGCCCCCTTGTACTCCAGCACGACGAAGCGGGGCTCTTCCGCGCTTCCCTGCGACACCGCCAGCAGGGCGCCCATCTTTTCCTTCACGATGGCCTTCTTGTCCAGCACCGTGACGTCGAACCCCAGCCGCTTCCCGGTCTCGGCCGCGATCTCGGCGATCCGGGACGGGGGGAGGTGGTTGCCGGGCAGAACCTGGATTCCCCGACAGGCGAGATGCCCCGCCGCGATCGCGGCCCCGATCGCGTGGCCCGCGCGCACCGCTTCGGTGTCCGCCGGGGCAAGGATTTCGAGCCGTTCGTAGGGAGGCTTCTTCTCTTCGGGCGGCTGCTTCATCGCCAGGAAATGCCAGGCGCCCTGCGCCGCGCCCTCGGCGGCCAGCTGCCCCAGCTCCTTCGGATCCACCGGCCCGCGGGCTTCGGGAGTCACGAAGAGCGCCGCGCTGGGAACGCCGGTGGTGCGGGCTCGTCGGCTTCCGACGGCCGCCCCGCGCCGCAGCGCGGTCCGACTCCACTCACCCGGAGTGCCCACACCCACCAGCAGGATGCGGGGCCGCTTTCCCTCGGCATAGAGCAGCGCGGTCTCGTCCTTCTTCCCGGTGAAATCCCCCGCCGAGTAACAGCGCGCGATCGCCCCGCCGCTGGCCTTGTCGAGCGCGGCCAGCGAGGCGGGCTCTGTGCCCTGGGGCACCAGGACAATCAGGAACGGAGTGGCGTGCGCGTCGGGTGCTGCGGCAATGACCTGGGTCTCGAAGGTCATGGAGATCCGAGTTGGGGAATGGCAGAAACTAATGGAGCTATCGGCTATCGGCTATCGGCTGCCGGTCAGGCTATCAGCCTGTCGGAGAGCGGATAGCTGATAGCCGATAGCGGCTTCAATGCCCGAGGCGAGAGTCGAACTCGCACGGGGTTGCCCCCGGCGGATTTTGAGTCCGCTGCGTCTGCCATTCCGCCACTCGGGCCGGCACCAAGTATAACCGGCCCAGCGGCAGATATTCTGGAGTGCGGCGGGTTACGGGCGGCGGTTGGGACGGAAGGGCGCGGCCTGGGGCGGATCTTTCCGTCCCTGCTGGAGCTCCTGGGCCCGCTGCATCAGGCGATCGCGCATCATCAGGTACTGGCCCCGCTGGACCGGATTCAAGATGGCGGAAAGATCACGCATCTCGTCCCGGAAGGTCTGGGCGTAGGCGATCCGGTGATTGGTCAGCGCATCCACCAGCCGCGACACGCTGTCGGCGTCGGCCGCGACACCGGGGCGGAGCTGGAAGGCCAGCGCCTGGCGGAGGGCGCGCTCCTGGCGCTCCATGCCGCGGCGCCGGATCGCCAGCTGGCCCAGCGTGGCCCGCACCTTGATCGCCTGATCATCGGTGAGCCCGAGCTGCTCCTTGACCCGCTCGCCGAATCGCTCCTCCACCATCCGGCGGAGTCGCTCGGCCCGGACCGGATCGTTCAGGGTGTCCTGTCCGGCCGCGACTGCCGGCACGCCGGCCAGCAGCGCGATTACAAGTGCCCCAGGGTATTTCATCGTCACTCCATGTCTCGGAGCATGCGCTCCAGGTCAGGTACGGAAAGCTCACCCAGCGGGGCGGCTTCCACGTGCAGGGCTTCGTCGGCGGCCGGGGGGATGGTCTCCAGTACCGCTTCGAGCTCCGCCGGAGTCAGATCGTCCAGCTCATGCAGCACGGTGCTCGTGAGGCCGGGCGGCGAGGCCGGCTCCCGGCCGGGAATCAGGACGACGAGGGCCAGCACCGCGGCCGCACCGGCTGCCAGCACCCAGCCACCCCACTGGCGCGCCGGCTGGGTGGGCTCGCGGGCCAGCCGCTGAATCACGGCACCGGCCACCCGCTCTGGGGCGATCCCCACGCTCTCCGGGCGACCCAGACCCAGGGCGGCGCTCACCAGCCGCCACTCCAGCCGGCACTCCGGGCACCGGTCGAGGTGCGCCGCCTCGGCCCCGGTCCAGCGGGATTCGCCCCGTGCCACGGGGGCAAAGCGATCGGAGTCGAGGTGCTGTGCGTTCATCGCATCATTTCCTTGAGCCGTTTCACCGCGTGGTGGTAGTGCACCCGCGCCGCCCCGGGCGTCGTCCCCAGCGCCGAGCAGATCTCGGCGTATTCCATGCCCTGCTGGGCGCGAAGCAGAAAGACCTCCCGCTGCAGCCGGGGCAATCGAAGCAGTCCCTCGCGAAGCTTGCGCGCCATCTCGGTGGCCCCTGCCTCCCCCTCGGGATCGGAGCGATCCGGCACATCGTGATCCTCGATGGGCAGGATGACCCGTCGCCCGTCCTTCCGGAACCAGTCCTTGTGCAGGTTCGCCCCGATCCGGAAGAGCCAGCTCCGGAAGCTCGCTTCGCCCCGCCAGCCCGAGAGCGCCCGGAACGCCTTGAAGAAGGTCTCCTGCACCAGGTCATCGAGATCCGAGGCGGCCGCACCGAGGCCGTAGAGGTATCGGCCCAGCGCTCCGGCATGCCGCCGGACCAGCTCCGCGGCGGCGGCCTGGTCCCCGGACCGGTACGCCGCGACGAGAGTCGGATCCGGCTGGGGGGACTCCTCGCTCAGCGGACGCATCGGTCGATGTTGGGACGCAAGACAGTTGGCCTCGTTAACTTGAGCCCTCAGCCTTCAGCCATCAGCCTTCAGCAAAAGGGACTGACGGCTGAGGGCTGCTGGCTGAAGGCTTCCATTCACAATCAGTTATCTACACTCGGGACGCCTGTGGAATAGTCTCCTAAGAAACTATATATCAATAGCTTAGAACTCCACAAGTTGGGTGATATCCAAATCGTGACAGGAATCGCGCCCCGGGTCCTCGGCCATCGAGGAGCCTCCGGCTACGCTACCGAGAATTCGCTCGAGGCCTTTCGGGAGGCCCGCAGGAGGGGAGCCGACGGCGTAGAGCTCGACGTCCATCCCAGTGCCGATGGGGCGTTCATCGTCCATCACGATCCCGAGATTCCGGGCGCCGGCCCGGTCGCCGGCCTGACCCTCAGGGAAATCAAGGCCCGGCCGCTCGGCAACGGTGAGCCCATCCCCACCCTGGCCGAAGCGCTCGCGGTCCTGGCCGGCCTCGAGGTCTGGGTCGAGCTCAAGGTGCTCGGAGCCGGGCTCGATGAGGCGTTCCTTACGGCGCTGGGAGATACCGACCCTGCCCTGACCGGAGTGCACTCCTTCGATCACCGGATCATCGCGCGGCTGGGAAACCGCATGCCGGGGCTCCGGCGCGGCGTCCTCTCGGTCTCCACCCCGGTGGATCCGGTCCACCAGATGCGCGACGCGGGCGCCCGGGCGCTCTGGCAGGAGTGGCGCAGCATCGACGCGGAACTGGTGCGCGAGGTCCACCGTATGGGAGGGGAAGTGATCGCGTGGACGGTGCCGGACACGGACGCGGCGCGCCGGCTCGCCGATCTTGGTGTGGATGCGCTCTGCGGGAACTTCCCCGACCGGTTGCGAATCCGCTAGCTTATCTCGCCCTCAGCAAGGATCTACTCGATGGATTCACGACGCCGCCTCGCGAGCCTCGTGGGCCTGGCCGGCATACTCGCGGCGACCGCCGTGGCGACCGCCCAGGAACCCGCCCGGATCGCGTTCGAAACCTACCAGCTCCCCAACGGGCTCACCGTCATCCTGGCGCCGGACCGGACCACCCAGGTCGTCGCGGTGGACGTGTGGTACGATGTCGGCTCCCGCAACGAAGCGCGGGGCCGGACCGGGTTCGCCCACCTCTTCGAGCACATGATGTTCCAGGGCTCGGCCAACGTGAAGAAGGCCGAGCATTTCCAGCTGATCGAACGGGCCGGCGGGAACATGAACGGCAGCACCAACGAGGACCGCACCAACTACTACGAGGCGCTTCCCTCCAACCGGCTGAATCTGGGCCTGTGGCTCGAGGCCGACCGGATGCGGTCTCTTGCCATCACCGATTCCAACTTCGCCAATCAGCGCGAGGCCGTGAAGGAGGAGCGCCGGCTCCGGGTGGACAACCAGCCCTATGCCGGCGCGCTGTTCGAAGGGGTGTACGCCCTGGCCGACAGCACCGGATGCTTTCCCTACGCCCATTCGATCATCGGCTCGATGGACGATCTGAACGCCGCCAAGACCCCCGACGTCAAGGCGTTCTTCGACCTCTATTACGCGCCCAACAACGCGACCCTCACCGTAGTGGGTGATTTCGACACCCCGGCGACCAAGGCGCTGATTCAGCAGTATTTCGGCGACATCCCCCGGGCCCCCGAGGCGCCCCCGGTCGAGTGCCGCTCCGCGTTCGGGACCGGCGCGATCCGCAAAGTGTGGCCCGACCCGAAAGCGAGTTTGCCCGGCGTGGTGCTGGCGTACCGGGTGCCGGAGTACCGGAGCAACGACATGCCGGTGATCGAGCTCCTGGCCACCATCCTGGGCCAGGGCGAGAGCTCGCGAATCAACCGCACCGTGGTGCGGGAGAAGAAGCTGGCTCAGGGGGCGTTCGTCTTCGCCAATCTCTTCGGCCCCCGGCGGGGCCCGGGCAACATCCTCGCGCTGGCGATCTCCAACACCGGGGTGAGTCCCGATTCCCTCGAGGCCGGCATGGCGGCGGAATTCGCCCGGCTGGTCCAGGAGGGGGTGACCGAAGCCGAGCTCACCAAGGCCAAGAACGCCTACCGGACCCAGCTCATCACCCAGCAGCAGCAGGCGCTCAACAAGGCCGAAGCGCTCCAGGGCGCCAGCATGTTCCTGGGCGACCCCGAAGCCGTCAACACCAACTGGAAGCGATTCCTCGCGGTCACCGTCGCCGACGTCAAGCGGGTTGCCGCCCTCTATCTGCGCCCGGAGAACTCCCTGGTGCTGCTGATCACGCCGGGAGGCACACCATGAGCTCAATGTTCCGCGGGGCCGCTGCCGCGCTCCTCGTCCTGACCGGGGCCGCTCCGCTCTCATCGCAGGATTATCCCAAGACCCCTCCGGCTCCGGGGCCGCTCACGCCGGCGCCCTTCCCGCCCTTCCGGGAGAGCGTGCTGCCCAACGGGCTCCGGCTCCTGGTGGTGGAGAGTCACAAGCAGCCGGTGGTCTCGATCTCGCTGTCGTTCCCCGCGGGCGCCAGTGTTGATCCGCCGGGCAAGGAAGGGCTCGCCTCCATGGCAGCGGGGCTGCTCACCAAGGGCGCCGGCCGCCGGACCGCCGATCAGATCTCCGACGCGATCGAAGGCGCCGGCGGCTCGCTGAGCGCCGGAGCAGGCGCGGATTTCCTGGCGATCAACTCGACCGTGCTGACGTCCAGCCTTCCGCTCGCGTTCGAGCTGCTGGGCGACGTGGCGGTGCGGCCCACCTTTCCCGGTTCTGAAATCGAGCTGCTCCGGACCCAGTCGCTCTCCGGACTCCAGGTCGCGCTGACCCAGCCCGAGACCATCGCCGACCGGGCGTTCCGGCGGGCGATCTACGGCGCGCACCCCTATTCCAGGAGTGAGGTCCCCGCGAGCGTCAAGGCGATCACCCGGGAGGACCTGGTCCGCTTCCACCGGACCCGGCTCCGGCCCGGCGGCGCGCTGCTGGTGGTGGCGGGAGACGTCACCCTGGCCGAAGCGCGGCGGCTTGCCCTCCGGGCTTTCCAGGGATGGACCGGTGTCTCCGCGGCGGTAACGCCGTTCCCCACCCTGCCGGCCCGGCCCCGGACCGAGCTGCTCCTGGTCCACCGTCCCGGCTCGGTGCAGTCCAACATCGTGGTGGGCAATCTCACCTATCCCGCCACCGATCCCCGCACCTATGCGGCCACGGTTGCCAACCAGGTGCTGGGCGGCGGAGCGGCGAGCCGGCTCTTCATGACCCTGCGGGAGGAAAAGAGCTGGACCTACGGCGCCTACTCCGGCTTCGTGCGGCGGAAGGGCATGGGCAACTTCTCCGCGACCACCGAGGTCCGCACCGAGGTCACCGACTCGGCGCTCCGGGAGCTGATGCGCCAGCTCGAGCGGATCGGATCGGAAGCGGTGCCGGCCGTGGAGCTGGACGCCGCCAAGGGCTCGATCACCGGGAGCTACCCGCTCTCGATTGAATCGGCCGATCAGGTGGCCAACGCCGTCGCCAACGCACGGCTCTACGGCTTACCCGCAGACTACGTGCAGACCTACCGGGTCCGGATCGGAGCGGTGACCGCCGAACAGGTGCAGGCGGTGGCGCGCGCGACCATCCGGCCCCGGGCCGCGGCGATCATCGTAGTGGGCGACGGCGCCAAGATCTACGACCGGATCAAGGACATTGCGCCGGTCAGCATCGTGGATCCCGAAGGGAAACCTCTCACCCCCGAAGATCTCGCTCCCAAGGCGGTGCGGGTCGATCTCGATCTGGCGGCACTCGCCGTCCGGCGGGACAGCTTCGTGGTGCGCTTCAACGGCGCCGAAGCGGGCTGGATGCGCGGCGTCCTGGAGAAGACCCCGGACGGCTGGCGTTATATCGAGGACACCCGCCTCGGTGCATTCGTGGTGCAGACCACCACGCTCGAGCTGGACGCCACCGGGGCGATGAAGGCGGTAAAGCAGACCGGCAAAGTGCAGGGCCAGGACGCGGCGATCGACGTGAGCTACGCCGGAGGCCGGGCCAAGGGCACCGCCAGCGCGCCCGATCCTCAGACCGGCCAGATCAAGCGCATCACCCTCGATACCGCCGTCGCGGCGGGAACCCTGGACGACAACTCGGTCCAGGCGCTGGTGCCCGCCTTCCGCTGGGCTCCCGGCGCAAAATGGACCTTTAACGTGCTGAGCGCCGGGCAGGGCGAGATCAAACCCTGGACCCTCGCCGTCACCGGGACCGAGCAGGTGACGGTCGGCACCGGTCAGGTTGAGGCCTACAAGGCCGAGCTGTCCGGGCCCAGCGCCCCGCTCGTCCTCTGGGTGAGCACCGCCAAACCGCACCTGCTGCTGAAGATCGCCATCGCGGGGCAGCCACTCGAGTTCACCAGGGTGCCCTAGCATGACGAATCCATTCAAGGAGGCCGTATCATGACCCGCTGGCTGTACCCGGCTGGATTGGTTGCCCTGGCTTCTGCCTGTGGCGGCGCTCGTGCCCAGTCCTCTCCCGCTCCGGCCCCCGCCACCGGCGCGAGCGCTTCATCGAGCCGGGCCGACACCGCGAGCTTCGACCGGGCCCAGTATGTCTCCACCTACCGGAGACGGGCCAATCCGCCGGTGCTGATCCGCAATGCCACCGTGCTCACCGGGGCGGGACAGGAGATTCGCAATGCGTCGGTGCTCTTCCGGGACGGCAAGATCGTCTCGGTGGGCGCCGCCGTCAGCGCGCCATCGGATGCGGTGGTGGTGGACGGCAGCGGGAAGTTCGTGACCCCCGGAATCATCGATACCCACAGCCATCTCGGAGTCTACGCCGCGCCCGGCACCCAGGCCGAGAGCGACGGCAACGAGGCCACCAATCCGGTGACCGCGGAGGTCTGGGCCGAACATTCGATCTGGCCCCACGATCCCCAGATACCCCTGGCCATCGCGGGCGGAGTGACGGTCATGCAGGTCCTGCCCGGATCGGCCAACCTGATCGGAGGGCGCTCCGCCACGGTGCGGCTGGTGCCGGCGCGGACCGCGCAGGAGATGAAGTTCCCCGGCGCGCCGTACGGAGTGAAGTTCGCCTGCGGGGAGAATCCCAAGCGGGTGTACCAGAACCGGGGCCCTTCGACCCGCATGGGCAACATGGCGGGGTACCGCGCCGCCTTCATTCAGGCGGAGCAGTACCGCCAGCGCTGGGACAAGTGGCTGGCCGACCGGAAGGGGGACGCTCCCGGGCGCGATCTCAGGATGGAAACCCTGGCCGGGGTGCTGCGAGGCGACATCTCGGTGCAGAACCACTGCTACCGGGGCGACGAGATGGCTTTCATGCTGGATCTGGCGAAGGAATTCGGCTTCAAGATCAGATCGTTCCACCATGGCATCGAGGCCTACAAGGTGGCTGACCTGCTGGCCGCCAGCGGCACCGCGGCCTCGGTCTGGTCCGATTGGGGCGGATTCAAGATGGAGGCTTTCGACGAGATCCTG
>Ga0209486_10001149_pt1 | contig 11519 bp, 9 predicted proteins | sample NCCompost_FD_187518 | JGI IMG/M metagenome (GOLD analysis project Ga0209486, IMG submission 187518) | Agricultural soil microbial communities from Utah to study Nitrogen management - NC Compost (SPAdes) (version 2) | ecosystem: Environmental > Terrestrial > Soil > Agricultural land | place: USA... | reverse complement strand
AGACCGAAGTCGCGCCAAGGTCGGTCAGGTCGAGCGCGCCGATGCCGACGAGGATGCCGCGCGCCTCTTCGCAGGAGGCGATACCCGTCTCTTCCGGCTGTTGATGGCTCAAGTGATTGAGGATGTCAGCGTAGACGAGGCGCGTCTGCCGCGAGCTCTCGGGCTTGCTGACGTAGGGCCGCAGCAAGCCGGCCGCCTCGGGCAGATCGGTCGGCTTCGACATGGGCCCCCCCGACGGACCGAATGCCGAATACGGCCCGAAAAGCGACCATGCGAGGCCGAGCGCAACAGGCTCACTGGTGTCGCCCCCCGCGCGAAGCTTCTCGAACAGCGCGCCCGCGTCCGCGAGATTCCTCTCACCGCCCGCCACATCGTCGCCCATAAGCGCGGCGCCGCCTGCACGTATCAGCGCCATGCCGCGGTACACTTGGGTCTGCCGCGTCAGCAGTTCGGGAGGCAGCCCGTCGTAGTAGCTGACGGCCATGCGCGCGAGCTTGCCCATCGTCTCGACCCGGCCGGTGGGCTGGAGCTCGGCGTAGAAATCCTCGATCAGGAACCCGACCAGCTTCTCCGCATCGGCGCGTGCCTGCTGCGCGGCGGCATCCGCGGCTGCCGCCCGACGGTAGTTGATCCAGCCGAACGCCGCGCCAGCGAGCGCAACGACCATCAGCGCGGCGCAGACGCCAGCCACCATTCGCGTGCGGACCAGCGTGCGATGCGTCTGTGCTTCGCGCTCCTTCTGTGTGGCGAGCCGCCGCTCCGCCTCGTCGCGTGCCTCGCGCTCGTGGCGGAGGTCGCGGCTCGAGCGCACCACGCCGCAGAGCACATCGTGCGTCAGCTCGACGCGGCGCATGTCGAGCCGCTCCTCGATGCGCAGCAGCCGGCGATCGACCAGCGTCGCAAGCGCGTCCGGCGCGGCGCCAGCGGCCGCGAGAGCCTTGCTCACCCGTTCCTCGGCCAGGCTCTCGCGGTATCCCGACTCAGTGAGGAGCTCGTCCTCGATCACGCGACGGACCCCGGGCGGCTGGTCCGCCAGCGCCCGTTCGTAGAACTCGGTCAGGATCGAGTCGCGCGAGCCCGCGAGCAGGTCGGCGGAGATTTCCGCGCGGCCCTGCGCGAGTCGCACGGTGTTGAGCTCGCGGCAGATGAGACTCAAGAGAGACGGCTCGACCTCGGCATTGGCGAGCTCGGCGCCGCCGGCCACGAACCGCACGATCGACTCGGCCACTTCGCGCGAGACCAGCCGGCCACCCGGATTGACGACCGCACTCAGAGCCTGGGCGCCAGTCATCCGCGCGAGCCGCATGCGGTTCTGCGTGATCGAGGGCATCGCGCCCTTCACGCTCTCGAGGTGGGCGAGGTAGTCCTCGCGCAGCGCGATCAGGATGCGGTAATCGGCGCGGGCAAAGTCGTAGTCCTCGGCAACGGCGTCATCCTCTTCCAGGCGTCGCTCCAGATCCGCGGGCGGTCGGTTCTCGACGAGGTCGGCCAGGTCGTCGAGGAACCGCTTCGCGCGCAGCCGGCCTGCGTCGTCCGCCTGCGCCAGCGTGAAGATCTCCTCGAACTGGTCGAAGATCAGGAGCGGCAGCAGCGTGCTTCCGCTCGCGTCACGCAGCAGGTCGCCGCGATGGTGCAGGAACTCCCAGAGCGACTCGCCCTCTACGGCCGAGCCGGGCCGGGACCAGTGCCCCGCGGCCTCGGTCGCGCGGAAGATCGCCTGCTTGATCTGCTCGGACGGCGCCGGTGAATCGGGCGAGTAGTCGACCCGCACGTAGACCGGGCAATAGCCTTCGCCGCGCAACCGCGGCACCAGTCCGGCGCGCAGCAGCGAAGTCTTGCCGAGCCCGGACTGGCCGAACAGGACCGTCAGGAGCTTGCGCTGCACGCGACGAGCGAGCTCCGCGGCTTCCTCGTCCCGCCCGTGGAAATTGGCGCGGTTCTCCTCGGTATAGGAGGACAGGCCCAGCCACGGGTTCTGCGGATCGATGGTCGCCGAGCCCGCGGAAGTCGAGCTCGAGTCGTTCATGAGCGGCGCCCGCTGCAAAGATCCTGCAACCGACGCAGGAACTCAGGCCCCGGCTCACCGCCCGGTGTGCGTGCGATGTGCAGCGTCCGGAACTTCTCCGGCACGAGGGCTTCGGCCTCGAGCGTGTCGTCGATGCATACGGGCAGGATGAATACCGCGCCCTCGGCAATGTTGCGCGAGCGATCGACCGCATAGCTCCACTCGCGTCGGAAATAACCCTCGTGGCGCCGCTGGGTCGTCGCGGAGATGATGGGCACGAAGAAGCTGCAGCGCGCGATGTTGGCGTGGATCTTGCGATCGTAGTCGTCACCGCTTTCGAGCCGGTCGAGGTCGAACCAGGTCGTGAGCCCGGCGGCATCCATCGCCGCCTTGAGCCGCTGCACGGCAGGCAGGTCCTCGCGCGCGTAGCTGATGAAGATGGCGTTGTCCGGCATATCGCGCGACGGCGGCAGGAACCGTTGCGGGGTGCTCGAAGCCCCGGACACGCTCGCTACTGATGTACGCCGCCTGGTCCAGCGCGCGTGCAGCTCGGCCACGAATCCCTCCGCGCCGGCGTAGACGCGCGTGCGCACGCTTACCTGCTGCAGGAACGCAACGAGCCGCTCGTCCTTCATCGTGTGGTCGTCCGCGAGCACCTCGCTTACGTCACGCGGATCGGAGAGCCGCTTGCGCTTTGCCATGCGGAGGAAGAGCCGCGCCAGCCAGTTGGAGAAGTCGCTGCCGATCAACAACAGGTGATTGTGCTCGAGCTCGTGGAACAGTTTCTCCGGCGTCAGGTGCTCGGACTGCAGGGCGCAGATGAACTCCAGCATGTCCTCGTCGGAGACGACATAGGTCGGCGACGCCGAGAGTCGGCCAAGCATGTGATACACGACCGCGCGCTGCAGTTGGCTCCGCTCGACAGGCAGGTCGGCCACGCGGTTCGGCGCATAGGCGATGACCTCGGCCGTCGGCTGGCCGCCGTATCGCTCGAGATTGACCGCCCGCTCCAGCAACGGGTCGAAGGTCGTGGTCACGAAGAGATCGAAGTCGGTGATCTGGGCGAGCTGCCGCAGGGCGTGTGGCGGTTCGAACTCGACCTCGCGCATGATCGAGCGCAGCCGGGTGTAGGCCTCCTCGCGCCGGCCGCGCTGCCCGAGGTAGCTGCACACGACGTCGTTGAGGCAGAGGGGCTGGGGGAGGCCGGCGGTGTTGACCTGCAGCCGCGCGGCCAGCTTCTCGGCCAGCCACTCGTAGAGTGGCCGCAGTCCGCGGTCCGTCTGCACGCGCAGCAGGTCGGGACCGATGATCGGGATGACACGGCGCTCTTCGATGTAGTTGAGGAGGTCGTCCCAGGCGTCCTCATCGAAGTCCTGCTGCGCAGGCATTACGGCGCTCACGCCGCGCCCCCGTCGGTCGGCACATCAGCCATCGCACCCCCGTCTCGTGCTTGTTGTATTCAGGCGACGCGAGTGTAGCGCGAATACGCTGCCTGGTCGTACTCTGCCTGGTATCCGCGCGCGACGTGGCCGGGCGATTTCAGGTGGTCTTGATCGACTTCCAAGCCTTAAGCCGCTCCGCGATCAGCTCCGAGCGTTTCCGATCGTCGTCTCCGTCGAGGATGTTCATGTCCCCTGGTTCGGCGCGCCAATAGACACCGGACGTCCGCGAGCTCGCTCTCGGGTGCGTGTCCGCACGAGTCGTAAAGTACCCGGACGCGCGCTCGGCCGACTCCATCCGGATCTCTCCGGTCCCGTCCAACTGCGGCGCGTTCGGGTCCAGCGGCCGTTCTCCCTTCCAACAGTAGAAGACGCCCGACGGCTCCTTCCTCTCCTTCACTGCTTCGCTCCAGTACCTTGCTGACAGGCTGCCATCCTCTCGCCAGGAACGGCCGGCCAGCTCGAGCGCGCCGTCGCGCTCTCGCGAAATTCTCAAAAGGCTGACGGCGGAAGGCTCGCGCGCCGTGCGTTCCGTGAGGGAGAACTGCCACCACAAGCCTTCTATGCGGGCGGCACGGCCCTCGTTCTCGATCGCCTTCCGGAGCTTCTGGTTGACGTCTCGCATCTCGGCCGGGGTGGTCTTCTCGTAACGTATGCAGGTGAGGCCAAGAAGATCGCTTGGAAGCTTGGAGCCGCTCGCATGGAGGATGAAGGTCCGGCGCATGCCGAGGACTCCACCGAAAAGGCCGGCTTCGAAGACGACATTGTCCCGCGGCGAAGCCTGACCGGATCCCGGCGGAGTCGATGGCAGCGGGCTGTTGGTCGTCCAGTCGTCCTGCGCGAACACGAATGCGGCGAAGTCGACTTCACGGGTCAGCTCGAGCAGGCGCTCTAATGTCGTGGTTCCGGGATTGAAGGATGAGGTCCACGGCTCTACGTGTGCCACGTCTTCGAGACCACGTGTCAGCGCCTGCAGTAGCTTCTCCTGCTTTCCTGACGAGCCAAGGAAGATGCGAGGCTTGGTCATCCATTCCTCCCGCCAGCAGTTCGGCCGCGCCGTTCCCATGATGCCACCGGACCGGGGCGCGGAAGAAACAGCGGATGGCACACTGGATTGCCCTCGGCACGCAGTTGGGCAAAAAGGCGCGTACTACGTACGGACAGCTTAGCGAGCAAATGATCCCATTCGAATCCGAGCTGACCGAGAGTCACGATAATAGGCTCGACCGTGCGCACGGGCCCGATCTTGCTCCGGTCAAAGCTATATCCGCGCAAGCCGGCCTCGGCATGAAGAGCTGCGAGATAGGCATTGATCGCCAATTTGGGGGACGGGTGTGCGCGAAAGCGCTCAAGCTGGGGATGATGCGTGTACCCACGCGTTCTACCTCGCAGCACTGCCTTGGCCAGCAGGGCTTCCCGCCAGACAGCGACCAGTCCCTGAGGGTCAAGATGCCTGGGGTGCAACGACCAGAGACGCATCTGTCAATCGGCGGGGAGCAATTGCGGATTCCACACGATCTCCCAGAGGTGACGATCCGGATCCTGAAAGTAGCCGGCGTACCCACCCCAGAACGTATCCTCGGCCGCTTTGACTATAACCGCGCCCGCGTGCTTCGCCTGCTCCATCACGGCATCCACCTCTTCCTTAGAGGAAACGTTCTGGCCGATCGTGAACTCTGTAGTGGACGGGGGGCCTGCATGGATGCCAGTCTCGCGAGAGATGCTCTCGCGCGGCCAGAGCGCGAGCCTTAGTCCGGACTGGAGATCGAAGAAGGCTACGGCTCCGAATTCGAACTCTTCGCCGATCACTCCTTCAGTAATGAGGCCGAGACCGTCGCGGTAGAACCGAAGCGCTCGATCCAGATCATCGACGCCGATTGTCAGGACAGAGATCCTGGGTTTCATGAGGAAGCCACCGACCTACCGAAGAGCAATAATGCTCATAACTGGCGCCAAATACACCCCGCAAATGCGGCGTGGCGAAGTTCCACAAGCACCACGCATAGATCGAAGCGCCGAGAAGCAGCAGCATCCCGGCACCGACAGAGCGGGCAGCGCCTTGGAAATTCTTCAGCAGGAGCAACACTGCAACGAACCGTCGGCGTTGGTCCTACAGGCTTTGGGAGAACGTACTCAGGCGCCGGTTGAAACCGGGGGCGTCGTCCCAGGAAGGTGCGTGCCCTGCATTGGCCATCATGTGAACCTGCGCATGAGTCATGCTCGCCTTGTGCTGGTCGACCACGCCTGGCTTGACAATCGCGTCCTGGGCGCCATGCGTGATCAAGACAGGCTTGCGGATCTTTGGGAGAAGGTCGTCGTTGTCGAATGAACGCGAGAATAGTGCCTGGCGGACGTACGGCGGGACGGAGAGGTTGTATCCCAGCATCAGGTAGCGATCGGCGGCCGAGGGCTTCTGGACGAAGCACTTTCGCAGCAAGGACTCTATGCTGCGCACGCTCTCTTCTACATCCGTCGCGAAGAAGCCGGGCACTAGCTCGAGAAACCCAGGGTCGAGGACCGACATCGCCGCTTCCGTGCCAAGCTTGGTGATCCCGCCGACAAAATGCACGCCCCCGATATCAGACTCGCCGTAATGCCGGATGTAATCGAGAATCACCAGCGGCCCATATTACCAGCCGCAGAGCACAGGGTGATCCAGTCGGAGAGCACGTATCGCTGAGTGGACGTCATCGGCCCACAGTCTGGAGTCATCGTAGCCCTCGCGAGGCTTTCCCGAGAGACCATGGCCCCGCAGATCCAGAGCAACCAGCCGGTGGTTCTCGGCCAGGTCCGAGCTCAGCTGCCGGTTCCACGCAAGCCAGCACTGCGAAAAGCCATGGATGAACAGAATCGGGCGGCCGGTCGGATTGCCCGTCTCGACCAGCTGAAGCGGAGTACCTGCGCCGCCGGTAATTGTGTGAGTCTTCATCGGCTCCTCTTTGTGGCCTGCGCTCGCGGCAGACGGGCGTCACGGACCAGGTGCGTCAGCCGGCGGCGGCGCCTCGTTCCAGATGTCGATGATGCAGCGCCAGCTGCCGTCGGGTTCCTTGCGCCAGATGGCCACGCCCTTGGCGTGCAAGGTCTGGAGTGTCCCGTCGGGTGCGCGGACCGTGTAGACGCTTCGCGCCTGTGTGTAGGCGAAGTCTCCGCCGTCTGCCACGACCGCTTCCAGCGGTTCCCAATGAACGCTGAAGCCCGGCGTTGCAAAGGCGGTAGCAATGAAGTCACGAATCGCCGCTTTCCCGACGACCGACCCGCCTGCCGGCGGCAGCATCGTCGCGTCATCGGCCATGTAAGAAAGGCTGCGGTCCAGATCCTGGTCGCTCGCAGCCGCGGCCCACCCGCGCTCGGCCGTCATTACGGCAAGCCGCTCCTGCTCCAGGTCCAGGCCTCTGGTCACGGGCGTCTACCGTCGAACCTGTCCGAGCCCTCTAGAGTTTTGCCATGACGTGCCGCACGACGCTGTAGTCCTCGAGCGCGTACATCGACAGGTCCTTGCCGTAGCCGGAGCGCTTCAAACCCCCGTGCGGCATCTCGCTCACCAGCATGAAGTGCGTGTTGATCCACGTGCAGCCGTACTGCAGCCGCGACGCCACCGTAAGCGCCTTCCCGATGTCCTGCGTCCACACCGACGAGGCGAGCCCGTAGTCCGAGTCGTTGGCCCACGCGATAGCCTGGTCCGCATCCTTGAAGCGCGTGACCGACACGACCGGGCCAAACACTTCGCGCTGCACGATCTCGTCCGTCTGGCGGGCGCCCGCGACCACCGTGGGCTCATAGAAGAAACCGCCACCGGGACCACTCTTCCCGCCCGTCGTAACTTCGATGTGCTTCTGCTTCTTCGCACGGTCGACGAAGCCGGCTACTCGAGTGCGCTGCTCCGCGCTGATGAGCGGGCCCATCTCGACGTTCTTTGCGGTCTGAACGCCGACGTTGATCGAGCCCACGGCCGACGTGAGCTCCGCCACAAGCTTGTCGTAGACTTTCGCGCCGGCGTAGAGCCGGCACGCTGCCGTGCAGTCCTGGCCCGCATTGTAATAGCCGAAGGTGCGCACACCGGAAACCACCGATTCCAGGTCCGCATCGTCGAACACGATGACCGGCGCCTTGCCACCGAGCTCCAGGTGCGTGCGCTTGATTCCGTCGGAGGCCGCCTCGAGGATCTTCGCACCCGTTGCTACATCTCCGGTGAGCGAGATCATCCGCACCTTCGGATGACGGGTGAGCGGTGCGCCGACCGACGCGCCGCGCCCCGAGATCACGTTGACCACGCCCGCGGGGAAGAGCTCGGCCAACAGCTCGCCGAGCTTCAACGCGGTGAGCGGTGTCTGCTCGGACGGCTTGAGCACGCAGGTGTTGCCGGCGGCGAGCGCGGGTCCGAGCTTCCACGCCGCCATCATGAGTGGATAGTTCCAGGGCGCAATGGACGCGACGACGCCCACCGGGTCGCGCCGGATCATGCTCGTGTAGCCGGCAAGGTACTCACCTGACACTGCGCTCGTCAGGTTGCGGCAGGCGCCCGCGAAAAAGCGAAACACGTCCGCGATCGCGGGGATCTCGTCGGCGAGCGCGGCCGCGTAGGGCTTGCCGCAGTTCTGCGACTCCACTTTCGCAAAGCCCGGCCCGTCCGCCTCGATGCGATCGGCGAGCTTGAGCAGCAGCGTGGCCCGGTCCTTGGGTGGCGTGCGCGCCCAGCCTTCGAAGGCGGCATCTGCCGCGGCCACCGCGGCGTTCACCTGCTCGCGCGAGGCCTCTGCGACGCGCGCGAGCACCTTGCCTGTGGCCGGGTTCAGAACGTCCTCGACCTTGCCCCCGCCGGCGGTGAGCTTCCCGTTGATCAGCAGTTTCGTCTGCATGTGTCCCTCGCTGCCGTAGCGGCGTCAGTTGCCGGACGCGTGCTCGTCCGGCCGTGTCAGGTAATAGGCGAGCAGTATGGGTCCGAGCGTCACGAGGATCACGATCACCGCGACGACGTTGGTGATCGGCCGTTCGCGCGGCCGGAACAGCTCGTTGTAGAACCAGATCGGCAGTGTGCGCTCGTGACCGGCGGTGAACAGCGTGACGATGATCTCGTCGAAGGACAGCGCGAACGCCAGCATCCCGCCCGCGAGCAGCGCCGTCGCGATCTGCGGCAGCAGTACGTAGCGGAAGGTCTGCCAGCCGTCGGCGCCCAGGTCCATCGAGGCCTCGACCCAGCTCGGGGGTATCCGGCGCAGCCGGGCGATCACGTTGTTGTGCACGATGACGAGGCAGAAGGTCGCGTGGCCCGCGACGATGGTCCAGAACCCAGGCGTGAGCCCGACGGACTTGATTCCGGCCAGCAGCGCCAGCCCCGTGATGATACCCGGCAGCGCGATCGGCAGGACGAAAAGCAGCGTGATCGATTCCTTGGCGCGGAAGCGGCTGCGCGCGAGCGCGAAGGCCGCCAGCGTGCCGAGCACCAGCGCGACCACCGTCGCGACGCTCGCCACCATGAGCGACAGCCGCATCGCCTGCCAGATGTCGTCGCGCGCAAATGCGGCCTCGAACCAGCGCAACGTGAGCCCCGGCGGCGGAAACGCGTAGGTGCGGTCCTCAGTGGTGAACGCGTACAGCACGATCACCCACACCGGCAGGTGCAGGAACACGAGCCCGGCCGCCGCAGCGAGCTTGAGCCCGAGGGTTGCGCCTCCCCAATGTCGCTTAGAGCGCATCGAAGGCACCCATCCGCCGCGCAAGCGCGAGATAGATCGCGATCAGTACGATCGGGACGATCGAGAAGGCGGCCGCGAGCGGCATGTTCCCCGCCGTGCCCTGCTGCTGGTAGACCATCATGCCGATGAAGTAGCCGGGCGCGCCGACCACGCTCGGGATGATGTAGTCGCCGAGCGTGAGCGAAAACGTGAAGATCGAGCCCGCGGCGAGTCCGGGCAGCGCGAGCGGCAGCACGACGGTGCGGAAGGTCTGCGCGGGCCGGGCGCCGAGATCGGCGGACGCCTGCAGCAAAGACTGCGGCACGCGCTCGAGCGCGGCGGCGAGCGGCAGGATCATGAACGGCAGCCACATGTAGACGAACACGATAAACATGCCGATGTAGCTGGAAGCGAGCGAGGGACCGCCGACCACGGGTACTCCGAGCAGCTGGTCGAGTGGCCCCTGCAGCCCGAGCCCGGTGAGCGCCCAGGAAAGGATGCCCTCCTTGGCGAGAAGCAGCCGCCAGGCGTAGACCTTGACGAGATAGCTGGTCCACATCGGCAGCATCACGCCGACGTAGAAGAGCGCCTTCATCCGCGGGCCCGCGTAACGCGCCATGTAGTTCGCAACCGGAAAGGCGATCACGGCGGAGGCGATCGTGACGGCGACCGCCATCGCGAGCGTGCGCAGGATGATGTCGACGTTGGCCGGATGTCCGACGAGCTGTCGATACGTCTTGAGCGTGAGCTCCGGTACGACACGTGCTGTGAACTCGTCGATCGCGTAGAAGCTCTGCGCGAGCAGCGTGAAGAGCGAGCCCAGGTAAACGGTGCCCAGCCACAGGAGCGGCGGCGCGAGCAGCAGCGCGAGGTAGAAACCCTGGCGGCCGTGGAGAAACCGCGAGACGCTGCGCGCGATCATCGTCACTCGAGCGGCACGGCGCTCGCCCTGGGCCACGAGATCCGCACGCGCGTGCCGGGCGCCGGCAGCGCCGCTGCGTCGCCCGATTCTGCCCGCGCGACGGCGAGCACGGCGCCGTCGTCCGTGCGCACGTGACATCGGCTGCTTGCGCCGTGATAGAGGACGCCCTCGAGTACGCCCTCGGTGATTACGTGATCCGCGGGCGGCGCTCCGTCCGTGACGATCCGGATCAGCTCGGGGCGGATTGCGAAGGCCTGGGGTCGCCCGGTGAGCCGCACGGCGAGGTCGGACTCCACCACGTTCGCGCTGCCGACGAAGCCCGCGACGAAGGCCGTTTTCGGCCGCGTATAGAGCGCACGCGGCGTGTCGAGCTGCTCGATGCGCCCGGCATTGAAGACGGCGACCCGATTCGCCATGGACAGCGCCTCACCCTGGTCGTGTGTGACGAACACAAAGGTGATCCCCAGCCGCTGCTGCAGGCTCTTGAGCTCGGTCTGCATCTCCTCGCGCAGCTTCAGGTCGAGCGCGCCCAAGGGTTCGTCGAGCAGCAGGACCTTCGGCTGATTGATAAGCGCGCGCGCGAGTGCGACGCGCTGCTTCTGGCCGCCCGAGAGCTGCGTCGACCTGCGAGCGGCGAACGATTCGAGCTGGACGAGGTCGAGCATCTCGAGCGCGCGCTTGCGCCGCTCCGCGGCTGCGATGCCCCGTACGCGGAGCCCGTAAGCAACGTTGTCCGCGACGTTCATGTGCGGAAAGAGCGCGTAGTCCTGGAACACGGTATTGACGTTGCGCTCGAAGGGCGGAATGTCGGTGACGTCGACACCGTCGAGCAGCACCTGACCGCTGTCCGGGTGATCGAAGCCCGCGATCAGCCGCAGACAAGTCGTCTTGCCGGAGCCGGACGGGCCCAGAAGCGCGAAAAACTCGCCCGGCGAGATCGTGAGTGAGACGCGATCGAGGGCGACGACCGGGCCGAACGCCCGGGACGCGTCACGCAGCTCGATCGCAGGGGCCGCGTCCCTTTTCCGTTGATCCGTCACAGGCAGTCGCGCCGCGAGCTGGAAACGGGAAGCGTCCCCTCCCGGCGGGCGCCTCCTAGCGGCCGCCCATCACCGCGACGTAATCGGTCGCCCAGCGGCTGTACGGCACGCAGGTCCCCTGCGCGCAGGTCGCCTCGGGCGTTCGCCAGAACCAGATGCGGTCGAAATTCTCGAAGCCGTTGGTCTTGCAGCCCTCCGGTCCGAGGAGCGCGTTGCCCTCGCAGGCCGCCGGCACCGCGGGCACCGACCCGAACCAGGCCGCGAGATCGCCCTGCACCTTGGCATTGAGTGACCACTCCATCCACCGGTATGCACAGTTCGGGTGCTTGGCATCCGTGGCGAGCATGGTCGTGTCCGCCCATCCGGTGGCGCCTTCGGCCGGAACCGTGCTTGCGATCGGCTGCTTATTGGCCACCAGCGTATTGACCTGGAAGGGCCAGG
>Ga0209486_10001148_pt1 | contig 11523 bp, 11 predicted proteins | sample NCCompost_FD_187518 | JGI IMG/M metagenome (GOLD analysis project Ga0209486, IMG submission 187518) | Agricultural soil microbial communities from Utah to study Nitrogen management - NC Compost (SPAdes) (version 2) | ecosystem: Environmental > Terrestrial > Soil > Agricultural land | place... | reverse complement strand
AGAGGCTTATCATTCGAATTACGATCGACGTTGGCGATAGCATCGACAACTTCCTGTCCTTCCAGCACCTTTCCGAATTTTGAATAGCTCGGCGGCAGAGGGTAATCGATATGCATTATGAAGAACTGCGAGCCGTTCGTGTTCGGGCCGGAATTTGCCATCGCGACGGTTCCTTTCTCGTAAACCCCCGCATAGAGATCGGAGTCGCGGTCGATCTCATCATCGAACTTACCGCCCCACGCCGACTCGCCTCCGTAACCTTCGCCGAGCGGGTCGCCGCCCTGGATCATAAAGTTGGGAATAACGCGGTGAAAGATCACGCCGTCATAATAATTCTTGCCCGCGAGCAAGCGAAAATTCTCGGTCGTTTTGGGTGCATCCTTTTCCAGCAATTCAAACCGGATGGTACCTTTATTCGTCTCAATTACTGCTGTTCTGTTCGCCACTTAAATCTCCTCATTCAAAATAAATCTGCGAATCGCGGCCGCTACGCCGCCCTCATTATTACTATCTGTTTTATAGAATTCCGATCGATTCAGCAAACCGGTGTCGGCATTTCCCATAACCACGGGGATACCCGCAAACTCGAGCATACCGACGTCGTTGAAATTGTCACCGATCGCCATCACATTTTCGGGCGTCAGACCGTTCAATATCGCGAGCTTTTCGACCCCAGTTCCTTTTGACGCGCCCGGGGGAAGGATGTCAATAAGCGTGAAATCGAGATGCGGATAGATGGTGGGCAGGATCGTTACCGAATCTGTCAACTCGTCGTTCAGGATTTTGAGCATCCGCTCCATGGGTTCGCACGACCCGGAGAATGAGATGTGAATCACTTGGTGATCGGGAAGCGCGTCATGAAGATCAGCGACGTGCATCACTGCCTCTTGTGCCTCGTCTCCGTGAAGGCGTTCTGACCAATCGAGATATCGTTTGAGGGGAACGTTGTCGTCCGGAATGCGATCGTAAAGAAGAGTTCCTTTCGTATGCGGGTCAGCACTTACGAGGGCGTTCCCGCCAAACTCTTTTCCGGCCCGTACGATCTCGCGTGTAGCGTCGAGGTCGAGTAAGGAAACGGCGACCGTTTCGAGCGACTCCGCGTATTTCAATAGCGCTCCATTGTGCGTCACGAGCGGTGCGTTCAGTTCCAGCTCTAATCCGACGGGCCTAGCATCCCGAAACCTCCGACCGGTGGCGATCGTCACCAAAACACCCGCTTCCTCAGCGGCACGTATTGCTTCCCGATTTTCGTCCGGAATTTGGCCGCGCGAATCAAGCAGCGTTCCGTCGAGATCAAGGGCGAGGAGTTTGATCATTGAGTATTGTTCGCCTCATTCGCCCGCATCAACTCGCGTTCTTTTTGCAACCATCGTTGATATTCCGCCTTGCCCCGTTCGAAATCGGCAGCGGAGGTGTAGAACCAATGGGAGCCGTCGTTCGCCTCGACATTACGGACGTAATAGAGGTAATCCGACTTCGCGGGATTTAAGGCGGCTTGTATGGAGCTTTCAGAAACAGACGAGATCGGACCCGGTGGCAGGCCAGCGCGTTTGCGGGTATTATACGGTGAATTCACTTCAAGATCGCTTCGATGAATAGTCCCGTCCCAACGGCCTTCCATTTTTGCTATGTAAACAGCGGTCTGATCCACGCCAAGCGGAATACCTTTCTTGAGCCGGTTGTAGATAACGCTTGCCACTATCGGGCGTTCCTCCGGAACAGCAGTCTCTGTTTCGATCAATGAAGCGATCGTGATCACCTGATGCGGGGTCATTCCTTTCGCTTTAGCCTGTTCGGTCCATTCAGGTTTCCAGATCTTACGAAACTGTTCAACTTGGGTCTTGATTATGTCGTCGGCCGTTGCATCCGGAGAAAGCGTGTACGTGCTCGGGTACATATACCCTTCCAAATTCCTCGCCTCAGGCGCGACATCTCGAATTAGCGAAGTATCATTCATTAGAGCAAGGATCTGCGCCTCGGTCAGCGGTTCTTTTAGAGGGAATTTCTCTGCGATTCGTTTTGCAATATCGAATCGGGTGAAGCCTTCAGGTATCACCAGACGCGTGGAACGTTCCTCGCCTTTTTCGAGTAATGCCAATATTTGGAGAGGCGTAATGGGCGATGGAAATCTGTATTCACCGGCCTTTAAACCCGCAGGATTGCCGAGAGTTCTTAGATAAAGCTGGGTTGCTATCGAGCTGTCCAGAATTCCCTCCGCAACGAGTTTGGCGACGATCTGCGATGGCGTGGAGCCTTTTTCGATCGTCACATAGGTTTCGGCCTTGTCGTGAAGTTTTGGCGTTGTCAATGACGTTTGCAGCCAAAATCCAAATCCGCCGGCGGCCAGGAGCAGAAGCAGGCAAATTCCAAGAATTATCCAAAGGATCTTCATAATTTCGAGAAAAGTTTAGCAACGAGTAAAATTTGACGCAAAAGCAGATGAAACGGGTTTTCGCAGCGATCGATATTTCGGAAGAGGTTCGGGAGGAGGTCCGGAACTATATTGAAGATCTACGCTCAGGATTCGACGGAGTTCCGGTTAAATGGGAAAAACCAGAGAAACTGCACATCACTGTTAAGTTTGCAGGTTCGGTCGATGAATATCAACTGAATACATTCAGGGAGCAGATCCGAGTGTTAGCGAGATCGTTAGAACCTTTTCAAATTAGGTTCTCGGGCACAGGAGCGTTTGCGAAACGCCGCGGGCCGAGCGTGTTATGGCTTGGGACAGCGATTGTAGAGGCCTCGGGCGATCCGTTTGAAGTACTGGGTAGGTTGAGTGAGAAACGACCGTTCAGGCCGCATTTGACAATAGCAAGAATAAAAGACCCAAAAAAAGCCGCGGATCTGATTAGAAAGCACAAGTCATCCGAGTTCGAATCGCCTCAGTATGAAGTAAGCGAGATTGTGCTCTATGAAAGCGCCCTTTTGCCAACAGGATCGGTCTATACGAGGCTGGCTCGCTTCAGTTTCGGCGCGACTCAATAATTGTAGAAAGGCCTCGTGTTCCGCACCTATGCGGGCAGGGATTCACGCGTTCCAGGAATTCTGAGAAGGATGCCCGGCTTCCGGCTACTCATTCAGCTCACGCGGTGTCCGCGGCGGCCTTTGTTGCGGCTGGGGCTGGTCGTTCTTCTCGCCGGTTTCCGCAAAAACTTCCTTGATCGCGCCAACGCTTGAAAGAACCCCTGATGTTTCCATCGGCATAAAAATCACTTTGGAGTTTTGCGTTCGCGTCATATCCTTCAGCGATTCGATGTATCGGGACGTAAGCAAATACTGAGCCGTTTGCTCTGCGCTGCCGACGATCTGTGAGATCTGGTTTATAGCCTGGGCCTCGGCGCTTGCGGCCACAAGCCTGGCCTGTGCCGCGCCCTCTGCGTCAAGTATGGCAGATTGCTTATTCCCTTCAGAACGCGTTACCGCCGCCTGCTTCTCACCTTCAGCACGCGTGATCGCCGCCTGTTTGTCTCCTTCAGCCTGCAGTATTAACGCACGCCGATTTCGCTCGGCCGTCATCTGTTTTTCCATCGTGATCCGGACATCTTCGGGCGGGTTGATATTCTTGACGTCGACACGCGTTACCTTTACACCCCACTTGTCAGTAGCCTCGTCTAATATTAATCGCAGCTTCGAATTTATTTGGTCTCGCGACGATAACGTGTGGTCAAGGTCCATTTCACCCATCACGGAACGCATTCCAGTGATCGTCAATTGAACGATGCTGCCGATAAGATCGTTGATCTCATAGACGGCCTTTATGGGGTCTGTAATCATCCAGTAGACAACCGAATCGACATTTATTGTAACGTTATCGCGAGTAATAACAGGTTGGGGCGGCAGGTCGATGTATTGTTCGCGAAGGTCGATCGACGTGACGCCAGGCCGCACATTTGTCCAGTATACTGCCCGCGGTGTTTCAAAAAATGGGACGATGATATTCAGACCGCTCGCTGCGACGCGGTTGAACCTGCCGAGTCGTTCGATCAGCAACACACTCGACTGCGGCACGATCTTGATCGTCTTCCAGGCGACGATGAGCAAGGCAATACCGATGATAGCCAGAACCAAGAGCCCGATGCCCATTCCAATATCCATTATTTCCTCCAAGGGGTGTGTAGAAATAATATAACCGATTGCGTGTAAATACTGAAGATGAGCGGTTGTTTGAATCGCCAGTTGATTGCCTTATACTTCAACGAGTTATGACGGTCAGTCTCACGGAGATACGCGACGCAGCAACTCGACTGCAGCCGATAATTACACCGACGCCGATGATCGCCGACGAACGGCTTTCAGCCGAGATCGGCGCGCGCGTGTTCTTAAAGGCTGAGTGTCTGCAACGAAGCGGTTCGTTCAAGGTCCGGGGCGCATTCAACAAAATTTCGCAGTTAACTGATGAGGAGAAACGACGTGGAGTGATCGCCGCGTCGGCGGGAAATCACGCGCAAGGCGTCGCTATGGCGGCAAAATTAAATGGGATCAAAGCGGTCATCGTCTTGCCAGAGTTCGCGCCGCTCACAAAGGTCGTCGCGACACGTGCTCTTGGAGCGGAGGTTATTCTTTTTGGTTCTAGCTTCGATGAGGCGGTCGCACATTCGAAAGAACTGCAGAACGAACGCGGTCTTACATATGTTCACCCATTTGACGATGAATTAGTGATCGCTGGGCAGGGAACTATCGGACTGGAGATCGCGGAATGTCATCCGGAAACGACAGTCGTTATCGTTCCTATAGGAGGTGGCGGTTTGATCTCCGGAATCGCGATCGCGATCAAGAGTTTGCTGCCGACCGCCCGTGTTTACGGCGTTCAGGCTGCCAATATTGCTCCGGTTAACCGATCATTGCGGGCGGGCAGGCCAGTCGAGATCGAATATCGTACGACGATCGCGGACGGCATCGCGGTGAAACGGCCGGGGGAGGTGACACTGCCGTACATTCGGGAGTTCGTTGATGAAGTTGTGGAGGTCACCGAGGACGAGATCGCACGCGGCATCTTTCATTGCGTTCAAAACTCACATCTTGTTGTCGAGGGCGCGGGTGCCGTCGGGGTTGCGGCTCTGCTTGCGAAGAAGGTCCCGGTTGATCCTGCTGATACTATCTGCGCAATACTAGCCGGCGGAAATATCGACGGCAACTTACTGGCCCGGGTTATTGAACAAGTGCTTGTTCGACAGGGTCGCTATGTCGTTTTTAAGCTGCTGGTACTGGACCGCCCGGGATCACTTGCGGCCATGCTTAACAAGGTTGCTGAATCCGGTGCAAACGTGATCGAAACCAATCATCAGCGCGCCATTTGGCTCGCTCCCCTGGGCTATACCGGCATCGAAATGATCCTTGAGGTTCGCGACGAGCAGCACGGACGCGAGGTTCGCAAGAACCTCGAAGAAGCCGGCTACCACGTCGAGCCTGAAGGGCAGGGTGGGTGGGAAGAATAGATCCTCACCAAAGCACAGATAGGTCTTGTGTGACTGTTTCTGGGTTTCATGGCTAGGATGTTTTGCACTCAGCCCCGGCAAGGTTCCCGCGTTCCGGCATTATCGGCGTATCAAGTTCTCGTCGTAAAGAGCCTTATAGATCCTGTAGTTATTCATTACCTTAAACACGTAGTTTTTTGTTTCAGCGAAACCGATCTCGGAAGCAAATACGCCGGGATCCTTTGGTTTTGAGCGGTTCAACCAACGAGCGGCGTTGTCTTCGCCCCCGTTATAGCTGGCCGCGATGGCCTCGTAGAGACCGCCAAACTGTTCCTTAAGAACCGCCACGTATTCCGCCCCGAGCGCGATATTGACGGCGGGTCTGTAAAGATCGTCGGGCTGCAGATCCGGGTATCCGGCGGCGTCTTTGTATTTGATGGCAGTGTCGTAAACAAGCTGTAACAATCCGCGGGCTCCTGCCGGCGATTTTGCCCCCGACCTGAATACACTTTCCTGCTTCATTATTGCGAGCAAGAACCTGGGGTCGACGTTTCGCTTTTTTGATTCACGAAGAAGCTCTGCACGAAACATCACGGGCGATTCGGCGATCTGCCTTGCCGTCGGCGTCGGTACATGAGATTTTGTCCCGTTTTTCGCTAGCCGCTCCGACGCCACCCCGCCGAAATAGGACGAATAGCTGTTTCCGATACTCGCATAGGTATCCATTGCTTGTTGTTTACGGCCGGAGTTTTCGAGCGCAACTGCCTTCAAGTAACGGACCTCATCAGATGAACTCATCGACCCTCTGAATGAGGGTTCGGCCAGAAGCGCGTCAGCGGCCGCGACCGCCTGCGGCCACCGTTCGCGAAAGATCTCCATTCGCAGTCGGGCATGCTTTGCGTTTACTTCGGTCGGGGTCGCGTTGAATCTTTCGACGGCCCTTGCGACCCAGTCTTCGGCGGCGGCATATTGTCCAGCTTCGCGGTAGGCGTCGATGATATTCAAATGTGCTGAGTCGATGCGCTCTCCCTGAGGGAACATCGAGACGTACTGCTCGTAAGCTTTCGCGGCTTCCAGATGGCTCCCCATCCTCACGTAGGATGCTCCTTTGAAGGCAAGCCCTTCGCGTCCGTCCTTGGTTGTGAGATGGTCCTTTGTAAGTCGATCAAACCACTCGACGGCTTTATCATACTGCCGCTCCCACATAAACGAACGCGCGATCCCAAACAACGCCTTCGAGACGCCGGGATCCGCAGGATAATTGGTCAGAACCTTTGTCCAATGCTCACGAGCCTCGGGAAAGAGTCGATTTGAAGCGTATGTCTCGGCACGGGAGAGGTGTTCCGCCGGAGAAAGCGTCTGCAGACCGCCGGATGTGTTACGACTATACACATCTTGATCCCGGACACGCCGGAGTGCTACATCGGACTGTTGACAATAGCCGGGAACCAACGCGAAGAACGTAAAGATCGAGATCAGGAAAAGGTATTTCATATGGAATCTGCGAGGAGCGGGATGAGCTGATTCAAGATTACCGAAAGTTAGAGGTTATCGCAATTTCTTTAGTTGCTCGCGCGACAACGAGATGCGAGGTGACATGCACCGTGATACGATTTGTCGTTGCTTTACTTCACTTAAAATCATGAAAATTGCATTGAACGGTGCTACCACTATGCACGCCGATCTCGTCACCGACATCAAGGCGGCTTCGGCCGCCGGATACGACTTGCTCGAGATCTGGTCGGCAAAACTTTACAAATTCCTTGAAACGGGTACACCGGCAAATCTGAAAGATCTGCTTGTTGAGCACGACCTTGAGCCGTACTCCATCAATTCCATCGAGCACATCACATTTCGTAGCCCTGCGGATTATGAAAGGATCAAGGCTGAATGCGAAACGCTTTCGGAGATCGCCGGCGAGATCGGGTGTCCGTATATTGTTGTCGTTCCCGGCAAGTTGGCCTCCGGTGCGACAAAACAACAGATAGTCGCCGAATCGGTGAACGTTTTGAATGAGCTGGCAGAGATTGCGGGCGAACACGGCGTTTCGCTCGCATTCGAATTTCTCGGACAGACCGATTGTTCCGTTCAAACCCTGGACCTGTGCAATGAGATCGTCGAAGCCGTGAACCGTCCAAACGTCGGCAATGTGATCGATACCTTTCATTTTTACGCCGGGAATTCGACGTTCGACGCGATTGATTCAATGAAGCCGGGGAAGCTATTTATCTTTCACATCAACGACGCCGAAGATCTACCAAAAGAACGACTTACCGACGCGAACAGGCTCTACCCGGGAACTGGAATTCTGCCGATCCGCGAGATCAAAGAGCATTTCGACAAGATCGGATACGACCGGATGGTGAGCGTCGAGATCTTCCGGCCCGAGTACTGGGATCAAGACCCATTCGAGGTCGCACGAAAGGCAAAAGTTGCTACTGAGAAGGCGCTTGGTCTTGGCGAATATGCGGCGGGCGGAAGCTGGTAGTTTAGGGATCGCCACAAAAGGCACAAAATACACAAATTACGGACTTATTGTTCTGCTTTTTGCGCCTTTTGCGGCCAAGACCTCTATGGACAAAGTGAGGATCGGGATCGTTGGAACCGGCTTCATCGGCAACGTTCACGCGCGTATTTATTCGCGCGATGAGCGCGCTGAGATTTCCGCGCTCTACGACATCGTTCTCGAGCGAGCTGAAGCCACGGCGAAAACCGTGGGCGGTAAAGTTTGTTCATCGCGCGATGAGCTAATGGAAAACTGCGATGCTGTCCTTGTTTGTGCGCCGAACAAGACGCATAAGGAGATCGCGTTGCATGCGATCGCCGAAGGCAAGCACGTATTTTGCGAAAAGCCTTTTGCGATCGGCATCGACGATGCCCGCGCGCTTTGCGACGCTGCTAATGCAGGAAAAGGCGTTTTCCAGGTCGGGCATAATCGTCGCTTCGCCCCCGTCTATCAGAAACTAAGAGAGTTACTACAAAGAGACACGCCGCATTCGGCGCATATCAAAATGAATCGCGGCGAGCTAAAGAATCCGCCCTGGACAGGTGACGTGAACGTGACCGGCGGGTTCTTATATGAGACGACAATACATCTTTTCGATATGATCCGGTTTCAGTTCGGTGAGATCGAGGAGCTGGCCGCCTACGGCTCCCAGCATGAATATCCCGAACTCGACGAATTCTCTGTCATCTTCAAGTTCAGGAACGGCTTCCACTGCACGTTTGCATCTTCGTCGGACGCCAGTTGGCATTTTCCCTTCGAGCGAATCGAAGTGTTTTGCCACCACCGAACCATCATCACGGAGGAAATGGAACGACTATACGATTCGCGCGGGTCGGATGCGAATTACGAGACCGTTTCATTCCATATGGTCGAAAAAGAGGAGCGATGGGGCTATGTGCAAGAAGCCCGAGAGTTCATCGATGCGATACTCAAAGGAAGCAAGCCACCGGTCACGGCTGACGACGGCTTGCGATCCGTACAACTTGTCGAATCCGTTTATAACGCGATCCGGATGGGCGAGCGGGTGTTATTCTAGCCGCATTTGTCTTTCATTCCGAAACTTTCCAAGGTATTATTCGTTTGACCCTTTTGCGGGCATTCCCACGCCATTTCTTGTATGATCCAGTGCCAAAATTGCGGCAAATCCAACACGCCTGAGAGCCAGTTCTGTCGATATTGCGGGAACCGAATCGCAGTTCGGCAACCGGAAAACTATGATTACCGTGCACCGAGGCCGCACGCCTGGAAAACCGATGAGTTTCAAACGCAAGCCGAACCCCGGGTAGCGCGGACCTCCGACCACGTGATGGTTCCGAATCAACAAGCCCTAGCTCATCCGGTATATTCCTCCTCACATCTCGCATACAGCGGGCCGCAGGACTTCACAGGGAATTACCGCTGCCCGAACTGCGGAACCAACTACTTGCCTATCATCGAACGGAGAGTGTCGCCGGCGGGTTGGCTGACGTTTGCACTCTTGCTCGTCTTTACGCTGGTATTCTTTTGGATCGGTCTGCTGATCAAGGAAGATGTGCCCATCTGCCCGGTTTGTAAGCGCAGGGTATATTAGGGACGGTGATAGTATCCTTTCGGGTGCTCGATCTTTACTTCGGGATTGGTACTTTTCACCTCGACCTTGTAATACCCCTTCTTCATGTTTTCGCTCGCATATGAAAGCAGGAACTGTCTTCCGATCAGTACGTTGAGCTGCCGCAGAAATGGTTCAAAGTTAATCGGCGTGATCGTTCCCGAGGCGAACGTTCTTCCGCCAGTCTCGTCGGCAATGACAGCAAGTGAACCCTGGCCGTTAAGGTTGCCGATCGACGGTGAACCGGTAGATGACGCGGTGGCGCCGAATATGGAAAACACCGCCACGCTTTTTCGTTGCGCCTTGAGAATCGCGGACTGAAGCGCTTGGCTCTGCCCGGGAGAAGAATTTGAAAGCCCGTTCGATAGGTCGAGTCCGTTCGATATCAAGAGTATCGCCCTACGCCCATAAGGTAACGCGTCGAACCTACCCAGTACATCAGAAACGCCGTCCCAGGGACTTCTCGGCGCCGAGGAAGGGTCCGAGAATACTATCCTGAGTGACTGTGCGGCCTTACGAAGATCGTCCGTGAATTTTTGTCTAATGTCCGGAGAGCCGCTGCGCAAGTATGCGACCATAACGCGAGACCCGCGAGGCAGGCTGACTATGAAATCCTGTAGCTCCTTTATATGGAGATTAAAGTCCGAAGAAAGATCCTCCTGGATAAGGACCGCGAGCGAAAGTGGTACGTCTGTCCGGCTACGAATTGAAAGGATAGTCTGCTCCTGACCGTTCTCTTTCACTGAAAGGCTTCCGACCTGCAAAAGTTCTTCCGCCTGCCCTTCTTTAAGCTCCTCCTTTGTGAAAATTGAGATAGGGATAGAAACCGTCCGAACGCGTTGCCTGTCATTCCCGGGCTGTGCCGAGACAAATTGCGACAACAAAAGAATTGCAGCTGCCGTGACTACGAGCGAGGGTCCGAAAACAAGCTTCATGCAAATAACGGAGCGTTAAAGAATGCCAAAATGAGTATAAGCGACAGAACTATCTGAATATATTGTGATGCAGATAGTTTGAATTAAGTTCGCGTAGTTTGTAAAGTTAGTCCGTTGAAATGAGTGAACTTACGTCAAAATACGACATTTCGCCGAGAGACATGGCCAAGGGTCGTAATTTGAAGGCCGGCGCCTGGTTGGCGCCTTTTTTACTAACCATTCCTACCCTTGTCATAACGTTCATTCTTGTATTCTTTCTGGCCGGTTCTCCACCGGTTGCAGCGACAATGTTTTTCTTAGGTTTAGTTTTTACCGTGATCGGGCTCTTTGTCGGCCTGATTCTTTCAGGGTTTTTCGCTTATCGTTACTCAAATTGGAAGGATGTGATCCGCGAGCGCATGGCGGCCGATGGAATAAAGGCCGACGAGGTAGATTGGTTTAAACGGGAGCTCCGCCCGGCTGAGAAACGGGCTTTGCGAGAGATCTCGGGTAGTGACGAGCTATTGGCAGATGCATACAGAGAGACACTGGCGTCGCGTCTGACCGCCTCCAGGATCATTAGATCCTCAAAAAAGGAGCTTTTGCTCACACAACGGCGGCAGCAGAAACTTCGTCAATTGAAAACCGAACGCTCTAACGAATTTCAATCACAGATACAGAAAGACATGGAGAAGCTTTCCGAGATAAACACCGATGCGAAACAGATGTTGATAGAGGCAGAATCGCGGTTACAAATGATCGAAGCAGCCTCGATGCGCGGCGGAAATCTTGCCGGGTCAGAAGTTGCCCTAAAGAAGCTGGCTGCACGCTCCGCCGAGCTTCCACTCGCTCTGGAAGCGGCTCTCTTGCATCAAGAAGCCGTGGCCGATCTTGAAGCCGATCTCAACGGAACAGAACCGGCTAGTGATCAGTTGAATCAATAGTTTGCGAGGCGCGAAAGGTAACCGCGGTGGCCGTTTCGAACGCTTGAATTGAACCTGTATGATCAGGTGGGCGGCGTTCTGCTTCCAAGGAAACATCAAAGCCAAATTCATTTGCATCTTCAACGTATAAAGACAGCACCGAACCGGGCATTAG
>Ga0209486_10001147_pt1 | contig 11528 bp, 12 predicted proteins | sample NCCompost_FD_187518 | JGI IMG/M metagenome (GOLD analysis project Ga0209486, IMG submission 187518) | Agricultural soil microbial communities from Utah to study Nitrogen management - NC Compost (SPAdes) (version 2) | ecosystem: Environmental > Terrestrial > Soil > Agricultural land | place... | reverse complement strand
CATAGAATCTAAGGACCATCCTATGGCTACTGCAACCGCTCTTCGTCTTCCTCGCCCCGAGCAGGCGCTTCCGGGCCGCAGCAACGTGATGCCGCTGCCGGCGAGCCATTTCGTCAACGGCCACCCGATCGCGCCGCCGTTCCCCGAGGGGCTCGAGCAGGCGGTCTTCGCATTTGGGTGCTTCTGGGGCGCCGAGCGGAAGTTCTGGCAGGCGCCGGGCGTCTACACCACCGCGGTGGGATACGCCGGCGGTTACACGCCGAATCCGACGTACCGCGAAGTGTGCTCGGGCATGACGGGACACACCGAGGTGGTGCTGGTCGTGTTCGACCCCAAGGTGACGGACTACGAGGCGCTGCTCAAGGTGTTCTGGGAGAACCACGACCCCACGCAGGGCATGCGTCAGGGGAACGACGTGGGGACGCAGTATCGCTCGGCGATCTACACCTCCTCGGACGGCCAGCATCAGAAGGCGCTCGCGTCGCGGGACATGTTCCAGGACCGGCTCACCGCCTCGGGATACGACCGCATCACCACGGAGATTGCGCCGGCGCCGCCCTTTTATTACGCCGAGGATTACCACCAGCAGTATCTGGCCAAGAACCCCAACGGCTACTGCGGGTTGGGCGGCACGGGCGTGTCGTGCCCGATTGGCGTGGGGGCCTGACCCCGGGTTCGCGATTGCATGGGCTGGGACCTATAATCCCTGCATGAGTCGAGTCGTCTACACGAACACACCGGACACGCCGGAGCAGGAAGGATTGCGCGCGGCGCATCAGGTACGGCTCGTTTCAGTCCCGGAAGAGGGCACGGGCATCAAGCAGCTGCCGAACGGGGTCTACGGGTACACCTACTCGCCGGGCCTGGAGAGCGCGCCGCTCTTTGCCACCCGCTCGTTCCGCAGCTATGAAACCCACAAGCTGCCGAGCGGCGACGTGACGCTGATCGGGTTCGCCTCCGCCGAGGCCGCGCGCCAGCTCACCACGGCGCCGCAGGAGGTCACCATCCAGGTGCAGCCGCACCCCGAGCCGGAGCAGAACACGCTCGTGGAGATCCCGTACTCGCGGATCCGCAACCACAAGCAGTACGCGGCCCCCAATCAGCACGGCTTCACGGTGACCGTGGCGCAGCTGATGGCGCACGCGGACGCATAGAAGAACTCTGGAAGCAGGGTAGGCGGGGAAGGCAGGGAAGGCGGGGAAGGGAGAGCAAGTGATTTCCCACCCTGCTTACCCTGCCCACCCCGCTACTGATTTACGCTGTGGGGCGATGCCTCCCATCGCCCAAACGATCCTGCTCCTCGTCTGCTCCAACGTGTTCATGACGTTCGCGTGGTACGCGCACCTGCGCGACCTGCGCGCCGCGCCGCTGCTCACCGCGGTCGGCGTCAGCTGGGGCCTGGCGCTCTTCGAGTACCTGTTGCAGGTGCCGGCCAATCGCATCGGCTTTACGGTCATGAACCTGTCGCAGCTCAAGATCCTTCAGGAAGTGATCACGCTGACGGTCTTCGTGCCTTTTGCCGTGCTCTACATGAAGCAGCCGGTCTCGCTGAACTTCCTCTGGGCTGGCATCTGTCTCATGGGCGCGGTGTATTTCACGTTTCGAATTTAGACCTACTCCGCCCCTCTGCCGACTCCGCCCACTCTGCGTTAGCCTGTGGCCGGAGGTGTCCGTGCGTCCGACGAAATCGCATTCCGTGTTCACGCGCTGTGCCAAGGCAACGTCGCGGGCCACCGGGCGGCCCTGGGCGTTCATCCTGGCGTGCGGCCTGATTGTCGCGTGGCTGATCTCGGGGCCGTACTTCCGCTACAGCGACACCTGGCAGCTCGTGATCAACACGTCCACCACCATCATCACGTTCCTGATGGTGTTTCTCATCCAGAGCACGCAGAACCGCGACGCCGAGGCGCTGCAGGTGAAGCTGGACGAGCTGTTGCGCGTCACCGTGGGCGCGCACAACGCGCTGCTCGACCTCGAGGAGCTCGAGGAGCACGAGCTCGAACGTATTCGCGCCGGCTACACGCGGCTGGCGCAGCGCGCCCGCGCGCAGCTCGGGTCCGGCCAGCCCGATACCGGCGCGCCCGAGACCGAAACTGGCGGCGAGGGCTGACCCTTCACGGATCGGCAAACCACAGAAAAGTGCCGACGCGCCGACCACCGTACAGCGTTGTCGACGCGTCTGTCGGCTGAGGGATCACCGCCCGCCGTGTCGTTCGCGGATTTGTTCGATATCTCCGCCGGCGCTTCCGCACCCGCTTGCTCCATCCCGTGGTGCGCCGTTTGCACAGTCACTGGACAAGGCCTCCCCGTAAATCTCGTTCGAGGCCCGCCGATTAGAGCTTCGTACCACCGCGTCCACGACGACGTCGTTCGCGCACCGATGTGCGCCGAGCCGCTAGGCATTTGCGGCCGAACAGGAGACTCGTCATGGACGCCACCGGTTTCGCATCATCTCCCTTGTCCACGCTGCTTCGCCTCACGTCCGCGCGGCGCTCGCTTGCCGCCGCGGCGCTGCTGCTCCTCTGCGCTGTGCCGGCCCACGCCCAAACGGACGCGCCGCCCTTCTTGCGCACCGACGACTCGCGGCTGGCCGCCGCGGTCGTACGGGGCCGCGACGAGTCGCCGACCTTCCGCGCCATCCTCCAGCGCCTGTCGGCATCGGATCTCATCGTGTATCTGTCGCGCGGCCGTCTGTTCGGCACCGTTGCGGCGTCAACCCAGCTGCTGACGACGAGCGGCGGCTACCGCTTCGTGCGTGTCACGATCGAGATCGATCCCGAGGCCGACAGCGGTCTGGCGCTCCTCGGCCACGAGCTGCGGCATGCGCTCGAGCTCGCCGAGGCGCCGTGGGTGACGGACGACGCCGCCGTGCGCACGCTCTACCAGAGGATCGGCTACCGGACGTGCGATGCGTCGATGCGCTGCTACGACACGGATGCGGCGGTCGCCACCGGGTACCAGGTGCTGCGCGAGCTGCGCGGCAGGCGCACGGCGCCGGGGTCACACCCGCTGGGTCTTCCAGTGGCCTTTCGAGAAGAGCCACGAGCTGACGATCGCCAGGGTGAAGAAGGCGACGCTGACGGCGATGAACGCTCCGGTGGGCCCGAAGCCGCCGGTGGTGGCGAGGAACCACGCCAGGGGGATCTCCCACAGCCAGAGGCAGCACAGGTTGATCCAGGTGGGCGTGCGGGTGTCGCCGGCGCCGTTGAACGCCTGGGTGAGCACCATGCCGTAGCCGGAGAAGGCGAAGCCGATCGCGACGATGCGGAGACAGCGGACGCCGTAGCCGGCCACCTCCGGGTCGCTCGTGAAGATGGCGATCAGCCACGGTGCGAAGATCAGAAAGACCAGGCTGATCGTGCCCAGGAAGAACGTGTTGTAGAGCCCGGCCTTCCACGCCGCCGCCTCCGCGCGATCTGGCTTGCCGGCGCCCAGGTTCTGGCCGACCAGCGTGGCGGCGGCGTTGCTCACGCCAAACGACGGTAGCAGCGCGAACAGGATGATCCGGATCCCGATGGTGTTGCCGGCGACAGCGGCGCTGCCAAAGGTGGAGATGATGCGGACGATCCCCATCCACGACGCGGTCGCGATGAAGTTCTGAAACGTGGCCGTGCCCGAGATGCGGAGGATGGCCCGCATCGTGGCCCCGTCGAGCCGGAGGTGCCGCCGCTCGATGCTCAAACGGCCGCCGCTGCGCGTGAGGTGATAGAGCTGATACAGCACGCCGCAGCCGCGGCCGATCGTCGTGGCGACGGCGGCGCCGGTGACGCCCAGCTCGGGGAACGGGCCGAGGCCGAAGATGAGGCACGGCCCGAGCGCGATGTTGATGATGTTGGCGAACCACAGCACGCGCATCGCGATCGCCGCGTCGCCGGCGCCGCGGAAGACCGCGTTGATGAGGAAGAGCAGCAGCACCGTGCCGCTGCCGCCGACCATCACGCGGGGAAACGTCGAGCCGATCGTCATGACGTCGGCGTCGGCGCCCATCATGACGAGCAGCTGCGGGCCGAACGCCACGCCGACGGCGCCGACGGCCGCCGCCACCACGACGCCGAGGATGATGGCCTGGACCGCTGCCAGCGCGGCGCGCTCGGGATCCTTCTCGCCGATGCGGCGCGCGACGGTCGCGGCGGCGCCGATCGACAGCCCGATGGCCAGCGCGTAGACGATGACCATCATCGACTCGGTGAGGCCGACGGTGGCGACGGCGCTCGCGCCGAGCCGGCCGACGAAGAAGATGTCCGCCACGGCGAACACCGACTCCATCACCATCTCGAGCACCATCGGCACGGCCAGCAGCACCACGGCGCGACCGATGGGCGCCTCGGTGAAATCCTGATTCGAGCCGCGGACGGCTTCCTTGAGCGTGGACCAGACGGACTGTTCGTGTGTCTCGGTGGCGGCCGTCACGCGCCCCCCGGTGCCTTCCGGGCTGGCCCCGTTTCGATCGGCCTCGCCGGATCGCTGGACCACTCGGACCACGATCCCGTGTAGAGCGGGCTGCCCGGCAGCCCGGCGTGTTCCATGGCGAGCAGGTTGTGGCAGGCGGTCACGCCGGAGCCGCAATACATCACGGCGTCTCGAGGCGCGCGCCCGTCGAGCACGCCGGTGAAGGCGGCGCGGAGGGCGTCGGGCGGGAGCATCGTGCCGTCGGGCGACAGGTTGTCCCGAAAGAAGCGGTTGCGCGCACCGGGAATGTGCCCCGCCACCTTGTCGATCGTCTCCGAGCGCCCTTCGAATCGCTCCGCCGCGCGGGCGTCGACGAGCAGAGTGTGCCCGTCCTGGCTCCGGCGCGCGACCTCGTCGACCGTCAGTGCCAGACCGCGGTCGAATGACGGCTGGAACGTGGCGCGGGCGCGAGTTTCCGGTCCCGACCGCGCCGGCCGGCCTTCGGCCACCCATTTCGCGAAGCCGCCGTCGAGCACCGCCGCGGCCCGGTGGCCGGCGTAGCGCAGGAGCCACCACAAGCGGCTCGCGTAGCTCCCCGCGTCCTGGTCGTACACCACGACCTGGGTGTCGTTGCCGATGCCGAGCCGTTCCAGCGTCGCGATGAGCGCGTCATCGGACGGCAGCGGGTGCCGCCCGTTGGTGCCGGTGCGCGGCGCCGAGAGGTCGTCGTTCAGGTGCGCGTAGACGGCGCCGGGCACATGGCCCGCGAGGTACTGCTCGCGCCCCCACGCGTCGTTGGCCAGCTCGAAGCGACAGTCCACGATGGCCCATGCGCCGGCCGGCGCATGGGCAAGCGTCTCGGTGGAGACGAGAGTGGTGTGGAGCATCAGGCTAGCTTAGCCCCTCGGCCCACTCGAGGCGCGCCTAGATGATCTGAGCGCGCTCCAAGACCGCGATGCGCTGCTCGAGCGGCGGGTGCGTGGAGAAGAGCCCGCTCCACTTGCCGCTGATCTTCATCGTGGCCAGCGCCTCGTGGCGCGGATCGATCAGGCCGCGGTTGGCGCCGAGCCGGCGCAACGCGGACAGCATGTCGGCCTTGCCGGCCAGCGTGGCGCCGCCGTGGTCGGCGCGGAACTCGCGCTGCCGCGAGAACCAGGCGACGACGATCATCCCGATCATGCCCAGCACCATCTCGAGTATCCACACCAGCATGAAGCTCGGGGCGCCGCCGCGGTCGTCACGTCCGCCGCCTCTTGTGAGCGCGAAGGCGATGATGCGCGCCAGGAACATCACGAAGGCGTTGACGACGCCCTGCAGCAGCGTCATGGTCACCATGTCGCCGTTGGCGATGTGCGCGACCTCGTGCGCCAGCACGCCCTCGACCTCGTTCCGAGACATCGATCGCAGGAGGCCGTTCGACACCGCCACCAGGCTCTTGCTCTTGCTGGGGCCGGTGGCAAACGCGTTCACTTCCTCGGACGGGTAGATGCCCACCTCGGGCATCGGCAGGTTGGCCTTGCGCGTGAGCTGTTCCACCGTGGCGTACAGCCAGTCGGCCGTCGCGTCGCCGGTGCGGCCGTTCACCAGCTGCACGCCGGTCATCCGCTTGGCCGTCCAGCGGGAGATGAGCAGCGAGATCATCGCCCCGCCCATGCCCCACACGAAGCAGAAGATCATCAGGGCGCCGAGATCGATGCCGTCGGCGCTGACGTAGCGGCCCACGCCCAGGAGGTTCAGGATGAGCGAGACGGTGAGGACGATCGCGATGTTGGTGACGAGGAACAGACCGACCCGTTTAGCCATGCGCTCAGAATATCAAATCAGTCGCGAAGCGCCTCGGCCAGCCGGTGCAGGAACAGGCCGACATCTGTCACCACGCCAACGGTTTGCGAGGATCCGCGGTCGCTCAACTTGGTCACCACGGCCGGGTTGATGTCCACGCACACCACCCGCACCCACGACGGCAGCATGTTGCCGACGCCGATGCTGTGCAGCATCGACGACAGCATCAGCACGAGCTGCACGTTGGCGAGTGCCGCGGCGTAGCGCTCCTGCGCCTCGACCAGGTCCATCAGCGTGTCGGGCAGCGGCCCGTCGTCGCGGATGCTGCCCGCCAGCACGAAATCCACGCCGCGCTTCACGCACTCGTACATCACGCCCGACTGCAGCACGCCGGTTTCCACCGCCTGCCGCAGGCCGCCGGCGCGGTTGACCGTGTTGATGGCGGCCATGTGATTGCGGTGGCCCTGCTCGACGGGTGCCCCCTGGATGAGGTCGATGCCGAGCGAGGTGCCCGACAACGCGAACTCCACGTCGTGCACCGCCAGGGCGTTGCCGGCCAGGACCACGTCCACGAAGCCGCGCCGGATGATGGCGGCGAAGTGCTCGACGCCGCCGGTGTGCACCACGACCGGGCCGGCCACCACGGCGATGCGCCCGCCGGCCTTCTTCACCTCGCGGATCATCGCGGCAATGCGCGCCACGCTGCCCTCGACGCGGCGCTCCGACGAGACGTCGTTGCTCATGAACGCGAAGCCGTGGCGGTCGCGGTCGCGGAACTCCGGCGTCACGCGGATGCCGCCGTGGCCGCAGATCACCGGCTCGCCCGCCTTGACATCGCGCAGTTTCTTGCACTCGGCGCGGTCGCCGGCGACGACGATCACGGCGTCCATGCGCTGCTTCTCGACGTCCACCCACTGGCCGCCGACGCGTACCTGAGTGCGATGATTGGTCGTCGAGTAGAAATCGTCCGGGACGCAGCTGTCCTTTTCCGCCGGCTTCACCAGCGCGTCGCGCTCGCGCTCGGGATGGGCCCCGAAGGTGGTGAGGTGCTGCAGCAGCTCGGCGAGCGACGCCTTGTCGCCCGCGGTGACCCGCATGCGGATGCGCGACGCGTCGTCGTTGGTGCGCCCGATGGTGAACGTCAGGACTTCGTAGGACGCCTTGTGCTCGATGATCTTGTCGAAGATCGCGGACAGCAGCCCCGAGTCGATCAGGTGGCCCTGCGCCTCGATCGTTTCACTCGCCATGCGCTGCATTGTACTGGTCAGGTGGGTCGGGTAGGTCGGGTGGGTCTGGTAGGTAAGAGCACACCGTGCGCTCTCCCCACCTGACTTACCTGACCTACCTGACCTACCTGACCTATGTCTCCGTCGTCCCTTCCGGCACGAACCGGTATCCCACTCCCCGCACCGTTAGAAGGAACCGTGGGGCGGATGGTTTGTCCTCGATGTAGCGTCGGAGACGAACCATGAAGTTGTCGATCGCCCTGGTGTCGGTGCTGCCGTGCAGATCCCAGACGTTCTCGAGGATCGCGCCGCGCGAGACGGCCTGCCCGGGATGCTGCACCAGGTACCGCAACAGGTCGCTTTCCATCTGCGTGAGCCGGTACGAGCGCCCGTGCGCCCGCACTTCCATCGCGGCGAAGTCGAGCACGCGCCCGGCAAACGAATAGGAGTCCGCGGGGGTGTCGTCGGCGGCCGGCGCGTCGCGCTCGTTCCACCGCCGCCGCCGCAGCAGGCCGTTGACGCGCGCGAGGAGGATGGTGAGCTCGAACGGCTTGGGCAGGTAGTCGTCGGCGCCGGCTTCGAACCCGCGCAGCACGTCGTCGGCGCGGGCGCGCGCCGTCAGCATGAGGATGGGGACGTACTGGCCGGCCGCGCGCAGCTCGGCGGCCGTCTCGAAGCCGTCCTTGCCCGGCAGCATCACGTCGAGGATGACGACGTCTACCGGCACCTGATCGCGCACGAGCAGGTCGAGCGCCTGCTCGCCGTCGTAGGTGACGGTCACCGTGTGCCCCTCGGCTTCGAGGTTGAAGCGCAGGCCGTCGGCGATGTGCGGCTCGTCTTCGACGACGAGAATGCGGCTCATGCTGACTTGGGCTGCAGCGCCACCGCGTCGGCGTCGCCGCCAAAGCGCGGCAGCTCCAGCGTGAACGTGGCGCCTTGCCCCTCGCCCTCGCTGTGGGCGAACACGCGGCCGCCGTGCGCGCGGGCGATGGACCGCACGATGTAGAGGCCGAGGCCGGTCCCTTTCACCGCCTTGAGGCCGAGCGGCTGGACGCGGTAGAAGCGGTTGAAGATGCGTTTGAGCTGGCGCTTGGGAATGCCGACACCGCGGTCGATTACCCGCACCCACACCGAGTGCGGCGACGGCGACACCACGGCGACCGTGATGCGCACCGCCTGTCCCGAATACTTGACGGCGTTGTCGAGCAGGTTGGCCAGCACCGTGCGCAGCTCCTCGGCGTCGCCCTTCACGAGCAGCGACGCAGTCTGCTGGATCTGGAGCTCCATCGCCTCGGGCTGCAGGTGGTGCCGGAGGCGCGCCAGCTCCACGCAGTCGCGCGCCAGCGCCGCCACGTCCACCACCGCCGTGCGCGCACCCGTTTCGCCCGGCTTCTCGCGCAGCACGCCGGCCTTGAGCACCTGGTTCACGGTGTTGTGCAGGCGATCCGCGTCGGCCAGCATGATGTCGTAGAACTCGCGGCGCTGGACATCGTTGACGTCGCGCGACTGCAGCGTCTCGAGGTAGAGGCGGATCGAGGCGATCGGTGTCTTGAGCTCGTGGGTGACCGCGTTGATGAAGCTGTCGTGCTCCTCGTTCCGCTTGATCTCCATCACCAGGAACACCGTGTAGACGATGAGCCCGGCGATGATGAGCCCGAAGAGCACCATGCCGAAGACCAGGGCCGCCAGCCGGCGGCCGCTGATGAGAATCCAGCCGACGTTGAGCGAGACGGCGGCGGTGACCAGCAGGACGCACAGCGTGACGAAGAACGCGATCGTCTTCTGGCGCCGAGTCATGGCGCCATTCTAGGTCGGGTGGGTCGGGTAGGTCAGGTGGGTCGGGTGGGGAGTCAGGTGGGCAAGAAAAAGGCCGGAGTGGCAAGCGCTTGTCGACAAGCGCTTTTACCCACCCGGCCTACCTGACCCACCCAGCCTACCTGGCCTGTGTTCAGGCCGTGGCTTCCTCGGGAATCATCTGCTCGTTCTCTTCGTGCGGGACGGGCTGCTTGATCTTGGCCACCTTGACGTCCCAGGCCCAGCCGACGGACTTGAGCAGGCTGATGAAGACCCAGTTCAGGTCGAACTCGTACCACGCCAGGCCATGGCGGGCGCTGGTGGGGTGGGCGTGATGGTTGTTGTGCCACCCCTCGCCGAAGGCGAGCAGCGCCACCCACCAGTTGTTGGTGGAGTCGTCGCGGGTCTGGAAGCGGCGGTTGCCCCAGAGGTGTGTCGCCGAGTTGACGAGCCACGTCGCGTGCAGGCCCCAGGTGGTGCGGAAGAAAATGCCCCACAGCACGTAGGTCCACCCGCCGTACGCCAGCAGCGCGAAGCCGACGATGACGTTCGTCATCCAGTGCCACTTCGACAGCCAGAGGTGGAAGGGGTCGCGCGCCAGATCGGGCACGTAGCGCGCCAGCACGGAGGCGTCGTGGTGCAGCCCTTCGCCCCGGATGATCCAGCCCATGTGCGCCCAGTAGGTGCCCTCACGCGGCGTGTGCGGGTCGCCTTCCTTGTCGGAGCGCTGATGGTGGATGCGATGCGTCGCGACCCAGAAGATGGGTCCGCCTTCGAGCGCGAGCGTGCCGCAGATCGTGAGGAAGTACTCGATCCACTTGTGTGTCTTGTAGCTGCGGTGCGTCAGCAGGCGGTGGTACGACATGCCGATGCCCCAGCTTCCCGCGATAACGTAGAGGACGAAGGCGACGGCGATGGCCCCGTAATCGACGAAGAACAAGGCGGCAATGGCGCCGACGTGAAACGCGGTCATCGCGATGGCGGTGATCCAGTTCACGCCCCGCTGGTGCTTGCGCCCGTACAAAAGGTTCACAGTGGCCATGGACGACGGTCTTCCTCCTCTTGGGTGTTCGGTTGGGTGGTGAGGGGACGATAGCAGGTGGCCGCCCGGGGCACTGTAATACTTCTGTAAGGGGTCCGAACCCGTTGACGGAGAACCAGTTGCACCTGACCCGGGTCTGTTCGCTGAGCATTCATGCCGACTACCGCTGCCGCCACTCGGGGGCCTGCTGCACCGCCGACTGGGACGTTCCAGTGGAACTCCCGGTCTACCGGTCGCTCCGGGAGGCGCATGAGGCGGGCCGGCTGACCGTTTCGGCCAACGCCGCTGGCCTGCATCCGTTCGTCGTGGAGCCCGGGCTGCCCGGGGATGCGGCCGCCATGCTGGAGCGCCACGCGTCGGGTGAGTGCGTGTTCTTCGACCGTGGATCGCGGCTCTGCATCGTGCACCGCGACCTCGGCGAGCCGGCGCTCCCGGCCACGTGCCGCCACTTTCCGCGACTGGCCGTGGCCGACGCCCGCGGGACGTTCATCACCCTGTCGCACTTCTGTCCAACGGCGGCGTCGCAGCTCTTTCGCGAGGACGTGGCGCTCGCGATCGTGGAGAGCCCGGTGTCCTTCCCGCACGCCGACTACGACGGCCTGACGGTGACGAGCGGCGACCTGCCGCCGCTGCTGCGGCCCGACGTGCTGATGGACGATGCCGGCTACGCGGCGTGGGAGCATCACATGGTGGCGGTGTGCGCGGCGGCGGCGAGCGCCGAGGCGGCGCTGGCCACGCTCGCGCGCGACGCGTCGAGCCTGCGCACCTGGACCGGCGGCGCCGGACCGCTCCACGCCGCGGTGGCGCGGCTGCCTCGGGATGTCGTGCCGGCGCTGCCGCCCGCGACGCTGGAGGCCAGCCTGCGCGCGCATGCCGAGGCGATGACCTGCGTGCCCGACGATCTCAAGCCGGAGCCGGACGAGCAGGGGCTGCCGGAGGCGTACGAACGGTTCGTGCGCGAACCGTGGCAGGGGTTCTCGCGGGCGCTGCGCAATTACGTCGCGGCCAAGGCGTTCGCGTCGTGGACGGCGTATCAGGGCCGCGGGGTCGCCACCATCGTGCGCGGGCTCGACGCGGCGCTGGCGCTCGTGCGCGTCGAGGCCGCGCGGCGGTGCCGCGACGCCGGCGCGCCGCTCGACGCCGATCGCCTGAAGGAGGCAATCCGCGCCGCGGACTTCATCCTCAATCACCTCGCTGCCGGCGACGCGCTCGCCGAGGCCTGGAGCGCCGCGGAATCATGAGTCAGGTGGGACCTACCTGCCCTACCTGACCTCTGCGAAGTCGGCGATGACCGG
>Ga0209486_10001146_pt1 | contig 11530 bp, 8 predicted proteins | sample NCCompost_FD_187518 | JGI IMG/M metagenome (GOLD analysis project Ga0209486, IMG submission 187518) | Agricultural soil microbial communities from Utah to study Nitrogen management - NC Compost (SPAdes) (version 2) | ecosystem: Environmental > Terrestrial > Soil > Agricultural land | place: USA... | reverse complement strand
GACACTCGCAAAAAACCTTCACTCTCGCTGCCGAACGCCGCGCCTGGCACGGTGATCACGCCGGCTTCAAGCAACGCCTCCGCGACCTTCATCGATGGTCCAAACTTGCTGACGTCAATCATCGTGTAGAACGCGCCGTCGGGCGTCACCGCTTGTAATCCCAACTCTTCGCGGATCATTTTCAACAGGTGATCGCGTCGTGACCGGAACGTCCTGCGAAATCCTGCACGCGCATCCTCAGCTTCATCGCTCCACGACACGAGGGACGCTTTTTGGGAAACCGCCGAGGCGCATGTCGTTACATAACCATGTAACACAAGCGCAGCCTTTACAACATCTTCATCACCCGCGAGCCAACCCAGTCGCCAACCAGTCATGCTCATCGACTTCGACAGTCCGCTAATCACGATCGTGCGATTGTAAAACGACGACAACGATTCGGGTCGGTCAGTCGTGTAATAAAGATCGCGATAGATCTCGTCGCTGATTAGGTACGCGTCATGATCTCGCAAAGCGTCGGCAATGCTGACCAGATCGTCGCGCGATAGCGTGCGCCCTGTCGGGTTCGACGGGCTGATGCAAACGACAACTTTCGTTTTTGGCGTCAACGCGCGACGAAACTCGTTGGCATCGAATCCGAAATCTTGCTCGCGCGGCATGCGGTAAAACCGCGCAACGCCGCCGGCCATTTGCACGATTGTCGGATACGCAACGAACCCCGGATTCGGAAGTAACACTTCGTCGCCATCGTCGACGAGTGTCAACAGCGCGAGGTACAACGCCTCCTGCGATCCGGCGGTGATTAAAACGCGTTCCGAGTTCTCGTCGAGATACGGATAGTCGCCCGCGACTCTTTTTCGCAGCTCCGGCAAGCCCGCGTGTGACGTGTAACCATTCTGCTGGTCCGTGATGACGCGAACCGCAGCCTGGCGAATGACATCAGGTGTCGGCAAATCAGGTTCGCCCAAGCCGAGGTTGATGCTACCGGGGTGCGCGCGATCGAACACCTGCCGGATGACGCTCTTCTGAATCCCCTGTAGCCGTTTGGGTAGGGCGAAACTCTTCAACGCAAATAGTCCTCTAATTGCACGGACGATTCCGTCTTCTCATCACGATATTTGACGATCACGGCTGCATACAGCGAGAGTCCCCAGCTTCGGCCGCGCTCGTTATTTACTGCGCGTGCGCCCGGAACAACCACCGCGCCCGCCGGCACTTCGAGTGGTCCATCTGCGGATCGCTGATAGATCTCGCCGCGAACGAGATCGTAAACGGGCGTCGAGCCGGTCAACACAGTTCCCGAAGCAAGCACCGCCCGCTCGCGCACGATCGTGCCTTCGTAGACGCCGCAGTTTCCGCCGACGAGGACATCATCTTCGATGATCACCGGCACCGCGCCTACGGGTTCGAGCACGCCACCGATCTGCGCCGCCGCCGAAATGTGCACGCGTTTTCCGATCTGCGCGCACGAGCCTACGAGCGCGTGACTGTCGATCATTGTGCCCTCATCGACATAGGCGCCGGCATTCACAAACATCGGCGGCATACACACCACGCCGGGAGCGACATAGGCACCATCACGAATCGTGGATCCTCCCGGAACGATGCGAACGTTATCCTCAATCGTCGTCGGCCGAGCGGGATACGTGTCTTTATCGAAGAATTTGAAACTGTCGCCGGTGGACATATCGAGAAGCGAGCCCATGCGAAAGCCGAGCAACAGTCCCTGCTTGACCCACGAATTGACTATCCACTTGCCGCTCGCGTCTCTTTCCGCCGCACGGACTTCGCCGCGATTCAGTGCGCGTTTCAGTTCTTCGAAAACGGCACGATCAGCATCGGTGAATTCACTGCTTGATTTCGACGCAAGCGCCTCGATCTGTTCACGCAATGGCATGCGACGTTTCCTTCAACAGGCCCAGCTCATCCAAAACCTCTCGAAGGCGCGTGCGAGTCTTCTCCTGCACCGGCACGAGCGGCAAGCGCAAGTTCTCTTCGAGCAGTCCCATCAATGCCATTGCGGCCTTCACTGGTCCAGGGCTCGATTCGATGAAGTTGGCTTCCATCAGCGGCAGCAATCGATAATGAAGCTTGCGCGCATCGTCCCAATTGCCAGCGAGAGCAAGATCGTTTAGTTCGGACATCAACGCCGGTGCTTCGTTTGACGCCACCGAGATCAATCCTTCACCGCCAAGCGCGATCAAAGCGAGCGTCAACGAGTCGTCGCCCGAGATCACTCGAAAGCCTTCCGGACGGCTGCGCAAAATCTCCATGATCTGACTCAAATTTCCGGAAGCTTCTTTGACGGCAACTATGTTTTCAACATCGCGCGCCAGACGCAGCGTTGTTTCGGCAGCGATGTTTGACGAGGTGCGGCCGGGAACGTTGTAGATCACGACCGGAAGACCTTCGACCGCTTCGGCAATCGCACGGAAGTGTGCGTAGAGCCCTTCCTGCGTTGGCTTGTTGTAATAAGGTGCGACGGTCAACACGCCGTCCACACCGAGCCCGCGCGCAGCTTTTGAACGTTGAATCGTAACAGCCGTCGAATTACTTCCAGTGCCGGCGATCACTTTGGCACGCCCGCGAGCGACTTCGACTGTCGTGCGAATGACGAGCTTGTTTTCGTCCTCCGTCATCGTGACGCTCTCGCCGGTTGTGCCGCACGGCACGAGCACGCGCACGTTGCCCGCGATCTGATAGTCGATCAGTTCGCGCAAACGTTTCTCGTCAACCGAGCCATCAGCGGTGAAAGGAGTAACAAGGGCCGTCGCACAACCGCGCAGCCAGTCGAGTTGCAATGTCATGGTGACCTCCGTTTCAGAATTTCATCGATCAGTTCGGCAAACTCAAACGTCCCGGTTCGTCCAACGATCCAGTGCGCCGCCACCAACGCACCCGAAGCAAAGCCCTGACGCGAACGGGCGGTGTGCGTCAGCAGCACCTGGTCGGGCTCCGAATCAAAACCAACTCGATGTGTGCCGGGGATGTGACCTGCGCGCGTTGACGAAGTCGAAATGTTGCTCGCGAGATGTTCTGACATTATGTCGCGCAGCTTCAACGCCGTTCCGGAAGGCGCGTCTTTCTTGCGATTGTGATGGGCCTCCTCGATAAACGCTTCGTAACCTTCAACAGCGGCGAACAGACTTGCGGCGTGTTCGGTCAGTCGGTAGAAGAGATTCACTCCGATCGAGAAGTTAGCGCCGTAGACGAGTGCGCCGTTGTGTTCGGCGACGATCTGTTTCGCTTGCGATTCTTTATCTTTCCAACCCGTCGTGCCTTCGACGAGCGGCACCCCGGCACGCGCGCACGCTTCGATGTTCTTCAACACGGCATCACCAACGGAAAAATCGATCGCCGCATCGTGGCCGCGCAGTTTCTCCGCGAGTTGATCGATCGTGAGATCTTTATCGGCGCTTCTAATGACGGTGCCGATCTCGTCGCCGCGCTTACGCGCTTCGGCGGTGACCATATGGCCCATCGCACCGTTTCCGATCAAAGCCAGTTTCATGACTGGAGTTTATTTGCCAGTTCCACGTAAAGATCGACGGATCTTTCCAACTCGCGTTTCGAAATGCGTTCGTGGTCCGTGTGCGCGTCGAGAATCGATCCGGGACCAAGCAACAAAGCCTTCCCCCAATTCGACAGGTACGGAATATCCGTCGTAAAGCGTACGACGGTCTCTTCCAAACCGGTTATCGAAAGGAGTCGCACCGGATTATGCGCTGACTCATACTCAACGTCACCGCGCCCACCAATTGCTCGTTCTACGATTCTTTTGACGTGCTCTATATCGATCCCAAGACGAATTTGCAATTGCGCACGCGCATGATCGGGGATGACGTTCGGACGCGTGCCGCCTTCCAGAACGCCGATGTTGCACGTCGTAACACCGAAGAAACTGTGTTCGGGCCATTCAATCGCGCGAATATCCTGCAAAATATCAAGCAGCTTCTCAATTGCCGACTCGCCGAATTCGGGATAGGCCGAGTGACCAGCGCGGCCCGATGTTGTGACGATCAGTCGCACCGATCCTTTGGTTCCAATCGCGATTCGATTGTCGGTTGGTTCGCCGTTAATCAAATACCTGCACTCGCGCGCGAGCGGATGATCGTTCGCTGCCTTTGCGCCGTCGCTGCCGAGTTCTTCGTCGACTGTAAACAACAAGCCGACTTCGTTTGTCCCCGCTGCCCGCATTCGTTCCGCGGCGAAAATCTGCGCAGCGATAATTCCCTTCGCGTCGCACGATCCGCGGCCGTGAATATATTCGTCATCTTCACTCGCGGGAATGAACGGCGGCACGGTGTCCATGTGCGTCGAGAAGACGATGCGCGGCGGCTCCTCCGTCGTGGCAAGCACATTGAAACGGGTAGGACCAACTTTTTGCGCCTCTACTCGGTAACCCAAACCCTCGAGGTACGAGGCTAGAAACGTTCCCGCATCTCCCTCGTCGCCCGTGAGCGAAGGGATCTCAATTAACTGCCGAGTAAGATCGAATAGACTCATCCGCGTTTCTGTGTCCCAAAGAATTCGTCGTGCAGCCGTCTCACCGCTTCCTCGACACGTTCCTCTTCGATCGCAAACGTGAAATTAATACTCGACGCGCCCTGCGAGATCAGCGTCACGTTGATGTCGCTAATCGCACTGAAGACACGCGCTGCGATTCCCGGCGTCCCGCGCAATCCCTCGCCGACAACGCACACGATCGCGCAACCCTTTTCTACCCGCACTGTTCCGAGCTGTTCCAACTCCGTGACGATCACCGGCAGCGCACTCGCATCGTCAAGCGAAAGCGAAACGCTGACTTCCGACGTTGCGACCACGTCAACCACGGTCTTATGCCGCTCAAACACTTCGAACAGCGCGCGCAGAAAACCATATGCGCCGAGCATGCGCGCTGACGAGATCTGCACTGTCGTAACGCCACTCTTGTGCGCGATGGCCTTGATTGTTCGATCAGTCGTTTCAGTTTGTGGGCCAACGAGTGTTCCGACCTGTTCAGGCGCGTGTGAGTTACAAATCCGGACGGGAATAGTGCCTTCGATCGCCGGCTGGATCGTCTTCGGATGCAGCACCTTTGCGCCAAAATACGCGAGTTCCGACGCTTCCGCATACGACAAACGTTCAACCGTTTGCGCCGCGGCGACAACTCGCGGATCCGCAGTCAACACACCCGTTACATCCGTCCAGATTTGAATCTCGTGGGCAGGCAGTGCGGCACCGATCAGGGCCGCAGTGTAGTCGGAACCGCCGCGGCCGAGTGTTGTCGTTGTGCCTTCCGCGGTTGAGGCGATAAAACCGCCAAGCACCGGAACGAGACCGTTTTCGATGACAGGCGCCAATACATCGTGGGCCTTGAATAACGTGTCGGGCATCAACGGCAACGCGCACGTGTATTCGTCGTCGGTGAGAATGCAACGGCGTGCATCCACGTGTTGCGCCCTGGTCCCTCGTTCGTTCAGGAGTGCGGCGATCAGTTCGCTGGAGAGCGTTTCGCCGTAGGCAAGAACGGCATCCTGAGTGGGACGGCGTCGCAGCGGATTGTCGGCGCTCGTGCTGAGCAGCTCCTTGATCTGATGAGCGGAGTTGTCGACTTGTTTTGTGAATGCGGCAGCCGCTGACGGCGTGAGAAGTTCCGCGGCGGTTTTATGATGACGTTGAAAGGTCTGTTCGAGCGACGCGATCGCTTCGTCAGCGCGTCCTTCACCTGCCGCAATCGTTGCCGCGAGCAAAGCGTCGGTCACGCCACTCATCGCCGATACAACGACGACGGGTGCGGTGCCGCGTTGCGAACCGACGATCCGAGCTACGTTTTCGAAAGCCTGCGCGTCAGCGACTGACGTGCCGCCGAACTTCATCACTGTGGGCATAAGTTACAGGCCCACAGATTACACGGATCTGTTTCTCCTGCCTACCTCGATATTTGCGCCGACACGTAACGCACGAATTCGAGTTCCGGTAGCAGCCCAAGTTTGTCGATCGGGATTCGTCCGATCATGAGATTCGAACTAGCGTGATCGAGCACGACCTCGAATCCCAGTTCTTTCAGTTTCGCTTTTGTCAGCTCTGACTTGTCAGTCAACCACAACTGCACTTCCGCTTTTCCATCACGTATGAAGCCACCGTAGTTGAAGTTTCCGGGCTGCTGCGTTTGCCCGAGGCGCTGAACGACCATAAGGAGCGTTGGTTGCAACTTCGTGCGCAGTCGAACGGCCTTCTCTTCTTCTGGTGAGCGTGGCTCGCGCCCTAGCGAACCTGACGGCCGCAGATCTTGTGACGCCGTCACGCTTACCGTCGGCGGCGCGTTCGGCGGTGGCGGTGGTGCCGCTCCCGATCCTCCGCCCATGTTACCGACCGAACCGCCACCAATACCGCCACCAGCTCCGGAAGCTCTTACATTTCCACGCGATCTCCTTGCGGACGGTACTGGAGTTGGGGTGGCCTTTCCGGAAAATGCGTATGCTTGCGCTGTCTGCTGAGCGCCGTAAACGGTGAACAGACCTGTTGGACTTCCTCCCACACTGCTGGCGATCAGGCCATTGCGGTCCATACCTTCCGGCACATCCACTGGCACGTCGATTCGTCTCAGCGTTCCGCCATCAGCTACGCTGATCTCCTCGACTGCAACGAACGATGTGAACTGCGTCATCAACCTGAACTCGATGCCGAGTTGGGTAATCGTCTCTCCCAACTCATCTCGCATTCTTCCATTTAGAGCGCCCAGGTAGTCTTCACTCATCAAACTGTCGATTCGCGCTCGCGCCCACAATGGCGCCAACACGTCGTGCAGCGCCATCGTCTCGGGCAGCGCGACTTGAATCTCGCGCGTGAACGGGTTGCCGGCCATGTTTCCTTTCAGCTTGATGGTCCCGCTGCCAGCTGTGGTGTAACGTCCGGTCAGGAACACCGGCTTTGCGCCGAATAGATCCGGAATGCGTTTCGGATAGATGTCCGCAACCGGCAGACCACCCCAGTCAATCGAAATGTCGGTCAGCAGTGGATTGCGCACGCGTTGATGAAAACGTTTCGCGGCCGCGGAGCCGTCGTCGTTCAAGCCAACGTACTCGACTTCGCCGCGTCCGGCAGTGGCCATGTTGTCGAGCAGGAAGCGGTTCACGGAACTGCCGACGCCGAAAGCGAAGACACGAGCGTTCTTGTACTTCTGCACCTCAGCAATGATCTGCATATCGTTGCCGACGAAACCGTCAGTCATGAAACAGACGATGCGCACGTGCGACTGATTCTCAGACGGTTCGAGCGCGGCTTTGATCGCGCTCATCATCTCGGTGCCTCCGTACCCGGAGGTCGACGCAAGAAAATCCTGCGCCCGCTTTAGGTTCCGTTTGGTCGCGCGTACCGGTTGATCGAACAGTATGCGCGTGTCGCCGGAAAAGGTGATGAGGTTGAATGTATCGTCGGGGTAAAGATTGTCGAGCGCGAGACTCATCGTCTCTTTCGCCTTCTCGATCGGAAAGCCGGCCATCGATCCGGATGTGTCGAGAACGAAGACAAGTTCCTTAGGCGTGACGTCGTCTGCGCCAATGCGCTCCGGTGGTTGCAGCATCAGGGTGAAGAAGCCGCCCTTGTCGGAGCGATGAGTCAACACTGCGTCTTGAATAGTCTTTCCGGCGACGTCGTAGCGAAGAATGAAATCTTTGTTGGGAATGGTTGTGCCTCCTCTGAGTCTCACGTGCGCGCGCGTGGGACCTGGCCGCTCGATGTCAACCGGATGTGTTTTGGCTTCAAGGTTGTCAACCATTAGACCAGCGTCTAACGAAATTTCGAACGAAATGTCGTGCCCGCTTCGCTCGGCCGCCGCCACTGGTGGGGCGATACGCGCCGCATCGGGAACGTTGCGGGGGATGTACCGCGGTCCGACAACCATCGGGAACACAAACTCGTATGTACCGTCTTCGTAACGAAGTGTTTCGACGTAGCTGATCGTGATCGTTACCTGGTTGCCGGGGAGAATATTTGCGACCGATTGCGTGAAGATGTTGGACCGTTCCTGATCGAGCAAACTCGCGGTGTACCCGCGCGCCTTCGCTCCTTCGTAAACAGCCCGGGCCTGCTCGCGCGGCAGAATCTTTCCGCGAATCGTTCGGTCGCCAACGCTCATCGTCATGTCGTCGACGGCCGCGTTCTGCGGCAACGGAAACGTATAAACCGCTTCGATTCGCTCGGTGAAGGGATTTTCAAACTGCTGCGTCACCACCACGCGCGAAATAGAGCCACTGATTTCCGCTTTGACGCTGGTGTGTTTTAGAGGACACGGTAACTTGGTTTTGCTCTCGCCAACCACGGCCATCAGCGACCCGGGAGTCTCCGGTGCTTGCGCGGAAGCGGTGTTTTCTGACGCTAAATGAGCGATCAGTACCGGCAGCACTACAACGACGACGAGTGGAAGAAAGATCAGCGATCTACGGATGCAGACCATGGCGTGTCCTCCTGGTGGTTTGTGCGTTGTACTTTGTTCTTTGTTTTGTATGCGTTAATGCCTTGAAGGCACGAACCCTGTCAGATTACACGAGGAACCAGGTACAAAGTTCCAAGCACAAAGCTCAATAAAGATTGAAGTTGTATTCCAACTGCATGTGGACTGACACCGGGCGCCCGCCCTTCATCGCGGGAACGAACTTGATCTGACGAGCAGCGGCGATCGCTCGCTCAGTTAGCCCAAAAGGCAAAGTTCGCAGCGCATTTATTTGAACAACTTCGCCCGAGCTTGAAAAAACCACGCGCAACATTACCGTTCCGCTTATTTGGTTGCGTCGAGCTTCTTCCGTGTAGTGTGGCTCGGGTTTCGACAACAGCCGGGCTCTTTGTTCGACTTCCCGGTTGGTGAATGTTGCATCAGATCCACGACCGCCGCTGGGCCCACAACAACCATCTTGGGCGTCGCCTCCGCCCATGTTTCTTTGATCGCCTGGGCCATAGCCATTGCCGTTGCCCGGACCGATTCCGAGTCCTTTATTAGTACCGATTAACCCCCCGTCGCCTGGACCCTTTGAGAGTACGTTCGAGTCAGAGCGCGGATCGCCGTAAACCGGCGCTTTCAAATCTTTCCAAAGCACAGGGTCGATATCGATACCGGCCACAGGAAGACTCGGCTGAATGGGTGGGGCCTTCGGTATGGCGGCGACGATCGATGACGGCGGCGGGAGCTTGCCAGCTTGAGGAGGCACTGGGTCGCGATCGCCGCTGCCGCCACCACCGCGGGCCAGTTTGGGGGTGGCCCCGGAACCTTCACCTCTGCCGCTGTTAAAACCCACACGTCCCTTGCCGTCTTTGCCGATGCTCGAGTCGGGTTTAGCTTCCGGTTTCGACACAGGCTGATTTGAAAGATCGACGATTGCGATCTCAGTGTTTGTCAGATCGTCTATTCCTGCACTGGATTCAGTTTTTCTGCCGTCGATGAGAAGTGCCATGGTTACTATCAGACCAACGACAATAAGCGCAATCGAGGTCGCCGGTATTGCGTGGACGATGACGCGTGAGCGTTTGAAAAAGTCGTGGATTGTTTGTTTTGCGAACTGTTTCGGGTGCTTTTGAAACTCGATCCAGGCGCTTTTTAGTTCAGTTCGGAGAAAGTCGATCTGGGCAGCTAGTCGACTGAGAAGAAGTCCGCTTTCGATTATTGTTGGTTGGTATTCTTTGACAGGCCTTGCAGTAGAGTGACGTACGTTCATAAGACCTCGCTTTCAGATGGACAGGCGAAACGAGAATTGGTCGGAACGGTGGGGAGCCTCTATTGCTTATTACCGCAACCAGCGAAAAGGTGACGCACTGAGGAGCGCTGTTCGCGCCTTGTGATGAGCGAGGCCGCGGTTGGGATGTCTGAATCTCTGCAGGTCTTATCCGTCTTTATCTGTCTTTCTGTCTTTTATCCGTGTTACTTACTTAATTTGGTTGAAAAGCTTGGTCGCGCGGGCCGGGTCGATGCGTTGCAGGATTCGATACTGCTCGAGCGCTGCGTTTCGATTGCGCAATGCGATGTGCGACATCCCGAGATTATAATGGGCGGACGCATAGTCAGCCTTGTTACGGATCGCTGATTGGTACGCTTGCACCGCTTCGACATAGCGGCTCAACTGGTGTAACGCATAGCCCATCTCGTTGTAGGCTTCCGCGAAGTTAGACCGCAGACTGATTGCCTTCTTCAATTGTTCGATCGCTTCCGGGTAGCGTTCGAGATCGTTGTAGCACCAGCCGAGATTGTAGAGTGCGGTGATGTTGTCCGGCCGGAACCGCAGACCTTCTTTGTACGACCTTGCTGCGTCGGCGTACTGCTTCAGGTTGTAGTAGTAAACGTCGGCGAGGCCGAAATGCGCGAGACCGAAATCCGGTTTGATGCGAATCGCTTCCTGATATTCCTGGAGGGCCTCGTTGTTGCGGCCGAGGTAGCGCAACGCATAACCCATCTCGTTGCGTGCTTCGGCGTAGTCAGTCCGATACTGCAATGCAAGCCTTAAGCTACCGAGCGCTCCGTTATAGTTTTTCAGATCGTTCTGGAGCCAACCGATCTCATAATGCGCCACCGCGTGATCGGGCTTCGCGCGTACGCACTGTTGAAACGCTGCGAGTGCTTCGTTGAACCGTTCGAGTTTCTTGAAGGCGTAGCCGAGTTCGAAATGGGCTGCGGCGTAGTTGGGTTGGAGCGAGACGGCGCGCTGTAATGGATCGATTGCGTCTGCGTATTCTTCGAGATCGTTATGAATCCAACCGATGCGGTAGAAAGCGGAGATCATCGACGGGTTGAGTTGGGCGGCTCTCTCGTAGGGATCGAGCGCCTCGCGATACTTTTTCGCGTTGAAGAGTGCTTCGCCTTGTTGGAAGTAGTAGTCGGCGGTGGCGGTTGAAGTTCCGGTGGTTCCGCTGTTTGGTCTAGTTGGTGTTCCGCTGTTTGGTGTTCCCAGTTTCTTTGTAGTTGTAACCGGCGGTTTCTTCCTCGTCGTTGTTGTCGAGGCTGGCTTGGTCGCTGGTTTGCTTGTCGGCCGCGACGTGCTGCCGCCGATCATGCCGCCACCCGTCACACCGCCCTCATGTTGTGCAACCGCCGCGCTCGCACAGGCAAGTAGGAATAGCGTTGTGAATACAAATCGAAATCGAAGGGTATGCGGGGTGGTCATGGGTATTCTCCGGTCTAAAGCAAGGTCGGAAACGGCGGACGGATTATAATGCGGGAACAGTTAGACGCGTAACAATATTCGTGCTGGTTCGCGTCATTACTGGTCAGACATCCTGAGTTGTTTCGAGTTGCGAGCGTGCGTTTGACACCCAGCAATTCACTACGGTAACGTAACGCGCTTGCCGTAACGCACGAACACCCTATCATGCGTCCCGTTCGTCTAGCGGCCTAGGACACCGCCCTTTCACGGCGGCGACACGGGTTCGATTCCCGTACGGGACGCCAAAGCTATCAATGACTTACAAGCACTCCTTCACCGTGCATCCATTAAGCTAAGGCTGCCTTGGGGATGCCTGTTGAATTAGCGGCGGGCATTATTTTAAAAATGCCCGACGATGAAAC
>Ga0209486_10001145_pt1 | contig 11530 bp, 3 predicted proteins | sample NCCompost_FD_187518 | JGI IMG/M metagenome (GOLD analysis project Ga0209486, IMG submission 187518) | Agricultural soil microbial communities from Utah to study Nitrogen management - NC Compost (SPAdes) (version 2) | ecosystem: Environmental > Terrestrial > Soil > Agricultural land | place: USA... | reverse complement strand
GTCGGCAACCGCGTCGTGCGGCTGGGAGTCGCGGAGATGCTGTCCATCGACGACGTCGCCGTCGATCATCTGGCGCGGCTCGTGAGCGCGATGACCTCTTCTGAAAGAATCCGCCGGGCGTGCGAACGATGGAGGCTGCGCCTGGCGAGCGAGGATGGCGTCTGCCAGGCCGGAAACCTCATCGAAGCGCTGCAAGACCAGGTCGCCAGCGCTCGATCGCGCGGCTCAGACGTCGCGTGACGCGTACCGTGTCATGGTTCACCGCACGGTTCGTTCATGTTGACCGCCTGCGCAGTGGCGGGGAGCGACGACGCAAGCGGGAAGGTAATGACCGGGGTGTATTCCCCCATATATCCACCGTTGACGTGATACTCGGACGTGCGCGGCGGAACGCTCTGTGTGCTGCAGCCGAACGTCGGCGCCGGCAGGTAGTTCCGCATCACGAGGCGGGACGCCGACGGCAGCGACGCCGTGAGGACCGTGTATCCATTCGCGGACGTGACGTGTGCAGGGAGCGTCGAGCCGAAGCTGACCACGAGCGTCACGTAGCCCTCGGCGTTTGGCAGCAGGCTGGCATCGGAGAGGGTTCCGAGCGATCGACCGATCGAATCCTCGAACGTGATGCTCCAGTAGCGAAGCTGCTCGCTTCCGGTCAGCGAGCACGGGTTCGGCGCACACGGCATGGCCGGCTTGCGGAACTGCAGGCGCATGACCCGGCCTTGTGAGTTGAGCAGGGACGGGTCGAGCGGTGCCAGCGTGCTGAGATACCGGCCGACAGCGCCGCCCGCTGTGTATTCCTCGCGGCCGGTCCAGCCAACGTCGCCGCGCGGGTCCTGGCCGTACGGTGCGGTCAGCCCCAGGTCCAACTCATGTTGCACGTGACCGTACGCCTGATCCAGGTGAAGAACGGAGCTCAGCGTGAACCACGACGAGGCGGGCAGCGACTCGCCGGCAGGTGCGAGGCGTGCCGGGCAGCCCGTGCTCGCGGCGCGGACCCATACGAGCGGCTTTCGCAGATCGACCGCGCTCGACCCGAGCGGGCTTGCACGCATGTACGAACGGATCAGCAGGAACATGCCCGACGTCGTCGGCGCGTCCTCGTGCGTGATGGTGCCGAAGCTCGGCACGAAGGTCGTGTAACCGCTCTGCGCGCTCGAGTAGAACGACGTCGCGGTGTGCCGTACCGTCGCGTCGAGCACGTTCTCGTGCACGCTGACCGGTGTCTGGCACTGCGACGCTGGAGCTGGCGCGCCGGGGGTGCCAATCCGTACGGTCACGGCGTAGAGGATGTCCTCGGCGCCTGCTGGACCACCAACGTGCCACGGGTTGCCCGACGACACGTACGGCTGAATCTCGTAGTCATCGAGCTTGCCGATCACGGCGCCGTGATCGTCGTAGGCCGTGATCGAAAAATAGCGTGCGCGCGGGAACTCGCCAATGACGAGGAGCTCGCCGTTGGGAACCGCTGTGATCGGCACCTGGTAATACGTGAGCAGGAGGTCGCCGCCAGACGTCGCGGGAAACTCCGAGACCGGAACCAGATACTCCGGCTTCAGAAAGTTGTCGAAAAAGCCTTGGGCCGATGCGGGCAGAGCGCTGGAGAGTATCAGTGCAGCGGCGAGGACCGCTGCGTGTCGTCGATTCATCGGCTGTGACTCTAGCAGAGATCGTGCTCGCCAAGACCGCTGCAAGAGCGCACTTTACAGTGACAAGGATGATCCGAAGCGCGGCAAAACGGAGACAAATATCGTCCAGCGTGGCGACTGTGACGGCAGCCACGCTGCTCGGGAGTCCACGATGGCGCCGGGGAAGCGGCATTTCGGTACGAATCGATCGCGCTCGCTGTTTGGTGACAGCCTTGCTCTTGGACCCGCGGAGTGGTGTACCCACTCGCCGAACGACTGATCGATGACCCTGAACACACGAAACGGCGCTGCGCTGTCGGACGTTCAGCGTGAGCGCCTGCGGGCGCGCATTGACGCGGCCCGGAGGGAGGCTCCGGCCGTCGCCGTGGTGCCGCGTCAACCAGGCAGCTCCACGCTGCCGGTGTCCTACCAGCAGGAGCAGCTCTGGTTCGTCACGCAGCTTCAGATGCCCTCCGCCTATGGCGTGCACCTGGCAGTGCCGCTGGCAGGACCGCTGGATCGCGTCGCTCTCACCCGCGCACTCTCCGAGCTGGTCCATCGTCACGAGACGCTGCGAACGGTCTTCGTCTCGCAAGACGCCGCGGTGGGTCAAATCGTCAGAGAGGCGTCTCCTGTTGTTCTGCCGCTCGATGATTTGAGTGGTCTTACGGCGCCGGCGCAGGAGCAACTGGCGTCGGAGTGCAGACGGGCGGAATGCGAGGCTCCGTTCGTTCTTGCGGAAGGCCCGCTCTTCCGCGCGCGCCTGATCCAGTTCGCCGCCGATCGGCACGAACTGCTCCTGTCGTTTCACCACATCATCACGGACGGCTGGTCGATCGGGTTGTTTCTCCGCGAGCTGGCCGCTCTCTATGCCGCAGTCGTGGAAGGGCGGTCGTCGCCGCTGCGGCCCCTGCAAGTGCAGTTTGCCGATTACGCGATCTGGCAGCGCGGGTACCTGCAGGGCGCGACGCTGGACAGCCTGCGAAAGTACTGGCGCGGGCAACTCGAGGGATCGCGTGCGACGGCACTGATCCCGGATCGGACGCGCCGCGCGGTACCTTCTTTCCAGGCCGAGGTCGAGCGCGTCGAGCTCGATTCGACTGTCGCCGCGCGCATCAAGACGCTTGCACAGGACTCGCGCGCCACGCTCTTCATGACGCTGTTCAGCGCGTTCAACGTGCTGCTGCATCACTGGACAGGTGGCACCGATCTCACCGTGGGCACGGTGGTCGCCAACCGTCGCAATCCGGAGATCGAAACGCTGTTCGGCTGCTTCGCCAACGTGCTGCCGATTCGCACGCGGCTCGAGCGGTCGATGGGTTTCCGCGACGTTGTGGCCTGCGTTCGCGATGCCTGCCTCGGCGCGTACGAGCATCAGGAACTGCCGTTCGCGATGCTCGTCGAGCAGTGCGCGCCCGGCCGCGACCTCGGTCAGAACCCGCTGTTCCAGATCGTATTCAGCGCCGTGTACGGCGATGGCGATCTGCCGGCGTCGGCCGGTGTCCAGTTCGGTCCCGGTCATGGCGTCAGCGAGACGGTCCGGTTCGATATGGAAGTCCAGGTTGCGGAGACGCCCGGCGCCACAACGGTCGCGTTCGCGTACAACGCCGAGCTGTTCGAGCGCGCAACGGTCGCACGCCTGGCTGAGTGCTTCCGAACGATGCTCGGTGCCCTCGCCGACGACCCCGATCAGCGCATCGATGCGATTCCGCTGCTCGATGCCGAACGGCGCACGGCCCTGGTCGGGCAGGGGCGTGGGGAGCGGTCGGGGTATCCGGCGGCGAGTCTGGGGGCGCTGTTTGCGGCGCAGGTGGCGGCGCGGCGGGAGGCGGTGGCGCTGGAGTGCGGGGCGACGCGGCTGACGTATGGGGCGCTGGACGCGTGGGCGAATCAGGTGGCGCAGGCGCTGCGGCGGGCGGGGGTGGGGCTGGAGAGCCGGGTCGGGGTGGTACTGCCGCGGGGCGTCGAGCAGATCGTGGCGGTGCTGGGGGTGGTGAAGGCGGGCGGCGCGTATGTGGCGCTGGAGGAGACGGACCCGGCGGCGCGGGTGGCGCAGCAGTTGACGGATGCGGGGGCGGCGGTGGTGGTGACGCGGGGCGGGGTCGCCGCGGGGGTGGGGGCGGGGCGGCGCGTCATCGCGATGGAGACGGTGGCGGCGGAGCCGGCCGACGATCCGCAGCTGGCCGTGCCGCTCGACGCGCTGGCGTATGTGGCGTTCACGTCGGGGTCGACGGGGCGGCCGAAGGGCGTGGAGGTGCGGCACCGCGGGGTGGTGCGGCTGCTGTATGGCCAGCAGTATGTGCGGCTGGGCCCGGAGGAAACGCTGCTGCAGTTGGCGCCGGTGAGCTTCGACGCCTCGACGCTGGAGATCTGGGGGGCGCTGCTGCACGGCGGGCGGCTGGTGATCTATCCGGAGCGGGTGCCGGAGCCGGCGGCGCTGGGGGCGGAGCTGCGGCGGACGGGGGTGACGACGGCGTGGCTGACGGCGTCGCTCTACAACACGGTGATCACGCAGGCGCCGGCAGCGCTGGGGGGGCTGCGGCAATTGCTGATCGGCGGGGAAGCGCTGTCGGTGCCGCACGTGCGGGCCGGGCTGGCGGCGTTGCCGGCGACGACGCTGATCAACGGGTATGGGCCGACGGAGTCGACGACGTTTACCTGCTGCTATCCGATTCCGCGGCCGGGGGGCGGGGAGACGGCGATTCCGTTGGGCGGGCCGATTGCGCACACGGACGTGTATGTGCTGGACGCGGCCGGGCGGCTGGCGCCGCCCGGGGTGGCGGGCGAGCTGTATATCGGCGGCGACGGGCTGGCGCGGGGGTATGCCGGGGCGGCGCGGCTGACGGCGGCGAAGTTCGTGCCGGACGGGGTGAGCGGGGCGCGGGGCGCGCGGCTGTACCGGACGGGCGACACGGTGCGGTGGGCGGCGGACGGGACGCTGGCGTTTCTGGGGCGGCGGGACGGCCAGATCAAGCTGCGCGGGTATCGGATCGAGCTGGGCGAAGTGACGGCGGCCCTCCAGACGGTGCCGGGGGTGGCGACCGCGGCGGCGGCGGTGCACGGGACGGGGGACGGGCGGCAGCTGGTGGGCTACGTGGTGGCCGCGGGCGACGCGCGGCTCGAGCCGGCGCGCGTCCGCGCGGCGCTGCAGGCGCACCTGCCGGGCTATCTCGTTCCTGCCGCCGTCGTCGTGCTGGACGCCCTGCCGCTGACGGCCACCGGCAAAGTCGACCGCGACGCGCTGCCGCCCCCGGATGCGGACGTCGCGGCGCCAGCGCATGTCTCGCCGCGCTCAGCGCTCGAACAGCAGATCGCTGCAGTCTGGACGGAGGTGCTCGGCCTCGCGCAGGTGAGCGTCGATGCGAACTTCTTCGATATCGGCGGGCACTCGCTGCGGCTCATCGCCGTGCAGGCGAAGCTCGCCGAGGCGCTCGACCGGACGGTTCCACTCGTCACGCTCTTTCAGTACCCGACCGTGGCAGCGCTGGCGCGCCATCTTTCTGAGGACGAGAGTGCCGCGCCACCACTGGCGCCGGCGGCCAATCCATCTGTCGAGTCGATTGCGATCATCGGCGTCGCCGGCAGGTTCCCCGGCGCGCCCGACGTGGACAGGTTCTGGTCCAACCTGCGAGACGGCGTGGAGACGATCCAGCGCTTCAGCGGAGAAGAATTGATCGCTGCAGGAGTACCGCCGTCGGTACTCGACGATCCGCACTACGTGCCGGCGCGCGGCGCCCTCGCGGACCCCGACCTGTTCGATGCGGAGCTGTTCGGATACGCCCCGCGCGAGGCGGCGCTCCTCGATCCGCAGCAGCGGCTGATGCTCGAGTGCGCATGGACGGCGCTCGAGAACGCCGGTTACGCGCCACGTCGGCGGTCGAGCGTGCGCATAGGCGTATATGCGGGCACGAGCGCAAACACCTACATTATGGCCGCCGATCCTGCCGCCCTCGGCGCGTCGAGCCCACTGCAGGTGCTCGTCGCGAGCGATAAGGACTTCCTCGCCACGCGCGTCAGCTACAAGCTGGAACTGCACGGGCCCGCTGTCACCGTGCAGACGGCATGCTCGACCTCCCTGGTTGCGGTCCACACGGCCTGCCACGCGCTGCGGGCGGGGGAATGCGACATTGCGCTCGCGGGCGGCGTGTCGGTGACGGTGCCCTCGATCGGAGGTTATCGACATACACCGGACGGCATCGCGTCGCCGGATGGACATTGCCGGCCGTTCGACGCTCAGGCTGGCGGGACGGTTGCGGGAAATGGCGTCGGGGTCGTCGTTCTCAAGCGGCTCGGACAGGCTGTGGCCGACGGGGACAACGTGCTGGCGGTCATCCGCGGGTCCGCCGTCAATAACGACGGCGCCGACAAAGTGGGCTTCACCGCCCCGAGCGTGAACGGACAAGCCGCGGTCATCGCCGCAGCTCAGGCCGACGCGGGTGTCCCCGCCGACACTATTACCTACGTGGAAGCACATGGCACCGGCACTGCGCTCGGCGACCCGGTCGAAGTCGCGGCGCTGCGGCGGGTGTTCGGTGACGGCGCCGGGCCGGCGAGCTGCGCGCTTGCGTCCGTCAAGTCGAACGTCGGGCATCTGGATGCGGCCGCGGGCATTACCGCGTTGATCAAGGTGGTGTTGGCGCTCACGCATCGTGAGCTGCCACCGAGCCTGCACTTTACGAGGCCCAATCCACAGCTGGACCTGGGTCCGTTCTACGTGCCGACGCTGCTGACACCGTGGACGTCTCGCCCCGGCGTGCCGCGTCGCGCCGGCGTGAGCTCGTTCGGCATGGGAGGCACCAACGCACACGTCATTCTCGAAGAGGCGCCGGATCGTCACGCTGCCGCGCATGCCCGACCCTGTCATATCCTGCCGGTGTCGGGGCATTCCCTAACCGCCGTGGATGTGGCCGCGGAACAGCTGGCTTCCTGGCTCGAGGTACATTCAGAGTCGTCGATCGCGGACGTGGCGTTTACTCAGCAAGTGGGTCGCGCTGCCCTGCGAGTGCGGCGCGTGGCGACCGGCCGCGACGCGTCCTCGATTGCCGCAGCGCTCAGAGCAGCGCCGGCTCGCACCGTCACGGGCGGTGAGCCTCCACTCGTGTGGCTGTTTCCAGGGCAAGGGACGCAGCTTGTCGGGATGGGGCGCGCGCTGTACGAAAGCGAGCCGACCTTCCGCGCCGAGATCGATGCCTGCGCCGCCGCGCTCGATCGCTGGCTCGATCGTGATCTTCGTGCCGTGCTCTATCCGGAATCGGCGGACGCCGAAGCCGACGCCGAGGCGCGCCTGGCTGAGACGACGTGGACGCAGGTGGCGCTGGTCTCTGTGGAGTTGGCGCTGGCCGCCCTCTGGCAATCGTGGGGACTCCGTCCGGCCGCTGTTCTGGGACACAGCGTGGGCGAGCTGGCGGCGGCGTGCGTGGCCGGCGCGCTGACACGCGAGTCGGTGCTGCAGCTCGCCGCGACGCGCGGCCGCCTGATGCAGGCAGCGCCAGCAGGCGGAATGATTGCGATTGCGGGCCGCGCCGACGAGATCGCTTCGCTGCTCGGGCCGGATCTCTGGCTCGCTGCGGTCAACGGCGCCAGCCAGTGCGTGGTCGCGGGAACGTGGCCGGCGCTCGCTCGACTCGAAGCATGCCTCTGTCGTGAAGGCCGACTGGTGCAGCGTCTGCCCGCCACTGGCGCCTTCCATTCCGGTCTCATGGCGGGAGTCGTTGATCCGCTGAACGACGCGGCCCAGGCTCACACCGCGTCGCCGCCGCGCGTCCCGTGGATCTCGACCGTGACCGGCGAGGTCATCACTGCCGCCCCACCTGCGGCCTACTGGGGCGCGCAGGTCACGGCGCCCGTTCAGTGGGCCGCCGCCGTTGCGTCTGCACGCGCATTCGTCGGCGCCGCGCCGGTCTGGCTCGAGCTGGGACCGGGCCACACCCTGACACGCCTCGTGCAACCGCTGTCAGGCGGTGAGACGGCGATTTCAGCCATGGACGGCGCTGACGCCGCCGCGGCGACGGCCGCCGCGTGTGGTCAGGCCTGGGCGGCGGGAGCGGACGTGGACTGGATTGCGTACCACAGACACCTGCCGCGACGACGGCTGGCGCTGCCGTCGTATCCGTTCCAGCGCCAGCGCTACTGGCTCGAGGCGGCACCGCGCCGCGACACCCCTGCCAGTGCGCGAGTGGAGAAACGGTCGGACATTTCACAGTGGCTTTATGTACCGACCTGGAAGCAGATGCCTCCAGCTCGCGGTGTGCGTCGCGACGGCGAACACTGCCTGCTGTTCGCGGCCTCGACGGAGGTCGGCGAGCGGCTGAAGAAGAACCTCGAAGCGCGCGGTTGCGTGGTGACCATCGCCGAACCAGGGGACGGCTGGTCTGCGCGCTCCGCAGATCGTTACGTCATCCATCCTGGCGTTCGGGAGGACTACGCGACACTGTTCGATGCGCTGGTGCGCGCCGATCGTTTTCCCGCGCGCATCGTCCACGCGTGGACAGCCGAGCGGCCGGCCGGGCAGGAGAGCGAAACCGACCGCGGCACCGGGAGCATCGTTCGCGCAGTTCACGCGATCACACGATCGACCGTACCGACTCACGTTCGGATGGTTGTGCTGTCCAGCGAGACGCAGATCGTGCGCGGCAATGAGACCGTGTCGCCCGCGCGTGCGTCGATCGCCGGCCTGTGCCGCGTCATCCCACAGGAGCATCCTTCGATTGGCTGCCGCTGTGTCGACATCGAACCGGGGACGCTCACGTCGGACGCCGCTCTTGGGCGGCTGGCGAACGAGCTGGTCGCCGACGCCGACGACTTCGTCGTTGCCTTGCGCGGGCAGTGGCGGTGGGTGCAGCAGTTCGACGCCATGCCCGCAGCCACATCCGACCACCGCCCTCCAGCACTTTCCGATGGGCCGTACTTGATCACCGGCGGACTCGGACGCATCGGGCTTGCGCTGGCCGAGCATGTCGCCCGAGCCGTGCGTACGACGTTCGTCCTCGTCACACGATCGGCGTTTCCTGCAAGACCCGACTGGGTGCGGTGGCTCGAAACGCACCCGGATTCCGATGCGACGAGCGCCGCCATCCGGCGGCTTGCGGCGATCGAGGAGCGCGGCAGTCGAGTGCTCGTCGCGCAGGCGGACGTGACCGATCGCCTGCAGTTTGCCGAAGCCGTTGCGCGGGCCGAAGCGGATGTCGGCAAGATTCGCGTCGCGATACACGCGGCGGGTGCCACCGCGGAGGCCGATTTCGCGACCGTCGCGGCAACTGATTCCACGCTGATCGAACGGCACCGTCTGCCGAAACTCCGCGGCGCGGAAGTCGTGCGCGATGTGTTGCGCGATCGGCCGCTCGAGCTCTGCGTGCTGATGTCGTCGCTCGCGAGCGTGCTGGGCGGGTTGCGGTTTGGTGCGTATGCCGCCGCCAACGAGAGTCTCAACAGGTTCGCCGACCTCGAGGCTGCCCACGGGCGTCCCTGGATCAGCGTTGCGTGGGACGGATGGCGATTCGCGGAATCCGACCGCCAGGCACACGGAGAGCTGGCGGCGCTGGCGATGACGCCCCAAGAAGGGGTTGCAGCGTTCGACCGCATCCTCGATACGGGTTGGCGAGGCACAGTCGTCGTTTCCACAGGCGAGCTGGCCGCGCGCATGCGACGGAGCACGCTGCCGCCCGCACACCACGACGGCGGGGCTCCGCTCTCGGCCAGGCCGTCGGTCGAGACGGCGTTCGTGGAACCGCGCACCAACACGGAGCAGGTGGTGGCGCGCGTCTGGGCCGACTCACTGGGGATCGATCGTGTGGGCGTGGACGACAACTTTTTCGAGCTGGGAGGACATTCACTGCTCGGGGTGCATCTGGCGGCCAGACTCTCTCAGGAGCTCAGGGTCAACGTCTCGCTCCATGACGTGCTGGCTCATCCGACGGTGGCTGCGCTCTCGCGCATCGCCGGCCGGTTGAAAGACACGGGGGACGTGACCGCGGGCACCGTTGCCCGCGCGCTCGAGGCGGTGCACCAGATGTCGGAAGAGGAAGTCGAGCGGCTCCTCGCAGAATCGTGATCGCGATTCGCGAGGCCGCCGGCGCACGCGCGCACACCGCGCCGCCGAAGACGCGCGAGCCGCTTGTAGTTTTCGTCACGGGACTCTACTCGCCGAAAGGACGCGACAGCGTCTCGATTCAGAACCGCGACTACATGATCGGCCTGCACGATCTCGGGATGGACGTGCGCGTGCTGGACATGACCGCTCAGGGAGATCTCTCGTCCCTGCTGAAAGTCGCGAGAGTCGCGGCGACGTATGGCGCGGTCCGCGGGCACCCGCGCCTTGGCGGTGCCGTTGCGCATGCACTCGTTCGCCAGGAGGCGTGGCTGCGCCCGCTGGTCGGCGCCGCACGGTACCTGAGAAGACGCGGGTCGGCCGCGCCGGCGCCGGCGTCGCGACACAGCCATGGCGACGGCGATCGGGATCTCGTTGCCGGCATGACGCTGAAGTGCGCGCATGGAGCGCGACCGATTGATGCGGCATCCGTGGCGTGCGTCCTCAGCGCGTACGATCTGATCTACGCACCCGCCTGGGGCGGCGTGTGGAAGCGGGCGATTGCCCGGCGCCTGCGCGAGCTGCTGCCGCGAGCGTGCGCCTTCCAGTGGTTCGTCAACCTGGTCAGCGAGACCACACAGGTTTCGCCGGCAATCGTGCGTGGGCTCGAGGCCTTCGACGAAGTCTGGGTCCCGGCCGAGTTCCATGTCCAGGCGCTGGCGCGGAGCGGCGCCACGTGTCGGCGCGTCTTCAAGGTTCCCGAGGCGGTTGACACCGCGATCTTTCACGAGCGCGTGGCACCAGCGCGAATCGACGGACGCCGGGACTTCTGTTTCCTGACGGTCTCGCAGTACCTGCCCGACCAGCGAGCGGTCTCGACCGCGCGGCAGTCGACCCGCGACCTGGCGCTGTTGTGGAATCAGGCGCGCAAGGCGACCGATCTGCTGATCCAGGCATTCCTCGAGGAGTTCGGGCCGGATGAAGACGTGTGCCTGGCTGTGAAATCGACCCACGATCAGGCGGCCCTGTCGGCGGCGCTGCGGCGGGTGGTGACGGAGCGGGGTTTTCCCGAGTCGCGGCTCGCTCAAATTGTGCCCATCGGCGGGTGGAGCGATGCTGCCGATGTGGCGCGTCTCTACGCGGCCGCCGACGCGTTCGTGCTCGTCAGCCGCGGCGAAGGCTGGGGCCGTCCTCTGGCGGAGGCAATGGCGCTTCGCAAGCCCACCATCGGCGCCAACTTCGGGGGAAACACCGAATTCATGACCCGGGACAATTCCTATCTGATCGATTGTGAGACAGTTCCTGTGGCGTCGGTGATTGGTCCGAAGTTCACGACTATGGGGAACTGGGCCGATCCGTCGCTCTCGCACCTTCGCCAGACACTGCGCGCGGTCTTCACAGATCGACACAGCGCCGGCGAGAAGGCGGCCCGGGCGGCCCATGACGTGCGGACGAACTACAGTCGCCTGGCGGTGGCGGAGGTGATTCGGCATCGGATCCGCGCCGCCTTTGCAGAACACGCCTCGCCGTGAATGGATGATTGTGCGCGGCTGTTCCGCCTCACACGATATTAGTTTCGTCGAGCGGCGACTTTGATCCGCGATCGCGGCACGCTTCCATCGCATCGCACCGTGTAACACCCCGTAAGTCAACGAGTTACTCGACGGCGACCAGCCGCGCCACGGCGCGGGTTGGATCTTGCTCAAGTCGTTCTGTACTGACGCGTTGCCCGGCGCGTCATCGCTGACAACCAACAAGGACTCGACCTCCGGCAGCGACCAGAACCGCTCGCCGTCAGCGGGAGGAGTGCGCTCGCGGCCGATATGCACACGCAGGACCTGTCCCCGAAGAAGCTCGCGCTGCTCAATCAGTTGCTCTC
>Ga0209486_10001144_pt1 | contig 11534 bp, 13 predicted proteins | sample NCCompost_FD_187518 | JGI IMG/M metagenome (GOLD analysis project Ga0209486, IMG submission 187518) | Agricultural soil microbial communities from Utah to study Nitrogen management - NC Compost (SPAdes) (version 2) | ecosystem: Environmental > Terrestrial > Soil > Agricultural land | place... | reverse complement strand
GACGGGGTCGAGCTCCACTACGCACCGCGCGTCGACGGCTGAGTCGAGCTACCCCTCACGGATTTGCGCGTCCACGGCGCCTCCGGCATTCTCGCGGCCATGCCGCTGAGTTTTCTCGAATTCGAGCAGCCGATCGCCGAGCTCGAGGCCAAGATCGACGAGCTCAAATTCGTGTCCTCCGATGCCGAGGTGAATATCGGCGAGGAGATCGCGCGACTGCGCGCGAAAAGCCGCGCTCTCACGACCAGTATCTTTGCCAACCTGAGTCCCTGGCAGGTCGCACAGCTCGCGCGGCACCCGCAGCGTCCGTACACGCTTGACTATGCCGCCGCTATCTTCGACGACTTCCAGGAGATGCACGGCGATCGCATGTACGCGGACGACCTCGCCATCGTCGGGGGTCCTGCCCGACTCGCCGGCCGTTCGGTGATGCTGATCGGTCATCAGAAGGGCCGCGATACCAAGGAGCGTGTGCGCCGCAACTACGGCATGCCGAAGCCCGAGGGCTACCGCAAGGCGCTGCGGCTGATGAAGACCGCGGAGCGTTTCGCCCTGCCGATCATCACGCTCATCGACACGCCCGGTGCATATCCCGGAGTCGGCTCTGAGGAACGCAACCAGAGCGAGGCGATCGCGCGCAACCTCTTCGAGATGGCGCGGCTGGGTGTCCCCGTGGTGTCCGCCGTGATTGGCGAAGGCGGGTCTGGCGGCGCGCTCGCGATCGGTGTGTGCGACCGCCTGCTGATGCTCCAGTACTCGGTCTATTCGGTGATCTCGCCCGAGGGTTGCGCCTCGATCCTCTGGAAGAGCGCGGACAAGAAGGAGCTCGCCGCGGAGGCTATGGGCATCACAGCGGACCGGATCGCGAAGCTCGGCCTCGTCGATGAGGTGCTGCGCGAGCCGCTGGGCGGCGCGCATCGCGACCCGCAGTCGATGGCGGAAGATCTCAAGGCGGCGCTGCTCAGGCATCTCGACGCCGTCGGGGCGCAGAGCACCACGGACCTGCTCGCGGCGCGACATGCGCGCCTACGCTCGCAGGGCGTCTACCAGTCGGGCTGAGCGCCCGTGGGCGCGGCTCCTCGAGGCGCGTGGTGCAACCGGCGGAACCCGCAAGCCACACATTCGAGCCCGCGCTGGTTGCAACGCGGATCGACGAGCTGCTCCGCACGCTGCCGGGGCCGCCCACGGGGCTCTGCGTCGCATATTCGGGTGGGCTCGATTCCACTGTCCTGCTGCACGCCCTTGCAAGGCTGGCCGACCGGGCATCGCGGCTGCGCCTCCGTGCTGTGCACGTCGACCATGGACTCAATCCGCAATCGCCGCAGTGGTCGATTCGTTGCGGTGAGGTTGCCACGGCGCTCGGTATCGACTGCCGGCGGCTCGCGATCGACGCACGCGCTCCGCGCGGTGCGAGCCCTGAAGGCTGGGCGCGCGCCGCGCGTCGTGCTGCAATCGCCGCCGACCTCGGCGCCGGCGAAGTCCTGCTCACCGCGCACCACGCGGACGACCAGCTTGAAACGGTGCTGCTGCAGCTGCTGCGCGGAGGGGGACCGGCCGGCATCGCCGGCATGCCGCGGCTGGCGCCGTTCGGCCGGGGTTGGCAGCTGCGGCCGCTGCTCGAGTTCTCGCGTCATTCGCTCCATCGCTGGGCAGTTACCGCCCGGCTCGACTGGGTCGAGGACCCGACGAATCTCGACCTGACGTTTGATCGCAATTACCTGCGTCATTCGGTGCTGCCCAGCCTGCGTGCGCGCTGGCCGCAGGCGACGCGCACGGTCGGGCGGGCCGCTGCTTTGACCGCAGAGACGGTGGAGCTCGCGGCGGTCCTCGCCGAATCCGACTTTGCAAGTGTCCGCGAGGGACTCACCCTGCCGATCGCCGCGCTCGGCGCGTTGTCCGAGCCCCGGCAACGCGCGGTGCTGCGCGCGTGGCTTGCGGGCCACGATCTGCCGCTGCCGTCGGTACGGACGCTGGCGGCCTTGCGCCGGGACCTGTGGCTTGCCGCCGCCGACCGCGTTCCCTGCGCACGCTGGCAGGAAGCACGTGTCTATCGTTACCGGGGCCGGCTGTACGCCGACAGGTCGCGTCCGCCGGCCGTCGCGGAAGGAACGGAGATGACGGTGCAGGGTGTGACCGTCGCCGTGGGCGGGCGTCTCGAACTCAGGGCCACGGTCGGCCATGGGCTGAGCCGCACTCGCCTGCCGGCGCCGCTCGAGCTCCGCCCGCGACGTGGTGGCGAGCACTTCCGTCCGGTGCAGGGCGGGCATCGCAGGCCACTGCGCAAATGGCTCCAGGAACACGGCGTCCTGCCCTGGCTGCGCGATCACGTGCCGCTGCTGTACGCAGGCGAAGCGCTGGTCTGCGTTGCGGACCTCGCCTGCGCTGCCGAGTATGCCGCGCGCGAGGGCGAGGATTCGTGGGAGGTCTGCTGGCGCGACCGGCCGGTGTTGACCGAGGCCGAGGCGCTCCAGGCGCAGTGGACTGACAAGGGGCGGGCGCGCTTAGCGCGTTTCGACTAAACTATCGTCCCGTCGTTCGTATCCGCGGCGGTGCCTCCCAAATGACCAAGTTCATCTGCGTGACCGGCGGAGTGGTGTCCTCGCTGGGCAAGGGAATTGCAGCCGCATCGTTGGGCGCGATCCTCGAGTCCCGCGGGCTCAAGGTCGCGCTCGTCAAGCTCGATCCGTACATCAACGTCGACCCCGGCACGATGAGTCCTTTCCAGCATGGCGAGGTGTTCGTCACAGACGACGGCACCGAGACCGATCTTGATCTCGGGCACTACGAGCGCTTCGTGCGCACCACCAGCACCCGCAACAGCAACTTCACCACCGGCCGCATCTACGAGCGCGTGATCGCCAAGGAACGGCGCGGCGACTACCTCGGCGCGACGGTGCAGGTGATCCCGCACATCACCGACGAGATCAAGCATTGCATCCGGCTGGGCGCCGGGGATTCCGACGTATGCATGGTCGAGATCGGCGGCACTGTGGGCGATATCGAGTCGCTGCCGTTCCTCGAGGCAATTCGCCAGCTCGGAGTAGAGCTCGGCCGGAACAACGTCCTGTACATGCACCTGACGTTGATCCCGTATATCTCTACCTCCGGCGAAATCAAGACCAAGCCCACACAGCACTCGGTCAAGGAGCTGCGCTCGATCGGCATACAGCCGGACGTGCTGCTTTGCCGCGGCCGTGATCCGCTGCCGCCGGAGCAGCGTCGCAAGATCGCGCTCTTCACCAACGTGGAGGAACGCGCCGTGTTCTCGGCCGTCGATGCCGACGACATCTACAAGATCCCGATGCTGCTCCGCGAGCAGGGGCTAGACGACATCGTCTGCGAGAAGCTGGGACTGAACGTACCGCCGTCGGACCTGCGCGAGTGGCAGCAGGTCGTCGCCGCCAAGAGCAATCCGGATCTCTCGGTGACGATCGCGATGGTCGGCAAGTACGTGAATCTCCGCGATTCGTACATGTCGCTCTGCGAGGCCCTGATGCACGCGGGTCTGCGCACGCGGACCCGGGTCAACCTGAATTTCATCGAGTCGCAGGACCTTGAGCGGCACGGCACCGGTCAGATCGACGGCGTGGACGCGATCCTCGTCCCCGGTGGCTTCGGCGAACGCGGTATCGAGGGCAAGATCGAGGCGGTGCGTCATGCCCGCACCCACGGCATCCCCTATCTTGGCATCTGCCTGGGGATGCAGCTCGCGATCGTCGAGTACGCCCGCAACGTCGCGGGTCTCGCGGAGGCGCACAGCACCGAGTTTAACCGCGGGGGTCCGCACCCGGTGATCGCGCTGATCAGCGAGTGGCAGGACCAGAAGGGCACCGTCGAGTCCCGCGACGAGAAATCCGAGTTTGGTGGCACCATGCGGCTCGGCGCCCAGGAGGTGCGGATCTCGCACGGCTCGCTCGTCCATGCGGTGTACGGAGCGGACGTGATCCGTGAGCGTCATCGCCACCGCTACGAGTTCAACAACCGCTACCTGCAGAAGATGATGAACGCAGGGCTGCGCTTCTCGGGATTCTCGCGTGATGGGTTGGTCGAGATCATCGAGCTGCCGGGGCATCCGTTCTTCATCGCGAGCCAATATCACCCCGAGTTCCGTTCGACCCCGCGCGACGGTCACCCGTTGTTTACCGGCTTCATCCGTGCGGCGCGCGACTTCCGCGCGATGCAGTTGCCGGTGGCCGCTGGCGCATGAAGCTCGGCGGTCATGAGGTCGGCTCCGATCGCCCGTTCTTCCTGATCGCGGGTCCCTGCGTCGTCGAGAGCGAGGCGCTGGTGATCGAGGTCGCCGGCCGGCTCAAGGAGATCACCGGGCGGCTTGGGATTCCGTATGTCTTCAAGGCATCCTACGACAAGGCCAACCGCTCGTCGCAAGCCAGCTACCGCGGGCCCGGTATCGAGCAGGGGCTCAAGGCGCTCGAGAAGGTGCGCGAGCAGATCCGCGTACCGGTGCTCACGGACGTGCACGAGGATACGCCGCTCGCTGAGGTCGCCGCGGTCGTCGACGTGCTGCAGACGCCCGCCTTCCTCTGTCGGCAGACCAATTTCATCGTCAACACCGCCTCGCAGGGCAAGCCGGTCAACATCAAGAAGGGTCAGTTCCTCTCCCCATGGGAGATGCGCAACGTAGTCGACAAGGCGCGTTCGACCGGCAACCGCGAGATCATGGTCTGCGAGCGCGGTTTCAGCTTCGGCTACAACAACCTCGTGACTGATATGCGCTCGCTGTCGGTGATGCGCGACACAGGCTGCCCGGTCGTGTTCGACGCGACGCACTCGGTGCAGCTGCCCGGCGGGCGCGGCGATGCCTCGGGCGGCCAGCGGGAGTTCATCCCGGTGCTCGCTCGCGCAGCCGTCGCCGCCGGCGTCGCCGGGCTCTTCATGGAGACCCACCCCGATCCGGCCCGCGCGCTCTCGGACGGTCCGAACGCCTGGCCGCTCGACCGGATGGAGTCGCTGCTCGGTGTGCTCCTCGCGGTCGACGCGGCGGTGAAGTCGCGGCCGTTCGAGGAATCAAACCTATGACCCGGATCACCGACATACGCGCCCGCGAGATCATGGACTCTCGCGGCAACCCGACCGTCGAGGCGGACGTGATGGTCGACGGCGGCTCAACCGGGCGTGCGGCCGTGCCCTCGGGCGCGTCCACGGGCTCGCGCGAGGCGGTGGAGCTGCGCGATGGCGACAAGACGCGATACTTCGGCAAGGGCGTCCGGCAGGCGGTCGGCAACGTCAACGGTCCCATACGCGAGGCGCTGCTCGGCCAGGACGTGCTCGACCAGGCGGGGCTCGATCGTCGCTTGATCGCACTGGATGGTACCGACACGAAGTCGCGGCTCGGTGCCAACGCCTTGCTCGCGGTGTCGCTCGCGGCCGCGCACGCTGCGGCCCGCGCGAGCGGGCAGAGCCTGTACCGGCGGCTGGGCGGGCCCGGTCCGCGCCGCATGCCGGTGCCGATGATGAACATCGTCAACGGCGGCGCGCACGCCGACAACAGCGTCGACATCCAGGAGTTCATGGTCCTGCCCGTCGGGGCATCCTCCTTTGCGGAGGCGCTGCGAATCGGCGCGGAGATCTTCCACACGCTGCGCAAGGTACTCCATGAGCGCGGTCTCGCCACCGCCGTGGGCGACGAGGGCGGCTTTGCGCCCGACCTGCCGTCGAACGAGGCGGCGCTCGAGACCATCCTCGAGGCGGTCGAGCGCGCGGGATTCAAGGCCGGGCGCGACGTCTATCTGGGTCTCGATGTCGCAAGCTCGGAGTTCTTTCAGGACGGTATCTACACGCTCGAATCGGAAAACCGGAGATTCACCGCCGCGCAGTTCGCCGACTATCTCGAGGGCCTCACCAGCCGCTATCCCATCCTGACCATCGAGGACGGCATGTCGGAAGCGGACTGGAACGGCTGGGCGCTGCTCACCGAGCGGCTGGGGAAGCGCGTCCAGCTCGTGGGCGACGACCTGTTCGTGACCAACACGCGGATCCTGGGCGAAGGGATCACGCGGCGCATCGCAAACGCCATCCTGATCAAGCCGAACCAGATCGGCACGCTGACCGAGACGCTGGCGGCGATCGACATGGCTGCGAAGGCGGGCTATGCGGCCGTGGTCTCGCACCGCTCGGGCGAGACGGAGGACAGCACGATCGCTGATATCGCGGTCGGCACCAGCGCCACGCAGATCAAGACGGGCTCGCTGTGTCGCTCCGATCGTGTTGCGAAGTACAACCAGCTGCTCCGCATCGAGGCGGAGCTCGGCGCGCAAGCGAGCTACGCCGGTCACGAGGCGTTTCCAGTGCCGCTCCCGGCCGGTTGCGCATGATGGTTCGAGGTAAAACAGCCGCGACCGCGGCGCATTCTGCTAATCTTCCGCGCCCATGATGATCCGTATCGTCGCGGGAACTCTGCTGGTGGCGCTGATCGCGTTGCAGTACCGGCTGTGGGTCTCGGGCAACGGCATGCGCGAGGTGTGGCGGCTCGAGCAGGCGATCGCCACGCAGCAGCAGGAGAACGACGGTCTCGAGGCGCGCAACCGCGCGCTGGCGGCCGAGGTCCGCGACCTCAAGGACGGCCATGCGGCCCTCGAGGAGCGTGCCCGCACCGATCTCGGCATGATCGGCGCAAACGAGACCTTCTACCAGGTCGTGCCGCCGGAAGCGTCCAATGCGCCCGCGACACAGACCCCGCAGCGGACAGCACAGGCCGAGGCGCAATGACCGGACCGGCGCGCCGCTGGGCCGTCCTGCCGGCGGCCGGGCGCGGCGAACGATTCGGCGCAGCTACACCCAAGCAGTATCTCAAGGTGCATGGCCGGGCCGTGCTCTCCTGGTCCATGGGCGCGCTGCTCGCGGAGCGCTCGATCTGCGGAATCGTCGTCGCGGTCGCGGCTGGCGACCGGCGTTTCGCCCGCCTGCCGGAAGCGCGCGACGCACGCGTGGTGAGCTGCATCGGCGGTGCGCGACGCGAGTTGTCGGTCGCGCACGCGCTCGAGCGCCTGGCATGCGCTGCCCGTGACAGCGACCTTGTGCTGGTGCACGACGCGGCGCGACCCTGCCTGCACCGCGACGACCTGAGACGGCTGTTCGAGCGGGCTGGCCGCGATCCGGCCGGCGGGCTGCTGGCCGTGCCGGTCGGCGACACGCTGAAGCGCGGCGTCCAGGGGAACCGCGTTGGCGACACTGTGCCGCGCGAGGACCTTTGGCGCGCCCTGACTCCGCAGCTCTTTCGCTACGGGCTGCTGCGTCGCGCGCTGATGCTGTGCCTCACGCATGGCCGCGCCGTCACCGACGAAGCGTCGGCGGTGGAAGCGCTCGGTCTGCGGCCGCTGCTCGTCGCCGGCCGCACCGACAACATCAAGGTGACGGAGCCGCAGGACCTGCGGCTCGCGGCGGCCGTCCTCGGCGGGAGACGCTAGGGAGACGCTGGGCGATGCGCATCGGTCATGGCTACGACGTGCATGCCTTCGGGCCGGGCGAGTTCGTCACACTCGGCGGGGTACGGGTGCCGCACGACCGCGGCGTGGTGGCGCATTCCGACGGCGACGTGCTGCTGCACGCGCTCTGCGATGCGCTGCTCGGTGCGCTTGGCGAAGGCGACATCGGCCAGCATTTCCCGGACAGCGATCCGCAATGGAAGGATGCCAGCAGCCGTCTGTTCCTGCGCCATTGCGCGTCGCTGCTCGCGGCGCGCGGCTGGCGGCTCGTAAACGCGGATCTCACCCTGCTCGCCGAGGTGCCGCGTCTCGGCGGTCACCGTACCGCGATGCGCAGCAACATCGCCACTGATCTCGGCGTGGGCATCGGCCGCATCAATCTCAAGGCGACCACCTGCGAAGGTCTGGGTGCAATCGGGCGCGCCGAGGGTCTCGCGTGTCACGCAGTCGTGCTAGTCAGGCGCGCGAACGGCGCAGGCTCCGCCGGCTGAGGTGAACGAGCTACCGCTTGCCTGGGGTTCGCCGCCGGCGCGGGGTCGTATACGCGCGGTGCCCGAGGACTTCCGCGTCGAGGAGCTGCTTGGCTTCGCGCCCGACGGGTCGGGCGCGCACCTGCTCCTCCACGTCGAGAAGCGCGGCGCGAACTCGGGCTGGGTCGCCGCCACGCTGGCCCGCACGGCGCAGGTCGCCTCGCGCGAGGTGGGTTTGAGCGGTCACAAGGATCGCGACGCGGTGACGCGGCAGTACTACAGCCTGCCCGAGTCGGCCCGCCCGCCCGCCGGTGGCTGGACCGGGTTCGAAGGCGAGGGCTTCCGCGTGCTCGATGCGACGCCGCATGGCCGGAAGCTCCGCACCGGGACGCACCGCGCCAACCGGTTCCGCATCGCGATCCGCGACGTTTCCGGAAATCCCGAGGCGATCACGCAACGGCTGCGCGACATCGAGCGCGGCGGCGTGCCTAACTACTTCGGTCCGCAGCGTTTCGGCCGCGACGGCGCGAACCTGCGGGTCGCGCGTGCGTGGGCCGAGGGCGGATCGCCGCCACGGGAACGCGCGGCGCGAAGCTTCGCGCTGTCCGCGGCGCGGAGCCGGCTCTTCAACGCAGTCCTGGCCCGACGCGTGCAGGACCGAAGCTGGAACCGGCTGCTGCCGGGCGATGCGGCGATGCTGGATGGGCGCCGAAGCTGGTTTCGCGTGACCGACGTCGACGAGACCCTGCAGACGCGCTGCCGGGGGCTCGATCTGCACCCGAGCGGTCCGCTGCATGGGCGCGGCGAGCTACCGGTCACGGGTGCCGCAGCGGAGATCGAGCAGCAGGTCGCGGAGCAGGAAGCCACGATCAGCGGGCTGCTCGAATCCCAGGGGCTCGAACATGAACGGCGCAGCCTGCGCGTCGCCGTCCGCTCGATGAGCTGGCAGATCGAGCCACGCAGGATCGAGCTCGCATTCGAGCTTCCGCGCGGCGCCTTTGCGACGGCGGTGCTGCACGAGTTGCTCGAAGACGCCTGGGACCCGGCGGAGCGGGGCGAGGATTGAGGTTCAGTCGCATCGATCCGCCTGCCGTGCAAGCAGCACGTATACCGCGCCGGTGCCGCCGTCGACGGGTCGCGCGGACACGAACGCGCCGACCGGCGCCATGCGGCGCAGCCAGTGATCGACGACCCGCTTTATCACGGGTCCGCGCGAACCGGAGCGGCGGCCCTTGCCATGGATCACGCGCACGCACCGCAGGCCGCTGGTGACGGCATCGGCGACGAATTCGCGTAATGCATGGTGCGCCGCCTCGCGGCCGAGACCGTGCAGATCGATCTCGGCCTGTACCGCAAATTGGCCGCGGCGAAGCTTTCGCAACACGTCCCTGGAGATGCCCGGGCGCGCGAACTCGAGCGCGTCGCCGGATTCCAGCATGGACGCGTCCGCCGGCGGCGCGAGCGATTCCCGCAGTACCGCCGAGGTCTCGGCGCGGGCAAACCGGGCGGCCGGGCGCGGCCTGGGCGCCGCCGGCCGGTTGGCGCGGCGGGACAGGGGTCGCACACCGCGCATCGCGTCACGGAACGCCTCGTTGTCGTCGTCGGCCATGGCCCGTTCACCGTCCGGTCCGCCTTCCGGCGTGTGAGGATTCCAGTATAGTTGCGCCGCGTTCGCGTCCAACCCCCGGGATCCCGGGCCCGTGGAGTTCCGCCCGCATCCTCGCGTGAGAATCCTGGTCAGCAATGACGATGGCTACCGTGCCGACGGTCTCAAGACCCTGGTCGAGGCGCTCGCGCCGCTCGCGGAGGTCACTGTCGTCGCGCCCGACCGAAACCGCAGCGGGGCGAGCAATTCGCTGACGCTCGACGTGCCGCTGCGCGTGCACAGCCATGGCGAGCGCATGTATCACGTCAACGGCACGCCGACCGACTGCGTGCATCTCGCGATCTCCGGGCTCTTCGACTACGAGCACGACATGGTCGTCTCCGGTATCAACGACGGCGCCAACCTGGGGGACGACGTCCTGTACTCGGGGACGGTTGCCGCCGCGGTCGAAGGACGGTTTCTCGGGCTGCCGACCATGGCGGTGTCGCTGGTGTTGCGCCAGGGCCGGAACTTCGCCAGCGCGGGGCGCGTAGCCAGCGAACTCGTGATGCGCCTGACGCGCACGCCGCTGCATGCGTCGATGATCCTGAACGTGAACGTGCCGGATCTGCCCTACGAGCAGCTGCGCGGTCTGCGCGCCACGCGGCTGGGTCATCGCCACCGCTCGGAGCCGGTGGTCGAAAGCGCGGATCCGCGCGGGCGCCCGGTGTACTGGGTCGGGCCCTCGGGGGAAGGAGCGGATGCCGGCGAAGGCACCGACTTCCACGCCGTGGCGAATGGCTTTGTCTCGGTTACGCCGTTGCAGGTCGACCTGACGCGCCACTCGGCGCTGGCGGATCTCGACGAATGGCTGCGCGGCCGAGCGCCTTAGAGGCCGGCGATGGGCGACTCGCGGGTTTCCGGTATCGGCATGACCTCCGCGCGGACGCGCGAGCGACTGGTCGCCCGCCTGCGTGAGTCGGGTATCGCCGACAGCCAGGTCCTCGACCGCATCCGCAGCGTCCCGCGGCACCTGTTCGTCGATGAGGCTCTGGCGAGCCGGGCGTACGAGGACACGGCGCTACCGCTCGGCCACGGGCAGACGATCTCGCAGCCCTACATCGTCGCCCGGATGACCGAGGCGCTGATCGAAGGTGGCGCACCGCGCAAGGTACTCGAGATCGGCACCGGCTGCGGATACCAGACGGCGATCCTGGCGCCCCTCGTGGTCACGCTGTACAGCGTCGAGCGGATCGCCGCGCTGCAGCAGCGCGCACGCAAGGTGCTGCGCGATCTCAGGATCCGCAACGTACACATGCGGCACGGCGACGGCTTCGAAGGCTGGGCGGCGTATGCGCCTTACGATGGGATCATCGTCGCGGCGGCCGCGCACTCGGTGCCGCCTGCCCTGCTCGAGCAGCTCGCGCCCGGCGGGCGGCTCGTCATCCCGGTGGGTCCTGAACGCGAGCAGCAGTTGATCCGAATTACCCGTCGGGGCGACGTATTCGAGCGCGAGCCGCTGGGAGCCGTGATGTTCGTGCCGCTGCTCGCCGGCATCTCGTGACCCGCTCAGCGACGGTCGGGCAGCAGCGCGGCCACGACCGCGCGACCCTCGGCGAGCATGACGTTGTAGGTGCGGCAGGCGGCACCCGTATTCATGACCTCGAAGCCGACCTTCGCGTGGTGGAGCGCGGCCAGCAAGTCGCGGCCCGGAAACACCTGGCGGGCGCCGCTTCCTATGAGGAGCACCTCGGGTGCGAGTGCGAGCGCCGGCTCGAGATCGGCCACTTCGATCTCCGCAATGTCCCGTGGTCGCCAGTTCTCGATCAGCGTTCGTGCGCTTACGATCACGCTGCCCGCGCAGTCGCGCTGGCCGATACGGAAACCCGCAGGCGTATAGGCCCGAATGATGTTTGCCGATCCCGGAGCGTCGACAGTGAGCTTCATGGCTCTACCTTACCTAAACGTCATCGGTCGGTCAGCGCACGACGACCGCACTCGGGACGTCGGGTGACCGCAGTGTCGAGACCACGCGTG
>Ga0209486_10001142_pt1 | contig 11543 bp, 10 predicted proteins | sample NCCompost_FD_187518 | JGI IMG/M metagenome (GOLD analysis project Ga0209486, IMG submission 187518) | Agricultural soil microbial communities from Utah to study Nitrogen management - NC Compost (SPAdes) (version 2) | ecosystem: Environmental > Terrestrial > Soil > Agricultural land | place... | reverse complement strand
GCGCGGCCGGAGAAGTCATTCCACATAGCCGTCTCGTATCCCCTGCCCGGCACCGGGAGCGCGGAGCGTGATCTGGTGCATCAACGACTCGGTGGTGAGCGACAGCTCGAACGCACGGCGGCGCGGGAGCGACAGCGTGCGCTTGAGGGCTTCGACCGCGCCACGCGGCTTGGCGGCGATCCGCTCGGCCAGATCCACGGCACGCGGCAGCACGTCCATCCGCGGCAGCACGTGATTGACGCCGGTGCGCGCGAAGGCGCTGCCGCGGCGCAATTCGCCCGAGTACATCAACTCGTGCGCGATCGCCGGCGACAGCACGTGCTCGCACAGCACGGTCGCGCCCATGCCGGGCGTGAACCCCATGTCCATGAACGGGAAGCCGTAGCGGCTCTCCTCCGCCATGAGCACGATGTCGGCGGCGAGCCCCAGCGCGAGCCCGCCGCCCGTGGCGTGGCCGGCCATGGCGGCGATCACCGGCACGGGACAGCACAAGAGCAGGCGCGGCAGCAGGATGTCGGTGGGACGCAGCTCGCCGGCGGCGAGCCGTACCAGGAGGTCGCGAGGCGCGCCGGACGAAAACACGTCGAGGTCGCTCGTGAGCAGCACGACCCTCACATTGGCCTGGCGGTCCACCTCGGCGAAGGCCGCGGTGAGCGCCTCCACCATCACCTCGCCGAGCGCGTTCGACGAGGCGGCGTCGTCGAGGACGATCCGGGCCACCGGTCCCGTGCAGTTCACGCGGACCACGGCACCTCCCCATCGGCAAAGGCCTGCCAGCGCTCGCGCACCGACGGCCGGCCGCCGAGCGAGGTCGTCAGATCGGCGCCCCGGCGAAGCGCCAGCGGCAGGTCGGTGTGGCGCGAGGCGCGTGCCCAGACGCGCAGATGGCACAGCGCTTCGGGGTCGAGACGCCGGAGCGCGCGCGTCGCCCGCAGGACGGCGGCATCGCGCCGATCGGGCGGCACGAGCTCGTCCACGAGACCGGCGGCGAGCCCTTCCGCGGCCGAGCGGCTGTGCGCCGACACCGCCCAGCGGCGCGCGACCGGCGCCCCCACGCGATCGGCGACGACCGGCCAGATGATGGCCGGCACGAGCCCCCACAGCAGCTCGGGCAGCCCGAACGAGGCCCGCTCCGTGGCGAGCAGCCAGTCGCAGGCGCACGCCAGCCCGAGACCTCCGCCGATGGCGCGCCCGTCCACGACGGCCAGCAGCGGCTTGGGGGCCGCGTGCATCGCCGCCAGGAGATCGGCGAACGGCTGCGCCGGGGCGGCCGCATCCTGGCGGCCGAGCGCGAGGCCCAGACAAAACGTGTCCCCGGTGGCGCCGACAAGCGTGACCACCGGCGCGGGCGACGCACACGCGTCGTCGAGCGCGTGCCGCAGCGCCCCCACCGACGCGGCGTCGAGATCCGGCGGCAGCCGGATCACGCCCGGGGTCAGCTCCATGCGTACTCCCGGTAGTGATCGCGCGTGCCGAGGAACACGAGCTTGTCCTGGCCGTCGTAGTGCGAACTCCAGAGGCCTGGAATCAGATCCGCGGCCGGTGTGAAGTCGGCGGCGGCGGTGGCGGCCGCAACCGCGCGTTCGCACGCCTCGTATTCGTCCATCGTCAGGGCGCGGCGGCCGTCGAGCTGCTGCGCGATCCGCGCGGCGGCGATGACCTCGCGCGCCTCGGGGCACACGGTGGCGCTGTAGAACTCCGCGCAGGATCCGGAGCCGTAGCTGTAGACGCCGATGCGATCGCCGGCGGTCACCGGCTGGCTCTCGAGGAGGCCGGCCAGCGCCACGAACGTGGCGGCGCCGTAGACGCCGCCCATCCGCCGGTTGTAGGTGAGCGACGCGGCCGACTTGCGCATCCAGTGCTGCTCGGCCTCGGCCTTCGACAGGCCGAGCTCGCGCCGGGCCAGGCGCAGGTGCGCGCGTTGCGCCAGGCCGCCGAAGGGGACGTGATACACGTTGGCGGCGAAGAACGCGTCGAAGTCCACGGGACGCCCGACGCGCGCGACGTAGGCGTCGTAGGTGTGCTCGACCCCGTCCAGGTACGAGAGCAGGCTCTCGTCGGCATCGCCGGTTTCGACGCCCGGCGCCGGCCGGAAGATGTCGGCCACTTCGTGCGCCCACACGCCGTTCCAGCCGAGGTCGTACTGGACCAGCCGCGGCTCCGACGACACGAGCAGCGCCACGCCGCCGGCGCCCAGCACGGGCTCCTGCGGATCGCCCAGATGCACCAGCGCGTGATCGGCGTTGACGATGAGCGCCTTGGCGCCGGGATCGACGCCCGAGAGCAGCCAGCCGATCGCGACCTGCAGCGCGCCGGTGGCGCCGTAGCAGGCGTGCTTCACCTCGAAGTTCCGGCAGTCGGAGCGCAGCCCGAGATGGTGATGCACCCACGAGCTCACCGGCTTCTCCTGGTCGGGCGCCGACTCGGTGGCGACGATGAGCAGCCGGATCGCGTCGCGATCCGCGTCGGTGAGCATGGGCCGCGCGGCGTTCACCGCCAGGGTGACGACGTCTTCGAACGGCCCCATCACCGACCGTTCAGTGCAGAACAGCCGGCCGCAGAAGTTGTCCGGGTCGAACCCGCGCGCCGCGCACAGCGAGGCGATGTCGAGCGACAGCGCACCGGGATAGACGCCGAGCTTCTCGAGGCCGATCACCATGTCAGTGCAGCCAGTCGAGACCGCCGGTCACGCCGATTTCCTGCCCGTTGACGAACGCCGACCCGTCGCCTGCCAGGAACAGCACCGCGGCGGCCACTTCCTCGACGCGGCCGATGCGCCCCACCGGGCTGTGCTGTTCGTAGAACTCGCGGCTTCCCTGCGCCAGCTCCTTCCGCGTCATGTCGGTTTCGAAAAAGCTCATGAGCAGCGCGTTGCTCGTGATGCCCTTGCGGCCGTACTCCTTGGCCAGCGATCCCGACAGCCCCACGAGACCAGCCTTGCTGGCGCTGTAGGCCGCGTCGCCGGTCATACCGCGCGCGGCGATCGACGACATGAAGATGAAGCGGCCGAAGCCGTTGGCGAGAAACGAGGGGAGGAACTGCCGCGCCACGAAGAACGCGCCCGTGAGGTTCGTCTCGATGACGTCGCGCCAGTCTTCGTCGGACGTGGAGAACGCCAGGCCCGCGTGCGTGATGGCCGCATTGGCCACCACCACGTGCACCGTTTCGAACTCGTCCACCACCTGATCGCCGACGCGCTCGACCGCCCGCGAGTCCCGCACGTCCAGCTGGTAGGCCGCGCAGCGGGCGTCGGGCGACGCGGCGCGCACTTCGCGCTGCAAGGCCTGAGCCGCATCGCATCGTTCGCGATAGGTGAAGGCGACGTCGTAGCCGTTGGCGGCCGCGGCGCGCACGATGCCGGCGCCGATGCCTCTCGAGCCGCCGGTGATGAACATCACCCGCCGTGTCGCGGCGGTACCCTCAGCCGTCATATCGCCGCCAGAGGCTGACGCAGTTGATGCCGCCGAAGCCGAACGAGTTCTTGAGCATCACCGCCGGATCGCAGACCACCGGCCCGTCGCGGCAGACATCGAGGTCGACTTCGGGGTCGAGCTCGTCGATGTTGATCGAGCCGTGCAGGCGCCGTGCCCGCATCTGCAGCAGCCCGGCCACGGTCTCCACCGTCGGCGCCGACCAGCAGCAGTGCCCGAGCATCGATTTCGGCGCGTTGATGCGCAGCCGGTGGGCGTGGCTGCCGAAGACGCGCTTGATCGAGCGCAGCTCGGTGAGATCGCCGAGGGGCGTGGACGTGGCGTGGGCGTTGATGTAGTCCACGTCGGCGGGCCCCATGCCGGCCTCTTCGAGAACCTTGGCGATCACCCACGCCTGTCCGTCTTCGGAGGGCTGGGGCAGATGGTTGCCGTCGGAGTTGGCGGCGCAGCCGAGCACCTCCGCATAGATGCGCGCGCCGCGGCGCCGCGCCGCCTCGAGCTCCTCGAGGACCAGCGTGGCGCCACCGTGCGCCGGCACGAACCCTTCCCGGCGCGTGTCGTAGGGACGGCTGGCGCGCGCCGGTTCGCTGTTGAAGCTCTGAAACGCGATGGCGCCCATGAGCGCCATCGCATGGACGTCCACCGGTGCGAACTCGAGGACGGCGCCGACGACCATGGCGACCTGGGCGCCGTGATACCGGATCTCGTCGATGGCCGAGCGGAGCGCCACGTTGCCGCTGGCGCAGGCGGCGCCCACGGTGTAGATCGCCCCGCGGGCCTGCAGCACCTCCGACACCGAGCCGGCGTGATCGGTGTCGAGCGAGTAGAGCGACGTCATGCCTTCGAGGAAGTCGGGCTCCTCCTCGAACTGCACGCGGCTGTTGAACTGATAGAGCGCGTTCAAATTGTGGCCCGCCACGACCACCGACTGCCGCCGCGGGTCGTAGTCGGCGTCGAAGAGGCCGGCGTCGCGCCACCCGTCGGCGGCCAGCAGCATGGACAGCTTGGTCGTCCACGGCGCCCGCACCACCAGCTTGCGGAGCCGTTTGAAGACGTCGCCCGGCAGATGCGGCTGCAGGCACGCCAGCTTGGCGTCCACGTCGTAGGCGGAGAGATCGCCACCCACCTTGCTGTAGATGCGCTCGGTCGGAAAGGCCTTCCACGTGGTGATCGCGGATCGCCCCGCCATCAGCGCTTCGCGAAATCCCTCCAGCGTGTCGCCGAGCGCCGTGTTCACGCTCATCCCGGTGACCACGATCCGCTTAGACATCCACGTAGACCTCCGACACCGCGATGGCGGCCAGGGTCGAGCCCTTCCACGCCTGCCCGATCGCGACGAAGGTGTAGTCGTTGTGCGCCACCTGCGAGTGCAGCACCATCGTGTCGCCGGGCGCGAACGACGCGATGAAGCTGGCGTGATGGACGTGCGTGGCGCGGACCGGACGCGGGGTGGCGTCCACCGGCACGTCCGCGCGACCCTCGCCGGCGAAATGCAGGAGGGTCAGCCCGAGCTGGCCCATCGCCTCGACCACGAGCACGCCGGGATAGATCGGATCGCCGGGGAAATGGCCGGCGAAACCCAGGTCCTCGGGCTGCAGCCGGCGGTGCCCGCGCACCGCGCCGCGTGCCAGGTCCACCGCGTCCACGCCGTCGAGCAGCAGCATCGGCGGCCGGTGCGGCAGCAGGCGCTGGAGTTCCGACGATGCGACAGAGACCGGCGTCCCCGTGCCTTCAGGCACCAGCGGCTCACGCCGGGCCGTCCGGATCAGGCGCCGCAGTTCGTCGGGCTCAAGCACGGAGCGCCTCGAGCGTGGTGGCCAGATGGAGTGGCGGCGCCACGTCGTCGCGATCGACGCGCGCGCACGGCACGCCACGCCACGCGCGCGCCACCAGGTTGTGCAGCACGCTGCCGGGACCCACTTCGACCAGCCGGGCGTCGGGACGCTCGGCCACGACGGCGTCGATCGAGGCCTGCCAGCGCACCGGTTCGCTGACGTGACGCGTCAGGTGCGTCACGAAGTCGGGCGGCGTGGGCTGGACAATCGGGGCCGCCGTGACGTTGGGCCAGTAGGGACGGGAAGGCGAACGCCACGGTGCCCGCGCGAGGGCTCCGCCGAACCGCTCGGCGACGCCACGCATGAGCGGCGAATGCATCGGTACGCGCTCCTCGATGACCGTCGTGTGCGCGGCGTGCTCGTCTTCGAGCGTCTGCGCGGCCCACTGCACGGCGGCCGTGGTGCCCGAGATGACATGCTGGGTGGGCGCGTTGTAGTTGCTGATGACGATGGTGCCGTGCGCGCGCGCCTGCGTCACGACGGCGGCGACGGCCTCGAGATCCACGGCCAGCGCGGTCACCATCATGCCGGCCGGCGCGCCATCGAAACAGCGGCCGCGTTCGAGCACCAGCCGCAGCGCATCCTCGAAGGTCACCGCGCCGATGTGCACCAGGTGGCTGTACTCGCCGAGGCTCAGCCCCAGCGAGCGCTCGGCCTCGACGCCTTCGGCCGCGAGTGCCGCCAGGTACATTTGTGTCGCCAGGAAGACCACCGCCTGGACGTCGCGGTTGCTGGCGAGCCTGGCCCCCGCCGGGTCGAACCAGGCGGCGGCATCGCCGGCGTCGAGCACCGCGGCGGCGCGCCGCGCGATGCCCTCGGCGGCGGGGTGCGCCTGTCGGGCGCGCAGCAGGGCGTCCGCGCGCGCGGAGCTCTGGCCCGGAAACATGAAGACGAGGGGACGGGGCCTCACACCATCACTACGGTTGAGGAGGCCGATTCGGAAGTCGGAGCGGCCGTCAGGCTGCGGCGGAGGGGCGGATCGCTACGCGCGTTCGAACCGGGCGCGGTATTCCGCGAGGGTGACGCGTCCGTCGTTCTGGACGCGGACGAGCGTGATGACCACTTCGCCGTCGGGCACGACGCTGCGCGGTACGAGCACGGTGACCACGCCAGGCGCCGACGGGCGCAAGCCGTTGATGGACCACCGCAGCTCTCCGCGAGCATCGCGCATTTCAGCGGTCAGCCCCTCCCCGCTGCTGCCGGGGGCGTCCAGCTGGAGGATCACCGTGACGAAGCGCGCGGCCTCCGCCACGCGGAAGGCGCGCGCCATTTCGGACGCCCGCCGCGCGCCGACCGGCTCGAGGTCTACCACCGGTACGTTGGGCTCTCCATCCGGCTGCTCCCGCGCCTGCAACGCCGCAAGCTGCCCTTCGAGCACCGCGACGCGCTCCTGCTGCCGTGCCGCCTCGCCGCGAAGCGGGGCCAGCGTCTGCTCGAGGCCATCGGCCCGCTGCTGAAGGCTGCGCGCGTACCAGGAGAGTCCGGCCACGAGAACAATCGACGCGGCCAGCGCCAGAGCAGGGAGTGCCCGGAACCGTCCGGCCGCCGGCGTCCGCCGCTGCTGCGCCGACGATTGCGACCGCACCTGCTCCAGAATCCTGTCGCGCTCCTCCGCGGTCGGACCGCCAAGACCGGCCTCTTTGACGTCCTGGACCAGCGACCGGCAGAAGGCGCACCCGGCGAGATGGCCGGCGACGACGTGCTGTTCGTCCGGCGGCAGCGCGGCCTCGTCGGCGGCGAGGAGCAACGGGAGCGGGGGGCATGCACGCCACGGCGCCGCCTCGGCGGCCGGCAGGCCGGCGTCGGCGAGGAACTGCTGCTCGTCGTGGTCGAAATCGGAGCGAGGGGATGATGAGTCTGAGATCATCGTGGATCCGTCATCAAATCGGCGCGCAGGCGTTCGCGCGCGTATTGGAGGTACCCCTTGACCTGGACCTCGGAGAGCCCGGTGGCCTTGGCCACTTCCGCCACGCTCATGCCGGAGCCGTAGCGCAGCTTGAGGCAGGCGCGATGTACCGGCTTGAGCGCGCGGTGCTCGAAGAGGGCGAGCGTCGCCGCATCGGCTGGCGGGACAACGGGGTCGGCCGGCAACGTGCGCGTAAAGCGATCCTCGACGGCGTTCCGCCGCCAGTAATCCATCGCCCGGTGACGGGCGACGGTGAAGAGCCAGGCTGGCAGCTGGTCGACCTGGACCGAATCCTTGTGCTGCAGCAGGCTCACGAAAACGTCGGCCGTGACTTCCTCCGCGATGTGGCGCCGGCCCACCAGCCGCCAGACGAACCGGAACACACTTTCGCCGTGGCGGCGGTAGATGTCTTCGAAGGCGTCCATGGGGTAATACGGCTGAGGGCCCCCTGCCGGAAGTCGCGTGCAGCGGGCTTGGATTCCCTTGCAATAGTACCGGAAACGCTGAGGTAATCCCCGGGTGGGGAGCCCCCGGTAAGCGCCTAAGATTGCGCCACGTATATAGAGGCGCACCCGTCCCCCCACGGCACCTCTACTGAAACCGGAGGCAAGACCATGACGCTCAGACGGCTCACGCTTGCCGCGCTCATCGCCCTTCTCCCCGCGGCCGCATCGGCACAGAGTGCCGGCCCGGTTGTCGCGGCGGCCTCGAAGGCAATGGGCGCGGACTCCCTGACCTCGATTACCTACTCGGGCACCGCGCGCAACGGCGCGTTCGGACAGAGCAAGGCCATCGGCGAACCGATGGGGGCGGTGAACCTCACGCAAATCACCCAGTACACCCGGACGATCAACTTCGCCACGCCGGCCGACGCCTCCGCCCTGGTGTCGCGCGCCACGGGACCCACGCAGCCGCCGACGGTGCCCGGGGCCCCCGCCCCCATGCCGGGCGTCTTCAACCAGAACATCACGGCCATGCAGGCGAGCAGCAACTGGAACCAGGCGCTGAACATCTGGACCACGCCTTGGGGCTTCCTGAAAGGCGCCGCCGCCAACAACGCGACCGTGCGGCAGCAGGGCGGCCAGCAGGTGGTGTCGTTCTCGCCGGCGCTCAAGTCGCCGTCGGGCCAGGCCTATACCGTGACCGGCTACATCAACGGCCAGAACCTCGTCAGCAAGGTCGAGACGCGGGTGGACAACGCGGTGGTGGGCGACCTGCTGGTGGAGTTCGAGTACCCCAGCTACCAGAACATGAACGGCGTGCAGGTGCCGACGCGCATCGTGCAGCGCCAGGCCGGCATGCCGACGTTCGAGGCCACCATCACGGCGGCGACGGCGAATCCGCCGAATCTCGCCGAACTGCTGACCCCGCCGCCGCCCCCGGCCGGCCGCGCGGGCGGACCGCCTCCCGGAGCGCCCCCCGCCGCCGCGGCCGGTGGACCACCGGTCGAAAAGCTCGGTGAGGGCGCATTCAAAATCGGCGGCAACTATCAGTCGCTGGCAGTGGACATGGGTGACCACATCCTGGTGGTCGAGAGCGGCCAGAGCGACGCGCGCGGCCTGGCAGTGATGGCGGCCGCGAAGCAGGCGATCCCGAACAAGCCGATCCGGTTCGTCGTCAATTCGCACCCGCACTTCGATCACGCCAGCGGTCTCGCGGCCGCCGTGGCCGAGGGGGCGACCATCCTGACGCACCGCAACAACGAGGCGGTGCTCGAGCGTGTGCTCGGCGGTCCGCGCACGCTGACCGGCGACAGCCTCTCGAAGGTGACGAACCGGCGGACCAACGTCGTGGAGGGCGTCGGCGATCGCGACGTCCGTAAGGGCACCAACGGCAAGGTCGTCGAGCTGCATCGCGTGCCGAACGAGCACAGCGACGGCATGCTGGTGGTCTATCTGCCGGCGGAAAAGGTGCTGTGGTCGGCCGACGTCACCGGAGTCAACCCGAACCCGGCGCAGCTCCCCGTCCTGAGGGCCGTGGTGCAGACCGTCAACCAGGCGAAGCTCGATTACAACAGCTGGATTCAGGCGCACCCGCCGAACCCGGACAAGCCGCTCACGAAGGCGGATGTGCAGGCGGCGGCGGGAGTAGGAACGAACTAAGCGCGATGCTTGTCGGCTGAGGGCTTAGCGCTTAGCCCTCTTCTGTAGGGGCAGGTCTCGAGACCTGCCCCTACCTTTTCACTCCGGCCTCGGTCTCTCGACCCGCTCGATCACGAGCACATGGCGCGAGCCGCGCCGTCGTTCGATCCGACGCCCGACAGCCCGTCGCTGTTCGATTTACCCTCCTGGAGCGTTTTGTACCCGTCGGCTGGCCGCAAGGTCCGCCTCGGGGTGACCCGTCCGCCGGAAAGTGAGAGCTCGCATGCCCAAGAAGACCAACCTGATTGGCGAGGGGCGCACGAAGCTCCAGCCCAAACTACGGATGATCGCCAACGGCAGCGACGAGGTGAACGCGGTCAGGGCCGAGCAGTGCGCGGCCATCCGCGTCACGAGCCAGGCGCTCCTCAAGAAGGTGCCCCGCCGCAGAGAGGTGGGCGACGTCGCCTCCACCGGGCGAGACCCGAAGCCCATCCCGCCCAGGGGCAGCCTGTCGAAGATCGCGCCGGACATCGAGGCCAGCGTGTTCGTGCAGCTGAACGACGCGGCGATCGGCTCCGGCCCGGTGAAGGGGGAGGTGGCCCGCAAGGGCAACATCGTGTCGGCCCGCGTCGCACTCACCAACCTGCCCGAGCTCACCAAAGACCCCAGGGTCGCCTTCGTGGAGATCGGCGAGGCGCTCAAACAGCCGCGGCCGGCCATCACGGCCGGCACCGTGTCGGTCCCGACCACCGCTACGCGGCGCCTCGGCAAGGAGTCGCAGCATCACTACGGCGAGAACGTGCTGGTCGGCATCATCGACGTGCAGGGCTTCGACTTTACCCACCCCGACTTCCTCGACGCCAAGGGCCGGACGCGGTTCGAAGCGATCTGGGATCAGGGCGGCGACGCGAGACCGAGCCCCGGACCGGCAAAGGGTCAGTTCGGGTACGGCGCCGAATTCACGCGCCCGCACCTCATCGCGGCCATGAAGGCGGCCCCGTCGCTGGGCGTGCCCGCCTACGATATCGAGCGGCAGTCGCAGATGGACGCCGGGTCCCACGGCACGCACGTGGCGAGCATCGCGGCTGGCAACCGCGGAATCTGCCGCCGCTCGCCCATCGCCGGCGTGCTCATCTCCCTGTCCGAGGCGGACGACGACAAGCGCCGGTCGTTCTACGACTCGACGCGGATCGCCGATGCCGTGGACTACCTGGTGGCGCTGGCGGGGCGCATGAAGAAGGCCGTGTCGATCAACATCTCGCTCGGCACCAACGGACACGCGCACGACGGCACCGGCGCGATCGGCCGCTGGATCGACAGCGTCATGTCCACACCGGGCCGCGCCGTGACCGTCGCGGCCGGCAACTCGGGGCAGGAGAAGGGCGAGAGCCCCGACGACATCGGCTGGGTGATGGGCCGGGTCCACACGAGCGGCACGGTGCCGGCCACGGGCCTGGCCGTCGACATCGAGTGGGTGGTCGCGGGCAACGGGCTCGTGGACATCTCGGAAAACGAGCTCGAGCTGTGGTTCGGGTCGCAGGATCGTTTCGCCGTCGAAGTGTTCACGCCGCAAGGGCAGCGGATCGGCCCGGTGGAGCCGCGCGAGTTCATCGAGAACCGGCGCCTCGACGACGGCAGCTTCATCAGCGTCTACAACGAGCTCTATCACCCGGCCAACGGCGCCAACTACATCAGCGTGTACCTGAGCCCGAACCTGCGCTCCGATCCGGTCATCGGCGTGCCCGCCGGCACCTGGACCATCCGTGTGCACGGACGCCAGGTACGCGACGGCCGCTTCGACGGCTGGATCGAACGGGACGATCCACGTCCAGCCGGGCAGCTGGGTCCGAAGCAAGTCTGGGCGTTTCCATCGTTCTTCTCCGAACGCTCGATGGTGGACAGCTCCACGGTGAGTTCGCTCGGCTGCGGCCATCGTGTGCTGTCGGTGGCCAACCTGCACGAGGCCAGAAACCTGATCAACATCTCGAGCAGCCAGGGGCCCACGCGCGACGGGCGCTATAAGCCCGACGTGGCGGCGCCAGGCACCGATATCGTCGCGGCCAAGGGCTTTTCATCCGACGACGACCAGTGGATCGGCATGACCGGCACCAGCATGGCCAGCCCCTACGTGGCCGGGGTGGCCGGCCTCATGCTGGCGATCGAGCCAACGCTCACCGCGGCCCAGATCGAAGGCATCATCCGCAGCACGGCCCGGCCTCTGCCCGGCGGGGCCTTCGCCTGGGCGAACGACGCCGGCTTCGGCGTGATCGACCCCGAGAAGGCGCTGGAA
>Ga0209486_10001141_pt1 | contig 11547 bp, 10 predicted proteins | sample NCCompost_FD_187518 | JGI IMG/M metagenome (GOLD analysis project Ga0209486, IMG submission 187518) | Agricultural soil microbial communities from Utah to study Nitrogen management - NC Compost (SPAdes) (version 2) | ecosystem: Environmental > Terrestrial > Soil > Agricultural land | place... | reverse complement strand
GACCCGGCAACGCGGTGTGTGCGGAAGCCGGACGGGAGCGGAGACCGTAAGCGAGGGACTAGAAGTTAGGGAGTTAGGGAGTTAGGGAGTTAGGAAGAAGGGGCGAGCCGAGGATGGCTCGCCCCTTCTTTTTTTCCCCTAGCTCCCTAGCTCCCTAGCTCCCTAACCCCTGCCTTCACGGCTCCGGCCGCTCTCGCATCGGCATCCGGATCAGCACGACGCCGCCAATAATGATTCCCGCGGCCACCAGGGTTCGCGGGGTCACCGATTCTCCGAGAATGAGCCAGCCCAGCGCCACCGCGACCAGCGGGTTGACGTACGCCGAGGTGGCGACCTTGGACGGGGTGGTCACCCGCAGCAGGTAGGTGAAGGCGCTGAAGCCCACCAGGCTCCCGAACACCACGAGGTAGCCCCAGGCAAAGATCGCGTTGGGAGTGAGGTGCGCGGCGGAGAGCCGTGAGCCCTCTCCGAGGATCAAACCGGCGAAGACCAGGAGCACTCCGCCTCCCAGCATCTTCATGCCGGTCGACAGCGCGGGTGAGGAGTGAAGCGGCACCGCGTGGGACATCACCGAGCCGAGGGCCCAGGCAATTGCCGCCAGGGTGATCGCGGACGCACCGGCGAGATCCACGTGACCGCCCCCGATGATCTCTCCCGGAGCCACCAGCAGGGCCACGCCGCCCAGGCCCGCGATGATGCCGACCACGATGCGGGCCGGGGGACGGCGCCAGCCCTGGTGGCCGCTTTCGAAGATCGCGGTGAACAGCGGGGAGGTCGCCGCCAGCAGCGCGGTGAGTCCCGAGGGAATCCGGGTTTCGGCCCAGGAGATCCCGCCGTTGCCGAAGAGAAAAAAGAGACCGCCCAGCACGAAGGCCGGCAGCCAGAGGCGCCTTGCGGGAGCCGGTACGCCGCGCCAGCGGGACCAGCCATAGAGCAGCGCGCCGGCCAGCAGAAACCGGGCTCCGGCGGCCAGAAAGGGGGGAAACGCCTCCACCACTACCCGGATGGCCAGGTAGGTCGAGCCCCACACAACGTAGATCGCGGCAAACGACCAGAACACTGCGGCCCGCCGCCCAGCCGGCGCCGCGTCCGCCACGGTCACGCTTCCAGGTACTCCTCCCGGTACATCCGGATCAGCTCGAAGAAGTAGGAGAGCGCCAGAGGTCCGATAAGCAGCCCGATCAGGCCGAAGTAGCTGACTCCCAGCACCGCCCCGACCAGGGTGATCATGGGATGCACCTCGGAGAACCGCTTGAAGACGTAGGGGCGCACCACGTTCTCCACGTTGGCGACTACCACCACCCCGAGCACGATGAGCAGAATGGCGGCGCCGGGCCGGTCGCTCAGAAAGAGCGAGATGGTCGCGGGCACCCAGACGATCCCGGCGCCCACGACCGGAAGAATGGCGAGCACCATCGTCACCACTCCCCAAAACACCGGATCCCTGAGGCCTGTGATGAAGAAGCCCAGCCCGACCAGGGTTCCCTGAATCAGGGCGACCAGTCCGGTGCCCACGATCGTCGCGCCGGTGATCGAGACGAACCGCTCCCGGAGAATGGCCACGTTTTCCCTGGAGAACGGAATGTAGGGCGCCACCGCACGCCAGGCACCCTCCGGGTTGATCAGCAGATAGTAGAGGCCGAAGAAGGAGAAGAGCAGGTTGAGGGTAAAGCGGGTCGCCGTCCCGATGAAGCCCAGAGCGCTGCCGCCCAGGAAGGTGATGAGGTCCTTGCCGATCGCGGCGAGCTGGGGGCCGACCTCGAACTGGCCCACCCGCAGGGTCTGGAGCCGGGCCAGCAGCGGGCTGTCCACCAGCGAAGCCGCCACGCCCTGAGCCTGACCCACCAGCATGCCGATCAGCCAGGCCCCGGGCAGCACGATGAGCAGGAACGCGATGAGGATCACCAGACCGGCGGCCAGTGACCTGGGCAGCTTCCTCGAGAGGAACCGGTGCAACGGCGCGAAGATGACGTAAAGCACCGGCGCACCGAGCAGGCCGCTCACGTAGGGGCCCATCGCCACGGCAAGCCCCACCGCCAGAAGTCCCAGGACCAGGGCGGCGCGTTCCTTCTTGGTATCGAAGAGGGCCATGGGGGGAAGGCTAAGAGGCAAAGAGGCAAGGAGGCAAGGAGGCTTCTTGCCTCTTTGCCACCTTGCCACCTTGCCTCCTAGCGGGTCACCCGCTCAAGCACCCGCCACACATTCTCCGCGACCACGCGCTGGCCTTGCGCGGTCGGGTGGATCCCATCCTGCTGGTTGAGCGAGTCCACGCCGGCCACACCCTCGAGCAGAAAGGGAATCAGCGCGGCGTCGTTGTCCCGGGCCAGCGCGGGGTAGATGGCGCGGAAACGGCGGCCGTAGTCGGCCCCGAGATTCGGCAGCGCTTCCATCCCCGCGATCACCAGCCGGGGTGGAGGGTCGACCGCTCGGGCCCGGTCGATGATCCGCTGAATCCGGGCCCGGACCGAATCGGGGTCCTGGCCCCGCAGTCCGTCGTTGGCGCCGGTCTCCACCACCAGCACCGCCACCCGGTTTCGGGAGAGCAGCCAGTCGATCCGGTCGAGGGCTCCCGCGGAGCTTTCGCCGCTGAGACCGGCATTCACCACCCGGAACGGGCGCCCGGCGGAATCGAGCCGGGCCTGAATCAGCGCCGGATAGGCGAGCCCGGCATCGCCCAGCCCATAACCCGCGGTGAGGCTGGTGCCGAGGAAGACGATCGCGGGACGGGAGTCGGGGTTGGGGGCTGGGGATTGGGGGCTGGGGACATCACTTCCTTCGCGACCTTCGCGTCCTTCGCGACTTTCGCGACATCCCATAGTCAAGATGAGTGCGATGCTGACCGCCGCTCTAACTATCATTCACGCCTCGTCACGGATTTCCCGGGAGTGTTTCGCATGTTGCGCTCAGAATCGCTCACCCAGACTTACCTCTCCGGCGGGCGTCCCCTCACCGTCCTGAACGATATCACCTTCGGTCTCGAGCGCGGAGGATTTCTTGCAATTGTGGGGCCGAGCGGAAGCGGAAAGACGACACTGCTGGGCCTGCTCGCCGGGCTGGATCGTCCCGCCTCGGGACGCGTGGAGCTGGACGGACACGATCTCGGTCGCATGACCGAAGATCAGCGGGCCCGGCTCCGCTCGGAGAAAGTCGGCTTCGTGTTCCAGTCGTTCCAGCTCATCCCGACGCTGACCGCCGGCGAGAACGTCCAGGTGCCGCTGGAGCTGCGCGGCGAGCCCGCCCTTGCCCGCGCCCGCGAGCTGCTGGACCGGGTCGGTCTGGGAGATCGTGCCGATCACTATCCTGCCCAGCTGTCGGGGGGAGAGCAGCAGCGGGTTGCGCTGGCGCGCGCCTTCAGCATCCGTCCCCAGATCCTCTTCGCCGACGAGCCCACCGGCAACCTCGACGCGAAGACCGGCGCCACCATCATCACCCTGATGGAGGAGCTCAACCGGGAGCTGGGCACCACCCTGGTGCTGGTGACCCACGATCACGACCTTGCCGCGCGGGCCCGCCGCACCATCCGGCTTTCCGACGGCCGGATCGTGGAGGACACCGGGGCGTGATCGGACCGCGATTCGTCCTGCGGATGGCCTGGCGCGAAGCCCGCGCCGGCCGGCGCCGGCTCTGGCTGCTCACCGGCGCGGTGACCGCGGGGGTGGCGGCGCTGGTCGCCATCAATTCCTTCACCGTCAACCTCCGCACCTCGGTCGCCGAGCAGGCCAAGGCGATCCTGGGCGCCGACCTCAGCATCACCGCCCGGGCGCCGTTCTCGCCCCGGGTGGAGGCGCTGATCGACAGCCTCATCGCGCCCGACTCTGCGACCGGGCGTTCCCCCGGGCGCAGGGCACTCCAGGTGAGCTTTGCCGCGATGGCCTACGTCCCTCGCACCGCCGGGGTGCGGCTGGTGCAGGTGCGCGCCATCGAAGGAGAGTTTCCGTTTTACGGCGAGATCACCACCGAGCCTGCCGGCCGCTGGCTTGCCCTCCGTCGTCTCGACGGCGCCCTGGTGGATCCCGCCCTGCTGGCGGCGCTGGGCGGCGCCGTCGGGGACACCCTCGCCCTGGGTAATGCCCGTTTCCCCGTCATCGGCACCGTGCTCAACGTGCCCGGCGATGTCGGGGTGATGTCGGCGCTGGGGCCCCGGGTCTACATCGCCGCCCGGACCCTCCCGCGCACCGGGCTGCTGCGCTACGGCTCGCGGGCGGAGTACGCCGAGTTCCTGGAGCTCCCCCAGGGCCGGCTGGCCCAGGAGGTCCGGGACAAGTACCGCTCCCCCCTCCGGACCGAGCGGGCGGCCATCCGGACCGTGGAAGAGGACCGGGAGGATCTCTCGGACGCGCTGTCCCGGCTGGGGAACTATCTGGGGCTGGTCGCGCTGGTGGCGCTGCTCCTCGGAGGACTCGGGGTCGGCAGCGCGGTCCACGTGTTCATCAAGCGGAAGCTCGACACCATCGCGGTGCTCCGCTGTCTGGGCGCCACCTCGCTCGAGGTATTCGCGGTGTATCTCCTCCAGGCACTCGCGATGGGCGCCATCGGCAGCGCGATCGGCGCGGCGCTCGGCATCGGATTGCAGCAGGTGCTGCCGGTGCTGTTCGAGGGGCTCCTGCCGGTCGACGTCCGGGTGGTCCCCTCGCCCCGCGCCATCGCCCTGGGCCTCGGCCTGGGGCTCTGGGTAGCGGGGATGTTCGCCGCGCTCCCGCTGCTCGCGGTGCGCCGGGTCTCCCCGCTCATGACCCTGCGCCGCGACTACGAGCCGGCCCGGGGCCGGCGGGACCGGCTCAGCTGGCTGGTCGCGCTCATCCTCGCGCTCAGCGTGGTCATCCTTGCGGCGATCCAGGTGGGAGACCTCCAGGACGGCGCGATCTTTGGGGCGGGGATCGGTCTCGCCCTGCTGCTGCTCTGGCTCGCGGCCCGGGCGCTGATTGGCGGGGTGCGGCGATGGTTTCCCTCCCGGCTGCCCTATCTCTGGCGCCAGGGGCTGGCCAATCTGTACCGGCCGGCGAACCAGACCGTGACCGTAGTGCTCTCCCTCGGGTTCGGCGCCTTTCTCCTGGCCACCCTCTATCTGGTGCAGGACAATCTGCTGCGAGAGTTCCGGCCCGGCGGCGCGGGCCAGCGGCCCAACGTAATGTTCTTCGACATCCAGCCCTCCCAGCGTGACGGGGTCGCCGCGCTGCTCCGCGAGGGCGGGCATACCGGCACCCCGCTGGTGCCGATCGTCACCATGCGGGTCAAGAGCATCAAGGGGCTTCCGGTCCGGCCCGCCAATCCCTCCGATTCGGCGGCGCGGGGCAGCTGGGCGGCGCGGCGGGAGTATCGCTCGAGCTATCGCGATACCCTGACCGGCACCGAGACCGTGGTGCAGGGAAAATGGTGGGACCGGGACATCGGCACCCCTCCTAAGGGAGCGCCGGCCCAGGTGTCTCTCGAAGCTGACATCGCCCTGGATCTGGGCGTGACGCTCGGCGATGAGATCGTGTGGGACGTCCAGGGGGCCGAGATCACCAGCCGGGTCGCCAGCCTTCGCGAGGTGAACTGGGGCCGGTTCGAGACGAATTTCTTCGCAGTGTTCCAGCCCGGGGTACTGGAACAGGCGCCCCAGATGTTCGTCACCCTGGTGCGGGTGGACAGCGCAACGGCCCGGGGCCGGCTTCAGCGCGTCATGGCCGAGCGGTACCCGAACATCACCGCGCTCGACCTGTCCCAGATCCAGCAGGCGCTCGATGCGATCCTCGACCGCGGCGCGGTGATCGTACAGTTTCTGGCCGGCTTCAGCCTGGTGACCGGCGCGATCGTGCTGATCGGCGCGGTGTCGGCCTCCCGGCTCCAGCGGATCCGGGAAGCGGTGCTGCTCAAGACCCTGGGAGCGACCCGGGCCCAGGTGCTCCGGATCCTGATTTCCGAGTACGTGGCGCTCGGCGTGCTGGCCGCGCTCGCTTCGGTGGTGCTGGCCGCCATGGCGGGCTGGGCCCTGGCCCGCTGGGTGTTCGATGCACCTTTCCACCTGCCCGCCCTCGCACTGGGTGGACTCACCCTTCTGCTGGTGGCGCTCACCCTCCTGGTCGGGCTCTGGAACAGCGCCGAGATACTCAAACGGGCGCCGCTGGCGGTGTTGAGAGAGGAGTAACAGGAGAAAACAGGGGGAAAAATGGGGGAACGGGGAAAACTGGGGAGCGGTTTGTCCCGTTCCCCCTGTTTCCCCCAGTCTTCCCCGTTCCCCAACTTTTCCCCCAGTCTTCCCCTTTCCCCACGCGTACTATTTCTTTAGGGATCGCTCACCTCAAAAGGACCCACGATGATTGACCGTCTCGCACCCCGGGCGGGGACTCTGGTCCTGCTCGCGCTCGCCGGGTGTGCCACTCGCGCTTCGACTCCCGGATCCTCCCAACCGGCTCCTTCCGGCGCGACGTCCCCGGCGAGTCCCGGCACCGGTCCCGCCGCGCCGTCTCAGGCCCCCACCGGCGGGCCCGGCGGCGGTGCACCGGGCGGGCCAGCGGCCGCGCCGCGTCCGTACCGACAGGTGATCACCGACCGGGCCCGGTCCGATTCGGGCCTGTTTCTGGTGCACCAGGTCGGCGAGCGGTGGTATTACGAGATTCCGGTGGCGATGTACGACAAGGAGATGCTCCTGGTCACCCGGACCTCCAAGGTGAACCTGCCCGGCACCTTCGGCGGCGAGGAGGAGAACGAGGGCGTTGTGCGCTGGCAGCGGCAGGGCGACCGGATCCTGCTGCGCTACGTGGCCTACAACAACGTCGCCGCGGATTCGCTCCCCATCTCCGCCGCGGTCAAGATCTCGAATTTCGAGCCGGTGCTGCAGGCCTTCGCGATCGCGGCATTCAAGCCCGACTCGAGCGCGGTGGTGATCGACATCACCCCCATGCTCACTACCGATGTCCCGGTGCTCGGCCTGGCCCAGCAGCGCCGGACCCAGTACCAGGTCCGCGCGCTGGACGGACCGCGGTCCTACGTCGTCAGCATCAAGAGCTACCCGACCAACATCGAAGCCCGCCACGTGCTCACCTATAGCGCTGGACAGGCGCCGACCAGCTCGGAGACCGGCACCATCTCGGTCGAGATGAATCAGTCCATGGTGCTGCTCCCCGAGCGGCCCATGATGCCCCGCCTGATGGACAGCCGGGTCGGCTATTTCGGGGTCCAGCAGACCGACTACGGCCTGCCGGCCCAGCGCTCCGAAGTTCGCCGCTACATCTCCCGCTGGCGGCTCGAGCCCAAGGATCCCGCCGCTTTCGCACGCGGTGAGCTGGTGGACCCGGTCAAGCCGATCGTCTACTACATCGACCCCGCGACGCCGGTGCAGTGGCGCAGCTGTCTCAAGGACGGGGTGAACGACTGGCAGAAGGCCTTCGAGGCGGCCGGATTCCGCAACGCCATCTTCGGGCGGGACGCGCCCACTCCCGCCCAGGATCCCGAGTTTTCGCTGGACGACGCCAGGTATTCGGTCGTTCGCTACTTCGCGTCCCCGATCCAGAACGCCTACGGGCCCCACGTCGCTGACCCGCGGTCCGGCGAGATCCTGGAGAGCCACATCGGCTGGTACCACAACGTGATGACCCTGCTGCGCAACTGGCACCTGATTCAGACCGCGGCGATCAATCCAGGCGCGCAGCGCACCAGGTTCGAGGAAGCCCTTATGTGCCGGCTGATCCGCTTCGTGTCCGCGCACGAAGTGGGACACACCCTCGGGCTGCCTCACAACATGAAGGCGTCCAGCTCCTACCCGGTGGATTCGCTCCGCTCCGCCAGCTTCACCCGGCGGATGAACACCGCGCCCTCGATCATGGACTATGCCCGGTTCAATTACGTCGCCCAGCCGGGCGACACCGGGGTGGCCCTGATGCCGGGAATCGGGATCTACGATACCTACGCGATTCGCTGGGGCTATCGCCCGATCCCGGGCGCCACGACGCCCGACGCGGAGAAGCCCACCCTGGACCGGTGGATCCGGGAGCATGAGAACGATCCGCACTACCGGTTCGGAGATCCCAGCGGGGTGGATCCGTCCGCGCAGACCGAGGACCTGGGCGACGATGGGGTCCGGGCGAGCAACTACGGGATGGCCAACCTGAAGCGCATCGTGCCCCAGCTCCGTACCTGGACCGCGGGGCCGGGAGAGAATTACGACGAGCTCCGCGAGCTGTACAACCAGGTAATCGGGCAGTGGGGCCGCTATGCGGGCCACGTCACCACGATCGTGGGCGGCGTCAACGAAGTGCGGAAGGCTTCCGATCAGGCCGGCGTCATCTATGCGACGGTGCCCAAGCCCCGGCAGCAGGCCGCGATGGCCTGGCTGGCCCAGAACGTCTTCACCACTCCCAGCTGGATCATCGACGGGGAGATTCTCGGCCGGCTCGAGAACAACGGCATCGTCGAACGGGTGCGGGCCCGCCAGGTTGCCTCACTCAACTCGATCTTCGACTTCCAGCGCATGGGGAGGCTGATCGAGCAGGAAGCCCGTCTGGGGAACCAGACCTATACGCTGACCGAGCTGTTCCGGGATACCCGGGCCGCGGTCTGGGGCGACCTGGCCGGGGGACCGTCGCCCGACACCTACAAGCGCAACCTCCAGCGCGGCTATATCGACCGGATGAATTTCCTGATGACCCAGGAAGCGCCGGCGCCACCCGCGAACATTCCGCCTCAGTTCCTGGCGCTCTTTCCGAGAATGAACGTGAGCCAGTCCGACATCCGCGCGCTGGCGCGGGCCGAGCTCGAGCTGCTGGAGCGGCAGACCACCGCCGCGGCCGGCCGGGCATCCAACCCGCTCATCCGGGCGCACTATCGCGATGCGGCGGTGCGGATCGGGAGGGTGCTGGATCCAAATAGATAGAACAGGCCTAGTCCTTTTCTTTCATGTTCCGAATCGCGGTCATCGCCACATCATGTCGAGCCCGGAGCGGCGCCAAGCTGAGGACCAGCTTGGCGCTCTCCTGTTCCGCCTCCTCCTGCAGGGCCTTGATGTTCTTGCGTTCGACCGGCGCCGGCACCGCCACCGATTCCGCCGGAGTCACCACCAGCGACAGCAGACTCTCAATCCTTCCCTTGAGCGTCTTGAGCCATTCGGTCTGCTCGCCCCAGGTCCGCTGCTCGGCCGCGTTCATCGATCCGGGTGCCCGGAGCGGGATCAGGCTGTCGAGCACCGCCAAGGCTCGGATCACGGTGGTGTCGGCCTGACCCCGCTGAACCGCCGGGTCCGAGGCCGGGTCCCGCGGTGGAGCGGGAGCCGGGGCCCGTTGGGGATCCGGGGGCGGGGCCGGCTGTGCATCCGTCGCCGGGGCATCCGTCCTCGAAGGAGGAGGGTTCTGACAGGCGAGTACTGACAATCCCAGCAGGACCACGAATGGAGACATGTTGACCTCTCGGAACGGGACGAACTCGCCAATCTGCCGGACGTAAAGGAGGACGCCATGCGAGTCGAGCATGACACAGCAATGTCACGATTTGTCGTCCGGGTCCCCGAAGGCGTGGCAACCCTCCGTTACTCGATGCCCTCACTCCGCCTGATGGACATCCAGAGCACCTTCGTCCCTTCTGCCGCCCGGGGCCGGGGAGTCGGAGCCGCCCTGGTGGAGCGTGCCCTGGAGCACGCCCGCAACGAGGGCTACGAAGTGATCCCTTCCTGCTGGTACGTGAAGCGCTGGGTGGAGCGACACCCGGATTACGCCGGGCTGCTCCGCGGCTAGCGCCGGCTCAGGAGCCGATCCGTCCCACCAGATCCTTCTCTTCGAACGGTCCCGGCTCGGCGATGAGCGCCCTCGCCGCGTCCACCTGACCCCAGGTATTCCAGAGCAGGGCACCCCGCACCCGTCCTCCCGACAGGTAGTACACCACCCCTTCGCGAAACGGCTCCTTCCAGTCGGCCACTACTTTCCCCCGGGGATCCATCTCGCCCACCGCCTCATAGCCGAGCTCGAAGAGGTCGGAGTAGAAGAAGGGGAGATGGGTGTACGGCTCGGTGTCGCCGGCCATGGCCCGCCCGGCAGCGCGGCCCATGGTGAGGGCATTGTCCTCGTGCTCGACCCGGAGGGTGGTTCCCAGCGCGGGAGCCGCGAACCGGGCGACGTCTCCCGCGGCGAAGACATCCGGATGGCTGGTCATCAGGTGCTGGTCCACCACTATGCCATTCTCGACCCGAAGTCCTGCGGCCTCGGCAAGGCCGGTATTGGGGGTGATGCCGATGCCAGCGACAACTGCGTCCACCGTGACCGCGTCTCCGCTTCCGGTTTCGACCACCATCCCGGAACCGCTCTTCCGAAGGCCGGTCACGCTCACCCCGGGCCGGGGCTCGGCTCCGTGCTCGGTGTAGTAGCCGTTGAGAAAACCGGCCAGGTCGGCCGGAAAGAGCCGGGCGCCGATTCCGGCATCGGGAAAGAACATGGTGACCCGGCATCGCTGCATCGCCAGCGCCGCGGCAATTTCCGATCCGATGAAGCCGCCCCCGATGACCGCGAAGGATTTCCCCGGCTGCGCCAGCGCGCGGAGCCGGCGGTAGTCCTCGAGGGTCCGGAAGTAGATGACCTCGTCGCCTCCGAACCCGAGCCGCCGGGGGGTGCCCCCGGTGGCCAGGAGCAGCTTGTCGAAGCTGTACTCCCCGCCCTGCTCATCCCGGACCCGCTTGCCCTTCAGATCCAGTTCCTTGATGGTCCGGCTGAGATGCAGCTCCACACCCGCCTCGGCGGTCTTGCGCCAGACGCTTTCCAGCGGCTCCCCCTTCCAGAGCGCCTTCGACAATGGCGGCCGGGCATAGGGAGGATCCGGCTCGGCACCCACCAGGCCGATGACGCCGTCCGGATCCAGCTCGCGAATCCCACGGACCGCGGCATCGGCAGCCATGCCGCCGCCGATGATGAGATAGCGATAGTGGGGCATGATCAGCCCTCCGGATAGGTCACGACGGTACCCTCGACCCGGGCAAAAGACGTGAGCCGGTGCGCCTGGCGGCGCGTAGGACTGGCCAGCTCTTCAACCTGGACTCCGCGGACCAGCAGGGCATCGGCGATCAACGAGCGATGGCAGCGCCAGGGCACCGCTTCCGAGCACATCAGCGCGATGCGCTCGCGGCCGGCCGCCTCAATCAGCCCCTCGAGATGCCGGGCAAACTCCGGGGTCTGCATGTAGTCAGCATAGCCCCGGAACGAACGATTCCGCCATCCGGCATTGGGCGACTCCGGCTGGGGTTTCCGGAAACCACCCAGCCCCGGGACATGCTGATAGCCGATCCCGTGGGGCGCCAGCGCCCCGGGAAGCGCCTCGCGATTGTATTGCGGGTTATGCCGAGAGCCGGGAACGGTCCGCACATCCATCAACAGGGTGACCCCGTGCGCTGTCAGTAGCCCGGTGAACTCCTCGATGGGACGGGTGGAATGCCCGACCGTAAAGACCGCCGGGGCGGAGGTCAAAACCGGTCTTTCCGGCCCAGCCGCAGCCCCAAGCTGATGACCGTCTTGATGTAGCGCCGGACCAGCGAGTGCATCGTCACCTCCCCGTCACCAACATAGTTCCCACCGGCGTCAGGCACCGTGTCTG